>Ga0209536_100000809_pt1 | contig 51699 bp, 45 predicted proteins | sample DeeMarSeWOR28_12_FD_187461 | JGI IMG/M metagenome (GOLD analysis project Ga0209536, IMG submission 187461) | Marine sediment microbial communities from White Oak River estuary, North Carolina - WOR-2-8_12 (SPAdes) (version 2) | ecosystem: Environmental > Aquatic > Marine > Intertidal zone >...
GGGCCAGGTTGAGGCGCATGCGCCAGCCGCCGGAAAAGCTCGCCACCGGGTCGGCGAGCTGCGCCACGCTGAAGCCCAGGCCCATCAGCAGCTGCTCGGCGCGGGTGCGCGCGGTGTAGGCGCCGGCGTCGCCGAGGGCGGCGTGGACCTCGCCCATGCGCGCGCCGTCGTTCGCCGCTTCCGCGGCGGCGAGCTCGGCCTCGAGCCGGCGCAGCGTCGTGTCGCCGTCGATCACGCAATCGACCGCGCTGCGCGCGAGCGCCGGCGTTTCCTGCGCGACGTAGGAGACGCGCCAGGTCGCCGGGAACTCGGCGTCGCCTTTGTCCGCGTGCAGCTCGCCTCGCAGCAGCGCGAACAGGCTCGTCTTGCCCGAGCCGTTGGCGCCGATCAGACCGACGCGCTCGCCGGGCTGGATCGCCACATCGGCGCCCTCCAGCAAGGGCTGAGTGCCACGGATGAGCGTGAGGTTGGCGATGCGGATCACAGGCGGGCCCGGACGAAGAAGGGCGCGATTCTACCGAAGGCCGTGCGAAGGCTAGAATGAGCCACGCACACGGCTCCCGAGTCCCCATCCGATGCAACGCGATCATCTGCCCAATGCCGCGACGGACACTGAGCACAGCCTTGCTCGTGCGCGCGCGCTCGCACCGCGCATCGCCGCAGCGGCGCCGGAGATCGAACGCACGCGCCGCATCCCGGACGACCTGCTCGATGCGCTGCACGCAGCGCAGCTGTACCGCATGCTGCTGCCGCGTCGCTATGGCGGCGGCGAGGTGCATCCGCTTGCGTTCATGCGCACGGTGCAGGCGATCGCCCGCGCCGACGCCAGTACCGCCTGGAACATCGGCCAGAACGCGGTCTGCGCGATCGTCGCGGCCTACCTCGAACCCGAGGTCGCGCAGGCGATCTTCGGCGACCCGCGGGCGGTGCTTGCCTGGGGACCGGCGCAGGGTCCGGTGCGCGCGGTCGCCTGCGAAGGCGGCTTCCGCGTCACCGGCCGCTGGTCGTTCGCCAGCGGGATGCGCCAGGCGACCTGGCTCGGTCCGCAGTGCCCCGTGTTCGACGCCGACGGCAGCCCTCGCCGTGCGGGCGACGAGCGCTGGCGCAAGCGCGTGTTTCTCATCCCCGCGTCGGCGGCGCGCCTGGAAGACGTCTGGGACGTGATCGGCCTGCGCGGTACCGCGAGCGACGCCTATGCGGTCGAGGACCTGTTCGTGCCCGAGGCCTACAGCGTGCACCGCGAGAGCGCGGTGGAGAACCGCGAGCCCGGCTGGCTGTACTGCTTCTCGATCCACAACCTGTTTTCCTGCGGCTTCGCCAGCATCGCGCTGGGTGTGGCGCAGGCGATGCTGGAGGCCTTCGTCGAACTGGCGTCGCACAAGGTGCCGCGCGGCATGCGTAACACCGTACGCGAGAATGCGGTAGTCCAGGGCGGTGTCGCGCGCGCGTTGGCCAAGCTGGAGTCCGCCGAAAGCTACCTGATGCACTCGGTCGGCGAGATCTGCGACGCGGTGCAGGCGACGCGCGAGGTCACGCTCGCGCAGCGCATGCGCATCCGCCTGAGCGCCACGCACGCGATCCATGCCGCACGCGAGGCGGGCGACTTCGCCTACGAAGCCGCCGGCGCCACCGCAGTGTTCGCCGCCAACCCGTTCGAACGCAGATTTCGTGACCTGCACGCGATTGCCCAGCAGCTGCAGGGGCGTGCGGCGCACTTCGAGACCGTCGGCCAGCACCTGCTCGGGCTGGACGCGGACACGACGTTTCTCTAGCCGGCGCTCAGCGCTGCTCGAGCACCACCACCCAGGGCCGCGTCGACGTCGGTACCACGCGGCCCTCGGCGTCGAGCGCGACGCGGGTAAGCGAAACCGCATCGCTCACATTGCCGCCGATCGCATCGAGCGCGTCCGTGTGCCGCTCGACGACCAGATCGCAGTGATAGGCCCCGCGGCGCAGATCCGAAAACCCGCGCACCTCGGCGACGAAGGCCTCGCCGCGCGGCGCGCACAGCAGATCCCCGACCTGCGGCGCATAGGCGCGCGCATCGTGTGCGACAAAGCGCGTGCTGTCGCCGTTCAGCGCATGCGCGATGTAGTCCCAGTGCAGCACGGTGGACGGAAAGGCGTCCTGCGACAAGCCGGCGCTCTTTGCCAGCCAGCTGATGAAGGCCGCCGACCAGGGCCGTAGCTCGCCCTGGAAGCCGACGATCGGCTGCCGCGTGACCGCGTACCAGTAGGTCAGCACGCGCGACAGCATCGGCCCCTGAACCTCGTGCGTGGCCTCCGCTCCGGGCGGAAACTCGAGAAACGATTCCGTGCCGTTGTCACGCACCCGCGGCTGCCCGAACAGTGTCCATTCCTGGCGCGCCAGGAACACCATCCGCCTGCGCGCGTCGGGCACCACGAAGTTCGGCAGGATGTCGTCCGACGGGGTCAGGCGCGGGAGGCGCTCGGGCGGCGCGACGGCGCAGCCGGCGGCGAAGCTCAGCGCGACGAGCGGCGCAAGGTGGCGCGGCGTCATCGGGCCGCGAGCACGCGCGCGAGCGCCTCGATGACCCGCGCACGACGCGCGCGGGCGCGCGGCTGCACCATGGTCGCCTGGTTGAGTTCGAGCTCGACGCCGAGATACAGCGTTTCGGGATGGCGCTGCCGCCACCAGGTGGTGAAGCCGTCGGTCTTGCCGAGATAAGGGTAGTTGCGCCGCACGCGCAGGTCGGGCGAGAGGATCCTCAGCTCGCGCTGCCAGGCCGCGCACAGCGCCGCCTCCTCTGCCCGCGCCGGGTCGTAGAGCAGCCCGACGTCCGCGGTGCGCTCGACGCCCGCCAGCGCAGGCGTGAAGCTGTGGCAGGACAGATGCAGGGTCGACCGCCCGGCCTCGATCGAGCCCATGATCAGCGCCTCGACGCGCCGCCGATGCGGCAGGTAGTGACGCTCGAAGATCTCCCGGCGCAGCGCCGGGCTCGCGCCGCGGGTGACGAAGGAGTAGAGCTGCGGGTGTCCGTACGAGCGGTTGAGATCGACCAGCAGCCGGGTGGACGTCCCCGCGGCGAGCGGCGCGCCGAAAGCGGCCGCCATCGCACGTGCCATGGCCAGCGCACCGCGATCGTAGCCACGATGGCTGGAGAGCTCGGCGCCGTGCTGCGCGAACAGCGGCCGGTAGCGCGCCGGCACGGCGTTGCTGGCGTGCTCGCAGCTCACCACGATCGAATGGCGCAGGCGCAGGGCGGCGCTCATACGCTCATGCCTCGGCACTGAACGGTCGGCCCGCCTCCAGGCAGTCGCACAGCTCGGCATACACGGCCTCGAGGCGCTTGCGCGGCAGCTCGGGGCCCACCGCCTGCAGGATGCGGCGCGCGAGCGGTCCCTGGCTCAGGATCAGCTCGAGCCGCTCGGTCCACAGCAGGCGCTCCTCGGCGGTGCCGACCAGCGGCAGCGTCGTCTCGATCAGGTGCCGCCACAGCTCGCCCGCAGTCGCGCGCCGTGCGCGCAGCCCCAGCGCCGCGAGGTACTCGGCATCGTCGATGATCGCCGCATCCGCGTCGGCGATACAGGCGTGCAGGATTTTTACCAGGCGGCCCGTCGGGAACGGCGCCGCCGGATCCTCATTGGCGAGACGCCCGTCGTAGCAGGCGCGCAGCGCGCCGATCGCCGCCGCAGCGACCGCGAGGTCCATGGCCGGACATTCCTGCGTGTCGATGACGCGCAGCTCGAGCGCGCTGCGGTCAAAGCGCGCGATCGCGCCGCGTGCGTTGAGCCACTCGTCCTGCATCACGCCCTCGGCATCGAAAGGCGCCATCTCGCGGTACATCGGCGCGAGGATCTCGGCGCGATAGGCCGCCTCGCTGCGCACCGGTTCGGGCACGATCTCGCCGAGCATCGTCGGCACCCGCGCCGCGTGCGTCAGGTAGCACTGCATGCGGTAGTCGAGCACCGTTTGGCGCGCACCGTCGGCGATCGGCGAGCTCGCCGCGAGCGCCGGCAGGATCGGCAGCACGCGGCGCGCCGCGGCCAGCAGCCGCGCGAGCTCGGCGTCGCCCGCAAACGGCAGATTGACGTGCATGCTCTGCACATTGGCCCAGGCGTGGCGCCGGCAGTCGAACACGCGGTCGTACGTGGCGTAGATCTCGGCGTATTCATGCGGCCAGATCCGGGTCTCTTTGAGCGGGTTCATCCAGGGATGCATGCCGGTCGGCATGAGCCGCGCGCCGAGCGGCGCGAGGCGCGCGTTCATCGCGCGCACGGCGTCCTGAAAGCCCTCGGCCAGCGACTCGAGCCCGGCCTCCGGGCGCTCGCTTTTCAGTTCCAGAACATGCATCACCAACTCGTTCGACCAGCCGAAGCGGCCGTGGTTCAGCGCGTTGACCACCGCGCCCGACGCGTCGCGCAGCAGCGCATCGGCGATCGGCCGCACCGCCAGCGTTTCGCGGTCGACCAGCGCGTACTCCAGCTCGATGCCGGCGCCGGCAAAGGCGTGCAGGGCTTTCGGCGTCATCAGCGTGTGCGCTTGCGCTCTTCGATGCGCCGCACGATGGTGCCCATGATCTCTCGGTACAAGGCGTCCTTGAGCACTTCGTCCTCGACGCCGGCGTCGACGCTCGGGTTGTCGTTCACCTCGACCACGTAATAGCGCTCGCCGACCTGCTTCAGGTCGACGCCGTAGAAGCCGTCGCCGATCAGGTTGGCCGCCTTGAGCGATATCTTCAGGAGCTCGGCCGGCGCCTCGCCGACCGACAGCGTCACCGAGCGGCCCTCGACCGGCTTCGCCTCGCCCTCACGCCGCACGATCTGCCAGTGCCCACGCGCCATGTAGTACTTGCATACGTAGAGCACGCGCCGGTCGAGGATGCCGACGCGCCAGTCGAAGTCGGTCGGCAACCACTCCTGCGCCACCACCAGCTCTGAATCCTCCAGCATGGTGCGCACTTCACGCTTGAGCGCCTCGAGCGTCTCGACCTTCTTCACGCCGAGCGAGAACGCGCCGTCGGGCTGCTTCAGCACGCAGGGCAGCGCGAGCGTCGGCACGATCTGGTCGGTGTTGCCCTTGTGCACCAGCAGCGTTTTCGGCACCGGCACGTCGTAACGGTCGAACAGCTCGGCCAGGTAGACCTTGTTGCTGCAGCGCAGGATCGACTCCGGGTCGTCGATCACCACCAGGCCCTCGGCCGCCGCGCGGCGTGCGAAGCGGTAGGTGTAGTGGTTGACGAAGGTCGTGTCGCGGATGAACAGCGCGTCGAATTCGGCCAGCCGGCCGATGTCGTCGCTCTGGATCAGCTCGCAGGCCATGCCCACCGCCTCGGCAGCGCGCTCGAACTTGGCAAGCGCCCTGGCATTCGATGGCGGCTCGGGATTGTCCGGGTCGTGCAGGATCGCAAGGTCGAAGCGCGGCTCCGCGCGGCGCCGGGCACGCCGGTAGCGCCCCTCGAAGTAGTTCGACGCGGACTCGATGACGAAGGCCTTGTGCGGATCGGGGATGTCGTTTGCCGCGATCGGGCGGATACCCTGCACCCGCCACTCGCCGCGCCGGCGCCGGAAGGTCGCGCGCAGCAGCGGCGCCGGCACCAGGTGGAACAGGTGCTGGCAGAGCGAGTCGTAGCGCGCCGCGACGTTGCGCCCGAAGTAGATGCTGAGCTCGAACTCGTCGGACTTGATCGGCGCGAGCGAGCGCTGGATGAGGTCTTCCAGCCCCTCGGTCAGCAGCCGTACCAGGTTGCGCGACTGCAGATCCTCGATCGTGGTGACCCGCGGCAGCGGCTTGTGACCGCGCGCTTCCGCCAACAGCGAGACGTAATAGCCGAGGCTCTGGTAGCGGTAGGAGCGGCACAGGTTGAACACCTTGCCGCTGTGCGCCTCGTTGTAGGCCGGGTCGGTCAAATAGGCGCGTGCCGAGACCAGCGTGACCCCCGCAATCTGCAGCGGCCACTGGCGCGGCTCGTCGACGACGATCAGAATGCTCATCGCTTGCGAATCGGTCCCTGTGGGTTGATGACCAGCAGGTTGGCGTCGTGCGTCACGATGCCGAGCAGAACCGCGTTGAGCACGCGGTCGATGTTGATCCAGTAGCGCCGGCTCGAGCCGTAGGGGTGCGGCCCGTAGGGGTCGACCACCAGCACGCTGCGCGCGCGCCGGTCGTAGCCGGCGAGCACGACGAAATGCCCCGCCGGGCCGCCGCGGATGTCATCGGGGACATCATGCGGGCCGTACTCTCGCGCGCTGCGATAGAGGCAGGTCGAGGACAGTCCGGTGAGGATCGGCAGCCGGCGGCGCAGGATGCCGCGCACCAGCGAGCGCGACAGGTCCGCCAGGCGCAGGCGCCCGCCGAGCGCGAGGAATTCGAGGTAGCCGTCGGTGGCGTGCACGAGATTCGCGTCGCGCTGCTTCCGGTCGCGCTGGCGCCGCAGCCGGTCCGCGATATCGACGCCGGGGCGGAACCAGGTCGGATCGAACACGGTGAGGTTGTAGGTGTAGATCGTCGCCTCGAAACCCCTGCGCAGCGCGTCGCTCGCGAGGAACACGGCGTAGGTGCCGCCGTGCTCGAGCCGCCGCGCGCGCGCGATGATCTTGCGCAGCGCTTCGCGCCTGCCCCAGTAGCGGTAGAGGGCGTGCAGGCAGGTCGGCCCGCAGCTCGTCCCGTCCGGCTGGGCCAGCATGGTCACCGGCAGCCGCAGCGCGACGGGTAGCATGGGGCGCGAATTCTAACGGGTTAGCCGCCTGTCAGGCGAGCGTGTAGGCCGTCTTCACCGTGGTGTAGAACTCGGCCGCGTAGCGGCCCTGCTCGCGCGGCCCGTAGCTCGACCCCTTGCGCCCGCCGAACGGCACGTGATAGTCGACACCGGCGGTCGGCAGGTTGACCATCACCATGCCGGCCTGGGCATTGCGCTTGAAGTGCGCGGCGTGCTTCAGGGCGGTGGTGCAGATGCCCGCGGAAAGCCCGAAACGGGTGTCGTTGGCCACCGCGAGCGCCTCGTCGTAGTCCTTCACCCGGATCACGCTGGCAATCGGGCCGAAGATCTCCTCGCGGTTGATGCGCATGCCGTTGTGGGTCTCGGTGAACAGCGCGGGCTGCAGGTAGTAGCCCTCGGTTTCGCGCCCGAGGATGTCCCCGCCGATCACCTTCGCCCCCTCATTGCGCCCGATATCGAGGTAGGACAGGTCCTGGTCGAGCTGCGACTGGTCGACCACCGGCCCGATGTCGACGCCGGGCTTCAGGGCGTTGTCGACCTTGAGCGCCTGCATCTTCTCGCGCATCGCGGCCACGAAACGATCGTGGATGCCCTGGGTGACGATCAGCCGGCTCGAGGCCGTGCAGCGCTGCCCGGTCGAGAAGAACGCGCCGTTCACGCAGGCGCCGATGGCGACCGCGAGGTCGGCGTCGTCGAGCACCACCATCGGGTTCTTGCCGCCCATCTCGAGCTGGATCTTCTTGCCCTGCGCGACCGCGCGCTGTGCGATGCCCTGCCCGGTCTCGACCGAGCCGGTGAACGAGATCGCCGCGACGTCGGGCGAGGCGACGATCGCCTCGCCGACCACCGAGCCGCGCCCCATCACCAGGTTGAAGGCGCCGGCCGGCATGCCGGCCTCCTCGAGGATCTTGGCGAGCGCCCAGGCGCAGCCCGGCACCAGGTCGGCGGCCTTGAACACCACGCAGTTGCCGTAGGCCAGCGCCGGCGCGATCTTCCAGGCGGGAATCGCGATCGGGAAGTTCCACGGCGTGATGATGCCGACCACGCCGAGCGGCTCGCGCGTGATCTCGACATCGACCCCGGGCCGCACCGAGGCGAGCTTCTCGCCTTCGATGCGCAGCACCTCGCCAGCGAAGAACTTGAAAATGTAGCCCGCGCGGGCGGCTTCGCCGATCGCCTCCGGCAGGGTCTTGCCCTCCTCGCGCGCCAGCAGCGTGCCCAGCTCCTCTTTGCGCGCGAGGATCGCGCTGCCGGCGCGGTCGAGGATGTCGGCGCGCTCCTGGATGCTCGACCCGCCCCATTTCGGGAACGCGGCCTTGGCCGCCGCAATCGCCGCCTGGGCCTGTGCGGCGTCGGCCTGGGCGTACTCGCCGACGACGTCGGCCAGATTCGACGGGTTCTTGTTCAGGTTGACGCCGGCGCCCGGCAGCCACTGGCCGCCGATCAGGTTCGCGTGCAGGGTGCTCATTCGATCCTCCTCAGTTCCTCAGTGTTTAAGCAGGCCGCGCTGCGCGAGGTTGCGCATCAGCGCGCCCGCGCCGAACTGCCAGGGTTCAATCTCGTCGCAATAGCGCACGCGGTTGACCAGCGCGCCGAGCGACGGGGTGGAGATGGTCACCCGGTCGCCGGGCTTGTGCGTGAAGCCCTGGCCCGGCGTGTCGCGGTCCTGGATCGGCGCGAACATCGTGCCCAGATAGAGCGCCAGCCCGTCCGGGTACTGGTGGTTCTCGTTCATCGCATGGCGCACGATCTCGAGCGGGTCACGGCTGATCTTCGACAGCGAGCTGACGCCCTCGAGCGTGTAGCCGTCGTCGCCTTCGACCCGCAGCGCGACGTCCGCCGCGCGCACCGTGTCGATCGTGAAGCGACCGTCGAACAGCCGCACGAAGGGCCCGATCGCGCTCGAGGCATTGTTGTCCTTGGCGCGCCCGAGCAGCAGCGCGCTGCGGCCCTCGACGTCGCGCAGGTTGACGTCGTTGCCGAGGGTCGCGCCAACCACCTCACCGCGCGCGTTGACCACCAGCACCACCTCGGGCTCGGGATTGTTCCAGGTCGAGCTGCGCAGGATGCCGATGTCGGCGCCGAGGCCGACCGACGCCAGCGGCGGGCATTTGGTGAAAATCTCCGCGTCCGGGCCGATGCCGACCTCCAGGTACTGCGACCAGGCGCCCTGCTCGACCAGTGTTTTCTTCAGCGCCATCGCCGCCTCGGAACCCGGGCGGATCGCGCTCAGGTCGCCACCGACCAGCGTGTCGATCCTGGCCCGGATCGCCTGCGCCTGCGCCGGATCGCCGCGCGCCTGCTCCTCGATGACGCGCTCGAGCAGGCTGGTGACGAAGGTCACGCCGCTCGCCTTGATCACCTGCAGATCGACCGGCGCCAGAAAGCGCGTCCGCGCTGCGCTCCCCGGCCCCGCGGCGCTCGCCGCCAGCAGCGCATCGATGCGGCCGACCGAGGGCAGGCCATCGAGCGTGGCGAGCTGGGCGGCGAGGTCATAGCGCTCCAGCAGCTGCGCCACCGTCGGGGCCAGCGAAGACAGGTCGAGCACGTCCTCGCCGCGCACCAGCACCGGGCTCGGACCGCCCGGGTCCCCGGCGATCCAGGCTCGACCGACCAGCACTGCGCCGGCCGCGTCGGCCGGCAGGACCTGGGCTTTGCGCAGCAGTGGACCGAGTTCCATCGGCTTCAGCCCCCCGGCCGCTTGCGCAGCAGGTAGCGGTGGCTGCCCTCGAGCACGAGCACGTTCTTCTGGTTGTGCACCGTCGCGCGCAGCACCATGACCCCGGTCGACCGCTGCGCAATCAGCTCGACGACCTCGAGCGAGGGGTACAGCGTGTCGCCGCTGTACACCGGCGCGAGCAGCTTCGCCGAGCATTCGAGCATCGCGACCAGCGAGTCGGCGACCAGCTGCGGGAAGACGCCCGCGCCCGCCGCGGTCTGGATCATCACCTGCATGCCGTGCGCCAGCATGCCGGGGTGTCCATGCCGCCGGCAGTACTCGACGTCGTAGTGGATCGGGTCGTTGTCGCCCGAAGCGAGCTGAAACGCCGCGAACAGGGCATCGGTCTGGGTACGCGAGGGGATGTAGAACCGCTCGCCGAGCGCGAAATCCTCGAACCAGCGCGTCGCAGCGAAACGATGGTCGCGCGCCGCATCGAACTCCGTGGCCATGTTGCTATCCTAGCAGTCTCCCATGTCCAACGTGGCCGGCCTGACCCGCGTGACCCGATGACCGAGCGCGTTCTGCTCATCGATCCGATCGACCCCTCCGGCGTCGAGCTGCTCGCGCGCGCGGTGGACATCGTCGAGACGCCGGACGGCGACGTCGAGGCCGTGCGGCGTCTGGCGCAGGACTGCGACGCCACGATCATTCGCAGCCGCCTGCCCGACGACATCTTCGAGGTGGCGCCACGCCTGCGCGCCGTGACGATCCACGGCACGGGCACCGACCTGGTGCCGCTGGCCTCGGCCGACGCGCACGGCGTCATCGTCGCCAACCTGCCGGGCGAGAACGCGCAGTCGGTCGCCGAGTACTGCGTCATGGCGATGCTCATGCTCGCGCGCAACGCGGCGGCGATCACGATGGCGATTCGCAGCGAAGCCTGGGACGCCGCACGGGCGCGCAGCAGCGACGTGCACGAGATCGCCGGGATGACCTGCGGCATCGTCGGCGTCGGCGCGATCGGCAGCCGCCTGGCCGGCATCCTGCACCGCGGCTTGGGCATGCGCGTCCTCGGCACCCAGCGCCGCCTCAACCGGCTGCCGCCGGAGGTCGAGCCGGTCACGCTGGATCGCCTGCTGAGCGAATCCGATTTCGTCGTCATCACCGCGCCGCTCACCCGCGACACGCACCACCTCTTCAACGCCGAGCGCATCGCGCGCCTCAAGCCCGACGCCTGGCTGATCAACGTCGGGCGCGGCGCGGTGATCGACGAGCAGGCCTTGACCGAGGCGCTGCGCGCGCGGCGCATCCGCGGCGCGATGCTCGACGTCTTCGAGCATTACCGCCTGGCGCCCGGACACCCGCTGTTCGCGCTCGACAACGCGGTGCTCACGCCGCACCTGGCGGGCATCACGCGCGAGTCGCGCATGCGCATGGGCGCCGCTGCCGCCCAGCTCACGCTCGCCATGCTTGCCGGCGAGCGCCCCGCGAATCTGATCAACCCGCAGGCCTGGGACGCGCACTGCATGCGGCGGCATGCCGGCGGCGCACCGGGCGCAGCCTGAGCAGCGCACATGGCGAAGACCCGAAAACCGATCCGCTCGGAAATGGCCTGGAGCAGCGCCGACCGGATCGTGGTGCGCGGCAAGGACCTGCCGGGAGAGATCCTCGGTCACTTCAACCTGGGCGACATGGCGTTCCTCGAGCTGACCGGGCGGGCGCCGAGCGCAAAGGAATCGACGCTCTTCAACGCGATGGTCGTCACCCTGGTCGAGCACGGCCTGACGCCCTCGGCGATCGCGGCGCGCATGACCTACTTCGGTGCGCCCGAGGCCATGCAGGCGGCGGTCGCCGCCGGCCTGTGCGGCCTGGGCAGCGTGTTCGTCGGCTCGACCGAGGCCTGCGCACGCATGCTCGTCGAGGCGCTGCCGGATCCGAAGGCGGACGCAGATCTCGAAGCGCTCGCTCGCGAGATCGTCGATGCACATCGCGCCCGCAAGGCCATCGTGCCAGGCATCGGCCATCCGATTCACAAGCCGGTCGATCCGCGCGTGCCGCGGCTGTTTGAAATCGCAGGTGACTGCGGGTTCTACGGCGCCTACTGCCGGCTGGTCGAGGCTGTGCAGCAGGCCGCCGAGCGCGCCGCAGGCAAACCGCTGCCGCTCAACGCCACCGGTGCGCTCGGCGCCCTGGCCTGCGAGATGGGCTTCGACTGGCGCGTGTGCCGCGGCATCGGCGTGATGGCGCGCGCCGTCGGCCTGGTCGGCCACCTGCTCGAAGAAGCGCGCGCACCGATCTCCGCCGAGATCTGGCACCGCACCGACGACGAAGCCTCCGAAGACCTCAAACCCAAATGATGATTGCGAGCCCTGCATGAACCTCGGACCCCAATCCAACGCCGCCCATCAGGACCTGCGCGACGCGGTACGCGCACTGTGCGACCAGTACGACTCGGCCTACTGGCAGAAGGTCGACGAGGAACGCGCCTACCCCGAGGCCTTCGTCGATGCGCTGACGCAAGCCGGCTGGATGTCGGCGCTGATCCCGGAGGAATACGGCGGCTCGGGTCTGTCGCTCACCGAGGCGACCGTGATCATGGAAGAGATCACGCGCTCGGGCGGCAACGCCGGCTGCTGCCACGGGCAGATGTACAACATGAACACACTGCTGCGCAACGGCTCGGAGGCGCAGAAGCAGAAGTACATGCCGAAGATCGCAAGCGGCGAGCTGCGCCTGCAGGCCATGGGCGTGACCGAACCGAGCGCCGGCACCGACACGACGACGATCAAGACCACCGCGGTGAAGAAAGGCGACCGCTACGTGGTGAACGGGCAGAAGGTCTGGACCTCGCGGCTGCAGCACTCGGAACTCATGCTGCTGCTGGCGCGCACCACGCCGCTCGCCGAGGTCAAGCGCAAGTCCGAGGGCATGTCGGTGTTCATCGTCGACAAGCGCGAGGCCCTCGGCAAGGGGCTCAGCCTGCGGCCGATCCGCAACATGGTGAACCACGAGACCAACGAGGTGTTCTTCGACAACCTGGAGATCCCGGCCGAGAATCTGATCGGCGAGGAAGGCAAGGGTTTTCGCTACATTCTCGACGGGCTGAACGCCGAGCGCATCCTGATCGCCGCCGAATGCATCGGCGACGGGTACTGGTTCATCGAGCGCGCGACGAACTACGCCAAGGAGCGCGTGGTGTTCGGCCGGCCGATCGGCCAGAACCAGGGCATTCAGTTCCCCATCGCCGAAGCCTACATGGAGCTCGAGGCCGCCAACCTGATGCGCTACAAGGCGGCTGCCCTGTTCGATGAGAAGGCGCACTGCGGGGCGGAGGCGAACATGGCCAAGCACCTGGCGGCGAAGGCCTCCTGGGAGGCGGCCAACGTTTGCCTGCAGACCTATGGCGGCTTCGGCTTCGCCGCCGAATACGACGTCGAACGCAAGTTTCGCGAAACGCGGCTCTACCTGGTTGCGCCGATCTCGACGAATCTCATCCTGTCCTACCTCGCCGAGCACGTGCTCGGCCTGCCGCGCTCCTTCTAGCCGCGCGGCAACCCGGCGCGCAGCGCCTAGCGCGCGACCGAAACGCTCAGCTGTGCGGCGAGCTCGCGCTCGGCAAGCGCTGTGTAGTCCTTGTCGATCGCTTCGCGCACCTGGGTCTTCACCGCCTCGGGCAGCTGCGCGCGCAGGATGCCGAGAAACGGGGCCGAGGCGACGAGCACCAGCGCGCCGTAGCGGTTCTGCACGCGCCCCTGCTCGAGCACCTGTCCGAGCTCGCGCGCGAACTGCTCCTGCGCGACGCGCTTCGGCTCGGTGTCCGGGTCGAGCGCCGTGCGCCGGCCCTGGTCGGTCGCGGTATGGCCGGGACGGTCCGACACCAGGTCGCCGCCCTTGGCACGGCTTTCCGGATGCTCGAACTCGCGCACCAGCGCCAGCCCCTCGCCGGCGCCGCGGCTTTCGAGCAGACGCGCGCGACTCGAGTTGGCGACGACGATCCACGTGATGTCTGTCATTGCGCTGTTCTCCTTCAAACCGGGACATGCCCTGAGTGAAGCGTCGCGCGGATCCGTCTGCGCGCGTTGACGTGGATCAACGCGCAGCTTCGCGTGACAGGCGGCGGCGCAGGCGTGTCGCGTCGCGCAGCGCGTGGCCCTGCGCGGTGTTGTCGAAATAGACGTGCACTTGACGTCCTTCGGCGAGCCAGGCGCGGCAGCGCGCGGCCCAGCGCCCCAGCGTCGCGGCCGCGTAGGACGAGACATAGGTGCGGCGATGGCCATGCAGGCGCACGTAGACCAGATCGGTCGAAACCGCGCGCCACAGCGGCCAGTCGGCGGCGTCGGACTGCACCACCGCGACCCGGGCGCGCCGCAGACGGGCTCGCACCGCCTCGTCAAACCAACTCGGATGGCGGAACTCGAGCGCATGGCGCACCCCGTCCCAGCGTTTCAGTCGATGCAAGAAGCGCTCGAGCAGCGCCCGATCCGCTCGCAGATTGGCGGGCAGCTGCCACAGCACCACGCTGAGCTTGCGCCCGAGCCCGCGCGCGGCGTCGCGCTGCCGCGCGAGCGCAGCGAGCGGAAAGTCGAGCCGGCGGACATGCGTCAGGTAGCGACTGGCCTTGATTGCAAAGCGAAATCTTGCTGGCGTCCGCGCTCGCCAGCTGACGAAGGTCGAGCGCGCGGGAAGATGGTAAAAGGTCGCATTGACCTCGACCGCATCGAAGGCGAGCGCGTAATGCTCAAGCCAGCGCCCGCGCGGCAGCTGCGCATAGAATTCCGGGCCCCATTCGTCGTAGGCCCACCCGCTGGTCCCGATCCAGGCGCGCGGCATGCCGGATTGATGGTAGTCAAAAAACAGGTGCTCGCAAGGGCTATGTTGAATTCACGCGCTTCACGAACCGTGCAGAGAGGAACCATGCAAACCCCGATCCAGATCACCTTCCGCGACATTCCGCAATCCGACGCGCTCGAAACGCGCATTCGCGAAAAGGCCGAGAAACTGGAGGCGTTCTACCCGGGTATCGTCAGTTGCCGCGTTGTCGTTGAGTCGCGCGACCGGCACAAGCACCAGGGCAAGGAGTTCTGCGTGCGCATCGAGCTGCACATTCCACAGCACGACATCGCGATCAACCGCGATCATCACGAGGACGTCTACGTGGCCGTGCGCGACGCGTTCAGTGCCGCGACGCGCAAGCTCGAAGACGTCGGCCGCGTGCAGCGCGGCAAGGTCAAGGCCCACACGCGCGGCAAGCGACCCGCGGCCGAGTAACCGGCGCCGGTCAGACGGCCGGCACCGCAAAGACCTCCATCGCATTCGCCACGCCGGGCAGATCGAAGTGCCCCAGGCTCGGCCACGGCGCGCCGATCTCGTCGACCAGGGGCCGGGAGACGACGGCGTCGGTGCGGGTACGCTTGCACAGCGCCTCGACGCGCGCCGCCTGGTTGGCGGCCGCGCCGATCACCGAGAATTCCAGTCGCTGCGTCGTCCCGATGTTGCCGTAGAGAACGCGGCCGAGGTGCAGGCCGACGCCGAAATCGAAGCTGCGCAGCCCGGCATCGGCACGCTGCGCGTTCGCGGCGCGTACGCGCATGCGCGCCGCGCGCACCGCCGCCACCGCCCGTTCGCAGACCGCGCGGCGGTCCGTCCCCGACAAGGGAAACACCGCAAGCGAGGCATCGCCGATGAAGCGCAGCACCTCGCCGTCGTGCTCGAGCACGGCGCCCGCGGTGGCCTCAAAGTAGTCGTTCAGCAGCTCCAGAAAGCCGCGCTCGCCGAGCGCCTCAGACAGCGCGGTCGACTCGCGCAGGTCCGAGAACCAGATGACCGCATCGATCTCGTCGCCGTCACCGCGTTGGATCTGGCCTTCGAGCACGCGCAGCCCTGATTGCCGGCCGAGGTAGGTCTCGAGCAGCGTGCGCGCGAGCTCGCGATTGGTGAAGTTTTCCATTACCAGCGCGAAGGGATGCAGCAGCTTTTCGATTTCGGCAATGTCGTGGTCTGTGAAGCCGCCCGGCCTGCGTGTCGCGAGGCTCACCGCGTTACGCTGCCCGCTGCTGAACACCACCTCGCACAGCACCCAGTCGGTCGCGCCCGCGGCCTTCAATTCTTCGAGCACTGGATAGTCGATCGGACAGCCATCGCGCTCGATTCGCCGGCGCATGACGCGCTCGCCGTCGATGATCCGCGCCACCGGGCTGTTGAGATAGGTTTCCTGCTGTCGAAGCTCCGGGCCCGCGCGCCGCAGGTCGACGCTCGTCCCGTCCCAGAACATCGCGTTGCCCCAATACTGCGGGTGCAAGGTCCAGAAGAAAAAGCCGACCCGGTCGATCGGCATGCCGGCGTCCCGCACGCGGGCACAGACTTCGCCCACCACGGCCTGCGGCGAATCCATCAGGCGGCCTCTGTGCATCAGCCATTCGATTACGGGCGCAATCGACCAATCGGGCATATGTCCTCTCCCCTCCCGAGGCGTTGGCTTATAGTACGCGCATGATGACGCGCACGATCAGTCGCCTGCTGACGGTTACTGCCTTGACCCTCGCACTGGCCGGCTGCGGCTCGAAGCTGAACGAGGAAAACTTCGCCCGTATCCAGGACGACATGACCGAACAGCAGGTCATCGACCTGCTCGGCACGCCGACCGAAACCTCGAGCATGGGGGCGCTCGGCATGTCGGGCACCGCCGCAGTCTGGCGCGACAAGAACGCCGCGATCAGCGTGCAGTTCGTCAATGGCAAGGTGCGGCTCAAGCAGTTCGAGCGCGCCAAACCCTGAGGCCTGGGCCCGAGCTCAGGCCAGCACCGAAAGGGCGCCGGGCAGCACGCTGACGGCCGCGCGGCGCACGGGCGGGAACGGCAGCTCGCCGTCGGCCTCGAGCGCCATCGGCATCTCCGACTCGAGCACCATGCGGCGCACGCGCCGCATGCGGACGCGCGGATGCGTCGTGTGACTGCCGCGCATCACCCGCGGCACCAGGCGCAGGATGGCGACGCGACCGAGCGCTTCGGCGAGCATGACGTCGAGCAGGCCGTCGTCGGGACGCGCATCGGGGCAGACCCAGAAGCTGCTGCCGAAGCACGGCCCGTTCATCACCGCCGCGATGGTCGCCTCGCAGACCTCGGCCGGCGCGTCGTCGAAGCGCAGCATCAGGCGCAGCCGCGGGTAGTCGATCAGCGTCTTGGCGAGCGCGCCGAAATAGGCTGCGCGCCCCTTGAGCCACCCGGGCATCGCGGCGGCGTTCGCCGCGCCCTGCGCGCCGAAGCCGACGTCCATGCCATTGGCGAAGTAGCGCCGGAGCGTCGTGCCGTCCACCGCCTGCGCCTCGATCTGCCCCGCGTCGAAGCGCCGCGTCGTGCCGCGCGCGATCGTCGCCACCGCCGTGCGCCAGTCCGGCGGCCGGCCGCCGCGGTGCAGCTGCGGCGGAATCAGCTTCGCGAAATCGTCGCCGCTGCCCAAGGGGATCACCCCGAGCGCCGCTGCTGCGTCCTCCTGCGTCGCGCGCAGCAGGCCGTTCACGACCTCGTGTACCGTGCCGTCGCCGCCGGCCGCGATCACCGCCGCGTAGTCGCGGGCGCCGCGCTCGGCGAGCGCGGCGGCCTCGTGCGGCGCGCGGGTCCGCGCGACATCGAAGTCCACGCCGGCGGCGCGCAGCGCGCGTTCTGCCGCCGGCCACAGGCGCCGCGCGCGGCCGCGGCCCGCAGCCGGGTTGACGATGACCAGGACAGGCTTCACCGCGAGCCGCCGGCCTGCGGCAGGACGCGCCACTCGATGGCCCAGCGCCCATCGCGCAGCGCGCGCCGCGTGTCGAGCCTGAGAAAGCGGTCATGCGCCGCGCAGGCACCGACCCACAGCGCGTTCCATGCGTCGAAGGCACCGAGCGCGTCGGTCAGCTGCACGTCGCCCGCCAGACGCCAGCCGGCGAGACGGACGCAGATCGACGTACCGTCCTCGAGCGTCTCGACCGTCTCGCCATGCGCACGCTGCATCGCCGCGAGCCAACGCGCGTAGTGCACCGCGCTCGCACGGTCGCCCGCGCTCAGATTGCTCGGGCTGCCGAGCGCGGCGGCAAGCTCGGCGTGATATTGCAGTCCGATCAGTCGCGCGACACGGCCGAGCTCCGCGTTCGCATCCGATGCGCCGAGCAGCGCCTGTAGCGTCGGCAGGAGGGTCCGCAGGTACTCCGTGGCATAGCGGCAGTGCGCGCGCTGCAGCCGCTCGGCCGGCCACTGCGTCGCATCGAGCCGGGGCGCCGTGGCGGGATCGAAGCGCGGCATGGTTTCCTCGCCGTAGGCAAAGCGCACGCGCTCTTCGGGTACCAGCACCCGGTCGTGCTCGAGGTAATAGCCCTCCAGCCCCGGCATGCCGTCGACCGTCATGCCGGTACAGACGAAGCCCAGGCGCGGATTGCCGAGGCTCACCCCGTTGTGGCCGTGCCAGCCGTGCAGCATCGCCGCCGAAACCTCGTGCGGAATCGCCGCAATCGCCGACCCGCGCCACATCCAGCGCGGCGGCGGATAGCGCACCCAGGCCTTGCGATCGCTCTCGCGTACGTATTCGGTGAGCACCCCGCCGAGCGCATTCGAGTGATAGTGATACAGGGCGCAGGCGACCGCGTGGGGCAGCCGATCGAGGCCGAGCTTTTTCAGCCCCGCAAGAAACTTCTCCAGATGCTGCCTGCGGAAGTGCTGAAAAACGACCTCGCGCGCCGGCTCCGCGCCGCGCCGCGCGACCAGCGCCACGACCATCGCGGTGAGCAGTGCGTTGTAGAGCGTGGCCACTGCACGCCAGCCCGCGGCCTCGCTCATGCGTCGATCCCCGTTTCCGCACGTGCGGCGAGTGCCGCGCGTGCGGCACGGGCCTCCTCGAGGCGGCGCAGCACCTCGGGCTCGTTTTCACCCAGCGCGAGCACGTCGGCCCGCGCCAGCCGCAGCAGCGTACAGGGCGTTTCGGCGGTCACGGTGGCCTGGCGCAAATGTTCGCCGAGCAACGCCGTCTCGCCGAAAAAGTCATCCTCCCCCAGCCGACCGAGCAACACGGCCTCGCCCTGCGCGTTTTTGCGCTCCGCGCGCAGGCGGCCGCGCAGCACGATGTAGAGCGCATCGCCCTTGTCACCTTCCGCGATCACCGTGTCGTTCACCAGAAAGCCGACCGTCTCGGCGCGCTGCGCGAGGCCCTCGAGCGTCGCTTCGCGCAATCCCGAGAACAAGGGCACGGCGGAGACCAGATCATGTGGCCGCGGCGCCGGCGGGTTGCGTGCAATCGACGGCAGCCGGGCAAGGGCAGCCTCGATGCGCTGGACGATGCGCGCGTAGCCTTTGGCGCCCAGTGCGCCGTGCTGCCGTGCCGACTCCGCGCGCGCCCGGGCGCTGAGCAATGCCACCCGCTCCCAGAGCCGCCGCTCGTAGGCACGCAAGTATTCCGGGAATTCACGACGGATTGCCTCGATCCGTCCAATGCGCCGCGCCAGACGTTCGCGGTAGACGTCGGCGAGCCGCTCGCGGTCGCCTTGCGCCAGCTGCGCGTCGCCGCGCAGCGCCTCGAGCGCGGCATGCGCGGTCAGCACGCCGGCCATGTCACGCTGCAGGCGCTGGCCGAGCCGCAAGTCCTGGTAGCGCGCCAGCAGCCCTGCGGCCCAGTCGTGCTCGCGCAGGCGGCGGATCAGCGCAAGCTCGAGGCGGGCGAATGGACTGGCCGCTGCGTTCTGGACGCCCGCATCGAGGACGGGCGACTCGCGGTCACGCATCAGCGTGTCGCGCATGTCGAGAAACACGTAGGCCCCGATAACGCCCTGCTCATGCAGCGCCGCCAGCGTCTCGAATTCGCCATGCACCGCCCGCCGGTGTGCATGCAGCAGCGCCTGCGGTTTCGCGACCTCCGGACCGTCGCCGGCCAGCACCTCGCGCAGCTCGCCGCGCACGTGCCGCTGGACACGGCGCGACACCAGGTCAAGGCGGCGAAAGCGCTCGAGCGCATCCTCGGCGGCCTGTCGCCCTTCGTCCAGGCCGTCGCGCAGTTCGGCGCGCTCCTCGTCGGTCATCCGATCGAGGCCGAGCCGCCTGATCAGCGGCCGGATGCTCGGCGCATTGACCAGCAGCGTGAACAGCACCGCGCCGAGCGCCAGCTGCTGGATCAGCACACGCTCCGGCAGCGCCTCCGGAATGGAAAGCGCGATCGCGATCGCCAGCCCGCCGCGCAGCCCGCCCCACCACATGACGTGCTGCTCGCCGCGGCTGACCCGCGGCAGCCGGAAGCCACGAATCGTTACCGGCAGCAGTGCGTACAGCGGAATCGCCCGTCCCAGCAGCATGAGCGCGATGGCGGCGGCGATGATGCCGGCATTGTCGAGCAGCGACGGCAGGTGCAGCGTGAGCCCCATGAGCAGAAACAGCAGCGAATTGCAGATCATCGCCGCGACCTCCCAGACATGGCGGATCTCCGTCAGCGTCGCCTGCGAGGCGCGCGCTACCGAGATGGCGGCGAACGACAATGCCGCGCAGGTCACGGCGACGACGCCCGAGGCATGCAGCACCTCGGCCAGCGCGAACGCCGCATAGGCCATGACGAAGGTCATGACCAGCAGCGCCGTCAAGTCCGCCTGCGCGCGGCGCACGATCTCGCTCGCGCCGATGCCGATCGCGACCCCGACCAGCGCGCCGCCCAAGAACACCACGGGGAAATCGACCAGGCCCTGCGTGACCTGTGTCCAGGTCAGCACACCGCCGAGCGCAATCGCCAGCAGGATCTTGAACAGCACAATCGCAGTCGCGTCGTTGAGCAACGATTCGCCCTCCACCAGCACCGTGAGGCGCTGCGAAACGCCGAGCTCGCGGAACAGTGCGACGACGGCGACCGGATCGGTCGCCGAGATCAGCGCGCCGAACAGCAGCGCGGACACGAGACCGACGCCGGCGACCGCCCACAGGCCGAGGCCAATGATTGCCGTCGAGACAAGCAGCGCCAGCACCGCGAGGACCAGGATCGGCGCGAGGTCCTTGATCAGCTGGCGGGCGTTGAGGTTGAACGCCGACTCGAAAATCAGCACCGGCAGAAAGACGTAAAGCACGAGATCGGGCGTCAGGCGAAACGCAAGCAGCGGCGCGAGCACGTCGACTTTTCGCGCGAGCCCGCCGAGCAGCATGCCGACCACGACCAGCAGCACCGTGTACGGCAGCGGCACGCGGCGCACCAGTCCAGCGGCGATCACCGCGACGGCGAGCATCCCGGAAATCACCAGGATGTTGTCTGCAATCGGCATGCCCTACCGCATCGGCCCGATGGTGAAAAAAGGAACGGCGCCGCGGGGCGCCGTCCAGCATCCGCTACCCCTGTGCAGCTACTGCTTCCACTTTGGATCCCGCTTTTCGATGAAGGCGTCCATGCCTTCGCGGCCCTCCGCGTGGACGAAACTGGAGGTGATGACATGGCTCGCCATTTCGTAGGCGCGCTCGATGCCCAGATCCAGCTGCTGGTAGAACGCACGCTTGCCCTCGGCAATCGTCGCCTGCGGCTTCGCCCCGATCTTGTGCGCGAGCGCCATGACCTCCGCGTCCAGCGCATCGGCCGGGACCACGCGATTCACCAGGCCCCACTCCAGCGCCCGTGCGGCGTCGATCATGTCACCCGTCAGAAGCATTTCCATCGCACGCTTGCGTTGCAGGTTGCGCCCGACCGCGACACCCGGCGTCGAGCAGAAAAATCCCCAGGAAACGCCCGGCGTGGTGAACTTCGCAGCCGCCGAGGCCACGGCCAGGTCGCACTGGGCGACCAGCTGGCAGCCCGCGGCCGCCGCCGCGCCCTGCACGCGTGCGATCACCGGCTGCGGCAGTTGCTGGATCGACAGCATCATGCGCGCACAGCGGCGAAAAAGCGCCTCGACCTTGGGCTTGTCGGCGAGGGCGCGGATCTCCTTCAGGTCGTGGCCAGCGCAGAACCCCTTGCCCGCGCCCGCCAGCACGACGACATGCACGTCCTTTTCCTGCGCAACCGTGTCGAGCGCATTCTGGATGGCCTCGATCATTTCGCTGGTCAACAGGTTCATCTGCTGCGGACGGTTCATCGTCAGCGTGCAGATGCCGTCGCGGTCCTCGCGGATCAGGACGGGATCTTCGGACTGGGGGACGGCACTCATCGTGTCCTCCTTCATCTTTGCAGCGGTCGTTCTAGGTGACGCGGTCGATGCCCGTTGGGCCCCTGCAAACCCGTTCAGCTGTCGATCGCCGCCGTGGATTTCGCCTTTTCTCGCAACACGAACTTCTGGATTTTTCCGGTTGAGGTTTTCGGCAACTCGCCGAACACCACCGCGCGCGGCGCCTTGAAGCGCGCCATGCTGCTGCGGCAGAAGTCGATGATCTCCTGCTCGGTGGCGGTCGCGCCGGCCTTCAGCTCGATGAAAGCGCAGGGCGTCTCGCCCCACTTGGCGTCCGGCATGGCGACGACGGCCGCCGCCATCACCGCCGGGTGGCGGTAGAGCCGGTCCTCGACTTCCAGCGAGCTGATGTTCTCGCCGCCCGAAATAATGATGTCCTTCGAGCGGTCCTTGATCTTGATGTAGCCGTCGGGCTGCTTGACTGCGAGGTCGCCCGAGTGGAACCAGCCGCCGCTGAAGGCATCCCGCGTCGCCGTCGGGTTCTTCAGGTAGCCCTTCATGGTGATGTTGCCGCGGAACATGATCTCGCCCATGGTCTCGCCGTCGGCGGGGACCGGCGTCATCGTGTCCGGGTCCATGACGTCAAGCCCTTCCTCGACGGTGTAGCGCACGCCCTGACGACCGTTCAGGCCGACCTGCGCCTCGAGCGGCAGCGCCGACCAGTCGGGCTGCTTGGCGCAGACGGTCGCGGGCCCGTAGGTTTCGGTCAGGCCGTAGACGTGGGTGAGCGCGAAACCCATCTTTTCCATGCCCTCGATGATCGCCGCGGGTGGCGCCGCGCCAGCGACCAGGCAGCTCACCTTGTGATCGACGCCCTTTTTCAGCTCTTCCGGCGCGTTGATCAGGGTCTGGTGCACGATCGGCGCGCCGCAGTAGTGCGTCACGCGGTGCGCCTTGATGAGACGGAAGATCTCGCCGGCCTCGACCTTGCGCAGGCAGACGTTGGTGCCGGCGTTGGCCGCCATGGTCCACGGGAAGCACCAGCCGTTGCAGTGGAACATCGGCAGCGTCCAGAGGTACACGGCGTGCTGCGGCATGCCCCAGACGAGGATGTTGCCGACGCCGTTGAGATAGGCACCGCGGTGGTGGTAGACGACGCCCTTCGGATTGCCGGTGGTACCCGAGGTGTAGTTGAGCGAAATCGCCTGCCACTCGTCCGCCGGCCAGGCCCAGGCCCAGTCGGGGTCGCCCTCCGCAAGCAGGTCTTCGTACGTCTGGCGTCCGAGGCGCTTGCCCGGACCGTCGAATACGGCGTCGTCGACGTCGATCACCTCGATCGGGCGCCCAAGTTTCGCCAAGGCGGGCTCGATCGTCGGCGAGAATTCACGGTCGGTGAGCAGGACCTTCGCGCCGCCGTGCTCGAGCATGAACGCGATGGCGTCGGCGTCGAGACGCGTGTTGAGCGTATTGAGCACGGCGCCGGTCATCGGCACGCCGAAATGCGCCTCGAACATCGGCGGCACGTTGGGCAGCATCGCCGCGACGGTATCGCCCGGGCCGATGCCACGCCCGGCGAGCGCGGAACCGAGGCGCCGCGCGCGCGCGTAGGTCTCGCGCCAGGTGTAGCGCGCATCGCCGTGAATGACGGCGATCTGCTCCGGATAGACGCTGGCCGCGCGTTCGATGAACGACAGCGGCGTGAGCGGGGCATAGTTCGCCGGATTCTTGTCGAGGTCCTGCTCGTAGGGATTGGCGGTTCGCGTCATGGGCTGCGGTTGCTGTGTGTCGCCTGCGGGCAATCGGTAGTATAGCCTCGGCCCGTTCGACGATGAGACCGTTCAAGACGCTTCCCGGGGTTCTGTTCCGCGCGCTCGGGTACTACCCGACGCAGTTGCGCGGCCGGTCGCTGCGCGTCGACCCGAACCACTGGCGTTTCTGGCGCAAGGCCGCGCGCGGCCTGTGGGAACCGGACACGCTCGCGACTCTGGAACGCCAGCTCTCCTCGCAGATGATCGTCTGCGACATCGGCGCCTGGATCGGGCCGACCGTGATCCTCGCGGCCCGGCAGTGTCGTCATGTCTTCTGTTTCGAGCCGGACACCACGGCCTACGTCGAGCTGCTGCGCAACCTGCAGCTCAACGGCGTGCGCAACGTCACGCCCTTCAACCTCGCGCTCGCCGCCCGCGACGGCATGCGCAGGATGGCAAGCTTCGGCGGCGCGCCCGGCGACAGCCGAAGCAGCCTGCTCGCGGCGGCGGACGATGCCGCCGCGGCCGACGTGCCCTGCCTGAGCTGGACGCACTGGCTCGAACTCGCGCAGCCGCCACGCATCGACTTCGTCAAGATCGACATCGAGGGCGGCGAATTCGATCTGCTGCCGACCATGGCGGCGTACCTCGCCGCGCACCGGCCTCAGCTGATGCTCTCAACGCATGCGCCCTACCTGGCGCGTGCCGATCGCGCCGCAAGCCTGCGCCGGCTCGCCGAATCGCTGCGCGGCTACCGACACTGCATGACCGAGCACGGCGAGGACGTCGGGGTCGACGGACTGCTCGCGCCGGAGAGCCGCGAACGCTTCCGGACGTTCTTTCTTAGGGATTGAGCCGGCGCCAGAGAACGCCGCCCTTGGCATCGCGCTCCAGGGCGTCGAGGTACTTTTCGTGGGCGGCGACCTCGTCCGCATTCGCCCGCAGCACCTGCAGCCCGGAGGCATCGACGCGCACGGCCGACTCGTCGCGCGCCTCCTGCGCATCGAGCTCCATCATCAGGCTTTCCTGGCCGCGCGTCATTGCCAGGTAGACCTCGGCGAGCAGCTCGGCGTCGAGCAGCGCGCCGTGCAGCCTGCGGTGCGCATTGTCGATCGCGTACCGCTCGCACAGCGCGTCAAGCGAGTTACGCTTGCCCGGGTGCAGCTCGCGTGCGAGCGCGAGCGTGTCGACCACGCCCGCGACGTGCTCGGCGAGCGAACCCAGCTTGGCGAGCCCGAGTTCGCGGTCGAGGAACTCGACGTCGAACTCGGCGTTGTGGATCACCAGCTCCGCATCGCGCACGTAATCGAGAAAATCCTTCGCCACGTCGGCAAAGTGCGGCTTGTCGGAGAGGAATTCGCGCGTCAGCCCGTGCACCTTGGCCGCGCCCTCCTCGATGTCGCGCTCCGGGTTGAGATAGACATGGAAGTGCCGGTCGGTGACGCGCCGGCTGCGGATCTCGATGCAGCCGATTTCGATGACCCGGTCGCCGAGCTTGGCGTTGAGGCCTGTCGTCTCGGTATCGAGCACGATCTGGCGCGGCTCCATTCAGTCCGCCCTCAGCTCGTCGACGCCGCGATTGGCGAGCGCATCGGCACGCTCGTTGCCGTCGTGCCCGGCATGCCCTTTCACCCAGTGCCAGGACACCGCGTGCCGGCTCGCCAGCGCGTCGAGCGCTTGCCAGAGATCGACGTTCTTGACCGGCTTCTTGTCGGCGGTGCGCCAGCCCCTTCGCTTCCAGTCGTGGATCCACTGGGTAATGCCCTTCTGCACGTACTGCGAGTCGGTGTAGAGCTGCACGCGACAGGGACGCTTCAGCGCCTCGAGGCCGCGAATCACCGCGGTCAGCTCCATGCGGTTGTTGGTCGTCGCCGGCGCCCCGCCGTGCAGCGTGCGCTCGCGGCCGCCCGCGCGCAGCAGCACGCCCCAGCCGCCCGGCCCAGGATTGCCGCGGCAGGCGCCGTCGGCGTACATCTCGACCTCATCACCCGGCATCGGAGGGCGGGCGGCGTTCAACGTACGCGCGGGTCGCCTGGCCGCTGCGTTGCGGGAGCGCCGCGAGCGCGCGGCGCCGTGCGCGCTCGCGCCGCCAGGCCGGCGTGACCAGGCGCATGCCCTGCACGCGCTTCACCGCGCGCACGACGTATACCGCACCGATGACCGGCCACCAGCGATCGCCCGTGGCTTCGAGAAAACGGCTGCGCTCGATCCAGCGTTCGTTCTGGAACGGGGGCGCGTAGCGGCCGAACCGTCCGCCGTTGAGCTCCAGCCCGAGCAGCTGCAGCCAGTCGCGCAGCTTGAACAGCCCGATGAAGCCGGCGTCCCAGGGCGCCGGCAGCGGCCCGCCCGCGAATCGCGCGCGCAGGCGCCACAGCGCCTGCTGCGCCCGCCACAGGGAAATGGTGTTGAAGCCCGAGATCACCACTTGCCCTTCCGGCCGCAGCACACGCTCGACCTCGCGCAGCATGCGGTGCGGCTCGTTGTGCGTCTCGAGCGCGTGCGGCAGCGCGAGCAGGTCGAGGCTTTGCGAGTCGAACGGCAGCTGGATCGGATCGGCCGCAACCTGCGCGCCCGGCTCCAGCGCAACCGAGAAACGGAACGGGATGCGGTTCTGCCGCAGCACGTCGAATTCCGGCAGCCCGACCTGTGCCGCGCGAAAGCCGAACACGTCCTCCGTCGCGCGGTCGAACTGCGACAGCTCCCATTGCAGTACATACGCGCCCTGCGGCGTCCCGAACCACGCTGCCAGGGACGAGCGCTCGCCGTTATACTTCGTCGCAGTGCCCGGCAGGAAGGATTGTCGATCCATGTTCAAACTCGCGCCGCGCGACGCCGCCTACGGCGCCCACAGCTGCGCGTTCTATTATCGCGCAGTCTTCCGGCAGCGCGGCGTGCGTTGAGCGCTCGAGTCGCGCTGCGCTTCGGCTGTCTCTTGCGCCGCTGTGCGGCACTCGGCGTTGTCGCACTGCTGGCCGCCTGCGCGACGCCCGGTGACGATCCAGGCGGCGAGCCCGGCAGCGCCGCGCCGCCGGGCTCGCCGGCCTTTCCGGGCATCGAGCAGGCCGTGCTGATGCAGCCGCTCGACGCGACGCGCCTGCCGCCGTTCGACGGCGAGCGCGAGGTGCTCGGCGAACCCTTGAGTGAGCGTGCGCGCATCGACCGCACCGTGCCGGCTGACGACCTGTGGCAGCGCATCCGGCACGGATTCGGCATGGCGGACCTGGACGGTGCGCTGGTGCGCGAGAAAACCGCCTGGTATGCGGCCCGCCCGGACTACGTGCAGCGCACCCTCGCCCGGGCGAGCAAATACCTCTATCACATCGTCGACGCACTCGAGCAGCGCGGCATGCCCACCGAGCTTGCGCTGCTGCCGATGGTCGAGAGCTCGTTCAATCCGATGGCGTACTCGCGCGCGCAGGCGTCGGGGCTCTGGCAGTTCATCCCGACCACGGGCAAGCGCTACAGCCTCGAGCAGAACTGGTGGTACGACGGGCGGCGCGACATTGTCGCCTCGACCACCGCGGCGCTCGACTACCTGAGCGATCTTTACGAGATGTACGGCGACTGGCATCTTGCGCTCGCCGCCTACAACTGGGGTGAGGGGGCCGTGGGGCGCGCCATCCAGAAGAATCAGGCCGCCAATCTGCCGACCGACTATGCCAGCCTGGCAATGCCGGAGGAAACCCGCAATTACGTACCGAAGCTGCAGGCGCTGAAGAACATCATCTCGAGCCCCGCACCGTTCGACATCGCCCTCGACCCGATTCCCAATCGGCCGTACTTCGCAACCGTCACACGCTCGGCCGACATCGACGTGCAGCTCGCGGCCAAGCTCGCCGAGATGCCCGTCGAGGACTTCATCGAGCTCAATCCGGGATTCAGCCGGCCGCTGCTGCGCGCCGAAGTCAGCCCCCGCATCGTGCTGCCCACCGACCGCGTCGAGGTGTTCCATGCCAACCTGTCGAAGCACGGCGGTGATACCGCCGTGCACTGGCAGGTCTACCGCCCGCGCCGCGGCGAATCGCTCGAGGCAGTGGCCCAGCAATACCGGGTGCCGGTGGCCCGGCTGCGCGAGGTCAACGGCCTGCACCGCCGTGCGCGCAGCGCACCGTCGCTGCTCGTCGTGCCGCTCAATGGCGCCGTGCTCGACCCCGACAAGCTGCCGATCATGTACGCGCCGCCGGTGCCCGGGGCGGGGCGCTACCACGTGGTGCGCAAGGGCGACACGCTCTGGGGCATTGCGCGCCGCTACGACCTGTCGGTCAAAGACCTGGGGCAGTGGAACGGCAATGTGCGCGTCCTGCGCCCCGGGCAGCGCATCGAGTTGAGCGGTTACGGGTACGCAAAATCCAGGCGTACGCGCGTCAAACACAGGAAGTGAATATAGTAATTATCATTAATCTTCAATAAGTTAAAATGTTTGTATAAAGCTAATTCCAATAATGTTCCAGTAACTCATTAACATAAAATTATTTTCGTAAAATGTCTTTCGTCTATTGTTTGTTTTCCCCATGAACACAATGGCTTATGGAATTGGCCTAAGAGTGCACCTTGAGAAACGATTCGAAGCACCAGCCAGTACACGCTGCATTCCCTAGAATGTGCGCATGTTGAGCCGCCTGCGCCGCGGGGTGCTTTTCGCGTTCATCGCGCTCGGCGTGCTGTTCGCGAGCCCGGCGCGCGCCGTCGAGCCCGTGCTGATGTTTCTCTTCAGCATGGCGCGCGAGATCATGTACGAGGCGTTCGTCAACAGCGAGAACCCGCGGCCACAGCCGGTCGAGCCCCTGCCCGCGGTCTACCCGGGAACCATGGTCGAGCCGCGCACGCTGCGCGAACTGATCGATCAGAGCTTTATCTACCTTTCCGAGCGACGGCGTGAGGAGCTCTTCCGGGCCCTGCACGACGAGATCATCAAGCCGAAGAACGCTGCAGTACGCGCGTCGATGATCGCGTATTTCGCCGAGCACGCCGTGGCCGTGCGCACGGTGATGGAGCGCCTGTCCAACCTCAACGAGACCGAGATGCGCGAGCTCTCCGCACATTTCGCCGCCCAGGCGCGCACGCTGCCGGTCGATGAACGCGAGCAACTGCGCAAGGTGCTCGACGAAGGCCTGCTGCCGGTACCGGCCGACCTCAACCAGCGGCTGGTGGTCGCGATCGCCGAGATTCCGCGTGCGCCGGCCGACGCAGACCCTGCTCTGCCGCTCGCCGAGGACGGCAAGCCGAGGTCAGCGGCGAAACTGCCCCAACCGCTCGCCGCGACCACAGCGCGCGAGGAATCCGCGCCGGCGCAACCGATGACGGCCCCGCCGGCGCGCACCCCGGTGCGGCGCGCACCGGCCGCCGCCACGCCCACTGCACCCGCGACACCCGGAGACGTCGACCACGAGACCGCGCCCGCGGTGTGGTGATCCGGGCTGGAGTCAACGGGCCGCCAGACATTTAATCCATCTCAAATCCAGCCCCCGCTCGCCGCCTAGCATGGGCGCATCATCCCGGACGGAGGGATCGTGTTTCAGATCAGGATTCACGGCCGCGGCGGCCAGGGCGTGGTCACCGCGGCCGAAACGCTCTCAATCGCGGCGTTTCTCGAAAATCGCTTCGCCCAGGCCTTCCCGAGCTTCGGCTCCGAGCGCACCGGTGCGCCGGTGGTGGCGTTCTGTCGCATCGACGAGCGCGAAATCCGCCTGCGCGAGCCGGTGCTCAAACCGGATGCGCTCATCATCCAGGACCCCACGCTGCTGCATCAGGTCGATGTCTTCTCCGGCCTGGCGCCCGATGGCTACATCCTGATCAATACCACGCGCTCCTTCGACGCGCTCGGGGTGGGCGAATTCGTTCGCGGTTTTCACGCCACGCACCTCTGCACCGTGCCGGCGAGCGAGCTGGCGCGCAAGCACGTCGGACGCCCGGTGCCGAATGCGGCGCTGCTCGGCGGCTTCGCCGCGGTCAGCGGACGCGTTTCGATCGACGCGGTGGCCGAGGCGCTGCGCCAGAAATTCTCGGGCGCAATTGCGGAGGGCAATGTCACCGCGGCGCGCGAAGCATACGAGCACGTGCGCCAGGAAATCAAAGAGGCATCGCATGCTAAAGCAGGTTGAAGGCTCGCGCGCAGTCGCGGAAGCGATTGCGCTGTGCCGCCCGGAGGTGATCTGCGCCTATCCGATCTCGCCGCAGACCCACATCGTCGAGGCGCTGGGCGAGATGGTGAAGCGCGGCGTCCTGGCGCCCTGCGAATTCATCAACGTCGAATCGGAGTTCGCCGCGATGTCGGTTGCGATCGGTGCCTCGGCTGCAGGCGCGCGCGCGTACACCGCGACCGCGAGTCAGGGGCTGCTGTTCATGGCCGAAGCGGTGTTCAACGCCTCCGGCCTGGGCCTGCCGGTCGTCATGACGGTCGCCAATCGCGCCATCGGCGCACCGATCAACATCTGGAACGACCACACCGACGCGATGAGCCAGCGCGACTGCGGCTGGATCCAGCTGTTCGCGGAGACCAACCAGGAGGCGCTCGACCTGCACATCCAGGCCTTCCGGCTCGGCGAGGAGCTCTCACTGCCGGTGATGGTCTGCATGGACGGCTTCATCCTGACGCACGCCTACGAACGCGTCGACATGCCGACGCAAGCCCAGGTCGACGCCTATCTGCCGCCCTACACGCCGCGCCAGAGCCTCGATCCGTCCGAGCCGGTGTCGATCGGCGCGATGGTCGGCCCGGAGGCGTTCATGGAGGTGCGCTACCTGGCGCACGTCAAGCAGATGCGGGCGCTCGAGCTGATACCCGGCTGGGCCGAAGAGTTCAGGCAGGCGTTCGGACGCGACTCGGGCGGGCTGTTGCACAGCTATCGCAGCGAGGACGCCGAGTTGATCGTCGTCGCGCTCGGCTCGGTGCTCGGCACGATAAAGGACAGCGTGGATGCGATGCGCGAGCGCGGGATCCGCATTGGCGTGCTGGGCATTACCTGCTTCCGGCCCTGGCCGCACGACGCGGTACGCGCGGCGCTTGCGCAGGCGAAGCAGGTGGTGGTCCTGGAGAAGAGCCTCGCCGTCGGCCTGGGCGGCATCGTGTCGACCAACGTGCGCACCTCCTACACGGGCGACGCCCGCGCGGTGCGCACCGTGATCGCGGGCCTGGGCGGGCGCCCGATCACGCGCACGGCGCTCGAGAGCGCCTTCACGCAGGCGCTTGAGGGCAGCCTCGAGGCGCTGAGCTTCCTCGATCTCGATCGCAGCGTGGTCGAGCGGGCGCTGGCGCGCGAGCGCGAGGTGCGGCGCTCGGGCCCGATCGCCGAGAACATCCTGCGCGACCTCGGCGTGGTCGGGGCGCGGATTCGCTGAGGAGCCGCAATGTCCTATCAGCCCGTCAAGTTTTATCAGACCGGAACCTTCACCGTGGGCAACCGGCTGCTGCCGCCGGACGTGCGCAGCGTCCAGTCGACCCAGCGGCGCACCAATTCGCTCAACTCCGGGCATCGCGCCTGCCAGGGCTGCGGCGAGGCGCTCGGTGCGCGCTATGCGATGGATGCGGCGATGGAAGCAACCGACCGACAGCTGATCGCGGCGAACGCGACCGGCTGCCTGGAGGTGTTCTCGACGCCGTATCCGGAAACCTCGTGGCAGATCCCCTGGATCCATTCGGTGTTCGGCAACACGGCGGCCGTGGCCACCGGCATTGCGGCGGCACTGAAGGTGAAGGGCCGCAGCGAGGTACGCGTCGTCGCGCAGGGTGGCGACGGCGGCACCACCGACATCGGATTCGGCTGCCTGTCGGGCATGTTCGAGCGCAACGACGACGTGCTGTTCATCTGCTACGACAACGAGGCGTACATGAATACCGGCGTGCAGCGCTCGTCGGCCACGCCGGGGGCGGCGCGCACGGCGACGACGATGGCGGTCGGCGAGGCACCGGGCAATGTTTTCGGCCAAGGCAAGAACGTCCCGGCAATCGCCATGGCGCACGAGATCCCCTACGTCGCCACCGCCACGGTCGCCGAGCTGCACGACCTCGAGGCCAAGGTGAAGACCGCGATGGGCATTCGCGGTGCGCGCTACATCCACATTCTGGTGCCCTGCCCGCTCGGTTGGGGACATGCCTCGCAGGACACCATCCGCATTGCGCGTTTGGCGAAGGAGACCGGGCTGTTCCCGGTGTTCGAAGCGGCGTACGGCGAAGTCACGTCGGTCTCGCGCATCCGTCGCCGCCAGCCGGTGGAGGCCTACCTGCGTCCGCAGAAGCGCTTTGCGCATCTGTTCGGCGACCCGCCCAACAGCGCGGTCATCGCGCAGCTGCAAGCCTTGGCGGACCGCAACATCCGGCGCTATGGGCTGCTCGAGCCGCAGGAGGCCGCCTGATGCGCAAGCCGTTCGCGATCACGCTCGATCCCGGCTCGAGCCTGGCCAACCACACCGGCTCGTGGCGCACGCTGCGCCCGGTGTACGTCGACCGGCTGCCGCCATGCAACCACGCCTGCCCCGCGGGGGAAAACATCCAGGCCTGGCTGTTCCATGCGGAATCGGGCAACTACGAGGCGGCCTGGCGACTGCTCACCGAGGACAATCCGCTGCCGGCGGTGATGGGCCGGGTCTGCTACCACCCCTGTGAATCGGCCTGCAATCGCGCGCAGATCGACGCCGCGGTGGGCATCAACTCGGTCGAGCGCTTCCTCGGCGACTATGCGATCGAGAAGGGCTGGACGTTCGATCAACCCGCGGCGCCCTCGGGCAAGCGCGTTCTGGTGGTCGGCGCGGGACCCTCCGGGCTATCGGCCGCGTATCACCTCACGCGCCTGGGCCACGCAGTGTCGATCCACGAAGCCGGGCCGGTGGCGGGCGGCATGATGCGCTTCGGCATTCCGAAGTACCGCCTGCCGCGCGACGTGCTGGAGGCCGAGGTGCGCCGCATCCTCGACCTGGGCGTCGAGCTCAAGCTGAACACCAAGGTCGACCGCATTCTCGAGACGATGCGCGCAGGCGCCTTCGACGCCGCCTTTCTCGCGGTGGGCGCCCATATCGGCAAGCGCACGACGATCCCGGCAGGCGCCACGGCGCGCATTCTCGATGCCGTGTCGGTGCTGCACAGCATGGAGGGCGAGGACAAGCCACTGCTCGGGCGCCGGGTGGTGGTGTACGGCGGCGGCAACACTGCCATCGACATGGCGCGCACCGCGAAGCGCCTGGGCGCCACCGACGCCATCATCGTCTATCGCCGCACGCGCGAGAAAATGCCGGCGCACGACTTCGAGGTCGAGGAAGCGCTGCAGGAAGGCGTGATGATCAAGTGGCTTTCGACCATCAAGCAGGCGGGCGAGGGTGCGCTGGTGGTAGAAAAAATGCGGCTCGACGAGACCGGCTTCCCGCAGCCCACCGGCGAGCTCGAGACGCTCGAGGCCGACTCGCTGGTTCTCGCACTCGGCCAGGACGTCGATCTGTCGCTGCTCGAGAACGTTCCCGGGCTCGAGGTCGACGGCGGCGTGGTCAAGGTAGGGCCGAATATGATGACCGGCCACGCCGGAATTTTCGCCGGGGGCGACATGGTGCCCTCCGAGCGCACCGTCACGGTGGCGGTTGGCCACGGCAAGAAGGCCGCGCGCCATATCGACGCCTGGCTGCGTGGCGCGGCCTACGCCAAGCCGCCGGCGCACGCCCTGGCGGCATTCGACAAGCTGAATACCTGGTACTACTCCGACGCGCCGAAGACGGTGCTGCCGGTGCTCGACGCCGTTCGCCGCCAGTCCACCTTCGACGAGGTGCAGGGCGGGCTGGACGAGTCGAGCGCCCAGTTCGAGGCACGCCGCTGCCTGTCCTGCGGCAACTGCTTCGAGTGCGACAACTGCTACGGCATGTGCCCGGACAACGCGGTGATCAAGCGCGGCCCCGGCCAGCGCTTCGAGTTCAACTACGACTATTGCAAGGGCTGCGGCGTCTGCGCCGCCGAGTGCCCCTGCGGCGCCATCGAAATGGTGCCCGAGGAAATCTAGGCCCGGGCCGAGCCCGGCGAGGGCGCGAGCAGCACGCAGCGCGCGGTGTGCGTCGGGCTCGCCGCGATGGCCGGCGGGTACGCCGCGCGACAGTCTGGCCGAACCTGCGGGCAACGCGGATGGAAGTGACAGCCGGCAGGCGGATTTGCCGCCGACGGCGGCTCGCCGCCCAGGCGGATGACCTCGCGCACGCCGTCCACTTCCGGCACCGCCGACAGCAGCGCCCGCGTGTAGGGATGCTGCGGGCGGCGCAGCACCTCGTGTACCGCGCCTCGCTCGACGATGCGGCCCAGATACATCACCGCGATCTCGTGCGCCAGATATTCGACCACGGCAAGATTGTGCGTGATGAACAGGTAGCTCAGCCCGAGGTCCTGTTGCAGCTGCTTGAGCAGATTGAGAATCTGCGCCTGCACCGAGACGTCGAGCGCGCTGGTCGGCTCGTCGCAGACAATGAGGCGCGGCTCGACCGCCAGGGCGCGCGCAATGGCGATCCGCTGGCGCTGGCCGCCGGAGAATTCGTGCGGATAGCGTGCGAGCGCTTCGCCCGGCAGGCCGACCTGCTCGAGCAGCGCAGCCACGCGCTGCGCGCGGGCCGCCGCGTCCGCGCCACCGCGCCCCAGACTCACCATGCCCTCCTCCAGGATCTCGCGCACGCGCATGCGCGGATTGAGCGAGGCGAACGGATCCTGGAACACGATCTGCATGACGCCGCGGCGCCCGCGCAGCGCCGCACGCGAGAGCGTCGCCAGGTCGACCTGCGCACCCGACTCGGCCAGCGTCACGCGCCCCCCGCTCGGCTCGATCAGCCGCAGGATCGCCTTGCCGGCGGTGGTCTTGCCGCAGCCCGACTCCCCGACCAGCGCCAGCGTGCGCCCCTCGCGCAGCAGCAAGTCCACGCCGTCGACCGCGCGCACCGTCCCCACCGTGCGCCGCAGGATGCCGCGCTGGATCGGGAAATGGACCTGCAGATTCTCGACGCGCAGCAGCGTGGGCGCCGACGCCTCACCCGCTTCGGCCTCGGCCCAGATCTCGGGCGCGCTGAGCGGCGCGCGCGCCGCGGCGCGCCCCTCGCTGCGCAAGTGGCAGCGCACCCGGCCGGCGTCCACGCCCTGCCCCAGCGCAATCATCGGCGGCTTCACGTCGCGGCAGCGCGCAAGGGCTTGATTGCAGCGCGCCTCGAAGCGGCAGCCCGGCAGCGTGTGCACCCGTGCGAGCGACGGTACCTGCCCGGGAATCGCAGCCAGCGGCATGCCGCGCCGGCTCGCGCTCGGCAGCGATGCGAACAGCATCTGCGTGTAGGGGTGCTGCGGCGCGCGCATCACCCCCTCGCGCGTGCCGAATTCGACGATCTCGCCCGCATACATCACGGCGACCCGATCGGCCAGACGGGCGACGATGCCCAGATCGTGCGTGATGAGCAGGATCGCCATGCCGCGCGCAGCCTGCAGGCCCTGCAGCAACTCGAGAATCTGCGCCTGAATGGTCACGTCGAGCGCGGTCGTCGCTTCGTCGGCGATCAGCACCTCCGGGTCCGCGGCGAGCGCCGCCGCGATCATCACCCGCTGGCGCAGTCCGCCCGAAAGCTGAAACGGATATTCCTCGAGTCGGCGCGCGGCGTCAGGCACCCCGACCGCATCGAGCAGCTCGAGCGCACGGCGTCGCGCGGCCTGCCCCGTCATATCAAGATGGCGCTCGAGCACCTCGGTGATCTGCCGCCCGACGGTCAGCACCGGATTCAACGAGGTCGCCGGCTCCTGGAAGATCATCGCGACGCGCCGGCCGCGGACCGCACGCATCGCCACTTCCGGAAGCGCGAGCAGATCCTGCGTCTCGAGGCGAACCGCGCCGCCGGTGATCTCGCCCGCAGCCGGCAGCAGACGCATGAGCGACATCGCGGTCATCGATTTGCCGCAGCCGGATTCGCCGACCAGGGCGAAGCACTCGCCCCGACGCAACTCGAAGCTGACGCCGTCAACCGCATGCACGATCTCTGCGCCCGAGGCGAGATCGGTCTGCAGCCCATCGACCTCGAGCACGCGCTCACCGGCTGCGCCCGATGCGGTCGGTCCAGCCCTGTCGGTTCTCTGGGTTGCGTCGCTCATCTCGGCTTTTCCGCCTCAGGCCACCCCGATCCGAACCCGCGGATCGAAGGCATCGCGCACCGCGTCGGCAAGCAGGTTCGCCGACAGCACCAGGGTAAACATGAACACGAAGGCCGCGCTGAGCGACCACCAGACGATCGGCTCGCGCGACATCTCGAGCCGCGCGCCGTTGATCATGGTGCCGAAGCTCACCGTGGTCGGGTCGACGCCGACGCCGATGTAGGACAGCACGGCCTCGGTCAGCACCAGCGTCGAAAAATCGATGGCCACCGAGATCACCACGATGTGCATCAGATTCGGCACCAGGTGCCGCGAGAGGACGCGACCATGCGACACGCCGAATGCGTGCGCCGCCTGCACGTACTCCAGCTCGGCGAGCTTGAGGGTCTCGCCGCGCAGCAGGCGCGTCAGCCCGGTCCAGCTCGTCACACCGAGGATGATGCAGAGGAACAGCAATCGCAGATCCGCGCGCTGCGCCGCGGTCGGGAAGAGATCGGGGTGCGAATCGACGTAGACCTGCATCATCAGAACCGCCGCCGCGATCAGAAGAACGCCGGGAATCGAGTTCAAGGTCGTGTAGACATACTGAATGACGTCGTCGACCCAGCCCCTGAAGTAGCCCGCGACCACGCCGAAGGTGATGCCGAAAGGCAGGATCACGAGCGTCGTCAGCGTCCCGATCACGAGGCTGGTGCGCACCGACTTCAGCGACAGCAGCAGGACGTCCTGCCCCACCTTGTCGGTTCCGAGCACGTGATAGCCGCCCGCCAGCACCACCACCGGGCCGCTCAGCGCGAGCAGCACACCGACCGTAATCAACCCGGCTCGCCACGGCACCGCGGGGGCGCGTCGCATCAGCGGGCGTATCGACCACAGGAGCAGCAGCCAGAGGGCGGCGCCGCAGGCAAGCCCTAGAAGCGCCCGGCGCGCGATGTCTTCCGTCCACTGCGACTCGTCCTCGAGATGCGCCCCACCCTGCCGCAGGCGCGGGAACCCGCGCCGCGTCGTACCGTCCGGCTGCTCGACCATCTCCCGAACGAACGCACGTGTCGCAAGCGGCGCCGAATAACTCCGCTCGGTTCCCGCGCGCAGCCGAGCAAGCGCCACATCGAGCAGCGAAAGGACTTCGGGCGCGTACGCGGCCTGCCCCGATGCGCTCGCCTGCTCGAGTCGCGCCCTGAAATGCAGCGAATCGGCGAGCCCGATCAACAAATAGCAGCCCAGAAGCACCCCCGCGACCACGGCACCGGGCGAACGGAAAACCCGCGACCAGGGCTGCGCAAGGTGCGGACGCCGTGCGCAATAGATGCCGTAGCCCACCGCAGCGATCACGAGCAGCCACAGCAAGACATCGGTCGGCAGGAATACGGGCAGCAACGGCATGCTATTGGAATCGCACGCGCGGATCGACCAGGGTGTAGGACAGATCGGTGGCGAGCAGGCCGAGGATGTAGAGCACTGAGCCGATGAACACCATGGCCCGCACCACGGCGAAATCCTGCGCCTGGATGGCGTCAATGGTGTAGCTGCCGAGCCCGGGAATGCCGAAAAACGATTCGGTGATCAGGCTGCCGAAGAACAGTGCCGGGAGGACGACCACCACACCCGTAAGGATCGGGATCATCGCATTGCGCAGCACATGCCGGAACATGACGACGCGCTCGGCCAGCCCCTTGGCCTTCGCAGTGCGCACGTAATCTTTCGACATTTCCTCGAGAAACAGGGTGCGGTACAGGCGCGCGCTGGTGCCGAAGCCGCTGACGATACCGATGATCACCGGCAGCACGAGGAAGCGCAGCGCATCGGGTCCACGCGCGTAGCCCGAGATCGGCACCAGATGCCACAACTTCGAAATCAGGTACTGGCCGCCAATGATGTAGAACAGCGTGCTCACCGACATCATGGCAACGCAAAACACCACGCCCCAGGTGTCCAGATAGGTCGCACGAAAGAACGCAAGCATCAGCGCAAAGCTGATATTGACCGCCAGGCCGACGAGAAACACCGGCAGCGCCAGCGCGAAGCTCGGCAGCATGCGCCCCCTGATCTCGCGCGCGATGTCGCGACCGTCCTCAGCAGCGCCGAAGTCGAATCTGAACAGACGCATTGATCTCTCGAAGAAGATGGTGCTTGTCAGCTTCGCGCTACCCGTTGCGGTCGTGTTCCACAGCAGCGGCTTGTCGTAGCCGCGCTCGAGCTTCCATTTGCTGATCGCCTCGGCTGTGACACGCTTGGTGCCGAGGTGCATGCGCGCCATGTCGTCGGGCGTATTGACCACGAAGAACAGCGTGAAGGTGATGAGATTCACCCCAATCAGAATCGGAATCGCGTACAGAACGCGGCGGACGATGTAGGCAAACATGGGCAGCCGATCCTAAGCGGCGTCGACGCGGCGCGGCGGCCGCGCGACCTTCCGTTCGCGGCGGCGGTAGCTGGCGAGCGCTGGCAGGATCGTCACCAGCAGCGCGAGCGCAATCAGGCCCAGCGGCCACAGCACGGGCTGGTTCCAGGCCTCGCGCAGGGCCTCGCGCCGCACCGGGTCCATTTTGAGGTACTTGAGATTGTTACGCGCCATGTTGTTCGGCTTCACGTTGCCCAGCCAGGAATGGAACAGCATGAAGTCCTTGGGATGGAAACCGCCAATCCACGGCGCATCGCGCTGGTAGATTGCCACCATCTGGTCGATGAGCTGAGCGCGCTCCGGTGAATTGGGAATGTTCTTCATGCGCCCGAACAGCGCATCGAACTCGGGATTGCGATAGTTGGCGGCATTCTCACCCTGTCCCCGTGCGCGGCCCTGCGGACCGTGCAGCAGGAACATCAGGTTCTCCGGATCCGGATAGTCCGCGTTCCAGCCCAGGATGAACAGCTGCTGGCTGCCCTTGCGAATCTTCTCCTGGAACCGATTCCAGTCGGTTTCGCGAATCTCGAGCTGGATGCCGAGCGTGGCGAACTGCTTGCGCCACCAATCGAAGCGCGGCTTGTCTCCGGGTCCGCGGCCGACGGTGTCGAGATACAGCACCAGTGGCTCACCACTGCGGGCATCGCGTCCGTCGGGGTAACCCGCCTTGGCGAGCAGCGCCTGCGCCGCGCTAAGCGACCTGCGGCGCGCGGCGCCGTTGCGCCATTCGTGCGTGATCCGATTGATGCCGGCACGCCCGGCGCGATAGCCGAAGATGCCCGGTGTCAGCGGACTGTGCGCCACTTCCCCCCGGCCATTGGCGAAGATCGAAAGATATTCTTCCCAGTCGATCGCGATGGCAAGCGCCTGGCGCAGCAACCGGGCGCGCGTGCGCGCCGCCGCGTTTGATTCTCCGCCAACGACAGGATCGAGTGCGTTCGCGCCCAGATAGATGATGGTCGCCGCAACCGAAGTGCGCAGCTCGATGCCGCGCTCGCGCATCTCCGGCGTCAGGGTGGCCTCGCCTTCAACCGCCACCCGCACCGCCTGATCGAAGTTGTCCGAACTGATGCCCGAGAAGTCGTAGTACCCCTGGAGGAACTTGTTCCAGTACGGGATGCCCTCTTTCTCGAGACTGAAGATCACCTGCCCGATGAACGGCATCGGCCTGCCCGCATCGGCGAGTAGCCCCGCGGCGGCGTCGCCCGGCGCGCCCTCGCTCGGGTAGGGTTCGCCGCGAAAGTTCGGATTGCGCACAAGCACCATGCGCGCGTTCGGATCGTTCTCGATGAGCATGTAAGGCCCGGTGCCGATCGGCCACCAGTCGAGGGTCAGATTCTGGGCCGCCATGCCCGGTTGCTGAAAGAAGCGTTCCGCCTCCCACGGCATCGGCGCAAAAAAGGGCATCGCGAGCCAAAACAGGAACTGCGGATACGGGGCCTTGAGCCGGATGCGGAAGGTGTAGGCATCCACGCGCTCGACCCCTTCGAGCGGAAACTCGCGCAGGTCGAGCCAGGCCTCGGCACCTCGCCGCTTCACCAGCTCGGCGTTTGCACTGTCGAGACGCTTGGCAAAGGCGTCGAGTCCGACGATGTACTGCTCCATGAGACTGAAGATCGGCGAATGCAGACGCGGGTGCGCAAGGCGCTTGATCTGGTAGATGTAGTCATCGGCGACCAGCTCGCGCGTGCCGCGCAGCGCAAGCGCATAGGGACTGCGCAGACTGTCGATGCGTGCGCGCGACAGGTCGTGATATGCGAACGTCCCCGCTGCGTCGCGCGCAAACGCCGGGTGGGGCTGGTAGAGGATCCCCGGTCGGATGCGGATCTCGTACACGCTCTGCGTGCCCCCCGCGGCGCCCTCGCGGCCAGCATCACCCTTCGCCTCGAGCCAGCGCAGCGTCGGCATGCCGTCGGCCGTCAGCGGGACGAGCGTGTAGGGTTCCTTAAGGTAGTGGTACTGCAGCGGCGGCTCGTAGATCTGCTGCGTGAACTGCCCCTCGTCCTCGGTGTATGACTGCACCGGATCGAGGTGCTTCGGCCGCTGCACGAACGCGGTAAACAGGATGTTCTCGCCGCGCGTCGCTGCCGGGTAAGGATCGTTCCAGACCTCGCCGCAGGCCGAGAGGGCAAGCACCAGCGCTACCGGGAACATCAGACGCATGAAAAAGTTTAGCCGAACGCTGCACGCCGCACAGAAATCGATGACTTCGACCCATTGGCTATAATGCCCAACCTAAAAACGCAGGACAGCGCATGGGCCTTCTTTCCGGCAAAAGGGTCTTGATTACCGGCCTGCTCAGCAACCGCTCGATCGCCTACGGCATCGCGCGCGCCGCGCATCGCGAAGGCGCCGCGCTCGCCATGACCTACGTCGGCGACCGCTTTCGCGAGCGGGTGGAAGGCTTCGCGAAGGAATTCGACTGCTCGATCGTCCTGCCCTGCGACGTCTCGGACGACGCGCAGATCGACGCACTGTTCGTCTCGCTGCGCGAGCACTGGGATGGGCTCGACGGTCTGGTGCACGCGATCGCCTATGCGCCACGCGAAGCCATCAGCGGCGAGCTGCTCGACGGTCTTTCGCGTAACGCGTTTCGCGAGGCGCACGACATCTCGGCCTACAGCTTTCCGGCGCTCGCCAAGGCGGCGCTGCCGATGATGGAAGGGCGCCGCGCCGCGCTGCTGACGATGAGCTACCTGGGCGCAGTGCGCGTCGTCCCGCACTACAACACCATGGGCCTTGCCAAGGCCAGCCTGGAGGCGGCCGTGCGCTACTTGGCGGCGAACCTCGGGCCGCGCGGCATCCGGGTAAACGGCATTTCCGCCGGCCCGATCAAGACGCTCGCGGCCAGCGGCATCGCCGGCTTCGGCAAGATCCTCAGGTTCGTCGAGTCGCATGCGCCGCTGCGGCGCAATGTGACCATCGACGATGTCGGCAATGCGGCAGCGTTCCTGCTCTCGGACCTCGCTGCCGGGGTGACCGGCGAAGTGATGTACGTGGACGCCGGCTTCAACCAGGTGGTCGGCGGCATGGGCGACGCCGACGCCTAGCGGCGCTCTACTGCGGCTTGGCGAAATTCTCGCGGTTGATGGTGACCTCGGTGCGCGCGCGCAGGCTCGCGACGTAACTGCCGTACTCGGACGCAGCAGCACGGCGCCGCAGGCGCTCGAGGTCCTGGCGCAGCGCATCGTCGGCGCGCTGCTGCGCGGCGAGCACCTTGCTCACGCGGTACACGGCATAGCCTTCGCCTGCCCGGATCTCGCCGAAGTACACGGGCGGCTGTGACGCGTCCAGCCCCATCGCGGTGCGCACGACCGCCGGATCGGCGCCGCCCGGGTCGCGGCGCGACACCATGCGCGCTGCGCTCCATTTGATGTCGCGCGCCTCGCCCTGCTTCAGCTTGGCGAGAATCGCTTCGCCCGCTTCGGTCGCGCGCTTCACGGCGGCCTCGCGGCGCAGCTTCTGTTCGATGTCTGCGCGCACCTCGTCGAACGACTGCTGGCGCGCCGCCTGATGTTCGGTCACGCGCGCCGCGACCAGCGTGTCCGGCGCCACCTCGACGGCATCGGTGTTGCGGCGCTCCTTGAGCGAGTCGGGCGAAAACAGCGCCGCCAGCAGGCGCGGATTGTTCAGCACGCCGTATTCGGGACGCGGCGAACGCGTGATCCAGTCCGACTTTCTGAGCTCGAGCTTGAAGCGCTCGGCGACCGGCTTGAGGGCATCGGCCTGCTCATAGACCTGGTTGGCGAAGGCTTCGGCGGACTCGACGAAGCCGCGCCGCCCCTTGTCGCGCTGCAGCGCCTCGGTCAGCTCCTTTTTCACCTCTTCCAGAGGACGTGCCCGCTCGGGCTGCACCTCGGTGACGCGAATGATGTGCAGACCGAATTCGCTCTCGACGAGTCCGCTGGTCTCGCCGGCCTTCAGCCCGAACGCGGCCTCCTCGAACGGCTTGACCATCATGCCGCGCCCGAACAGACCGAGATCGCCACCGCTCGCCGCCGAACCCGTGTCCTGGGAGTACTGCTTGGCGAGCTCGGCGAACCGCGCCGGTGCCTTCTGCACCTCTGCAAGAACCGCTTCCGCCTTTTTGCGGACTGCAGCGCGTGCCGCCTCGTCCGCGTCGGCCGGCAGCTGCAACAGGATGTGACTCGCGCGGCGCTGCTCGCCCACACGATACTTCGAGCCGGCGGCCGCATAGGCTTTCTGCAGCTCCTCGGCCGTGACCGTGATGTTCTTGCCGAGCTCGGCTGACGACAGCACGAGATATTCGACGCGGGCCCGCTCGGGCGTCAGGAACTCGGCCTTATGGCTTTCGTAGTATGCCTGCGCCTGCCCGGCATCGAGCGTCACCTTGTCGAGGTACAGCCCGGCGGGCAGCAGCGACTCCGAGAGCTCGCGTTGCTCGTTTTCGAGCGCTGCCAGACGCGTGGCCACAGTCTTCGACGCAATCGCGGTCTCGGCCACCGACTGGCGCAGTTGCCCGACCGACAGGTCGTAGCGCAGACGCGCCTCGAATTGAGCCTCGGTCAATCCCTGCGCACGCAGCAGCGCCTCGTAGTCCGGCTTGGAGAAGTGCCCGTCGCGCTGAAACGCGGGCATCGCCATGATGACGCCACGCAGCGTATCGTCGGAAACGAGCAGCCGCGACTTCACGGCCTCGGTCGCGACCAGCCGCTCGGCGATGAGCGAATCGACGATTGCCTCGCGCATCTCCGGCGTGTCGAACGCGGAGATGTCGACCTGGCCACCGAACGCGGTGCGCAAGCGATCCTGCTGCACCCTCAGTGCTTCGTTGAACTCGCGCGGCGTAATGCCGTCGCCGTCGACCGTTGCGACGTCGGTGCCGCGCGTCGCCCGCGTATAGGCCTCGAGGCCGAAGAACGCGAACGGGATGATGAGCAGGATGATCAGCGCCTGGATCAGGCGCTTGTTCTTCTGGACCAGTGTAAACATGAAAACGGATCCCGGGAGAAAAAAGGGCGAACCGCGGTTCGCCCTTTGCTCGAAGTCTGGCGGAGTGGACGGGACTCGAACCCGCGACCCCCGGCGTGACAGGCCGGTATTCTAACCGACTGAACTACCACTCCTTTTTTTCGCGCTCCGCGGCACGTCAAACGCGCTGCGGACGACTGCATGGTGGGTGCTGAGAGGGTCGAACTCCCGACATTCGCCTTGTAAGGGCGACGCTCTACCACTGAGCTAAGCACCCTCTGGTCACCCGCGCGCCGGAGACCGGCGCGGCCTTCGCGCGCCGCCGAAACGGCGCGAAAAAGCACGCTAGTTTATCGCATCCTTCAGCGCCTTGCCAGCGCGAAACTTCGGCGCGCGCGACGCGGCGATCTGCAAGGCCTCGCCGGTGCGCGGGTTGCGGCCGGTGCGCGCCGCGCGCTCACTGGCATAAAAGGTTCCGAAGCCCACCAGGGTGACGTCATCACCCTTCTTCAGGCTCGACTTCACCGCGCCCACCAGTGCGTCGATTGCCCGCTCCGCCGCCGACTTGGAAATTTCGGCGGCTTGCGCAATCTCATCGATCATTTCAGCCTTGTTCACTTGAGCCCTCCTCTCAATTAATTTAAACGTCTCAGTGATGCGTGGCGACGCCGGTTCCCGCCTTGGCTTCCTCTTTCTCGGGGACCGGTACGGCCTGCGCCGGTTCCGGCAGCGGCTCCGGCTTCCCGGCGAGCGCGATGTCGAGCACCTTGTCGATCCACTTCACCGGGATGATTTCGAGGCGATTCTTGACGTTTTCCGGGATCTCGGCGAGATCCTTGGTGTTTTCCTCCGGAATCAACACCGTCTTGATGCCACCACGCACCGCGGCGAGCAGCTTTTCCTTCAGCCCGCCGATCGCCAGCACCTCACCGCGCAGGGTGATCTCACCGGTCATCGCGACGTCCGCGCGCACCGGGATGCCGGTCAGCACCGAAATCATCGCCGTGACGATACCGATGCCCGCGCTCGGCCCGTCCTTCGGCGTCGCACCCTCGGGCAGGTGAATGTGGATGTCGTTCTTCTGGTAGAAATCCTCGCTCACCCCGAGTCGGCGTGAGCGGTTGCGAACCACCGACAGCGAGGCCTGGATCGATTCCTGCATGACCTCGCCGAGCTTGCCGGTCGTGATGGTCTTGCCTTTGCCTGGCATGGTGATGGTCTCGATGGTCAGCAACTCGCCGCCGACCTCGGTCCACGCCAGCCCGGTGACCTGTCCGATCTGGTTCTCTTTCTCGGCCATGCCGAAGGAGTACCGCCGCACACCGAGGAACTTGTCGAGGTTGCGCGGCGTCACGGTGATCCGGCGCTTGCGCTCGCCCTCGGACTTGCGCACGACGAGCTGCGTCACGGCCTTGCGGCAGATCTTCGACATCTCGCGCTCCAGGCTGCGCACCCCCGCCTCGCGCGTGTAATAGCGGATCGTGTCGCGAATGGCCGCCTCGTTCACCGACAGCTCGCCGTCCTTCAGGCCGCTGTTCTTCATCTGCTTGGGCAGCAGGTAGCGCGTCGCAATATTGAGCTTCTCGTCTTCCGTGTATCCCGACAGCCGGATGACCTCCATGCGGTCGGCCAGCGCAGGCGGAATGTTGAGCGTGTTGGCCGTCGCGACAAACATCACCTCGGACAGGTCGTACTCGACCTCGATGTAATGGTCGACGAAGGTGTGGTTCTGCTCCGGGTCGAGCACTTCGAGCAGTGCAGACGACGGATCGCCGCGCCAGTCCATGCCCATCTTGTCGACCTCGTCGAGCAGGAACAGCGGATTGCGCGCCGCCACCTTGGACATGTTCTGCAGGATCTTGCCCGGCATCGAACCGATGTAGGTGCGCCGGTGACCCCGGATCTCCGCCTCGTCGCGCACGCCGCCGAGCGACATGCGTACGAATTTCCGGTTGGTCGCGCGCGCGATCGACTGGCCGAGGGATGTCTTGCCCACGCCCGGGGGGCCGACGAGGCACAGGATCGGCGCCTTCATCTGGTCGACGCGGCTCTGTACCGCCAGGTATTCGAGGATGCGCTCCTTGACCTTGTCGAGGCCGTAGTGATCGCGGTCGAGAATTTCCTTGGCGGCCTTGATGTCCTTCGAGATCTTCGAGCGCTTACGCCACGGCAGGTTGGTCAGCGTCTCGATGTAATTGCGCACGACCGTGGCTTCCGCGGACATCGGCGACATCAGCTTGAGCTTCTTGAGCTCGGATTCCGCCTTCTTGCGCGCCTCCTTCGGCATCTTGGCGCGCTTGATGCGCTTCTCCATTTCCTCGAGATCCGCGCCCTCCTCGCCCTCGCCGAGCTCCTTCTGGATGGCCTTGACCTGCTCGTTCAGGTAGTACTCACGCTGACTTTTCTCCATCTGGCGCTTTACGCGCCCGCGGATGCGCTTCTCCACCTGCAGGATGTCGATCTCGGTCTCGAGCTGCGACAGCAGATGCTCGAGTCGCAGCTTGACGTCGATCATCTCCAGCACGTGCTGCTTCTGCTCGAGCTTGAGCGGCAGATGCGCCGCCACCGTGTCCGCCAGGCGGCCCGCCTCGTCGATGCCGGTCAGCGAGGTCAGGATCTCGGGCGGAATCTTCTTGTTCAGCTTGACGTACTGGTCGAACGCCGACAGCAGGGCGCGACGCATGGCCTCGACTTCGGACGCTTCGGCGCCCTCGGCGGCGAGCAGGTCGGCCTCGCCCACCCAGTGCGTGCGCATGTCGGTCACCTGGCGCAGCAGCGCGCGTGAGCCGCCCTCGACGAGGACCTTCACCGTGCCGTCGGGCAGTTTCAGCATCTGCAGAATGTTGGACACGCAGCCCACTTCGTACATGTCCTGCGGCCCGGGGTCGTCCTTGGTCGCCGATTTCTGCGCGACCAGCAGGATCGACTTGCCGGACTCCATGGCGATTTCCATCGCCTTGATCGATTTCGGCCGGCCGACGAACAGCGGGATCACCATGTGCGGGAACACCACCACATCGCGCAGCGGCAGCAGCGGGTACTGGGTGGATGTGGCCGACGAATCAGGAACCAGGGACATGTCGAATACTCGGTGCGGGCGGGATATCAGTGGGACATGGCGTCGAAGCGAAAGTTTTCAACCCTTGCCTGCCTGAGGTCTCGGGCAAGACTACACGCAAGGGCAGCGCTCCGCAATGCGGGAAAACCCCCGCAAATCAACCGAATGGGCGATTTCTGGCACGCGGTTGCGCCGCGCGCGTTAAACCCTGTGCGGTGCGTGCGCAACCGCTAGGCCGAAGTGCCCGCGACCTTCTGCGCGTCCGAGTAGATCAGCAGCGGCTTGCCGTCGCCGCTGATCATCTGCTCCTCGACCACGACCTTGATCACGTTCTCGAGCGCCGGCAGCTCGTACATCGTATCGAGCAGCGAGTTCTCGAGGATCGAGCGCAGGCCGCGTGCCCCGGTCTTGCGCGCAAGGGCCTTGCGCGCGACTGCCGCGAGCGCGCCCGGGCGCACCTCGAGCTCGACGCCTTCCATCTCGAACAGGCGCTGATACTGCTTCATCAACGCGTTCTTCGGTTCGGTGAGGATCTTGATGAGCGCGGACTCGTCGAGCTCCTCGAGCGTCGCCGCAACCGGCAGCCGGCCGACGAACTCGGGAATCAGGCCATACTTGATGAGATCTTCCGGCTCGACACCCTTCAGCAGATCGAAGGTCGCCTTGGCGTTGTTCGGGCTGCGCACCTCCGCGCCGAAGCCGATGCCGGTCTTTTCGGTGCGATTGCGCACGATCCGCTCGAGACCGTCAAACGCCCCGCCGCAGATGAACAGGATGTTGGTCGTGTCGACCTGGACGAAGTCCTGGTTCGGGTGCTTGCGCCCGCCCTGCGGCGGTACCGACGCGATCGTGCCCTCGACGAGCTTGAGCAGCGCCTGCTGCACCCCCTCGCCCGAGACATCGCGCGTGATCGACGGGTTGTCCGACTTGCGGGAGATCTTGTCGATTTCGTCGATGTAGACGATGCCGCGGCGCGCCTTGTCGACGTCGTAGTCGCAGTTCTGCAGCAGCTTCTGGATGATGTTCTCGACATCCTCGCCGACGTAGCCGGCCTCCGTGAGCGTGGTCGCATCGGCGATCACGAACGGCACGTTCAACAGGCGCGCCAGCGTCTGCGCGAGCAGAGTCTTGCCGGACCCCGTCGGGCCGATCAGCAGGATGTTCGACTTCGAGAGCTCGACCTCGTCGTTCTTCGACAGGTGCTTGAGCCGCTTGTAGTGGTTGTAGACCGCGACCGAAAGGATCTTCTTCGCCTGATCCTGGCCGATCACGTAGGAGTCAAGGATGTGCCGGATCTCGTGCGGCGAGGGCAGATCGGACTTGACCCCCTTGCCGCCCCGGTCGGACGCGGTCTCCTCGCGGATGATGTCGTTGCACAGCTCGATGCATTCGTCGCAGATGAACACCGATGGACCAGCGATGAGCTTGCGCACCTCATGCTGGCTCTTTCCGCAGAACGAGCAGTACAACAGCTTTTCACCTGACGAGGTTTTTTCAGACATCCAACGCTCCTCTTCCGTGAGCCCTGCCGATGCGCCCCGGGATGCTCAACCGGCCTCGCGCGACATCAGCACCTTGTCCACCAAACCGTACTGTACCGCTTCCTCGCCCGAGAGGAAGTTGTCGCGGTCCGTGTCCCGGCCGATGCGTTCCACGGATTGCCCGCTGTGCTCGGCCAGAATTTCGATCAGCCGCTGCTTCAGAAACAGGATCTCGCGCGCGTGGATCTCGATGTCGGAGGCCTGCCCCTGGAAGCCGCCCATCGGCTGGTGAATCATGACGCGCGAGTTCGGCAGGCAGTAACGCTTGCCCTTTTCACCCGCCGCCAGGAGCAGCGCACCCATGCTCGCGGCCTGTCCGACGCACAGCGTGCTGACGTGCGGCTTGATGAAGCGGATCGTGTCGTAGACCGCGAGGCCCGCGGACACCGATCCGCCGGGCGAGTTGATGTAGAAGAAAATATCCTTGTCAGGATTCTCGGACTCGAGGAACAGCAGCTGTGCGACGATCAGGTTCGCAGTGACTTCGGTCACCGGACCCACGAGGAACACCACCCGCTCCTTGAGCAGCCGGGAATAGATGTCGTAGGCGCGCTCGCCGCGCCCCGACTGCTCGATCACCATCGGAATGAGGCCCAGCCCGCGCGGCTCCATGGCGTTCATTCCGCGGCCCCCATCAGTTCGTCGAACGCCATGGCCGTGTCGCTGACTTTCGCCTTCGACATGACCCACTCGACCACGTTCGTCTCGAGCGCGAGGCCTTCCATTTCGGACAGACGCTCCGGCTGCATGTAAAACCATCTTACCACCTCGGCAGGGCTCTCATAGCTCTGCGCTTCCTGCTCGACGAGCGCGCGCACCTGCGCCGGCTTGGGCTGCAGGCCTTCGCCACGCGCGAGCTCCGCGATAATCAGCCCGAGCGCCACGCGGCGCTTCGCAGCGCCCTCGAACGCAGTGGGATCGAAGGGCAGCTTCTCAACCTTGACGCCGCGCGCCTGCAGATCCGCCGCGGCACGCTCGACCAGTTGGCGCGACTCGAGCTCGACGAGCGATTTCGGCACCTCCATCGGCGTCGTATCGATCAGTGCCTGCAGGCACTGCTGCTTGACGCGTGCGTCGACGCGCTTTTTCACCTCGCGCTCGACGTTCGCCCGGATCTCGGCGCGCATCTTCTCGAGGTCACCGTCCGCAACCCCGAGCGTCTTGGCGAAGGCCGCGTCGACCGCGGGCAGCTGCGGCTCGCCGACCTCTTTCAGACTGAGCGCGAACTGTGCGGTCTTCCCCGCGACCTCCTTGCCCTGGTAGTCGTCCGGGAAATGCAGATCGAAGGTCCGGCTCTCGCCGGCCGACAGGCCGGTGACCGCCGCCTCGAACTCGGGCAGCATCCGACCTTCGCCGACGATGAACGCGAACCCGTCCGCCTTGCCGCCGGCAAACGCGACACCGTCGATCTGCCCCTCGAAATCCACCGTCACCCGGTCACCCGACTGCGCCGCGCGTGCGGCCGCCGCGTAGGTCACGCGCTGCTTGCGCAGCACTTCGATGGTCTTGTCCACGGCGCTGTCGTCGACGCTCACCTGCGGGCGTTCGATCGTCGAGCCCGACACGTCGCCCGGCTTCACCTCGGGATAGATCTCGAACGTCGCGCTGAACTCGAGGGCCTTCTCGTCCGGCCCGTCCTTCTTCTCGATCTTCGGATACCCGGCGACGCGCAGGTTGGCCTGCTTCATCGCGTCGCTGAACGCGTTCTGCACCGCATCGCCCAGCACCTCCGAGCGAACCTGCGGCCCGTATTGCTGGGCGACGAGCTTGAGCGGCACCTTGCCGGGCCGGAAGCCCGGCATTTTCACGTCCCGCGCAAGCTTCTTCAGCCGCACGTCCACCTGGCGCTCGATCTCGTCGGCGGGGACCGCCATCGTGACGCGCCGCTCCAGGGTGCTGATCGTTTCCACGTCTACTGCCATACCGGCTTCGTTCCTCGGGTTGCCTGCCCATCGGCGCTGGTGCGAAGGGTGGGACTCGAACCCACACGCGTTACCGCGCTGGAACCTAAATCCAGTGCGTCTGCCAATTCCGCCACCTTCGCGCGTCGAGCGAGGGATAAAAGATCCGGCGGATTATAACCGCGAACCTGCCGACGCCTCGGACGCGTCAGCGCCAATTCGCCTTTAGAATCAAGCGGTGTCCGTCGGCCACTATGAGAACTTCCCGGTCGCCTCGCTGCTGTTGCCCGCGCGGCTGCGCGAACCGGTCGCGGTGATCTACCGCTTTGCGCGCAGCGCGGACGACCTGGCCGACGAAGGCGATGCACCGCCCGACGAACGGCTGGCCCGGCTGCAGGCCTATCGCGACGCGCTCGACGCGATCGCGGCCGGGCGCACGCCGGCGGACCCGCTGTTTGGCGACCTCGCGCGGATCGTCGCCGCGCACCGCCTGCCGCTCGCCCTGTTCTACGACCTGCTGGATGCGTTTTCTCAGGACGTGACCCAGCAGCGCTACGCCGACTTCGGCGAGCTGCTCGACTACTGCCGGCGCTCGGCCAACCCGGTCGGTCGGCTGCTGCTGCACCTGTTCCAGCGCACCAGCGACGAGAACCTGCGCGACTCGGACGCGATCTGCTCCGCGCTGCAGCTCACCAACTTCTGGCAGGACGTGGCGCTCGACTACGCCAAGCAGCGTATTTACCTGCCGCGCGACGAGATGCTGCGCTTCGGCGTCGACGAGACCCAGATCGCGCGAGCGCGTGTCGACGGCGCCTGGCGCGCGTTGATCACGTTCCAGATCGAACGCACCCGCGCCATGTTGCTTGCCGGCGCACCGCTCGGGCGGCGACTGCCCGGACGCATCGGCCTCGAAATCCGCCTCACCGTGCAGGGCGGCCTGCGCATCCTCGACAAGCTCGCCGCGGCCGGCGCCGACATGTTCCGCCACCGGCCCGTGTTGCGCGGCTTCGACTGGCCGCTGCTCATCGCGCGCGCGCTATGACGCCCGAGCAGTATTGTCAGCACAAGGCCGCCGGCAGCGGCTCGAGCTTCTATTACGCCTTTCTTTTCCTGCCGGCCGAACGCCGGCGCGCAATCACAGCGCTGTATGCCTTTTGTCGCGAGGTCGACGACGTCGTCGATGAGTGCAGCGACCCCCAGCTCGCGGCGACCAAGCTGGCCTGGTGGCGCACCGAGATCGCACGCCTGTACGAGGGCCGGCCGGAGCACCCGGTGATGCGCGCGCTCGCCCCCGCGATCGGGCCCTTCGATATCCGGGCCGAACGCCTGAACGAGATCATCGACGGCATGGAGATGGATCTCACGCAGACGCGCTACCTGGACTATGCGGCGCTCGAGCGCTACTGCTACCACGTCGCCGGCGTGGTGGGCATCGTCGCGGCCGGCATCTTCGGCTATCGCGATGCGCGCACCCTGGAGTACGCACGCCTGCTCGGCATCGCCTTCCAGCTCACCAACATCATCCGCGACGTCGGCGAGGACGCGCGCAAGAACCGCATCTACCTGCCGATGGACGAGCTGCGGGCGCACCACGTCCCGGCCGCCGACATCCTCGCCGGACGCGAGACCCCCGAGTTCAAGGCGCTGATGCGGATGCAGGCCGCACGGGCGCGCGAAAGCTACGCGCGCGCCCATGCCGCGCTGCCCGCTGTCGACCGGCGCACGCAGCGTGCAGGCCTGATCATGGCGGCGATCTATCGGGCGCTGCTCGAGGAGATCGAGCGTGACGGCTTTCGCGTGCTGTCGCAGCGCACCTCGCTCACGCCGCTGCGCAAGTTCTGGATCGCCTGCCGCACGTGGCTGGCGACGTGACAGGCACAGCGCGCGGCCCCGTCGCGATCGTCGGCGCGGGCTACGCGGGCATGGCCGCCGCCGTGGCGCTCGCCGCGCGCGGCGTCGCAGTCGAGGTCTTCGAAGCCGGCCCGGTGCCGGGCGGCCGCGCGCGGCGCGTGCGCACACGCGGCCGGGACTACGACAACGGCCAGCACCTGCTGGTCGGCGCGTATCGCGAGCTGCTGCGGCTGATGGGCATGGTCGGCGTGCCCGAGCGCGCGCTGCTGCGCTGTCCGCTCGAGCTGCGTTACCTGCGCGGCTTCGCGCTGCGCGCGCTGCCGCTGCCCGCGCCGCTCGGACTGCTCGGCGGGCTGCTGCTTGCGCGCGGCGTCCCGCTCGGCGAGCGCATCGGGGCGCTGCGGTTCATGCGGGCGATGCGCGCGCAACGCTTCCGCCTGCGCGAGGACCAAAGCGTTGCGTCGCTGCTCGCGAAGCACCGCCAGGACGGCCGCATCGGGCATTACCTCTGGGTGCCGCTGTGCGTGGCAGCGCTCAACATCGCCGCCGAGCAGGCGTCGGCCAACGCCTTTCTCGCCGTCCTGCGCGACACGCTCAACGGGCCGCCCGGCGCGAGCGACCTGCTGCTGCCACGCGTCGACCTGAGCCGCCTGTTTCCCGAGCCGGCCGCGGCGTTCGTCGAGGCGCACGGCGGGCGCGTGCACCTGCGCAGCCCGGTGCGCGACCTCACCGACCTGCGCTCGCGCTTTGCGCAGGTCA
>Ga0209536_100000811_pt1 | contig 51634 bp, 47 predicted proteins | sample DeeMarSeWOR28_12_FD_187461 | JGI IMG/M metagenome (GOLD analysis project Ga0209536, IMG submission 187461) | Marine sediment microbial communities from White Oak River estuary, North Carolina - WOR-2-8_12 (SPAdes) (version 2) | ecosystem: Environmental > Aquatic > Marine > Intertidal zone >...
CCTGCCATGCCGCCATCATTGCGCGTGAACTCGGGATTCCGGCGGTAGTGGGCAGCGGCAACGCGACCGAAGCCCTGGCCGAGGGCGGGCACGTCACCGTTTCCTGTGCCGAGGGTGACACGGGTTTCGTCTACAAGGGCATCCTCGACGTCGAGGTGCTGCATCTGCAACTGGACAAACTGCCGAATATCCCCGTGAAGATCGCCATGAACGTCGGCAATCCGGAATTGGCATTCGACTTTCAACGGTTGCCGAATGCAGGCATCGGGCTGGCACGGCTGGAGTTCATCATCGCCCGCATGATTGGCGTGCACCCGAAGGCAGCGTTGGCCTATCCGAAACTGCCGGCGGACACCAAGGCAGCGGTCGAACAACGGTCTTGCGGCTATGCCGATCCGGTTTCTTTCTACGTGGACAAACTGGCCGAAGGGATTTCCACCCTCGGGGCCGCCTTCTTCCCGAAACCGGTTATCGTCCGTTTGTCGGATTTCAAATCCAACGAGTATTCAAGCCTCATTGGCGGCAAGCTCTACGAGCCTGAAGAGGAAAACCCGATGCTCGGCTTCCGCGGGGCTTCGCGCTACATCGCCAGCAGCTTCCGCGACTGTTTCGAACTCGAGTGCCGCGCCCTCTGCCGGGTGCGTGACGAAATGGGCCTGACGAACATCGAAATCATGGTTCCGTTCGTCAGAACCGTGGATGAGGCCCGGCAAGTGGTCGAATTGCTGGCAGCGCATGGCCTGGAGCGCGGCAAGAACGGTTTGCGCATCATCATGATGTGCGAAATCCCCGCCAATGCGCTGCTTGCTGATGATTTTCTGCAATATTTCGACGGTTTTTCGATCGGTTCGAACGATATGACGCAATTGTCGCTCGGGCTGGACCGCGATTCCGGCATCGTTGCCGGTCAGTTCGACGAGCGCGACCCCGCGGTCAAGAAGATCCTTCACATGGCGATCGAGGCCTGCCGGCGCAACCACAAATATGTCGGCATTTGCGGGCAGGGACCGTCGGATCATCCCGATCTGGCAGAGTGGCTGGTCGAGGAGGGCATCGAAACGATTTCCCTCAATCCCGACACCGTCGTCGATACCTGGCTGTACATCGGTAAACATATCGGCTCGAAAGCGGCCGCCTGACACGATTCCGGAGTAAATTTCCGGGCGGAGGCCAGGCGCGCCCTGTCGCCGGCCACCGCTTTACGTTATCATTCTCCGGGCGAAATCAATAAGTAGCGCATGACCAAATATATCTTTGTCACTGGCGGTGTCGTTTCCTCCCTGGGCAAAGGTATCGCCTCCGCTTCTCTCGCTGCGATCCTTGAGTCCCGCGGCATCAAGCTCACGCTTCTCAAGCTCGATCCCTATATCAATGTTGATCCGGGAACGATGAGTCCGTTCCAGCACGGCGAGGTGTTCGTCACCGACGATGGCGCGGAGACCGATCTCGATCTGGGACACTACGAGCGTTTCGTCAACGTCAGGATGTCGAAGCGCAATAATTTCACCACCGGCCAGATATACGAGAGCGTCATCCGCAAGGAACGGCGGGGGGATTATCTGGGGGGGACAGTGCAGGTCATTCCCCATATCACCGATGAGATAAAGCAATTCATACGCATGGGCGCCGGCGATGCCGACGTCGCTCTGGTGGAAATCGGCGGTACGGTCGGCGACATTGAGTCGCTGCCGTTTCTGGAAGCAGCGCGGCAGATGAGCATCCAGGAGGGGCGCGACAACGCCTGCTTCATCCATCTCACCCTGGTGCCGTATATACCCTCTGCCGGAGAGATCAAGACCAAGCCGACGCAGCACTCGGTGAAGGAATTGCGCGAAATCGGTATCCAGCCGGACGTGCTGCTGTGCCGCGCGGACCGCGAGATTCCCGATCACGAGCGGAGCAAGATCGCCCTGTTTACCAACGTGCCCGAGGAGGCCGTGATATCGGCGGTCGATGTCGATTGTATCTACAAGATTCCCGGCCTGCTGCATGCGCAGAATCTCGACGACATCGTCCTGAAGCGGCTCAAGCTGGATGCGCCCGAAGCCGATCTGTCGGTCTGGGACCACCTCGTGCATCGGCTGGAGAACCCGGATTACGCCGTGGATATTGCATTGGTCGGCAAATACGTCGACCTGACGGAGTCATACAAGTCACTTTCCGAAGCGCTTGTACATGCCGGTATTCACTGTGGCGCCCGCATCAATATTCATTACATGGATTCGGAAGACATCGATCGTGATGGAACCGGCGCGCTCACCGACATGGACGCAATACTGGTTCCGGGCGGCTTTGGCGAACGCGGCGTCGAAGGCAAGATAAAGGCGATCCGGTACGCACGCGAAAATAGCGTGCCTTTCCTCGGCATCTGCCTCGGCATGCAGCTTGCGGTCGTTGAGTTCGCGCGCCACGTCGCGAGCCTCGAGGGGGCGCACAGTTCCGAATTCGACCCGAAAACACGCTATCCGGTGGTCGGACTGATTACGGAGTGGATGTCGACCGACGGGCGCCGTGAGGCGCGCAGTGCGGACTCGGATCTGGGCGGGACCATGCGGCTTGGCGGCCAGGAAGCGTTGTTGCTGCCGGAAACCAAAGCCAGAGAAATCTACCAGGCGGAGCGCGTGATCGAGCGCCACCGTCACCGCTATGAAGTCAACAACCAGTTCCTTCCGGTACTCAAGGAAGCCGGATTGAAGGTGGCAGCCATGTCGCCGCGGGAGGGGCTGTGCGAAATGATCGAATTGCCGAACCATCCCTGGTTCGTGGCATGCCAGTTCCATCCGGAATTCACCTCTACGCCGCGCAGCGGGCACGTGTTGTTCAATGCCTTCATTCGCGCGGCTCGCGAATTCCGTCTAAGGCGCAGCGGCACCGGTGCGCCGGCGCAGCGTTTGCAGAGCCTGGCGTGATTCCCCTGGCACTTGCATGGCAATGCGGCACATCTGACGGAGGCAATGAATATGAGAGCGCGAGTGAATCCGTGCGGTTTTGCAGCCTGGCCCGACCGGCCTCGATTCCAGATCGCAGGCGCGTGTCGCAGCGCGGAACGGGGGCCTCGCGGCACACGGGCACGGGGATGCGACCGTGCAGACGCGCACCGTGTTGGATCCGGACCGGGCAGCCGGACTGAAGGAAGTCATTCGTGAAACTGTGTGGCTTTGAAGTCGGCCTCGATCGGCCGTTGTTTCTGATCGCCGGTCCCTGCGTCATCGAATCGCGCGATTTCGTGTTCGACGTTGCCGGGCAGCTGAAGGAAATCGCCGGCTCGCTGGAGATTCCGTACATATTCAAAGCGTCCTACGACAAGGCAAATCGCAGCTCCGGGAAGTCGTTTCGCGGCATCGGCATGGAGAAAGGCCTTGAAACGCTATCTGACATTCGCAAGCAACTGAATGTGCCGGTGCTGACCGACGTGCATACCGAGGCGGAGGTGCCGGCGGTTGCAAAAGCGGTCGATGTGCTGCAGACACCGGCTTTCCTGTGCCGCCAAACCGACTTCATCCGTGCAGTCGCGCAGTCCGGCAAGCCTGTCAACATCAAGAAAGGACAGTTCCTGTCGCCACATGAAATGAAGAACGTGGTGGACAAGGCACGCGAAGCCGGCGGCGGAGACAACATCATGGTCTGTGAGCGCGGAGCGTCGTTTGGCTACAACAACCTTGTATCGGACATGCGATCGCTCGCGATCATGCGCGAAACCGGTTGCCCTGTCGTGTTCGACGCGACGCATTCCGTGCAATTGCCCGGCGGCAAGGGTGAGGCAAGCGGAGGGCAGCGCGAATTCGTTCCGGTGCTGGCGCGAGCGGCAGTCGCCAGCGGCATCGCGGGAGTGTTCATGGAGACGCATCCGGATCCGGAGCGGGCTCTCTCCGACGGCCCGAACGCATGGCCGTTGAAACACATGAAAACGCTGCTTGAGACACTTAAGGCAATTGATGAAACCGTGAAACGCCACGCGTTTGAGGAAGATCTGGTTTCGGGGAAAATCTGATCACGGCTGGCTTCAACAGCGAAGGAACAAAGGAAAATAATGAGCTCTATCGTCGATATCGTTGCACGGGAAATTCTCGATTCACGCGGTAACCCCACGGTCGAGGCGGATGTATTGCTGGAGTCGGGCATCAGCGGGCGCGCGGCAGTGCCTTCCGGCGCATCGACCGGCAGCCGCGAGGCGGTGGAACTGCGCGACGGCGATGCCGGCCGCTATGGCGGCAAGGGCGTTCTCAAGGCGATCGAGCACATCAATACCGAAATCTGCGAGGCGATAGTCGGGCTCGACGCCATCGAACAGGCGTTCATTGACCAGACGCTGATCGATCTTGACGGAACGGAGAACAAGTCCCGGCTCGGTGCAAACGCGCTCCTGTCGGTATCGCTTGCCGTGGCGAAGGCGGCCGGTGACGAATCCGGGCTACCCCTCTACCGTTACCTCGGGGGAGCAGGGCGGATGCAACTGCCGGTGCCGATGATGAATGTCATCAACGGCGGCGCCCACGCCAACAACAGCCTCGACATGCAGGAGTTCATGATAATTCCGGTTGGTGCCGAGAGCTTTAGAGAGGCATTGCGCTGCGGTGCGGAGATTTTCCAGACGTTGCGCAAACTGATCGACGCCAAGGGCATGCCGACGACCGTTGGCGACGAAGGCGGGTTTGCGCCGAGCCTGCCGAATAATGAAGCCGCGTTGCAGTTCATTCTCGAAGCCATTGAATCCGCCGGCTATACGCCCGGCTCGCAGGTTGCGCTTGGCCTCGATTGCGCCAGCTCCGAATTCTTCAAGGATGGGAAGTACCACCTTGCGTCCGAGGGCCTCGAACTCGACGCGGCTGCATTCGCGGACTATCTCGGCGCCTGGGTGGACAAGTATCCGATCGTTTCCATCGAGGACGGAATGGCCGAGGGCGACTGGGAAGGCTGGAAGATCCTGACGACAAAGCTCGGCCAGAAAGTCCAGTTGGTGGGGGACGACTTGTTCGTGACCAATACGCGCATTCTGTCCGAAGGAATCAGCCAGAAGGTCGCCAATTCGATACTCATCAAGATCAACCAGATCGGTACGCTAACGGAGACATTTGCCGCGATCGAAATGGCCAAGCGCGCCGGTTACACCGCGGTGGTTTCGCATCGCTCCGGTGAAACCGAAGACACGTTCATTGCGGACCTTGCGGTTGCCAGCAATGCTTTGCAGATCAAGACCGGCTCTTTGTCGCGCTCGGATCGGCTTGCGAAATACAACCAGTTGCTGCGCATCGAGGAAGACCTCGGTGATTCGGCGAGTTATGCGGGGCGCGATGCTTTCTATAACCTTCGCTGAATGCGCGCACTCGCGATTACGCTGAGTCTGCTGATCCTCGCTATCCAGTACCCGCTGTGGTTTGGCAAGGGAGGCTGGCTGCGCGTTAGCCAACTCGATCAGCAGATCGAGGAGCAGCGTGCGGAGAACGACAAGATGGCGCTGCGCAACGCCGCGCTCAATGCGGAAGTACTCGACCTCAAAACCGGCCTTGACGCCATCGAGGAGCGCGCCCGTACCGAACTGGGCATGATCAAGCCGAACGAAGTATTCTTTCACGTTCTTGACCCGAGCCCGGCCAGCGCGCCGGCGGATCGCTAGTTCTCTCGCTGTCAGTCTTGCCGCTCTGCCGAGCGTAACTCGGCCAGCGTGTTGAAATTGGCGAACGCATCGGGCTGATCATCAAACGCGACTCTTGCGACGTTCAGGTCGGCATACCATGCGTCTATCTTCCGTCCACCGGCATCGAGGAACCGGGTCAGGTGGGGCAACAGCGCGCGCCGCGTCATGCAGAACACCGGGTGTGGTTGGCTGCCGGTCCAGGCCACTGCCACGTCGGCTGCAGTTTTGCCCAATTCAGCCTGCATCCTGGCGGCGAGGTCCGCTGGAAGAAAAGGCGAATCGCAGGGAACTGTCAGCACCAGTTCATGAGAGGCCGCGGTCAGGGCGCTGTGCAGACCGGCAAGGGGGCCGGCGTAATCGGGCACCAGATCGGTAATCACCCGGTATCCGAGAGCGGCGTAGCGTTGCGCATTCTGGTTGGCATTGACGAGTATCTCGGCAACCTGTGGTTGCAGTCGCTCGATCACGTACTCGATCAGTGCGCGCCCGCGAAACGGTTGCAGTCCCTTGTCGACGCTGCCCATGCGCCGCCCCTGGCCGCCAGCGAGGACGACGCCGCTGATCGGACGCTCAGCTTCGTTCTGTGAAGCGCTCATGGCCCGTGAATACCAGAAAGTGCTTGCCTTTCGCGCGCCCGATCATGGTGAGTCCGACCTTGTTCGCGATCTCCCAGCCCATCCGCGTCAGTCCAGAACGCGACACCAGTATGGGAATCTGCATTTGCGCACACTTGATCACCATTTCGGACGTCAACCGCCCCGTGGTGTAGAAAATCTTGTCGTCGCCCGAAATGCCGTCCAGCCACATCAGTCCGGCAATCGCGTCAACGGCATTGTGCCGGCCGACGTCCTCGATGAAATAGAGGATCTCGTTGCCGCGTGCAAGCGCACATCCGTGTACGGCGCCCGCCTGTTTGTATACGGTCTCGCGCTGGCGAACCACGTCGAGCAAGTCGTACAGACCGGATGCGTCGATTCCTGCCCCGGCCGGCAGGTGTAGCCGATCGATTTCTTCCATGAGGTCGCCGAACACCGTGCCTTGCCCGCACCCGGTCGTGACGGTACGCTTGCCAAGGCGCTCGGCGACGTCCTCGCGGGGAGTGTTCGTAGTCACGGCGCAGGCCGCAGCGTCCCAGTCAACCTGAACGGAAACGAGGTTCGCTGCAGCGGGTACCAGGCGCTGGTTGCGCAGGTATCCGATGCTCAATGCTTCCGGAGCCTGGCCGAGCGTCATCAACGTGACGATTTCGCGCTTGTCGAGGTAAATGGTCAAGGGATGCTCGCCGGCGATGGACGTGCTGACGGTTTCGCCGTGCTCGTTACGGGCATCGACAACAAAGGTCGCAGGTCGTCCGGCATTGGTCATTTTCAGTGCCGGGTGTGCTGCAGTATGCTTGTCGGTGTGTGGAAATGCCGGCATCGCGATATCGTGGCTGGAAATGGCCATGATTATGGCAGACGGCAGCGGGTGATGGAGGGCGGCAGAAGTGTTTGCGGCGGGACAACGCCGAAAGCCGGCCCTCTCGCGGTCGCCTTGCAATGGGTGTTTTGCATGTAACGGATTTTTGTCCGCACCATGATTGCCAACTGTGCGGACATGACGAGGTGTGGATGGATGCAACGGTCAAACGGCGCGGCAAACCGAAGGGGCGGCAGATCGACTCCGGAGCGTTGTCGCGCGTGCGGCGATTGCTCGGGGACAGGCCGCGCCGCCGGGATCTGCTGATTGAATACCTGCACTTGATCCAGGATGAGTTCGGACACCTGTCGGCGGCACACCTGCGCGCGCTGGCAAGCGAAATGCGTCTGCCCATGGCCGAAGTTTTCGAGGTGGCGAGCTTCTATCATCATTTCGACGTTGTAAAGGAAGGGGCGGCACCGCCGCCAGCGATCACGGTCAGGGTATGCGACTCGCTGGCATGTGAGATGGCAGGAGCACGGGCGCTGCTCGACAAACTCCCCGGCGTGCTCGGCAGGGAGGTTCGCGTCATTCCCGCGCCCTGCGTTGGCCGATGCGCAGCGGCGCCGGTGGCCGTTGTGCATCAGAACCCGATTGAACAGGCGACGGTCGATGCGGTCACGACAGCCGTGCAATCGGACCAGACGGCGTGCAATGTACGGCCCTACATCGCGTATCGCGAATATCGCAGCAAGGGCGGCTATCGTCTTCTGGCGCGCTGCCTCGCAGGACGTATCGATCGCGAGCAGTTGTTCAGGATCATGGACGATGCCGGGTTGCGCGGCCTTGGCGGTGCCGGCTTTCCCGCGGGACGGAAGTGGCGCATCGTCTGGGGCGAACCGGCGCCGCGGCTCATGGCTGTCAATATCGACGAAGGCGAACCCGGTACGTTCAAGGACCGGTATTTCCTCGAGCACGACCCGCACCGCTTCATCGAGGGCGCGATGGTTTCCGCATGGGCGGCCGGATGCTCGGAAATCTACGTCTACCTGCGTGATGAGTACGCCGGTTGCCGGTCCATCCTCGAAACGGAGCTGGCGGTGCTCGCAGAGAATCCGCCTTGCGCCATTCCGGCGATCCACCTGCGCCGTGGCGCTGGCGCCTACATTTGCGGCGAGGAGTCGGCGATGATCGAGTCGATCGAGGGAAAACGCGGGATGCCGCGCTTGCGCCCGCCGTACGTCGCTCAAACCGGCTTGTTCGGTCGTCCCACTCTCGAGCACAACATGGAGACCTGTTACTGGGTGCGCGATATCGTCGAGAAGGGCGCCAGCTGGTTTTCCGGTTACGGCAGGCGCGGGCGAAAAGGCTTGCGGTCATTCTCCGTATCCGGGCGAGTGAACAAACCCGGCGTGCACATTGCCCCGGCCGGTATCAGCGTGCGCGAATTGATTGACGAGTACTGCGGCGGGATGCTCGACGGGCATACCTTGTACGCCTATCTGCCGGGCGGCGCCTCGGGCGGCATTCTGCCAGCGTCGCTGGGTGACGTTGCGCTGGACTTCGACACGCTGGCGCCTTACGGTTGCTTTATCGGTTCGGCAGCGGTGATCGTCTTGTCCGAGCACGACAAGGCGCACACTGCTGCGTACAACGTGATGCGTTTTTTTCAGGATGAGTCCTGCGGACAATGCACGCCTTGCCGCGCGGGCACGGCCAAGGCGCTGATGCTGATGAAGGGCGATCAATGGAACAGGCGACTGCTGGAAGACTTGTCGGGAGTGATGGCGGATGCGTCGATTTGCGGGTTAGGGCAGGCAGCCCCCAACCCGGTGCGCAGTGTTCTCAGGTATTTTGGCAACGAGTTGAAATGATCCTCGCAACCGGAAACAGGTGCGGTCGTTGAAACTGATCGGGATGAATCGGCAATGAGTTCGTCAGCACCGCAGTCAGGGCCTGCGCCGCGGGCTGTCACCGAGTTTCAACTCGACGGCGTACCGGTTCGTGCCGAACCGGACGAGACGATCCTCCAGGCAGCGCTGCGCAACGGCATCGACATACCCCGTCTTTGTTACAAACCAGGTTATCGCGCCGACGGCAACTGCCGCGCCTGCGTGGTCGAGATCGACGGCGAACGCACGCTTGCAGCCTCCTGTTGCCGTTATCCGGAAAGCGACATGCAGGTCAGGAGTGACAGCGTGCGTGCCAGGCATTCGCAAAAGCTCGTCGTCGAGCTGTTGCTTGCGGACATGCCGGATGAGCCATGTACGAACGATTCGGAACTCGACCGGTGGGCCGCTGTGCTCGGGATCGGCCGCCCGAGATTCGAGCGGCGTGGCCGGGTGGAGCCGGACCTTTCGCACCCGGCGATGGCGGTCAATCTTGACGCCTGTATACAGTGCACACGGTGTGTGCGTGCCTGCCGCGAAGAGCAGATGAACGACGTGATCGGGTATGCCTATAGGGGCGATCAATCGAAGATCGTTTTCGATTTCGATGACGCGATGGGGGATTCCACCTGCGTAGCCTGCGGGGAATGCGTTCAAGCATGCCCGACGGGTGCGCTTGCGCCGGCGCGCGAGGCGGCGCTGCAAGGCGAAGACCGCAAGGTCGATTCGGTCTGCCCGTATTGCGGGGTTGGCTGCCAGATCACGTACCACGTGAAAGACAACCGGATTCAATGGGTGGAAGGGCGCGACGGCCCGGCCAACCATGGCCGGCTATGCGTGAAAGGGCGTTACGGTTTTGACTATGTACATCACAAGCACCGGTTGACCACGCCACTGATTCGAAAGCCCGGCGTGCCCAAGAGTGGTGACTTCACCATGGACCCGGACAAGCTACACCAGGTATTCCGCAAGGCGACCTGGGAGGAGGCGCTCGATGCGGCCGCCGGGAAACTGCGCGAGATTCGGGACAAGAGCGGCAGCAAGGCATTGGCGGGATTCGGCTCGGCCAAGTGCAGCAACGAAGAAGCCTATCTGTTCCAGAAGCTGGTGCGCACCGGTTTTGGCAGCAACAACGTCGATCACTGCACGCGGCTGTGTCACGCTTCATCGGTTGCGGCGCTGCTCGAAGGCATTGGTTCGGGCGCTGTTTCCAACCCGGTCGGCGATGCGCTATTGGCGGAAGTCATTGTCGTCATCGGGTCGAATACGACCAATAACCATCCGGTGGCGGCGACGTGGATGAAAAACGCGGTCGCGGCCGGTGCGAAGCTGATCGTATGTGATCCGCACCGCTCGGAAATGGCGCGGCACGCGACTCGCCACCTGCAATTCAAACCGGACACCGACGTTGCCTTGCTCAATGCCATGTTGCACGTTATCGTCGAAGAGGATCTGGTCGACGCCGGGTTCATTCGCGAGCGCACCTCCAACTTCGAGGCGTTGGCGCAGAACGTAAAGGGCTACAGCCCCGAGGATATGGAAGCGGTGTGTGGCGTCCCGGCAGCGACGATCCGCGAGGTTGCCAGAATGTACGCGACGTCGAAGGCGTCGATCATTTTCTGGGGCATGGGCGTTTCGCAGCACATACATGGCACCGACAACACGCGTTGCCTGATTGCCCTGGCGCTTGCTACCGGTCAGATCGGCCGGCCCGGTACCGGCTTGCATCCGTTGCGGGGACAGAACAACGTGCAGGGTGCTTCGGATGCCGGCCTGATTCCGATGGTGTTTCCGGACTACCAGCGCGTTGACGATCCACAAGCGCGTTCGAAGTTCGAGAAGCTGTGGGACCGTGAACTCGACGGCGAGCCCGGCCTGACTGTCGTGGAGATCATCAACGCGGCGAGCGAAGGCGAGATCAAGGGGATGTACATCATGGGTGAGAACCCTGCCATGTCGGACCCGGATCTGAACCATGCGCGTGCGGCACTCGCCAATCTCGACTGGTTGGTCGTGCAGGATATTTTCCTGACCGAGACAGCCTATCTCGCCGACGTCGTATTGCCGGCGGCCGCCTGGCCGGAGAAAAGCGGCACGGTAACCAACACCGACCGGATGGTGCAGATCGGACATCAGGCGCTGCAGCCGCCGGGCAAGGCGAAGGCGGACCTTGAACTGATTCAGGAGCTGGCACGGCGGCTCGGGCTGAACTGGAATTATGCTGGTCCGCAGGACGTGTTCGCGGAGATGCGTGCAGCGATGCCGTCCATCGCCGGTATTACCTGGGAGCGCCTGGAAGCGGACAAGGCGGTGACCTATCCGTGTGAGAAAGAGGGAGACCCGGGAGAGCGGGTCGTATTCCACGATCGCTTTCCAACCAGCGACGGGCGTGCGAGGTTCGTTCCTGCCGATATCATCCGGGCGGCCGAGCGACCTGACAAACATTATCCGATGGTGCTGATCACCGGCCGCCAGCTCGAGCACTGGCACACCGGAGCAATTACCCGGCGCTCCGGCGTGCTCGATGCGATCGAGCCCGATCCAACTGCGTCGATGCACCCACTGGATCTCGACGCCCTCAACACGAGGCCGGGTGAAGTGATTACCGTTGCGTCGCGCCGCGGCAGTATTTCGCTGTTTGCACGGTCGGACGACGGCGTGCCGCGAGGCACCGTGTATATCCCGTTTGCCTACTATGAGGCAGCAGCCAACCGGCTGACGAACCCGGTGCTCGACCCGGATGGCAAGATACCGGAGTTCAAATACTGCGCGGTAAAAATCAGCAAAGGCGGCAAGCCACCCCGGCAGAGCAGCTTTGGCGGCGGCAAGACCGCTGGCGACATGCTCGTTGCGCCATGACGGGTAGTGAAGCCCGTGCCGGCGACAGGCTGCTCAGTCGGGTATGAAGCGCAGCGCAACGCCGTTATTGCAATAGCGCAGGCCGGTCGGCTGCGGACCGTCCTCGAAAACGTGGCCGTGGTGTCCGCCGCATCTGGCGCAATGGTATTCGGTGCGTTCCATGAACAGCTTGCGGTCGCTCTTGGTCTCGAAAGCGTCGTCGATACAAGTATAGAAGCTTGGCCAGCCCGTTCCGCTGTCGAATTTCATGTCGGAGGTAAACAGCGGCTGGCCACAGCCGGCGCACACAAACTTTCCTTTGCGGTGTTCGTCATTCAACGGGCTGGTGAAGCTGCGTTCCGTGCCTTCCTTACGCAGTACATGGTACTGCTCTCTGGTCAGGCCTTCGCGCCACTCGTCGTCGGTTTTTTCGATCCTGTCGGTCATAAACGGAAATCCGGTCAGTTTGCAGTTTACGTTCGATGCCAGACCCGGCCCAATGTTCCCGACTTGCCACAAGCGCGTGCCACAGCAGTCATGCCTTAAGGATTCGGAAACTTGCGGTCAGGACACTTCGATGTGGTGTTCAAGGCGCCGTCGCGAAGGGATGCCCGAAAAAGTCTAGACCAGGCCCTCGAGCAGTTGCACGTCGACGATGGTACCTGCTTCGAGCCGGCCGGTTTCCGTCGGCAATACGATGAAGCAGTGTGCCTGACTCATCGATGACAGGATCCCGGAACCCTGGTCGCCGGTCGGCCTGACGGTCCATTCGCCATTTTCGCCGCGTGACAGAATGCCGCGCTGGAATTCCGTACGCCCCGGGGCCTTCTTGACCGGTTCGGTACACACGACCTTCATGGTCGGCTGCGGTTTGAGTTCGGTCTGACCCTGCAAGGTTGCCAAAGCCTCGCGCACGAACTGGTAGAACGTGACCATCACGGCAACCGGATTGCCGGGCAGGCCGAAGAAGTGCGCCTGGCCGATCTTCCCGTAAGCCATGGGCCGTCCCGGCTTCATGGCGATCTTCCAGAACAATACTTCACCCAGGCGTTCGAGAATCTGCTTGACGAAATCCGCTTCGCCCACGGAAACGCCGCCGCTGGTGATAACCACGTCGGCGGCAGCGGAAGCCTGCGCGAAGGCTTGCTCGATCGCTTCCGGCGTATCGCGGATCACGCCCATATCGAGTACTTCACAGCCCATGCGCGTCAGCATGCCGTAGATCGTATAACGGTTGCTATCGTAGATCTGGCCGGGACCAAGCGGCTGACCGACACCGACGAGTTCATCGCCAGTGGAAAAGAATGCGACGCGCAACTTGCGGTACACGGAGACTTCACCAATGCCGAGGGAAGCCAGCAATCCCAGATCCGCCGGCCGGACGAGATGGCCTTTGTTCAGGGCAGCCTCGCCCTTGCGCAGGTCTTCACCCGCTTTCCGGGTATTGGTGCCTGCGGCGGGCACCGCAGCCACGGATACCTTGTCGCCGTCGACGGTTGCGCGTTCCTGCATGACGACGGTGTCGCAGCCTTCCGGAACGACGGCTCCGGTCATGATGCGAACAGACTGGCCGGGCGCAGCCTTGCCTTCGAATGGCTTGCCGGCGAAGGCGGTGCCAATAATCTTCAGTGTCGCTTCGGAATCGGGCTTGAGGTCCGCAAATCGCACCGCATAGCCGTCCATGGCCGAGTTGTCATGCTGCGGAACGTTGACCGGTGAGATCACATTTTCGGCGAGCACGCGCCCGAGTGCGTCCCGAATGTGCAGCCGCTCGACCGTGGCGACCGGTTCCAGAACAGCGCGAATGTATTCGCGCGCCTTGGGAACCGGCATCGAATTGGGGTCATAGTCGTCCGCGCAGGAAAGTTGTTGCAATGTTTTGGCCGATGACATGGTTGTTCTTTTGCTGCGGGTTTGATTGGGGAAAGGCAGGAGGCGCGCCGCGTTCGTTACGGTTCAGCCGCCGATGTAGGACATCTCCACCTTGCGTTGCTTCGCCGTTTCGGCGGTGCGCACTTCCGAGTAGTTGTCGGTTCGCGCGCGCCACAGGTTTGCGATCACGTCCGAGATCTGCTCGTCCGTGCCGCCGGTGCGCAACAGCATGCGCAGATCGGTTCCGCGTGTGGCGAACAGGCAGGTGTACACGGAGCCTTCCGCCGACAGTCGCGCGCGCGTGCAGTCGCGGCAGAAGGCCTGGGTAACCGAGGAGATGAAGCCGATTTCGCCCGACCCATCTACGTAGCGCCAGCGCTCGGCGACCTCTCCGGTGTAGTTCGGTTCGACCGGTTCGATCGGGAAGGACTGGTTGATTTGCTCCACCAGTTCCCTGGACGGGACAACGTGCTCCATTTGCCAGCCATTGGTGTGGCCGACATCCATGAATTCGATAAATCTGACGATGTGGCCCGTGCCCTTGAAGTAGCGTGCCATTTCGACCGCGGCGCTGTCATTGACGCCGCGCTTGACGACCATGTTGACCTTGACCGGGTTGAGTCCGACTCTGTCAGCCTCTTCGATGCCGGCGAGCACCTTGGCAACGGGAAAGTCGACGTCGTTCATGGCGCGGAAAACGGTGTCATCAAGAGAGTCCAGACTGACCGTGACACGTTTGAGACCGGCATCCTTCAACAACTGCGCCTTCTGTTTGAGCAGCGACGCGTTGGTTGTCAGGGTCAGATCGAGCGACGGGTCCTGCGCGAGCATCTCAATCAGCCGCTCGAGTTGCCGGCGGACCAACGGTTCTCCGCCGGTGATCCGGATTTTCTCGACGCCATGATCCTTGAAGATATTGACGAGGCGATTGATCTCGTCAAATGACAGCAGCTGGCTGCGTTCGAGGAACTGGAAGTCGCGGCCGTAGACCTCTTTCGGCATGCAGTAAGTGCAACGGAAGTTGCAGCGATCCGTTACCGATATGCGCAGGTCGCGCAGATGGCGCCCGCGCGTATCCGCAGTTTCGGACTGCATGGCCGGAGCGCCTGAATCATTGTTACGCATGTCGTTTCGCCGGGTGCAAAGTGCTCTTGCTGGCAGAGCGAATGGAAGAAAAGCAATCGGGGAACAGTGGCCCCCTGCGTTGCGGGCATTATATCGGATTGAACACAACGGTGTTGGTTCCCGGGACCGGCAATGTGCCTGCGTTTCCCGGCTGGTTGCGCACGCCCGGCGCGGTTCAAACTGCCGTGAACCTGCGTGCGGGCGGGTCGTGCTGCCGGGCTCGCACGGTTTCTCTGGGTTATAGTGCACACAGGAGGATGTCAGGAAAGGTGATGCAACAACCCGTGTTTGAACTGGCTGTGGTCATGCAGAAGCGCACCATCGACAACCGGTGGCAATCGGAAGTCTGGGAACCGGTGGCGGTTCTGGACGACGTTCGCTGCGAGGTCGAGGCGGGGAGAATGGCCACGGACAACGGATTCGAGCGCTGGCTGTTTCGCGGATTGCGGCTGCAATTGCGCCGCGAAGAAGCGGAAGGTTACTACCTGAACATATCCACGCAGAAGCCAAGGGTATTCGTAATGTGGCAGATGGACAGAGATTGCGCCGTGCCGCATCAGGTCAGCGCCAGTTACAACGATGCGTGCACATGGATGGACGCGGGCGAGCAGGTCGACTCCGTTGCGATGCCGCCGGAACTCTACAATCACGTCAGCGCTTTCGCCCGGGAGCACTATCGCCCGCAACCGAAGAAGCGCATTCGCCCGCGTTCGTTCCAGTCCAAAGAGCAGCCCCCGCGCTCGCGCCGGTAACGACACAGAATGGCTCGATCGGAAAAGGAAGGATTGCTGTCGCGCTGGTCACGTCTCAAGCGCGATTCCACTGCGCAAGGCACGGAACGCCCCAAGACGCCGACAACACCGGGGCCGGATGCAGCGTCGCCCGATGTTCCGGGCAGCGACGACTTACAAGCCGGCGGCGATACGAAGACCGGGACCCTGCCGGAATTGCCACCGCTCGAGTCACTGACGCCCGATTCGGACTTCCGGGTGTTCATGGATCCGCGCGTGGAAGATGGCGTGCGCAGAACTGCGTTGAAAACCCTGTTTCGCAGTCCCGGCTTCAATGTCACCGACGGCCTGGACGAGTACGCCGCGGACTACACGAAGCTGGAGACACTCACGCCCGCGATGGTGGCGGCGCTCAGGCACACGCAACGCATGCTGTTCGGCAAACAGGAAGAGCCGGGCGATAACCGGTCCGCCCGTTCCGACGTCGCGCCTGGCGACGACTTGGATCTGGCCGACGAAGTCCGCAGCGATGAACAGCGGGATGGCAAGGATCCCGGACGCAGGGAAGCGGGTGATGAACCTGCGGATGGCGTCGCTACCGTGATATCCCTGGACGACGCTGCCGGCGGTAGCGCAGCCGGGAGGTCGACTGCAAAACCCGATGGGCGAACTGGAAGCAAGCTGAATGAGTGACTCGAGCGCGGAAAGGCGCATCGGCAACAAAACCATCAGGCTGTGCAACTGTAACCGCAGCATGCCGCTCGATGCGGCGAAGCTCGGCAGCGCACTCGGCCTGAGCCAGCCCGTCAAGGTTTATGACGCGTTGTGCCGGCGTCAGGCCGGAGCGTTTCGCGACTCGCTGGACGATAACGATGTCATCGTCGCGTGTACCCAGGAAGCACAGTTGTTTACGGAGCTCGCAACCGGGCAGGGTTCCGACGCCGGTTTGCGCTTCGTCAATATTCGGGAAGCAGCGGGGTGGTCGGCGCAACGGGACCAGATCACCCCGAAAGTGGCTGCCTTGCTGGCGGCGGCCAGCCTGCCCGATCCCGAGCCGGTTGCATCGGTCGATTATCGGTCGTCCGGCGAAATCCTGGTTATCGGCCCGTCGGCCGTGGCGCTGGACTGGGCCCGGCGGTTGTCCGACGGCAGCGTCGGCCAACTCAATGTCAGCGTGCTGATGACGCGCCGCGAAGGCGGGGAATTGCCGGTCGATCGGAACTATCCGGTGTGGTCGGGTGAGCCGCTCCGTGCATCCGGGTATCTCGGCGCTTTTGAAGTGCACTGGCGCCAGGACAATCCGATCGACCTGGACATCTGCACCCGCTGCAATGCCTGCATCGACCGCTGCCCTGAAGCGGCAATCGACTTTCTCTACCAGGTCGATCCGGACCGTTGTACCGGGCATCGCAAGTGCGTCGATGCCTGCGCCGGGATTGGCGCCATTGACTTCGCGCGGGAACCATCCGAACGCTCGGAACGTTTCGACCTGGTGTTCGACCTTTGCGCCCAACCCCTCATCCGGCTCGCCGACCTGCCGCAAGGATACGCTGCGCCGGGTAACGATCCGCTCGAGCAGGCGCTGGCCGCAGCGCGCCTGGTACAACTTGTCGGCGAGTTTGAAAAGCCGCGGTTTACCCGTTACCGGGAAAAGATCTGCGCGCACGGCCGTTCCGGGCGCAGCGGCTGTAACCGGTGTATCGATGTCTGTTCCACCGGAGCCATAACAAGCGCAGGGGAGCGCGTCGTTGTCGACGCCCACGTCTGCGCCGGATGCGGCGGTTGCGCGACGGTGTGTCCGACTGGGGCGATGCAATACGAATACGCGCGCGTACCCGATGTCGGCGCCCGTCTGAAGACGCTGCTGTCCACTTATCGTCAGGCCGGCGGCGACAATGCCTGCCTTTTGCTGCACGACTCGGCCGATGGCGCCGCATTGGTCAGTTCACTGGGCAGGCACGCGGTGCGCGGAGGACGCGGCTTGCCGTCGCGCGTGATTCCGGTGGCTGTATTCCATGCCGCATCGATCGGCATGGATACATTGCTTGGCGCCATCGCCTACGGTGCCAGCCAGGTGGTGATTCTGTCCGGCAGTTGCCGCGTCGATGCTTATCTGGAAGCCATCGGCGCGCAGATGCGGATTGCCCAGGTCATTGTCAACGAAATGGGTTACAGCGGCGAGCATTTTCGCCTGCTGCAAGTGGACGACACGTCGATGCTCGAACGCGAGTTGTGGAACCTGAAGGCGGCCGAATGCGTTGCCGAGGCAGCCACTTTCAATCTGTCGTCCGAGAAGCGCACCAGCCTCGACTTCGCGATCGATCATCTGTCACGGCATGCGCCGCGGTCGGTCGAACAAATCGCGCTACCTGCCGGTGCGCCTTTCGGGTCGGTAACGGTAAACCGCGATACCTGCACCGTGTGCATGGCCTGCGTAAATTCCTGTCCGGCTTCGGCACTTCAGGACGCGCCCGAGGCGCCACAGCTGCGGTTCGTCGAGCGTAACTGCGTGCAGTGCGGCTTGTGCGTCAACACATGTCCCGAAGACGCGATCCGTCTGCAGCCGCGCTTATTGCTCACCGGCCAGGCGAAGCAGCCGGTTGTGTTGAACGAGGCCGAACCGTTCGACTGTATCCGCTGTGGCAAGCCATTCGGGACCCGCCGCATGGTCGACAACATGCTCGCCAGGCTTGGGCAGCATTCCATGTTCTCCGCCGACGGCGCGCTGAAGCGTCTGCAGATGTGCGGCGAATGCCGGGTGATCGACATGGTCGCGTCGACCGAAGAAACCTCCATTTTCGACTATACGGATTCCGATAAATCGGGCCGCGGCCGCAACGATCCGGGTGGAACCGGACGCAAATGAACACATCGACACAAAGCTCTGCGCCTTCCGTCGAAGCCGAGGAGCAGGCGCGCGCCGATTTCTACGGTTTGCTGTCACGCTTGTTCGCAGCACCCGCCGACGCCGAATTGCTGCGCGGCATTGCGTCCGGCCCGCTGCCGGAAACCCGGCCGGGAGACGAAGTCGTGGGCGATTTCATGCAGGCGTGGCGCGAACTCGTTGCGCAGGCGGGGACAACCGACGAGGCCGCGGCGGCCGACGAATACAACGACCTCTTCGTTGCCAGCGGGCGCGCGGAGATCTCGCTCTACATTGGCGCATACACCGCCCGCAGCAGTGTGGACACGCCATTGGTGGCTTTGCGCAGCTGGCTGGCGTCACGCGGCCTGCAACGTCAAAGCGGGGTGCATGAGCCTGAAGACCATGCTGCGATCGTTTTCGAAATCATGCGCTATCTCATTGCAGAGGCGCGCAGCGGCATCGATCAGCAGAAAATATTCTTCGACACGTTCCTGTGGAACGGAGGACTTTTGTTGTGCGACGCAATATCGGAGCATCGGCGCGCGCAATTCTATCGACCGGTCGCAAGATTCGCGAAAAGTTTCCTGTCCGTTGAACACGACGCGTTCGACATGGGACAATAAGCACAGCGAAAAAAAACAAGTAACCCTGATGGCAGTAGCGCCATTGGTGGTTGAAATTCAGGATTGAGTCCCGCGTCCCCCGCGAGTTCGGTGCGGGGATTGCGGAGTCGGCACAGGAGGAGCAGCATGGCACAGGAAAAGGTATCGGCATCGCGGCGCGGATTTCTGGTTTCTGCGGGCGTGGCGGGTGTCGCGACGGCGGCCGCCGTGGTTGGTACGGTGATGCCGGAAAGCAGGGACGGCGTCAAGGAGACCGCTACCGCGCGTGACGGCGGTTACAAGGTCTCGGAGCACGTCAACAAGTATTACCGCACTGCGCGGGTGTAGAAAGGGAATGGCGATGCTGTTGACCAGAAAGTCCAGCCGTGCGGTTGCTCCTGCGGCACGAATCTCCCGCAACGTTGCCGGCATGCTAGGCAAGACGATGGACCGGCGCACCTTTCTGAAGCGCTCGGGCGTTACGCTCGGTGCCGGCGCAGTAGCATCACAGCTGCCGTATTCGATGGTTGGCAAGGCGCAGGCCGAGGCGGCGCCGGCCGCGGGCGGGGAAGTGACCGTCAAGCGCACGATTTGCTCGCACTGTTCTGTCGGGTGTGCAATCGACGCGGTGGTCCAGAACGGCGTCTGGGTGCGCCAGGAGCCGGTGTTCGATTCTCCCATCAACCTCGGTTCGCATTGCGCCAAGGGCGCCGCGGTGCGCGAGCATGGCGTCACGCACGACTCGCACCGTCTCAAGTATCCGATGAAGCTGGAGAACGGCAAGTGGAACAAGGTTTCCTGGGAACAGGCATACCAGGAAATATCTGAAAAGCTGCTCGCGATCCGCGAAGAAAGCGGACCTGACGCGCTGTTCGTGCTCGGCTCGTCGAAGCACAACAACGAACAGTCCTACCTGATGCGCAAATGGATCGCGCTGTGGGGCTCGAACAACGTTGATCATCAGGCGCGAATCTGTCACTCGACCACGGTAGCCGGTATTGCGAATACCTGGGGCTACGGCGCGATGACCAACTCCTACAACGACGAGCAGAATTCGAAGTGCCTGTTCTTCCTCGGATCGAACGCCGCCGAGGCACACCCGGTGTCGATGCTGCATACGCTGCATGCGAAGGAGAACGGCGCCAAGGTCATCGTCGCGGATCCGCGCTTTACGCGCACTGCCGCCAAGGCCGACAAGTACGTTCGTCTTCGTTCCGGTACCGACGTCGCCTTCCTGTTCGGCCTGCTGTATCACATCTTCAAGAACGGCTGGGAAGACAAGGCGTATATCCGCCAGCGTGTATACGGCATGGACAAGGTCAAAAAAGAGGTGATGGCGAGGTATACGCCGGCGGCGGTCGAAGACGTGACCGGCGTTCCCGAGCAGGAGATGTATGACACGGCCAAGATGCTGTCTGACAACCGGCCGGGATTCATTATCTGGGCGATGGGGCAGACCCAGCATACCAACGGCAATGCAGTGACGCGCGCCAGCGCGATACTGATGCTGGCGCTCGGCAATGCCGGAATTACCGGCGGGGGCACCAACATCTATCGCGGACACGACAATGTCCAGGGTGCGACCGATGTCGGACCGAATGCGAATTCGCTGCCCGCCTACTACGGTTTGTCGCAGGGCGCATGGCAACACTGGGCCGGTGTCTGGAATGTCGATATCGACTGGCTCAAAGGGCGATTCACCGGCGAAGACATGATGGGCAAGGACGGCATCACGGTATCGCGCTGGGCGGACGGTGTGCTGGAGGCGAGCGAGAATATCGATCAGAAGACCAGCTTGCGTGCCGTGGTGTTCTGGGGTCACGCGCCAAACTCACAGACTCGCGGCGTCGACCAGGTCGAGGCCATGAAGAAGCTCGATCTGATGGTGGTGATCGATCCGTATCCGTCAGCATCGGCCTCGATGTTCGCCATGACGCGCAAGGACGGCGCCTATCTGTTGCCTGCTTGTACACAGTTCGAAACTTACGGCAGCATCACCGCGTCGAATCGCTCGGTCCAGTGGCGCGAGCAGGTCATCGAGCCGCTGTTCGATTCACGCACCGACCACATGATCATGTACCAGCTCGCCGAAAAACTCGGCTTCGCCGACCAGCTGGTTGGCAAGAACGGCGGCAAGCAAAACGTCAAGCTCGTTGCGGGCAAGGGCGGCTTGCCCGAACCGGACCTCGAAGACGTGCTGCGGGAGATCAACAGCGGCACCTGGACCATCGGCTATACGGGCCAGACTCCGGAGCGGCTGAAAGCGCACATGCGCAACATGCACGTGTTCAACGCGCGAACACTGCGTGCTGCCGGCGGCAAGGACAAGGAAACGGGGTACGACCTGACGGGAGACTACTTCGGTCTGCCGTGGCCGTGCTGGGGCACGGACAAGGTGAAGCATCCGGGTACGCCCAATCTCTACGACACTTCGAAGCATGTCATGGACGGAGGGTGCACCTTCCGCGCCCGCTATGGGGTCGAGCACGACGGCGTCGACTTGCTGGCCGGTGACGGATCGCATTCGGTGGGCAGTGAAATCACCACAGGCTATCCGGAATTCGATCACGCCCTGTTGAAAAAACTGGGCTGGTGGGACGACCTCACGCCTGAGGAAAAACAGCTGGCCGAGGGAAAGAACTGGAAAACCGACATGTCGGGCGGCATTCAGAGAGTGGCGCTGAAGCACGCATGCGTGCCGTTCGGCAACGCCCGCGCCCGCGCGGTGGTGTGGAATTTCCCTGACGATGTCCCGATGCACCGCGAGCCGCTCTACAGTTCGCGTCCGGACCTGGTAGCCAAGTGGCCAACTCACGACGACGTCAAGTCGCTTTACCGGCTGCCGACGCTGTTCAAGTCGATTCAGGACAAGAGCGTGGCCGACAAGTTGCACGAGACCTATCCACTGACTTTGACCAGCGGGCGACTGGTCGAATACGAAGGCGGTGGCGAAGAGACGCGCTCGAACCCGTGGCTTGCCGAGTTGCAACAGGAGAACTTCGTCGAGATCCACCCGAAGGCGGCCGCTGACCGCGGTGTGCGCAACAACGAATACGTGTGGCTGACGACGCCGGTCGGGACACGGCTCAAGGTCAAGGCGCTGATCACCGAACGGGTGGGCCCGGACACCGTGTTCGTGCCATTCCATTTTTCCGGATGGTGGCAGGGCGAGGACATGCTCGAGCATTATCCCGAAGGCAGTGCACCGATTATCCGTGGCGAGGCGATCAATACCGGGGGTACATACGGTTACGACATCGTCACGATGATGCAGGAAACCAAGACATCGCTGTGCCAGGTGGAACCGGCATAGGGCCGGGGCGCACGGAACAAGCTCAAGGAGATCTGGCAAATGGCAAGGATGAAGTTTCTGTGTGACGCGGAGCGCTGTATCGAGTGCAACGGCTGCGTCACTGCGTGCAAGAACGAACACGAAGTGCCCTGGGGCATTAACCGCCGCCGTGTCGTCACCATCAACGACGGGCAGGTAGGTGCCGAGAAGTCGATGTCGGTAGCCTGCATGCATTGCTCGGATGCACCGTGCATGGCGGTGTGCCCGGTCGATTGTTTCTACAAGACGGAAGACGGCGTCGTATTGCACGACAAGGACTTGTGCATCGGCTGCGGTTACTGTTTTTACGCGTGCCCGTTTGGCGCGCCGCAGTTTCCCGCATCCAACGCCAGCGCGCCGGACGGGCGCTCGACGGACTGGTTCGGGGCGCGCGGCAAGATGGACAAGTGCACCTTCTGTGCTGGCGGGCCGGAAGAAAACGGCAGCCAGGAGGAGTTCGCCAAGTATGGACGCAACCGGTTGTCGGAGGGGAAATTGCCGATCTGCGCGGAGATGTGTTCGACCAAGGCGTTGCTCGGTGGTGATGGTGACGTGCTGGCCGATATCTATCGCGAGCGGGTAACGGTTCGGGGAAAGGGTTCGGAAGTCTGGGGTTGGGGCACTGCATACGGCAAACCTGATAAGCAGTCGGACGCCGGGTCTGCCACCGGGAAAGCGGAGCAATCATCGTGAGACGGACAAGTTCTCTGGTTGCCTTGGCACTTGCTGCCGGTTTGCAGGCCGGGTGCGGGGAGTTTCCGCAGGAAGCGCGTTACGAAGGTGGAAGCTACGCAGGAAAACCCGATACGCCGGCCTGGCAAAGCGAGGCGTTCGACGGCAAGCGGGAAAACTGGGAGCGGGAAATCAAGCGGCGTAACAAACTGCAGAGCGAATACATGCGGCCGGGGGGTGCCTGACGATGGTACGCACATTGTTGGTTGCAATCTGGTTGGTCGTTTGCAGCGCGTTGGGCGGCGCGGCGGCGATCGCGGTTGCAGATGATGCCGCCGTTGCCACCGATTCCGCGCAGCAACAGGTCAACCGACAGGCTCAGCAGCCACTGAACAACGCGCCCGTATGGCGCGGGGTGCGGTCGGGCGCGGCCCATTCAACGCAGGCGACGGGACGCGAGGCCGGCGTGCTGATCCAGTCGGCGGGCGAGACGTGGCGGCAGATTCGCAATGGACCGATTACGCTGATCGGCGGGCTGTTGCTGATCCTGGTGCCGATCGCGATCGCTCTTTTCTATGGATTGAAGGGGCCGTTGAAGTTGCACGGACAGCCGACTGGCAAACTGGTGCAGCGTTTCAGCTCCTGGGAACGTGCGATTCACTGGTCAACGGCGATTGCATTCGTCGTCCTCGCCGTCACAGGCGTGCTGCTGCTGTTCGGAAAACATATCCTGATTCCGGTGATCGGGCACGCGGGTTTCGCGTGGTTTGCCACCATTGCCAAGAACGTGCACAACATTGTCGGGCCGCTGTTCATCTTCTGCGTGGCCTGCATGTTCATCGTATTCGTGCGAGACAACATCTGGCATGGCATCGATTGGGAGTGGCTGAAGAAAGCGCCGCAAGTGCTCAGCGGCAAGGCGCACGTTCCGTCGGGCAAGTACAACGCCGCGGAAAAAGGCTGGTTCTGGGGCGGTGTGGCGTTGCTCGGACTGGTGGTAGGCGCATCGGGCCTGATACTGAATTTCCCCAATTTCGAGCAAACGCGTTTCACCATGCAGATTGCCAACATTGTGCATGGCGTTGGCGCGTTGTTGTTTGTCGCGGCATCGCTCGGCCACATCTACATGGGCACTATCGGTACCGAAGGCGCCTACAAAGCGATGCGCACCGGATACGTAGACGAAACCTGGGCCAAGGAGCATCACGAACTATGGCTCAACGAGGTCAAATCCTGACATTGCGGTAGTCGGCTAAGGCAGCGCTTCGCAAGAGGCGCGCGCCGCTACGGACAAGGCGCGGATGCTCTCCGCGCCCGGTGATCCAGGCTTCCCTGGATGCCAACTCATTTCCGTTTCAACGAAACCAGCGCTTGGCGGATTCTGCGATAATGCATAGCGATATATCAGTCGAAATATAACGGCCTCGTAAAATCGTGCTTTTGAACCGGTGCGGGCCGAACGATGCTAAGGAGAAAGAGCATGTGGCGTGGATGGCGTTGGCTGACGATTGCCATTGTCTGTTCCGGGATGTTGGCCGCTACCGCGGGCAATGTCCTGGCACGCGATCTCAGGCTGGCAACGACAACCAGTACCGATAATTCCGGGCTGCTCGGTTATCTGTTGCCGCGGTTTGAGGCGGCGCACGGAATCAAGGTGATCGTGATCAGTGTCGGAACCGGGAAGGCGCTAAAGCTTGGCGAAAATGGCGACGTCGACGTGGTGCTGGTGCACAGCCGACCCGACGAGGATCGTTTTATCGAACAGGAACACGGCGTTAACCGGCGTGACGTGATGTACAACGACTTCGTCATCGTCGGACCTCTTGTCGATCCGGCGGCGTTACGCGGAGGGCGGGACGCCGTCAAAGCCTTTGGCAAGATCATGGATGCCCGGTCGGTGTTCGTATCCCGTGGCGACGATTCCGGAACCCACAAGATGGAATTGAGATACTGGTCGGAGCTCGGCAAGCAGCCCACCGGGAACTCGGGGTATCGCTCCGCGGGCAGAGGCATGGGTGAAGTGCTGTTGATGGCATCCGAGTTGAGTGCCTATGCGCTTACCGACCGCGCGACGTTTTACGCGATGAAAGACAAGGTCGACCTGGAAATCCTGGTGCAGGGCGATCCCCGCCTGTTCAATCCATACGGCGTGATGGCGGTGAATCCGGCGAAGTATCCCGATATCAATTTCGATGCAGCGATGCGCTTTATCGACTGGCTGACCTCTTCGCAAGGCCAACAGGCCATCAGCGAGTTCAAGGTCGACGGCAAGCAGCTGTTTTTCCCAAACGCCGCGCCGTAGCGTCAAATGGAACTGATCGAGACCACACGGCAGGCTTTGCGGCTCCTGTTTGCCGGCGACGCCGAATTGTGGCGCATCGTCTGGGTCTCGTTGAAGATTTCGGTCGGTGCTTTGTTGCTGATGTCGCCGGTGGCGATCGCTGTCGGCTATTTGCTCGCAACGCAACGCTTTCCCGGCAGGCGCATTATCGTAGTTGTCACACAGGCGTTGTTTGCGTTTCCAACGGTCGTGGTTGGTCTGCTGCTCTACATGCTGTTGTCTCGGCAAGGGCCGTTGGGATCGCTGCATCTGTTGTTCACGCAAACTGCGATGATGATCGGCCAGATGCTTATTGCGGCCCCCATCCTGGTGGCTTTCACGCTCTCCGCGGTGCAGGGGGCGGATGCGCGGGTTCGCGAAACCGCCATCGTCCTTGGCGCGGGCAGATGGCGTACTGCCTTGACCGTTCTGACCGAAGTGCGTTTCGGAGTCATGGCGGCACTGTTCAACGGGTTCGGGCGCGTAATCTCGGAGGTTGGATGCGCCCTGATGGTAGGCGGAAACATAGCCGGAATGACACGCAACATGCCAACGGCGATTGCGCTTGAGACCACCAAGGGCGAGTTCGCGCAGGGCGTGGCACTCGGAATCGTGCTGATGGTGCTGGCCCTGGGAGTCAATTTCGCGATGTCGTGGGCGCAGGGCGCGGGAGCGCAACCGCAATGAACATGGCATCCACAGTACCGGTGGCACTGCGTGACGGGGCAGGCGATCGCGATGCGCATGATCGCGTCGTCGTTTCCTGCCACGGATTGAAGCGGAGCATCGGTGCGCAGGTGATTCTCGATGTCAACCGGCTGCGCCTGGCGCGCGGGCGCATTTACCTCCTTTCGGGCCCGAATGGCGCCGGCAAGACAACACTGTTGCGCGTTCTCGCAGGGCTGGACCGGGCGAGTTGTGCGGCATTTCAATTTGATGGCGAGGCAATCGATCTTGCGCAGTATCCGCAGAGCGTGCGCCGCCGGATCGGCTTCGTGCATCACCATCCGCTGCTTTTCTCGACTTCGCTGCACGCGAACATCGGATATGGCCTGAAGGCGGCAGGGGTTGCGAGGGCCGAAGCGAAGCGGCGCATTGCTGACGCCATCGAATGGGCCGGGCTCGGTGGGCTGGTCGATCGCCCGTCACGTGCGCTGTCGGCGGGGGAAAAGCAGCGTGTAGCGCTCGCCCGTGCCCACGCCCTTGACCCCGTCCTGTATCTTCTTGACGAGCCGACAGCCAACCTGGACGACAGCGGCAGGGAAATGGTCACGCGCCTGATCGATGCAATCGCCGCCGAACGGCGTACGTTGCTGATCGCATGTCACGATCGTGACCTGCTTGGCCTGCCGGGCGTGGTGCGCCTGCACATGATGAACGGGCGAATGGAAGAAATCCTGTAATGAAAGTGTTCGGATTTGCCGGTTATTCCGGAAGCGGCAAGACAACCCTGATCGAGAACGTGATCCCGGTTCTGGTGAAGCAGGGCCTGCGTGTCTCGCTGGTCAAACACGCGCATCATGCGTTCGATGTCGACCAGCCGGGCAAGGATTCCTACCGGCATCGGCAGGCAGGCGCGACAGAAGTCATGCTGACGTCTGCGAGCCGCTGGGTCTTGATGCACGAAACCGGCGGTCAACCCGAACCGGAGTTGCCGCAGCAACTGCGACGGATGTCGCCTTGTGACATCGTGCTCGTCGAGGGCTTCAAGAAGCAACCGATCCCGAAACTGGAAATTCATCGCAAGGCACATGGAGCGCCATTTCTGTTTCAGGACGATCCGCATATCGTCGCAATTGCCACGGACGAGGTGGTGGATACGACGATGCCGCAGTTTGCTCTGGACGACTACCGGAACATCGCCGCGTTCGTACTCGCGAGCGCGGCAGATTTCGATCCCGAATCTCAGGAGTAGAATGACATTATGAAGGCGAACGAAACGCAAACCGCAACCGTCAAGGTTCTCTATTTCGCGCGACTACGCGAGGCACTGGGGAAAGGCGAGGAAGAGATTGTGCTGCCGGAGGGCGTCGACACCGTAGGTGCTCTCGCCGGATTCCTGCGCAGCAGGGGGGGCGCATGGGCGGCGGAACTCGGCGTTGGCAAGGCCGTGCGGGTGGCGGTCAATCAGGATATGGCGGCGCCGGAGACCCGCATCAGCGGCGGCGAGGAGATCGCTTTCTTTCCGCCCGTCACGGGAGGTTGATCGCATGCCGGTACGGGTGCAGCATGAGGATTTCGACGTCGGTGCCGAGATCGCGAAGTTGCGCGAAGGCAATCCGGCTATCGGTGCGGTAGCCAGTTTTGTCGGCATTGTGCGGGACCTCAACGAGGGCGACGCGGTGGCGACTCTGACGCTCGAGCACTATCCCGGAATGACGGAAAAGTCACTGGAAGAAATTGTGGCGCAGGCTCGGCAGCGTTGGGATATCTACGACGCGCTGGTGGTGCACCGGGTCGGCACGCTCAAACCTCTCGATCAGATTGTATTGGTGGTGGTGACCAGCGCACATCGCGGCGAATCCTTCGAGGCCTGTGAGTTCCTGATGGATTACCTCAAGACGCGTGCGCCATTCTGGAAGAAAGAAGTCACGCCGGAAGGTGCACGGTGGGTAGACGCGCGCGCCAGCGACGATGCGGCTGCCGACCGCTGGTCGTGAATGGGACGATGACGATTGTGGACGAGTCCAGACCGGGGCACACATCTGCGGAATCGACACTCAGGCCGCAGCTGCGCATCAGCTTTCGAAAGTCAATTGCGATGGGGCCGGGAAAGGCTGACCTTCTCGATGCGATTGCCGAAAGCGGATCGATCTCGGCTGCCGCGCGCAAACTGGGAATGTCCTACCGGCGTGCGTGGTTGCTCGTCGACACGATGAATGCGAGCTTCAAGTCGCCGCTGGTGGAAACCCTGACCGGCGGCGCGCAGGGCGGTGGCGCCAGGGTGACCGAACTGGGGCATGAGGTCGTCAGGCGATACAGGGCGATGGAAAAGAAGGCCTGTGCCAGTGTCGCGCGCGAAATGGGCCAGTTTTCCGACCTCATGCGCTGATGCCAGGACTCTGGTATTCGCAATTAATCAATAGCTTATCCTGTTCTGTTAAATAAACCGACGGGATGGGTTGACGCTCGTCGCTATATCCATTTAAATACAGCGGAGGTCTGGGAAAAGCAGGTGCATGAAATCGCAGATCCAGTGGAACGTAGTACCGGGATCGGACGGGAAGGAACGCCCCGTCTCTCATCTTTTCGAGTATTGATGCGGCGCTTCGTAGAGAGGCGCCGTTTTTTTTGCGCGATGCTCTTGCGTGCGCTGTCTTGCACCCGGCGCAACCGCGTTATATTCCAACACGCCACACGGCGCTAGAACTTGCGAAACGTCAGATGCATTCCGTACATTCCCGCCATCAGACACCGGCATACCCAGAACAGTGAACCTCAGCTCGGAAGCGGTGCTCATTCCCTTGTTCCTGAGCCTCAAGGTCGCCGGATGGGCAACCCTTGCCGCGACCGTCGGCGGAATCATGGCCGCCTGGCTGGTGGCGAAATTTCGTTTTCCGGGAAGGGAACTGGTCGATGCCCTGATGACACTGCCAATGGTAATGCCGCCAACGGTGCTGGGTTACTACCTGCTCGTGCTGATCGGCCGCCGCGGCATCATCGGCGAGTGGCTGGACAGGGAACTCGGGATCACGCTGGTGTTTACCTGGCAGGGTGCGGTCATTGCCGCGGCAGTCGTGGCCTTTCCGCTGGTTTACAAGGCCGCACGCGCCGCGTTCGAGGGCGTAGAGCGCGAATACGAGCAAGCGGCGCGAGTGCTGGGGAAATCCGAGTGGCATGTGTTCGTGCGAGTCACGCTGCCGCTCGCGTGGCGCGGCATCCTTGCCGGCGCGATGCTGGCGTTTGCGCGTGCCCTCGGCGAATTCGGCGCCACTCTGATGGTGGCGGGCAGCCTGCCAGGACGCACACAGACCTTGTCTATCGCTGTTTATGAAGCAGTGCAGGCCGGCAATGACGAGGTCGCCAACTTTCTCGTCATCGTGACGTCCCTTGTCTGCGTGCTGATCCTGGTTGCATCGGGACATTTCCTGAAGCCACGCTACGCCGCCGGTTGAGCTGAGTGTGCGAATCGAGGTCGACATCCGCAAGACGCTGCGTTCGGGATCACAGGCATTCCGACTCGACGTCGCCTTTGTTTGCGAGGACGATCTCAACGTAATCTTTGGTGCCTCCGGCGCCGGCAAGAGCATTACGCTGAAGGCAATAGCGGGCCTCGAGCAACCGGATGAAGGAAGGATTGCGGTTGACGGGCGTGTGCTGTTTGATTCCGCGGCCGGAATCAACGTCCCGACGCGCGAACGTCATGTCGGTTACCTGTTCCAGGACTATGCGCTGTTCCCACACCTGAACGTCGAGGAAAACGTCGCATTCGCGGAAACCTCGTGGTGGCGCCGCCGACCCAGCGAGAACGTGCGGCGCCGGGTGCATGATCTGCTGGAGCTGTTCGAGATCGCCGAACTGGCCAAGAGCCACCCGTGGCAGTTATCGGGAGGGCAGCGGCAGAGGGTGGGCTTGGCCCGCGCGCTGCTGCGAAAGCCCAACATCCTCCTGCTCGACGAGCCGTTCGCGGCACTCGATCCGCTACTGCGCATCCGCATGCGCCAGGAACTGCTCAACACACAATGGCTGTTCAAGGTGCCGCTGCTGGTTATCACGCATGACCCGCAGGATGTCGCTGCGCTCGCCGAGAATCTTCTGCTGCTTCGCAAGGGCCGCGTACAAAGCACGGTGGATCTGAAAGGACAACCGTACCGGGATGCGCTGGGCAACCCGGTGCGCGGCATGATCCGGAAAATGCTGATGGAAGCGTCTGGGGTTGCGGCCGAAGGAAGGGAGGCGGATGACGGAAACAATGGCGAATAACGTTCGCATCGCGCCAGTGAACCTGCGGATGCCGGCTCGGGCAGTGGTTCGCCTGGCCAGATCAGTTTATCGCGCAACACGCGAGCCCGCCCTCAATAGCTGCCTGGCGCACCGCCGCACAAGGGCCGTAGCGGACTCGTGCGGGTGGGTGCCGGTGCGCGCGGTGATGCGACGCCTGGCGATGGCGGCCGTGCTGGCGGTCGCTTGCGCCAACGCGACTGCGGCCGATCTGGTCGTTTCCGCAGCGGCCAGTCTGACCAACGCCTTTACCGAAATCGGCAAGGCATTCGAAAAGGCGCACCCCGGCACGACGGTGGCCCTGAATTTCGCCGGTTCAGGGCAGTTGCTGCAGCAGATTGCACGTGGCGCACCGGTCGATGTGTTTGCCAGCGCCGACCAGGAAACGATGCGCCGTGCCGAACAGAAGAACCTGGTGCTGGCCGACAGCCGTCGTGACTTCGCGCGCAATGCGCTCGTGCTGATCGCGCCGGCCGATTCGTCGCTCGACATCAGGCGTTTGAGCGACTTGCAGATGGAAAGGGTCGAGCGCATCGCCATCAGCAATCCTGCCAGCGTGCCCGTGGGACATTACTCTCAGTTTGCCTTGCAAGCGGCCGGATTGTGGGAAGCGCTGGCGCCGAAATATATCAACACCCAGCATGTCCGCCAAAGCCTCGATTATGTGGCCAGAGGAGAGGTCGACGCCGGCTTTGTATACGCGACCGACGTTGGCGCCATGCCGGAAAAGGTGCGTGTATTGATGGAAGTGGCTACGGCGGAGCCGATCGCCTATCCGATCGCGGTGGTCAGTGACACACGCCGCGAAGATACGGCAAGGCGTTTTGTCGGGTTCGTCGACTCTCCGCGCGGCAGGGAGATTCTGCAGCGACACGGTTTCCGCGCGCCTTGACTGTGCTCGCGACCTATAATCAACAGCGATTCAGTAGACAGGGGATGGGCATGCCGTATTCAGGGTTCCTCGCGGTAGGGATCGGCGCGATGTTGGGTGCGTGGATACGCTGGTGGCTTGGAATCGGGCTCAACACCATCCTGCCCAACCTGCCGTTGGGCACGCTCGCCGCGAACCTGGCCGGCGGGTTTCTGATAGGTGTGGCTGTAGAGTTCTTCGCGCAGCACGCCGAGCTTCCGCTGGAGATGCGTTTGTTAGTCATTACCGGTTTTCTTGGTGGCATGACGACGTTTTCGAGTTTCTCTGCCGAAGCTGTTCTTTTGCTCAATGCCGAGCGCTATGGCTGGATGGCGCTATTGCTGGCGACGCATGTCGTTGGCTCAATCGTGATGACGATCCTCGGTATGCTGACCTTCCGCGCGATGAGTTAGGCTACCGATTACACGCTCTCAAGGAAGGTCTGTGCCAATGAATCGTATTCTCCCGTTTGCTGTCGTGCCGTTCATGCTGGTAGCGTTGTCGGCTTGCGGATTGAAGGACATCAGCCGGCAAATCGATACCGTTGACAATGTCGGCGTGATCAAGGGCAAGGTCGACGTGAAAAGTCCCCAGAAAGGGCCTGTCGTTGTACTCCGCTTTCAAGTCAGCGACAAGGTGTTCACGCTGGAGAACCAGGTCATCGCGTCCGGTACGGGCAACTACGAGTTCACGGTCGAACCCGGCGAATACCTTGTCGCCGCGTTCATCGATGTCAACCAGGATGGCCGCTTCCAGCGCGGGCAGGAGCACGGAAATTTCAGTACCGATCCGTTGACCTTCACCGTCGGAGAGCGTGAGACGGTCGAACTCGAAACCATTGTCATCCGAGGCGATCCGCCAGTGCTCGCAGATGACCAGCGGGTGATCATCGCCCAATCGGAAATCAACAAAAGTATTGGCAAGGTCGTCTCGCTCGATGATCCCATGTTCAAACGTGACAACTACGCGATGGGCATGTGGCGTCCTCTGGACTTCCTTAACTCGGTCGGAGGGGGCCTGTTGTTTCTGCAGGACTACGATGCCTCCAAAGTGCCGGTAGTTTTTGTCCATGGCATTGCCGGGGGGCCGACCGATCTGCGCAAGCTTATCGAAAGTCTCGATGGCGAACGGTTTCAGCCTTGGGTTCTCTACTATCCGAGCGGCGTTCGTCTGGACATGGTCAGCGACTACATGGTCAAGGCTGTGACCGATTTGCAGAACGAGTACGGCTTCGAGCGATTTGATGTCGTCGCCCACAGCATGGGCGGACTTGTGACGCGGTCTTTCGTCAAGAAGTACGTTGAACGGTTCCCGCAGCGCGAACGGCAGATCGGCTTTGTCATGACCATCAATAGCCCGATGGGTGGAATGGAGAGCGCTTCGTCGGGAGTGGATCTGTCACCGGTGGTCGTGCCGGCGTGGCGCGATGTCGCGACTGGCAGCGAGTTCCTGGGGGACCTGCACGACTGGACGTGGCCCGGGCAAATACCCTATTACCTCGTGTTTTCGCACGAGGCGGAAAGTGGCGATGATGGCGTTGTGACACTGGAGAGCCAGATCCCGTTCAAACTGCAATCCGAAGCGGTGCGCATCTATGGCTTCACCAACAATCACGTTGGTACGCTGAGTGACGAAGCGTTCATCTCCTTGTTCCGGAGCATCACTCGGGTCACCGCGCAGTAAGGCATCGATGCTGATAAGGCTCTGGACGGGTGCCGGACTGCAAGGTCACCCTGTTCGCGTGATCCGGTGTCCGGCGTAGAGCCCAGGCACACCAAAGCCCCGGTCCCCCGGTCCTCGTTACTGTGTGGCAGCAGGGTGGTGTAGCGCCCGGCAAGCGCGGCAGGTGCGACGGGACGGCAATCCGATAACCAACGTAGGGTTTCGCGGATTACAGATTCGACCCACCGAATCGTTGCTTCAATGACCGCGTGTTGCTGGCCGTAGCGCCGGCATGCGGAACCAGGGACAGCCAGGCACGGGCGGCCGGTGCTGGTTCCGGAAGCAATCCGGCTGCGATGGCAAGATCGATATCAAAGGCGGGAAATTCGTCGGGAATGCTATTTCCCTGTGGCTTCGCCTAGAACGGCGATGAAGCCTGATTGCGTAATGTCGATTCGAGCGTTTTTCATTGGCTCCGATCTGACGTGCATCAAATGGGGTATTCCAGTCCATCCCTAGACTGCGGTTTTGCGCTGCCAATATCCTTACCGTTGATTTGCAGGCAACAGGCGGGAGAACCGGTCGATGGAACAAGCCTTCAGGTTTGCCGATGAGTTTGGCCCACTGAAAGTCATCTTTGTCTACGAGCCGTCGGCTGACCTGAAGGCCGTGCTGGTGGTGGACAATATTGCGCGAGGGCCCTCGATTGGCGGCGTGCGCATGGCGCCGGATGTCAGCAGCGAAGAATGTTTCCGCCTGGCGCGGGCGATGACACTCAAGAACTCGGCAGCCGACCTGCCACATGGTGGCGGCAAAATGGTGGTCTTTGGGGATCCGGCAATGCCCAAGGCAAAGAAGGAACAGCTGATCCGCACGCTCGCCAACGCACTGCGAAACGAAGATACCTATATCTTCGGGCCCGACATGGGTACCGATGAGCAATGCATGGCCTGGGTGCGCGATGAGATCGGCCGTTCGGTCGGTTTGCCGCGCGCGGTCGGTGGCATTCCGCTGGATGAAATCGGCGCGACCGGCTGGGGCCTGAGCCATGCGGTCGATGTGGCCTTGCCATACTGCGACTTTGATCTGAAAGGTGCGCGCATGGTGGTCCAGGGCTTTGGCGCGGTCGGGAAGCATGCCGCTCGATACCTCGCGGCCAGAGGTGCCATTCTGGTCGGCGTTTCCGATTCCCGGGGCGCGGTACACAACCCTGGAGGAATCGATATCGATGAGCTGATCGAGCTCAAGGACTCGGGCGCCCCGGTGACGGCTTGCAAGGACGCAAGGAAGCTGGAACGCGAAGCTGTCATCGACATCGAGTGCGATATCTGGATTCCGGCGGCACGGCCAGACGTGATCAATGACGAGAACGTACACCGTCTGAGGACGAAACTCGTCGTGCAAGGCGCGAACATACCGTTCACCGATGGGGCGGAAAAGACACTGCACGAAAAAGGTGTGTTGTGCGTGCCAGATTTCATCGCCAATGCCGGAGGTGTGATCTGCGCTGCGATGGAGTATCAGGGCGCAAGCGAAGCGGCGGCGTTCCAGACCATCGAGGAAAAAGTCCGTCGCAATACGAAGGAGGTTTTGGAGGCTGCCCGCAACAAGGCGATTCCACCACGGGCAGCGGCAGTCGAGCTGGCAGTCGAACGTGTCAGAAGGGCGATGAGCGTGCGCCGTTATTCGTTGTTTTCGTCGGCGCCCGGTTTTATCTGAGTCGACCGTCCAGGGCGTGGCGCAAGCCGCGGATCAACCAGTAGCAGGCAGACAGGTGTACTGATGTTCCGGATTCGATTTCACGGCCGTGGCGGACAAGGGATGAAGGCGGCTAGCCGCATCCTCGGCACCGCTTTCTTCCTTGAAGGTTATGAGGTCCAGGACGCGCCGCGCTACGGGGCCGAACGGCGTGGCGCACCGATCTTCGCTTTTGTTCGCGCCAGCCACGACCCGATCAATGAGCGCGGCATCATCCGGCATCCCGATCTCGTCGTCGTTGCTGACGACAGCCTGGTGCCGGTACCTGGAGCAGGCGTGATGAGCGGGGTGGACAAGCACACCGTTGTGCTAGTCAATAGCGGAGATTCCGCGGAGATATGGAAGCAGCGCCTCAATTTCGAAGGCGACGTCTACACCTTGCCGGCCGAAGCCGCTGACAGAGCGGCATTGCGGTTCATTGGAGCGGCCTGTGCCGGGGCCGCGGCACGCCTGCTCGGGGTGATCCGTCGCGACACGTTGGCCGACGCCATTCGGCAGGAACTCGCAGACCTCGGAGCAGACGTCGTGGAGGTCAACCTCGCCAAGGCACTGGCCGCGTTTGACAGCATGCAGGCACACGAGGCAAGGGTCACGCCGATTAAACCCGGCTCGGCGGCGCAATACCAGCCGCCGGACTGGATCGATCTGCCATTCGAAGACGCGCGTGCCGCGGCGCCGGCGATTCACGCCGGCGCCACCAGCGTCGAAGTCAGAACCGGCCTGTGGCGTACGCTGCGTCCGGTCATCGATCACGATCGCTGTAATCGCTGTTGGTGGGTGTGCAGCACGTTTTGTCCTGATGGGGCGATCGCCGTCGATCCCGATGGCCGACCGCGCATTGACTACGATCACTGCAAAGGCTGCATGATCTGCGTTGCTCAGTGTCCGCCGCACGCGATCAGCGCGCTGTCCGAGCAGGCGGCGCAAACCGCGGAGAAAGCGGGGGCATCAGAATGACGCGGACATTGTTGACGGGAAATGGCGCAGCAGCGTGGGGAGCACGGCTCGCCGGCATCGATTACATCCCTGCGTTTCCGATTACACCGCAGACCGAAATCATCGAAACCATCGGCAAATGGATCGACAAAGGCGAGATGGACGCGCGCATGGTCACGCTCGATTCCGAGCATTCCATGATCACCGCCGCCGGCTCGGCGGCGGCAACCGGCGTGAGGGTGTTCAGCGCAACTTCCAGCCAGGGATTGTTATACGCGATGGAAATGCTCTATACGGTGGCCGGTTGGCGCGCACCGTTCGTGTTGGTGAATGTGTCACGCGGGCTTTCCGCGCCGATCACACTCGAGCCGGATCACAACGACGTCCTCGCGGCGCGCGACAGCGGATTTCTGCAAATCCATTGTTCGACCTGTCAGGAAGTCCTGGACAGCATGCTGATCGCCTATCGCCTTGCCGAAGACGAGCGTGTCAGATTGCCGGTGATCGTGAATCTGGACGGGTTCTATCTGTCGTTTACCCGGGAACCGGTTGAAATACCGGAACATCAGGCGGTGCGCGACTACGTCGGGACCTATGATCCGGAGAACACGCTGTTTCGCGCCAGCTCCCCTTCGAGTCAGGGGGTCGCCGTGCTGGGAGGCGGACCGTACTCATACTTCCGCTATGAACTGCACCTCGCGGCGCGCAACGCACTTTCGGTCTACGACGAAATCGCCGGGGAATTTGCCGATCGGTTCGGACGCCGGCACCCGGCGATCGAGGCCTGGCGCACTGACGATGCCGACATTGTGTTCGTAATGATGGGGTCGTTCGCGACCAAGGCGCGTGCAGCGGTCGAGCGTTTGCGCGATGCCGGCTGGCGCGTCGGGCTGGTGCGTCCGCGCCTGCTGCGACCCTTTCCGGCGCAACTCCTGCAACAGCTGCTCGAAGGCAAACAAGGGGTAGCGGTAATTGACCAGAATCTGTCGATGGGGCTTGGCGGCGTACTGCATTCGGAAGTCGCGTCCGCGCTGTACGGACATGACCGGGCACCGAAGATCCTCGCGAGTTTTGTTGCCGGGCTTGGCGGACGTGACATTGCCGACGAGGAATTCTTCGAGATCGCATCAGTAGTCCGGCAAGCGATTCAAAAAGGTGAAATGCCGCCGCCGCGCTTGCTCTATACCGAAACCGAACTGCGCGAAGTCAGGAAGTTGCAGGCGATCGCGCACGTCGAGTATGAGGAGTTGCGCAAGGCGGATGTCGGGAAAGTGAACGGCAGGAACGCGGGAGAACGATGATGAGTGAAACGCGTACTCATGAACCGGTCGAAACCGGAGTGCCTTCAAGCGAAGCCAAAGTGACCGTATACCGGCGCATGAAGGATCTGCCGTCGACCCATCTGCTCGGCAGCGGCACTGCGATGTGTGCCGGCTGTGGGGGCCTGGAAGCATTGCACGAGGTCTACGACGTCATCGGTGAGAAATCGATCTTCGTCAATGCTGCCGGCTGCATGACGCTGCTTTCGGTTTATCCGTTCACGCCGTTTCGCGGGTCGTGGCTGTATACGTCGATGGCCTCGGCGCCCGCGGGCGCGCAGGGCGTGCGTGACGCGCTGGATATTCTTCTCGAGAAGAAGCGCATTTCGACGGCTGAAGATATGGAGGTGGTCGTACTCACCGGCGATGGGTCCGCCTATGGAATGGGCTTGTCCTCGACATCGGGAGCCATCGAGCGCGGCCTGGATTTTCTTTATCTCTGCTATGACAACGAAGGCTACGGCAACACCGGTCAACAATATTCCGGTGCCACTCCGCACGGCGCCCGTACGGCGACAAGCAAGGGAGAGCATGGATTCGCCGGTTACAAGAAGGACCTGTTTTCGATCTGGGCCGCGCACCAACCCGCTTATGTGGCAACCATTATTGGCGCCGAGCCGCTGGATCTGGCGCGCAAGATCGAGCAGGCGAAGCGTCTGGAAGGCCCGCGCCTGGTCATCGCATTGGCACCGTGCCCGACGGGCTGGGATTTTGACCCGAAGTACACCGTCGAAGTCGGCAAGCTCGCGGTCAAGACCGGCATATGGCCACTGAAGGAGTATGTAGACGGCAGGGTCGTGCATACAAGGATCCCGCATGAGCGTGTACCGGTGGAGGAATATCTGAAACTTCAGGGGCGGTTCCGCCATTTGTTCGAGCCGCAGCGCGACGAAGCGCTGCTGGCGGAAATCCAGGCGCGGGTCGATGCCTACTGGGCCGGCGTGAGCGAGTGATATGCGGAAGAGGGCGCGCATGTGAGCACAGCCAAAAGCTATTTTCATCGCGGCGGCGACGTTCCTCTTTTGGGTGCGACGATTCCCGAACATTTCGCTGGCATTGTCAGCCGCTTCCCCGATCATGAAGCGGTGGTCTCGCTGCCGCAGAACAAGCGGCTCACCTATGAGCAGTTGTCGGCAGCGGTTGACGAACTCGCGCGTGGACTGCTCGGCTCCGGGTTCAACAAGGGTGATCGCATCGGCGTCTGGTCAACTGACAATCTTGAGTGGCTGTTGCTGCAAATGGCCACCGCGCGTATCGGCGTGGTGCTGGTCAACATCAACCCGGCCAACCGGCTGCGCGAACTGGCGTACTCGCTGGAGCGCTCGGAGGTGCATGGTTTGTTCGCCATCCCGGCGTTCCGCAGCAGCAATTACGCTGCCATGCTGGTGGAATTGCTGCCGGAGCTGAAGAAAGAGGGTGCTGAACTTCAAAGCAAGGCACTGCCGAACCTGCGGCGGGTTGTTGTCTACGATCCCGCCGACCCGATGAATACCGTGCGGCCGCAGCCGGGTTTCGGCGTGTGGGCAGAAATACTCGCCTCAGCCGGCAAAGTCCCGATTCACGAACTCGATGAAGTGACTGCGTCGCTCGACCGCGATGACCCGATAAATATCCAGTACACATCCGGTACCACAGGATTTCCCAAGGCAGTGGTGCTGTCGCATCACAACATTCTCAACAACGCCTATTTTGCGGCGCAGGCAATGCATTTCGGCGAAAACGACCGTTTGTGCGTTCCTGTGCCGTTTTACCACTGTTTCGGCATGGTGCTGGCCAATTTGCTTTGCCTGTCGGTTGGCGCGTGCATCGTCATTCCATCGGAGCATTTCGATCCGCCATCGGTACTGCATGCCATCGAAACAGAGCGCTGTAGCGCGGTACATGGCGTGCCGACCATGTTCGTCGCCGAGCTGGAAAATCCGGACTTTTCGAAATACGATCTGTCCAGCTTGCGCACCGGCATCATGGCGGGTGCACCGTGTCCCCCTCCGTTGATGAAGCGGGTAATGGAGGACATGCACTGCGGCGAAATCCTCATCGGCTACGGTGAGACCGAAGCGTCACCGCTGACGCACCTCACCACGCGCGACGACAGCATGGAGCGCCGTACCGATACGGTCGGCAGAAATCTGCCGCACCAGGAGGTGAAGATTGTCGACATTGAAAGCGGTGCCACTGTCGCGCTCGGCGAGATTGGCGAAATCTGCTTTCGTGGCTATCACATCATGCACGGGTACTTCGGGCAGCCGGACAAAACGGCGGAAACGATCGACAGAAACGGCTGGTTGTACTCAGGTGATCTTGGAACCATGGATGCAGATGGTTACGTCCGCATCACCGGGCGGCGCAAGGAGATGATTATTCGCGGCGGCGAGAACATCTACCCTGCCGAGATCGAGGAGTTCCTGTTCACCCATCCGAAGGTGGCGCAGGTGGCCGTGTTCGGCATCCCGGACGAATTCTATGGCGAGCAAGTCATGGCCTGGATCCAGCTGCACAAGGGGCAGACTGCGACGGAGCAGGAGATGCAGGAATACTGCAAGGATCGAATCGCCCACTTCAAGATTCCAAAGCACATCTGGTTCGTCGACGAGTTTCCCATGACCGTGACCGGCAAGTTGCAGAAATTCCGCATGCGGGAGATGGCAATGGAAAAGCTCAAGCAGGGCGCGTGAGCGCCCGGACAGCGGTATGATTGCCATTCTTGAACCTGAATCATTAGCTCAAAGGCCACCAACATGAAGGATGAGTCTGCGCATTTGAAGGGCAAACAGGACACGACCGGTATATTTACCTACCTCAAGGCCTCGGTGGAGTCATCGCTTTACCGTAATGGCAAAGTGCTTACCCGACGCGACAAGGACGGCAGTGATTCCGACTGGCAGGGCGTGGACCGGGAGCAACGGGAAGTTCCTGTCTACAACGCGCGACGGCTGGAGGGGCCCGACCGCCGCACCATTATCGCCAACGGGTTCGAGTTGCTGACGCGGCCGCTTCCCGGTGGCGGCATCGATTTTTTCAACCAGGAACAGGTCATCAGGGATTACTACAAGCACTGCGCCGCGATTGTCCAGGAGTACACCGGCGCGCGCGCCTTCGCGTTCGACCACAACGTCCGGTCGGCATCCGGAAAGCAGAGCAAGCAGCGGATTACCGGGGGGCAGCAGGTGCAGGGGCCGGCGCACATGGTCCACGGCGATTACACCCTGACCAGTGCGCCGCAACGCCTGCGCGATCTCACCAAACCGCCCACCTCGAACGACACGCTGCGAGCGGCCCTTGGCGAAGGACGGTCACTGATCGACGCGAAGTCGGCCGAACGCGCGCTTGCCAAAGACGGGCGGTTTGCGATCATCAACGTATGGCGCAACATTGCCGACGAGCCGGTTGCGACCCATCCGCTCGCGCTGTGCGATGCGGACTGCGTTCAGCCCGAAGACCTCGTCGTCTTCGAAATCCATTACCAGGAACGCATCGGCGAGAACTATTTCGCCAAATACTCGCCGCGCCACCGCTGGTTCTATTACCCGCAGATCACCCGCGACGAGGCTTTGTTGATCAAGCAGTGGGATTCCGAAGGCAGGCTTGCGCAGACCAGGGGCGCCGAGGGGGATGCCGGCAACGGAAATCAGGCGCCGTGCACGTTCAGCTTCCACAGCGCATTCGAGGATCCGGCAACGCCACCCGATGCGCCGGATCGCTGGAGCATCGAGGTGCGGTGCATGGTGGTTTACGACTGAAAACATGGCGCGCCGGCCGGCGCTGTTTTTTGCCGATGGCGGACGGCAGATAAACGTTTCAGGCGGTCATGTCGAAGAGGCCAGCCGTAGTCCGTTCGCGAAACGCGCAATGCTGCACGCTGCAGTTGCAACTCAATCAGCCGGTTCCCAGACCAACTCGCCGGTGACGGCCCGGCCGCCGATCATCATCGGCGGCGTGCGCAGTATCAACTTGCCTTCCCTGAAGGTGTAATGGCGGCGTTGCTCGGTTCCTGCCCAGTTCGGCAGCAATGCTTGCGTGACTGTGTGGATGACGACCTGCGCCTGTTCGTCGATTTCGTAGCGTCCGCAGTAGGCCTGATAGCTTTCGAAGGCCGCGCGTGTTTCTTCGTTACTGCCGGCCTTGCGGTCAGCTGTCGGGAAGGGTCGGCGATGCCCCTGCGCCAGTTGCGCCGCCATGTTGCCATGCGCGTCGTAGATGAGCATGCCTTGTGGTGCGCTGCCGTAGGGAGACTCGATCGGCGAGCTGTCCTCCGTGCGGAACTGAGTCGAAACCAGATGCCAGGTTCCGACGAAGTCGTTGATGCGGTGGTCAGACACCTGGCGATGAAATCGTTGTGGCCGCCGTGAAATCGTTCAGCGCCGTGGCAGTGTCTTCTCCGCGCCGGGAGAAGACGAATCCTTCGTAGCCCTTTGCGGCGACGTCATCACAAATTGCCCGGTAACGGGCCATGCCTCCGGCGTAAGGCATGAACACGCGAGGTTTTCCCGGGATGTTGGCGCCGAGGTACCAGGAATGTTTGACCTGCGGGAGCAGGGTCGCATTAGCCGCTTCGTTGACATGCTCGACCCATTTATCCGTCGCTTCCGGCAGCGCTTCGCAGCGGTCGATGGCGTGCTCGCGCATGTAGGCGATGCAGTTGGTGATCCACTCGACATGCTGCTCGATTGCCACCGGCATGTTGCAAAGCACGGACGGGCTGCCGGGCCCGGTGATGGTGAACAGGTTGGGAAAACCCGGCACCTGCAGGCCGAGATAGGTCTTCGGGCCCGCTTTCCAGAAATCGCGCAGGGTCGCCCCGTCGCGGCCCTCGATGTTCAGGCGCAACAGCGTGCCGGTCAGCGCGTCGAAACCGGTTGCGAAGACGATGACGTCCAGTTCGTATTCGTGCTCGCGCGTCTTGATGCCGCTTGGCGTGATACGCTCGATCGGGTCTTTTCGCAAGTTGACCAGCGTCACGTTGTCGCGATTGAAGGTCTCGAAGTAATTGGTATCGATCGGCGGGCGTTTGGCGGCGTAGGGGTGGTCGATGTCGGCGAGTGCTTCCGCGGTCTCCGGGTCCTTGACGATGCCGCGGATCTTGTTCTTGAGAAACTCGGCCGCGGTGTCGTTGGCCGCCTTGTTTGCCAGCAGGTCCTGAAAGGCGGCGCGAAACTGCAGGCCGCCTTTTTCCCAGGCGGCGTCGTAGACCGCCTGGCGTTGTGCCGGATCGAGGTCGAATACCTTGCGTTCGGAAATGCGAAACGGGTGTCCGTTCGGCGTGGACTGGACGATCTGGCGAATCTCGTCGTGATGTTCGTGTACATACTGCTTGAACTCGTCGCTCAGCGGCGCGTTGCGCGCCGGCACGCTGTAATTGGCGGTGCGCTGGAAGACGGTCAGGTGCGCCGCCTTCGCGGCGATGACCGGTGCGGCCTGGATGCCGGTCGAACCGGTACCGATCTGTCCGACGCGTTTTCCGGAAAAATCGACGCCTTCGTGCGGCCACTGTCCGGTGTGATACCACTCGCCCTTGAAATCCCGCAGCCCGGGGATATCGGGAATGTTGGCCGAAGAGATACAGCCGACGGCGGTTATCAGGTAAGTCGTTCGGTAACGCCGTCCGCTTTCCGTTTCGATATCCCAAAGGTTGGCTGCCTCGTCATAACGGGCGGCCGTGACCAGTGTCCCGAACTCGATGTCACGCTTCAGATCGAACTTGTCGGCGACGTGGTTCAGGTAGCGCAGTATCTCCGGCGGTTCCGGATAGCGTTCGGACCATTCCCATTCCTCGAGCAGTTCCCTGGAGAAAAAGTAGCAATAGGAATGGCTCTCCGAGTCGCAGCGCGCGCCCGGATAGCGGTTCCAGTACCAGGTGCCGCCAACGCCGTCACCTTTTTCCAGCACCTTGACCGAAAGGCCGAGCTTGTCGCGCAGACAGAGGAGTTGATACAGACCGGAGAATCCGGCACCGATGACCACTGCGTCCACTGTCGTGACTGCCTTGTCGCTACTGCGTTGTTTTTCGCCGTATTGTGTGCTCATGGGCCGGTGGTTCTGCTGACCTGAAAACGTAACCGTACCACGCCGCAAAGGATAGCGCGGTACAGGACAGGGTTTCCCCGGCCTGACAAGCATCCGTGTTGCGATTCGTCGCGGGGGTACACTCGTTTCCAAAACATGCACGCAGCAGCCGGCCAAAGGTCTGGCCGTACTTGCGGGGGCGGTTGCGAGTAGCGCCGATGCAGCCGGAAGGAGCAAGGATGTCAGTTTTCAAAACCGTAGCACAGCGGAAATCCCGGGATCGGACGTTTGCTGGAACTACGAGCGTGTCGGTGGCCCGGAAATGGTGATCAGCGCAGGACATAACGGGAAGTCCAGTGCCTGGCCGCGGATTGTCGCAGCGGGGTGCGGGTACTTCGGGCTGGTGTTCGGTGCCGGGTTCGTGCTCGGTACCCTGCGGGTCTTGTTCGTCGTTCCTGCGCTTGGAGAGCGCCTGGCGGAATTGGCGGAAATGCCGCTCATGCTGCTGATGGTTTTCTTCGCGGCGCGCTGGGTCGTTCGCCGGTTCCGGATTGCCAGCCGTGGCGCCCGCATGTACGCCGGCCTGACGGGGCTGGCGTTGTTGCTGCTGGCCGAATGGGGTGTCGTCCTGTTTGTTCGCGACGAAACAATCGCGGAATACGTCGCCGGCCGTGATCCGGTTGCCGCAACGGCCTATCTCGCCTCGCTGGTGCTCTTCGCGATGATGCCTGCACTCGTTCGAACTGACGGCGTCGCAGGCGGCAACAACGCCCGCCACCGTGGCTGAGTCAGTCCCTCGCTCCGGGGCGGGTGAGCCGGTTCCAGACGCTGCGCGCCGCATCGATGGTTTCCGACGCGGTGAGGCCGACCGGCCCGCTGCCGGCCGAAACCAGTTCGTCGGCGGCAAGGCCATGTACGTGCACGCCGGCAAGCAGCGCGCTGTGGGCGGACGCGCCTTGTGCCAGCAGCGCCCCGAGGATGCCCGACAGGACGTCGCCCATGCCGGCGCTCGCCATGCCCGGATTACCGGTTGTATTGATGCACCACGTGCCTTCGGCCAGGGCACAGACGCTGCCGCAGCCCTTGAGCACCACCGTTGCATCGAATTCAGCGGCCAGGTCCTGTGCCGCGGCCACTCGGTCGTCCTGCACGGCCGCGGTGTCCACGCCCAGCAAGCGGGCCGCTTCGGCCGGGTGCGGGGTCAGCAGCGTTGGCTGGTTACGCTGGTGCAAGGCGGCTTTCAGGCCTTTGGAGGCAGCGACGAGGTTCAGCGCATCCGCATCGAGCACGATCGGCGCATCAATGCGCAAGGCTTTTGACAGCGCATGCAGTGCCGCATCGGACTGACCGAGGCCCGGACCGATCACGGCTGCGCCAACACCCTCGCGGTCGAGTAAGTCCTCGACATTGCGCAGCATCAGGTCGGGTTGAACGAAATCGACCGATGGTCCTTCGCCGAGCAGGCCCACCAGTACGCGGCCGGCGCCCAGTTTCAGCGCGGCACGCCCGGCCAGCAAGGCTGCCCCGACCATGCCGTGCGCGCCGCCAATCACCACGACGTCGCCGAAACGGCCCTTGTGGCTGTTGCGCGCGCGTACCGGCAGCGCCGTGGCGACGACTTCTTCGCCGATCACATATCCATGACCGTCGGGCAGCGGCGGTGCTTCCAGGCCGAGCACTTCGAGGTGTACTTCGCCGGCATGGTCGGGACCGTCGCGCGTGAGCAGGCCGGCTTTCAGCCCGAGGAAGGTGATGGTCCGGGTCGCGCGTACCGCAACCCCCAGCACCTTGCCGGTGTCGGCTTCGAGCCCTGAAGGCACGTCGATGGACACGACGGGGCGGCCGGACTGATTCAGTCTATCCACCAGGGCGGTGTGACGCGCATCCAGATCGCGCTGCAGTCCGATGCCGAACAGCCCGTCGATGGCCACCTGCCAATCGAAGCCGTCGGGAATGGTTTCCGATACAGTGCCGCCGGCGTCGCGCCAGGCGTTGGCAGCGGCTTTGGCATCCCCCTTCAGCTTCGCGGCATCGCCGGTGAACACCAGTTGCACGTCGAACCACCACTGCTTGAGGTGGCGTGCCGCGACAAACGCGTCGCCGCCGTTGTTGCCGGGGCCGGCGAGCACCAGGATGCGGCGCGCGTCCTGCGGCGCGGTGCTGCGCACCAGTTCAGCGGTGGCGCGCCCGGCGCGTTCCATCAAGGGCGGCGGCGGGTCCTGCGAAAAACCCCATCGCTCGATCTGGCGTATGTGCTCGACCAGAAATACCGGTATTGTTTGCATGCGGCCAGTGTAGCTTACTGCCGGTTCGCCGCGAACCCGGCGGGCAGTGCGACGACGTTTCCCGGGGTTCAAGGCCATGTAATGATGTTTGCGCTGTTCCGGGCACGGTAACACGCGCTGCGTGTCGTTTCTTTCCATGGCCATCGCCGCGCCAATCGCGCCACAGTCTGTTGGCATTTTGCACGTCGGCTATAATTTCTCTTTAGTCACGTCCCGCCCGCTACATGCCCGAGTTTCTATCCCTGCGCGGTTCCAACGCGCTCTCGGACTTCCGCCACCGCAAGCTTCTTTTATCCCTGCAAGCCGCCTTACCTTCGGTTACCGGTTTGTCGGCGGAGTACTGGCATTTTGTCGAACTGGAGCAGCCGTTGTCGCCGCGGCACCAACGCGTGCTCGAACGTGTTCTGACTTACGGGCCGACTGCCGCAGCGGTCAAGACGGCGCCACAGATGCTGTTGGCCGTTCCGCGCTTCGGCACCATTTCGCCGTGGTCCTCGAAGGCAACCGATATCGCCCATGCCTGCGGCCTCACGCCAGTGCGACGCATCGAACGCGGCGTTGCCTGGTACGTACGCGTTGCAGGTAACACGCCGTTGACCGACGCACAAACCGCGACGTTGCTGCCGCTGATCCATGACCGCATGACCGAGACCGTGGTCGATTCACTGCAACTCGCCGGTGAGCTGTTCCACCACTACCAGCCCCGGCCGATGACTACGGTTACGGTGACCGGAGGCAGCACGCAATCCGGGGTTGCCGCGCTCGAACAGGCCAATCGCGACATGGGTCTGGCACTGTCGGCCGATGAAATCGACTATCTGGTGGAGAATTTCCGCCGCATCGGCCGCGACCCCACCGATGTCGAACTGATGATGTTCGCCCAGGCGAACTCGGAACACTGCCGTCACAAGATTTTCAATGCCGACTGGGTCATCGACGGCGCGCCGCAGGATAAAACCCTGTTCGACATGATTCGCGAAACGCATCGGCGCAGTCCTGCCGGTACCGTGGTGGCGTATTCGGACAATTCCGCGATCATGCAGGGCGCCACGGTCAATCGTTTCCGTCCCGATATCGACGGCGAGTACGGCGCGCGCGAGGAATCGACCCACATCCTCATGAAGGTCGAGACGCATAACCACCCGACGGCAATTTCACCGTTCCCGGGTGCCGCCACCGGGTCGGGCGGCGAAATACGCGACGAAGGTGCGACCGGCCGCGGTTCCAGGCCGAAGGCCGGCCTGACGGGCTTCAGCGTATCCCATCTGCGGATTCCGGAATTTTCCCAGCCGTGGGAAAAACAGGACATCGGCAAGCCGGAGCGGATCGCCTCGGCACTGTCGATCATGCTCGAAGGGCCCATCGGCGGGGCGTCTTTCAACAACGAGTTCGGCCGGCCAAACCTGTTCGGTTACTTCCGTACCTACGAGCAGGCAGTCAATGGCGTCGTGCGCGGCTATCACAAACCCATCATGATCGCCGGCGGCGTCGGCAACATCGCTGCCGACCAGTCTTTCAAAATCGACTTCGATGCAGGTACGTTGATCGTGCAGCTCGGCGGTCCGGGCATGTTGATCGGCATGGGCGGCGGGGCGGCGTCGAGCATGGCCACGGGGGCCAATACCGCCGACCTAGACTTTGATTCGGTGCAGCGCGGCAACGCCGAGATTCAACGCCGCTGTCAGGAAGTTATCGACCGCTGCTGGGCAATGGGTGATTCGAACCCGATATTGTCGATTCACGATGTCGGGGCGGGCGGCCTGTCCAATGCGCTGCCGGAACTGGTCGACGGCGCCGGTTGCGGCGCGCGCATCAACCTGCGCGACATTCCCTCGGAAGAACCCGGCATGACGCCGATGCAAGTGTGGAGCAACGAGGCGCAGGAGCGATACATGCTCGCCGTCGCACCGGAGCGGGTTGAACAGTTCAAGGCGTTGTGCGAGCGCGAGCGCTGTCCGTACGCGGTGCTCGGGGTTGCCAGCGACGACGGGCGCCTGCAAGTCAGCGACCCGCTGTTCAATAACGATCCGGTCGACGTCGACCTTGCAGTCATTCTCGGCAAGCCGCCGAAGATGACACGGCAGGTGTCGCGTCAAAAGGCGCGGTTGAAGAAGCTGGACCTCGCCGGCGTGGACATCGACGAGGCGGCACGCCGGATACTGCGTTTCCCGGCTGTTGCCGACAAGACCTTCCTCGTCTCGATTGCCGACCGCAGTGTTGGCGGATTGTGTTCGCGCGACGCATTCGTCGGGCCCTGGCAGGTGCCGGTGGCCGACGTCGCCGTGACGCTGATGGGATTCGACACCGCGCGCGGAGAGGCCTTCACCATGGGCGAGCGCACGCCGCTGGCGGTCATTGACGGACCGGCTTCGGGACGCATGGCGATTGGCGAAGCCATTACCAATATTGCCGCTGCCTCGATTGCGGGCCTGGGCGACGTCAAGCTCTCGGCCAACTGGATGGCGCCAGCCGGTTATCGCAGCGAGGACGCCGTGCTGTACGACACCGTGCGCGCTGTTGGCATGGACCTGTGCCCCGAACTCGGTATCAGCATACCGGTGGGCAAGGATTCGATGTCGATGCGCACGGCCTGGTCAGAAGGCGGGCGCGACAGGGAGGTGGTCGCGCCCGTGTCGTTGATCGTGTCTGCGTTCGCGCCGGTCCGTGACGCCCGGCGCACGTTGACGCCATGCCTTGCCGCCGACGAGCAGACGTCGCTGCTGTTGGTCGATCTTGCGGCAGGCAAGCGCCGGCTCGGCGGCTCGGTGCTGGCACAGGCGTACTCGCAGACCGGCAACCAGGCGCCGGATGTCGAATCGCCGGCAAAGCTGCGGGCATTTTTCGGCGTGGTTCAGGAACTCAATTCCGCCGGGCGGCTGCTTGCATATCACGACCGTTCAGACGGAGGTTTGTTCGTCACGCTGGCGGAAATGATGTTTGCCTCGCACGTGGGCGTCACCGTCGATGTCGGTCCATGCCGTGACCGTGAGGATGAACTGGCAGCGCTGTTTTGCGAGGAACTCGGTGCGGTGCTGCAAGTGGCAAACCATGAACTCGACAGCGTGTTGTCGGCATTCGCGCAAGCCGGGCTTGCAACGGATACGCGAGTGATCGGCTCGCCGAATCGTTCTGGACAACTCATCGTCAAAGCACACGGCAGGGCCGTGTACGAGGCGCTGGGCACCGAACTTCAGCGCGTCTGGTCGGAGACGACATTTCACATGCAGCGGCTGCGCGACAATCCGCAATGCGCGCAGCAGGAATACGATCGCATTCTCGACGCGGCCGACCCGGGGCTGCACGCCAGACTCACCTTCGAACCCGCCGAGGACATCAGCGCGCCGTTCGTATCGACCGGCGTGCGCCCGGCCATCGCCATCCTGCGTGAGCAGGGCGTTAACGGCCAGGTCGAGATGGCGGCGGCCTTTGACCGGGCCGGTTTCCGTGCAATCGACGTGCACATGACCGACATCATTGCCGGGCGCGTGCGTCTTGCCGACTTCAAGGGGATCGCTGCCTGCGGCGGGTTTTCCTATGGCGATGTGCTCGGTGCGGGGGAAGGTTGGGCGAAATCGATCCTTTTCAACGATCGCGCGCGCGGCGAGTTCGAAAGTTTCTTCACGCGCGGCGATTCGTTTGCGCTGGGTGTGTGCAATGGTTGCCAGATGATGTCGAACCTGCATGCAATCATTCCGGGGACCGACCACTGGCCGCATTTCGTGCGTAACCGCTCCGAGCAGTTCGAGGCGCGCTTCGTGATGACCGAAATCGTCCGCAGCCCGTCGATACTGCTGCAAGGCATGGAGGGTTCGCGCTTTCCGGTAGCGACAGCGCATGGCGAAGGCTACGCCGAGTTTGCGTCGAAACAGCAACAGGCGGCTGCAAGGCCGTTCGTATCGCTGCGCTATGTCGATAACTACGGCAAGCCGACGCAGCGTTACCCGTTCAATCCGAACGGCTCGCCCGACGGAATCACGGGGTTGACGTCCGAAGACGGCCGTTTCACGATCCTGATGCCGCACCCGGAGCGTGTGTTCCGGGCCTTGCAGAATTCGTGGCACCCCGGAGACTGGGGTGAAGACGGACCATGGATACGCATGTTCCGCAATGCGCGTGTCTGGGTTGGCTGATCCGGGTTGGCCGTTTTTGCCGGGTGCAGGACAAAAAAATGCGCGGCGATTGCCGCGCATTTTTCGTTTCGGCGCTGAAGATGGCTTATTTCGATTCGAGCGAACCCGTTTTCTCGATTTTGGCCTCGCCGCGCAGCCGCGTGATCAGTTCGTCGCGCGATGTGGTGAGCATGTCCTTGCGCAATTGTTCCTCGACCTCTTCATAGGAGGGAAACTGCGGCGAGCGCATGCCGAGCACCTCGACGACGTGATAACCGTAGTCGGACTTGACCGGCTTCGACGTTGTGCCGCCTTCGCCCAGCGCGACAACGGCATCCGCAAACGGTTTGACGTAGCGTCCGGCTTCCGCCCAGCCCAGGTCCCCGCCGTTTTCCCGTGATCCGGTATCGGTCGAGAACTCTTCGGCGAGTTTGGCGAAGTCCGCGCCCTCATCGAGTTGCTTGATGATGTCGTTGGCCTGAGCTTCCTCGTCAACCAGGATATGCCGCACGTGATACTGCTTTTCGCCCGTTTTCTCGTTCTGCGCCTTGATGCGTTCGTACTCGGCGTGCTTGGCTTCATCGCTGGGTTCCAGCTCGACGATCAGTTCGTTGAACAGCAAGGAAATCAGCAGTTGCTGTTTCATGGCGTCCAGCTGTGCATTGTAGGTGTCGCTTTGGTCCATCTTGCGCCGCTCGGCCTCCTGAACCAGCACTTCGCGCGTGATCATGATCTCGCGCAGTTCCTCGCGAAACGCGGGCGTGTCCTGCTGGCCCTGCGAGGTCTGGCTCTCCAGCAGCAGGTCGAAACGCGACTTCGGGACGGCAACACCGTTGACCGTGGCGATGGCCTCTTCATCTGCGGCGCTTGCCGGTGTGGAAAATACCGCGGCAAGCGACAGCGCTGCGGCGAGCGGGATCGTGTGGATCAAATTCCGGAACATAGGGTTTCCTTAAGCTGGGGAAAAGGGTTGGAAAAGATGAAGCGGGTGGGAAGTCGGAGGCTCGTTCAGGAACCGCGGTTATCGGCGGGCCGGCGGGAGTGATCATCCGGCGTGCCATCGGCCGCGTCGAGTTCGCCGGGCGTGAAGGCGCGGATCGCCAGCGCGTGAATTCTTGCGGGCATGAGATCCCCCACAGCCTGATAGATCATACGATGTCGCGCGAGCATGTTTTTTCCTTCAAACCGGTCAGACACGATCACGAGCTGAAAGTGCCCGCCACCGCTTTCCATCGCCCCGGCGTGCCCGGCGTGCTCGTGACTGTCGTCGAATATCTCGAGCGCTTGCGGATGCAGCTCATTGAGCCGTTGCCGGATCAGGGTGGCGGTATCCATCACGGCAGAACCATGTTGAAGGGCTTGACGCTGACCGTCTCGAACACGCCAGTGGTGACGTAGGGGTCGTCATCGATCCATGCGCGGGCATCTTCCAGCGAATCGAATTCGGCGACGATCAGGCTGCCGCTGACGCCGGCCGGACCGGGATCCGGGCTGTCGATGGCGGGGAAGGGGCCGGCGAGGATCACGCGCCCTGCGTCGAGCAGTTCTTCCATGCGCTTCATGTGGGCCGGTCGCGCCTGCTTGCGGCGTTCCTGGCTGTCCGGAGAATCTTCGGCGATGATCGCGTACAGCATCAGTTTTCGTCCTCCGCCCCGGTTTCGATGTAGCGCGACAGCATCAATGCCTGGCCGATGGCAAATGCCAGCAACAGACCCATGCCGCCAAACAGCTTGAAATTCACCCAGGCATCCGTCGAGAAATTGAAGGCGACGTACAGGTTGGCGATACCCATGAAGGCAAAGAATACGACCCAACTGATGTTGACCCGCTTCCACACCGGATTCGGCAAGGTCATCTGGGCGCTCATCATCGCGCGTATCAGATTCTTTCCGAACAACAGCTCCGAAACCAGCAACGCGCTGGCGAACGCCCAATACAGAACCGTCGGCTTCCATTTGATGAAGGTTTCGTCGTGCAGCAGCAAAGTGGCTCCGCCGAACACAACGATGATGCCGAGGTTGATGAGCAGCATCTTCTCGATCTTGCCGCGCCGGAACCAGGACCATCCTGCCTGCAGCACAGTTGCGGCGATCGCCACCGCGGTGGCGACATAGATGCCGTACACCTTGAAGGCGATGAAAAAGATCAGTACGGGGAAGATCTCGAACAGGAATTTCACGTTGCTTTTCCGGGCATGGCGCATCACTCGGCCGGCAGCGCACTCTCCGTATCAGGGGGGCAGTTGGCGACAGACCGCGCATTATGGCGGCTGGGATGTCGGGTGTCCATCGGCCCCCGGCACGGGTGATAAGATTCCCGCCTGTCATCAAATCACCCGGGGGAACCATCATGGCGCTGGTCAAATTGGCCAACTACGCAGACGCCTCGCCTGAAGCGCGTGCTGTATTCGACGACATCATGCAAACGCGCGG
>Ga0209536_100000812_pt1 | contig 51582 bp, 55 predicted proteins | sample DeeMarSeWOR28_12_FD_187461 | JGI IMG/M metagenome (GOLD analysis project Ga0209536, IMG submission 187461) | Marine sediment microbial communities from White Oak River estuary, North Carolina - WOR-2-8_12 (SPAdes) (version 2) | ecosystem: Environmental > Aquatic > Marine > Intertidal zone >...
TGGTGACCTTACGGAGCCTGCCAGTGTGATTGGCCAGTTCTACGCTAACGCCAGCGGCATTCGACTTGACGAACTGGGGTTCAAACCAGTCGTGCGCGGTCTTCGTCTGGAGGATGGCGGCGCAAGTTTCCAGATTTGGGGCCATTTTCGCGACGGCAACGTCTACAACATACACGGCGACGGACGTCTGAATGATGTGATGTTGACCAAGCTGGCGAGCGCCGACCTGCTTGTTGTCGATACTGTGGGCGGGAGTTTCGTTTGGCACAAGGAAGCCACCAGCTGGCGACTCGATATCGACAACTTCCAGCTGGGGCTGGGTTCCGGGTCATGGCCGCTTACGCAGGTTTCGGTTATGCGCGCTGTTGACGACAGTGGGTCGGCATGGCGTGTTTACGCGAGCTACGGGCGAGTTCAAGACTTGGCACGCCTCTTGATCGACTTGGGCGCGGTGGACGATGAACCGCGTCAGCGACTCGAAGCGCTGCGCCCGCGCGGTGAACTGCGTTCCCTCAGTGCAACGTGGCGCCAGCCGCTTGGCGCCGAGCCCCACCTCAGTCTGAACGTCTCGTTCGGTGCAGTGGCGTTTTCGGCGCACGATGAGTTGCCGGGCGCCAGTGATTTGAGTGGCCGGCTCGAAATTGACGGCGACAGCGGGTCGCTGGAGCTGGATACACTCACCGCGACTCTGGATCTGCCGAGTTTGTTCCGCGCGCCGATAGAGTTGGGAAGAGTTCGTGGCGCCGCTTACTGGCGCCGGGACGCCGATGGGTGGCGCATCGGTGCGCGCGATATTGAAGTGTACAACCGCCGCATTCGTACCCAATCCGATCTATTGGTGGTGGTTCCGCGCGCGTCCGAATCACCGTACATGGATTTGCAGGTGAGCTTCAGCGACGGCGATGCCGCGTCGGTCTCCCACTATCTGCCCGTGCATATCATCCGCGACAATCTACGCAATTGGCTCGACCGAGCATTCAAGTCCGGACGGGTAGCGCGTGGCGGGCTGGTATTTCATGGGCGCCTGAAGGCATTTCCGTTCCGTGCTAACGACGGAGTGTTCGACGTGCAGTTCGATGTCGAGGACGCTGTCCTCGACTACCATGCCGGTTGGCCAATGCTTACAGGTGTCGACGCGCATGTTGCGATCACAGGTACCGGTGTCGACGTCAGGGCCGCAGCCGCAAATACCCAAGGCAGCGCGTTGACGGACGTTGAAGTCGCCATTGAAGACTTCAGGGCACCCCGTCTGGTGGCGCACGGCGTGGCCAACGGCAGCACCAACCAAATGGTTCAGTTTCTGACTCACAGTCCGTTGGCCGCCTCGCTCAGCGACCAGCTCGCCGACTTCGCGTTCGGCGGCCAAGCGACGACCACGCTGGGGTTGGATGTGCCGCTGTCCCAGTCTGAGGCGAAGCGTGCAGCGTTGAGAGTCAACGGCCGCACGCAGCTCACGGGAGCAAGCTTGGGCATGTGGCGTGGTTACCTGGAGTTTCGCAACATAAATGGACTTATCGAATTTACTGAGAGCGAGCGCAGCGCACGAGGTATTACCGCCGAATTGCTGGGTGGCCAGACAGTAGTGGACGTGTTCACCCAACAGGGCGCGGGGGGGCGCAACACCAAGATCGTTGCCAAGGGTCAGCTCGACAGCGAGCGAATCGGGAACCCGAAACTGGTGCCGTTTACGCACTATCTGGACGGGCGCACGCCGTGGCAGGCTGTGGTCACTTTGCCTCCACTCAATGTCGCGGAGCCGACCACCCACATCAGCGTTGCCACGGACCTGATGGGTTTGGCACTGAACATGCCATCTCCTGTCAGCAAGTCGGCCCAACAGCGACGCGAGCTCAGCGTTGAAGTCGACCTGAGCGCACGCAATCCGGCGCGTGCCTTGGTGAGCTACGATGATGAATTCTCTGCAGCGCTGGAATTGGACGTCGGGAAGGACTCATTTGGTATAGGTCGGGGGGAGGTGAGCTTTGGAGCGGCGCGGGCGGCGCTGCCGAATGAGTCGAGCCTGCGGGTGCGCGGCGCGCTCGTTGACGTGCCCGTGGACCAGTGGTTGGCGCTCTGGCGTGGTACGGATCCCCAACCTGGGGGCGGCGCAATGGACATCATTTGGAACGTGCCAGTAGACCTCGACCTGCAAGCCTTGCATCTCGTGGGTTTGGAGAGCTTCGAGCCATCTGGGCGCAGCACAACCAACCCAAGGACGGTGCCACTGATAAGCGGTCGTATCGACCAGCTGTATTTACATGCGGCGCATGTTGGCGAGGTCGAGATCGAAACAGCCAGAGTTCCCAATGGCATCGAGCTCAAGCGCTTGTCAGCGTCGCTGCCAACCGGCCAGCTCAGCGCCAGTGGTGACTGGACTGAGCGCAATGGTCTCAATCTAACGAGGCTCGACGCCACACTCAACAGCGACAACTTCGGTGCGCTACTGCGTGAGTGGGCGTTATCGGCGGTACTGAAGGGCGGCACAGGCCAGCTGGATGTCAGCCTCGCCTGGGACAGTACGCCACAAGATCTTTCCTATGACAGCGTGAACGGAGCCATGAGTCTGGCCCTGCGCGACGGTCGGCTCGAGGAGTTGGATCCAGGTGCCGGTCGCTTGGTCGGCCTACTGAGTTTGGCTGCGCTGCCACGCCGTCTGCGCTTGGACTTCAGTGATGTGTTTGGCGAGGGGCTGGAGTTCGACCGCATTGAGGGCACGATGAGTATCGAACGTGGCAGTGTGCGTACGGATGATCTGACGATGGAAGGCCCTGCCGCTGAGATTCTCGTGACCGGTCGCTCCGGGCTGGCGGATAAACAATTCGACTATGTTGTGACAGTCGTGCCCAAGGTCAGTGGCGCCCTACCCGTTGCAGGTGGGCTGGTGTGGGGTCCCCAGGTTGGGGCCGTGATATTGTTGGTTCAGCAGGTGTTGCAGTCCGAAATAGACAAGGCCAGCCAGACCCGGTATCAAGTGACCGGAACTTGGGATGCTCCAGTTATCAAACGTATCACCCCGCCGCGTTCTGCAACTCAAAGCGGCTCGGGTGGCGCGGGGAAAGAGTAGCAGTACGCCGTCCACCACAAAAGGTTCGATGTCAAAACAGGGCGTTGATGTTATGCTCGGCGCGGTGATGAAAGTGCTGTTCGTGATGCTGATTGTGACGGTTGCCGCCAGCGCAGCCGAGTCCGTCCATATTCTCACCGCCGAACAATGGGCAGTTCCCCGCAGTGGTCAGGCGATCGTTGAGATGCCCGCGCTGCAGGACGTCATGGCCGAGATGCGTGAGTCAGACGGTTCGCGACTGATTGTCCGCTATCCCGGCGGGGATGAGGGGACATTGTGGGCGCGCGAGCTTCATGCCTGGCTTGTCGCCTTGGGGCTAGGATCTCAGCGCATTGAAATGCAGCCTGGCAGCCGACAGGCCGATACAATAGAAATGCAGGTGGTGCCGCAGTAGGGTCCAGGCCAGATGGCGGTACCGTGGGGTGTCGAAGTCGCGCTGGCGACGCTAGAGAAAGAACGTCACAAGTGAGTCGAGTTGCCGCAATTCAAATGGCGTCGGGCCCGAACGTGAGCGCCAATCTCACCGAGGCCGCGCGTCTCATCAATAGAGCCGCGGATGCGGGTGCCGAGCTGGTCGTACTGCCGGAGAATTTCGCGTTCATGGGCATGCACGAGCAAGACAAAGTCTCGGTGCGGGAGTCGTCGGGCAGTGGACATATACAAGACTTCCTCGCTCAGCAGGCTGCCAAACACCAGGTCTGGTTGGTAGGCGGGACAATTCCGTTGGAGGCTGCCAGTGCCGACAAGGTTCGCGCAGCTTGCTTGCTGTACGACGACAGCGGCGCACCGGTCGCTCGCTACGACAAGATCCATCTGTTTGACGTCACGTTGCAGGAGAGCGGGGAGACTTATAACGAGTCGGCTAGTATCGAGGCGGGCGATAGGGTTGTTGTTGCCCAGACGCCATTCGGCAGTCTGGGTTTGGCGGTGTGCTATGACCTGAGGTTTCCTGAATTGTTTCGGGCTATGGTCGAGCAAAATGTGCAGATTATTGCTATCCCTTCAGCGTTCACCGCGATAACGGGTCGCGCGCACTGGGAAGCGTTGGTGCGGGCGCGTGCCATTGAGAATCTGTCCTACGTTATTGCCGCCGCGCAGGGGGGATATCACGTCAACGGCCGCGAGACGCATGGGGACAGCATGATAGTCGACCCGTGGGGTACTATCCTCGACCGCTTGCCGCGCGGCTCAGGATTTGTGGTTGCTGAGCTTGACCTGACCAAAGTCGAGAGCACCCGACGCAATTTCCCGGCACTGAGGCATCGGCGCATGCCCTGCAACATGCAATGAGTCAGGATAGTCTAGACACCGCGCGCGCAGCGTTGCTCGCGCCGACCGGATTGAGCGATGCTGATCTGCAGGGCGTGCTCGATCATCTCATGGGTCACGACATCGACAGCGCTGACCTGTATTTCCAGCTGAGTCGACACGAAGGCTGGGCGCTGGAAGACGGCTTGGTCAAGGAAGGCAGCTATAACATAGAGCATGGCGTAGGCGTGCGCGCGGTCAGCGGGGAAAGGACCGGCTTTGCCTATTCCGATGAGATTGTGTTGCCCGCGCTCACCCAGGCGGCGAAGGCTGCGCGCGCGATTGCTCGTAGCGGGGGACGCAGCGCAGTCCAGGCTTGGGCGCGCAGCGAAGGTCACAGACTGTATGTGCCGCTTGACCCGCTCGCCTCATTGAGCGCGGAAGACAAGATCGCACTGATGCACGAGCTGGATACCGAAGCGCGCCGGTTGGATCCGCGCGTGAAAGAGGTCATGGTGCACTTGGCCGGTGTGCACGAAGTGATCATGGTGGCCGCCAGTGACGGCACACTAGGTGCTGACGTCAGGCCGCTGGTGCGTCTGAACGTCAGTGTTATCGCCGAGAACAATGGGCGGCGCGAGCAGGCCAGCTCCGGTGGCGGTGGTCGGGTCTCTTATCAGTATTTTCTGGACGAGGAGCGCGGCTTGGGCTACGCCCGCGAGGCCGTTCGTCAGGCGCTCGTGAATCTGGAGGCGATTGATGCGCCGGCCGGAGCGATGCCCGTCGTGCTGGGCCCAGGATGGCCTGGCGTGCTGTTGCACGAAGCCGTAGGGCACGGATTGGAAGGCGATTTCAATCGGAAGGGAAGCTCGGCCTACTCGGGACGAATCGGCGAGGCCGTGGCTTCCGAACATTGTACGGTGGTTGATGACGGTACGCTGGAATCGCGGCGCGGATCGCTGAATGTCGACGACGAAGGAACGCCGACACAGCACACGGTTTTGATTGAGCGCGGGGTGTTGAAGGGATACATGCAAGATAAGTTGAATTCGCGCTTGATGGGTGTGGCTGCTACCGGAAACGGGCGTCGCGAGAGCTACGCTCACTTGCCCATGCCGCGAATGACCAACACATACATGTTGGCGGGTGAGCACGACCCGCAGGAGATCATTGCATCCGTGGATCGTGGGTTGTACGCCGTAAATTTTGGCGGTGGTCAGGTGGATATCACTTCTGGAAAGTTTGTGTTCTCCGCCTGTGAAGCGTATTTGATCGAGAAGGGCAGCATCGTTGCTCCTGTCAAGGGTGCCACCCTGATCGGCAACGGGCCTGAAGCCATGACGCGGGTGTCTATGGTCGGCAACGACCTGCGGCTGGACAGTGGCGTTGGGACATGCGGCAAGGAGGGTCAGAGTGTCCCCGTCGGTGTTGGTCAGCCGACGCTGCGGATCGATGAGCTTACCGTTGGCGGAACAGGCACCTGAGCCTAGATTGCCGGCCATGACGACGACCGCCGCTGTGACATCTACTAGCCCGCTCGATAGCAGCGCACGCCTAGAGCGACTCATTGCCGATACCTTGGCGGAGGCCCAACGCCAAGGCGCCAGCGCGGCTGAGGCGGGTGCCAGCATTGAGTCCGGTTTGTCCGTAACAGTGCGCATGGGCGATGTTGAAACCGTGGAGCACAATCGCGACAAGGGACTCGGCGTCACCGTGTACTTTGGCCAACGCAAAGGGTCGGCCAGCACCAGCGATTTCTCCGCGCAGGCTATCCGCGACGCCGTTGCCGCGGCTTGTTCAATCGCGCGCTACACCGCCGCCGATCCCTATGCTGGCCTAGCTGATTCGACCCTAATGGCCGCGCAAGTGGCAAACCTGAGTCTCCATCATCCATGGGCCTTGACGCCAGCAGCGGCCATCGATCTGGCCGCCGAATGTGAAGGCACTGCACGTGAAACCGACGCGCGCATTACCAACTCTGAAGGCGCCAGCGTCTCGACGCACGAAGGTGTACGCGCCTACGGCAACAGCCACGGTTTCATCGGCGTGTATCCCACCTCGCGGCACAGTCTGAGCTGCAGCGTGATCGGCAAGGATGGCGCCACCATGCAGCGTGACTATTGGTACAGCGTTGCCCGCGATCCGGCCGATCTGGACAGTGCCAAAGTCGTTGGCGAGCGCGCAGCGCAGCGTACAGTGCGCCGATTGAATGCGCGCCGCGTGGCTACATGCCAAGTACCCGTGTTGTTCTCAGCTGAGGTCGCGAGCAGTCTGGTCAGCCACTTCGTACGCGCAGTCAGCGGTAGCAGTCAGTACCGCAAGGCGTCGTTTCTGCTCGACGCCGTGGGTGGTCAAGTGTTTCCGGAGTTTGTGCGCCTCCATGAGCAGCCGCATTTGCCCAAAGGGCTGGGTAGCGCGCCATTCGATAACGAAGGAGTCGCGACCCGTGCCCAGGATCTGGTGAGCGAAGGTGTGCTGCGGCGCTACGTCCTTGGCAGCTACTCCGCGCGACGCCTGGGGCTGGAGACTACTGGCAACGCCGGCGGCGTCCACAACCTGTTCATTGAAGGCAATGCCCAGGATGTGGGGCTATTGCAGCGGTCTCTGCGACGCGGCTTGCTTGTGACTGAATTAATGGGGCAGGGTGTCAATCTCGTTACGGGTGACTATTCGCGCGGCGCTGCGGGCTTCTGGATCGAAAACGGCGAAATTCAGTTTCCAGTCGAGGAGATCACGGTGGCGGGCAACCTGCGCGACATGTTCCAGGCGCTCGAAGCCACCGGTTCTGACATTGACCGTCGCAGCAACATCGTGACCGGATCACTCTTGATCGGTCGGATGACGGTCGCAGGGAGTTAGCCCCCTACTGCGCCAATGCGTCGCTCCGCGAGAAGTCCGCGTGCCTGTTCCGCGTCGTGCGGCGCCACGCTGACCAATGCGAGCCTAGGGCTGGACGTCTTGCGGCGGGAGCGCGCCGACTTGGCTGCCATGCCCTGCGAGCCCAGCAGCGTGGCAATCAAGCGCGCGTGGCCCGGAACTTCGCTCTGATAGACCTTAACCCAACGTACCCGCGGTTTTCTTCTCGCCATCCTATCTTCCCAGCTTGTTGTTGTCGTTGCTGGAGGTATAACCGAGCATCTGAGAGATTGCAAGTCAGGAGAAGGAGTTAGGGCTGGTTCCTAACCTGATTTGTCGTGACCTTGAGTGTTGCTGGCTCGCCCGGCTAGAGCAGAAACAGCGTGGCCAGACCGAGGAAGGCAAGGAATCCAACTACGTCGGTCACGGTCGTGAGCACGACACTTCCGGCGAGGGCAGGGTCAGCGCCGAAACGGCGCAGCATGAGGGGTACCAGCGCGCCCGCCAGCGCGGCCACGAAGAGGTTCACTACAATCGCAGCGGCGATGACCACGCCCAAAGGCGTGTTATCGAACCACAAGCTTGCGACGCCTGCGATAACGACGGCCCAGATCAAGCCATTGAGCACACCTACCAGCAGCTCCTTGCGCAGCAGTTGTCGTGCGTTGCTCTTGCTGATCTGACCCAGTGCCAGACCGCGTACCACGAGCGTCAATGTCTGACTGCCGGCGATACCGCCCATGCTGGCAACGATCGGCATGAGAATGGCGAGCGCGACGAGCTTTTCAATCGTGGCATCGAATTGGGCGATGACCCATGAGGCCAGGAAGGCAGTCAACAGATTGACCCCGAGCCAAAGAGTTCGTCGCCTGGCGCTCTTGAGTACCGGCGAGAACATGTCCTCTTCCTCGGTCAGTCCCGCCATGCTCATGAGGGAGTGGTCCGCGTCGTCACGAATAACGTCGACGACGTCGTCGATAGTGATACGGCCCAGTAGCTTGCCGTCGCTGTCGACAACAGGGGCCGTGACCAGGTCTCGGTGCTGGAATAGCTGGGCAACTTCCCAATCGGGCATGTCAGCAGGGATGCCCTCGACGTCTCGTTGCATCAGCTCGGCGACGGTGAGCGTCGGATCGTTGGTGAGTAGATCGCGCAGAGTCAACAGCCCCATATACTTGCCGTCGCGATTGACCACAAACAATGTATCTGTAGTCTCAGGGATCTCGCGGCGCCAGCGCAGGTAGCGCAGCACGACATCCAGGCTGATATCGCCGCGCACGACGAGGGTATCCAAGTCCATCAGACCGCCGGCGGTGTCCTCGGGATAGGACAGCACCGATTCGAGGCGTTGGCGCTCCTGCTCTTCGAGCGCGAGCATGACCTCTTGCACGACCTGCTCGGGCATGGCGGGCAAGATGTCCGCCAAGTCGTCGGTATCGAGTCCCTCGGTTGCGGCGACCAGGTCCTCGGGCGCCATGCGCTCCATGAGCCTGGCGCGCAACTCCTCGTTCAAGTGAAGCAGGATCTCGCCGGTCGGCTCCGCGGGGAGCAACTCCCACACGGTTTCGCGCGCCTCGGCCGGTATCGACTCGAGTATGTGGGCGATCTCTGCCGGATGAAGCTCACCCAATTGACGGCGCACCTCGTTGAGGGTGCCCTGCTCGAGCGCTTGGACGAAGAGCTCTAGCTTGTCCGGAGTCTTGGTTTGTTCGCTGATTTCGGCCATGTCACACGTTCGCGCTAAACGCCACGAGTTTAGCAAGCCGCGGCGTCAAATTGGAAAGGAAACCGAACGAAATGCCTAGTTAACTTGAGTGAGGGCGTCGATGAGGCTGTCGAGCGAGTCGTGCTGTATGTAGCGCATGAGCTGTTGGGCGTGGCGATCCAGTTTCTCTGCGTTGCATTGGTTAATTACGTACTTGATCTCGGGAACCATGCTTGGGTGCATGCTGAAACTGCGCAGCCCCAGTCCCAACAGCAGTCGCGTGTAATGCGGGTCACCCGCCATTTCACCGCACATGGCAACTGGCTTGTTGAAGCGCTGCCCGGCGTCGATAACCATCTTGATCAAGCGTAGCACTGCCGGGTTCAACGGGTCATACAGGTAGTTTACTTCATCGTCGACGCGGTCAATGGCCAACGTGTACTGGATCAAGTCATTGGTTCCCAGAGAGAGGAAGTCGAGGTGCTTGGCGAACAGCTCTGCACTCAACGCGGCTGCGGGCACCTCAATCATGCCGCCGACCGGCATCTGTGGATCGAAATTGATGCCTTCCTTGGCGAGGTTGTTCTGGGTCTCCTTGACCAGATGTAGCACCTGTATCACCTCATGAATGTTCGACAGCATGGGGATCATCATGCGCACTGGGCCGTGTGCAGAGGCACGCAAGACCGCGCGCAGCTGCGGTATGAACAGAACGGGATCCTTCAGACAGAGTCGAATGGCGCGCAGGCCGAGCGCTGGGTTGCAGGCGGAGCGCGAGGCCGAGCTGATACTTTCGACCTGCTTGTCTGCACCGAGGTCTAAAGTTCGGATGGTCAGCGGTGCCCCATCGAGTTGTTTGACAACTTCGAGATAGGCCTCCAGCTGTTCCTCTTCGTGCGGCGGTGTGGTTCGGTTCATGAATAGAAATTCGGTGCGGTAGAGGCCGACGCCATCAGCCCCGGATTCCTGCAGCGCGGCCACGTCTTCAGGCAACTCGATATTGCCTTGCAGGCTCACCGTGACCCCGTCACATGTCACCGCAGGAAGTCCACGCAGTTTGCGTAACTCTCCCTTGCGTTTTTCGCGCTCCGCGCGGCGCCGCTCGTAGCAGCGCAATGCATAGTCGTCGGGATCGGCCACGACGATGTAGTGGTAACTGTCAACGACCAAGTTCTCGTCGTGGCGTAGATACGCACGCGCGTGGTGCACACCGACAATTGCGGGAATACCTACGCTGCGTGCCAAGATCGCAGCGTGCGAAGTCGGACCACCCGATTCCATGACAAAGCCTGCGATGCCCTTGTTGTGGAATAGAACGACATCCGCGGGCGATAGATCGTCGGCGACCAGGATGCGATTGTGTAATGACGCGATGTGCGAGGTATCAGCGCGCACGTTTGCCTGGAGAAGATTGCGTTGAATACCTCGTACCACGTGGTCAACGTCATCGCGACGCGTGCGAAGGTATGGGTCGTCCATCTCGTCAAAGACTCTGACCAGCGCGTCGCGCTGCATCTTCAACGCCCACTCTGCGTTGCAGCCTTGCTTGCGAATAATCTCTTCGGGCACGCTGGAAAGGGTATGGTCATCGAGCATGAGCAAGTAGGTCTCGATGAATGCCGCGATCTCCGCCGGGGCCGAGGCGGGAATCTGTGCGCGTGTGGCGTGTAGTTCCTCACGCGCCGTGGCGACCGCAGCGCGAAACCTGATTATCTCCTCGTCGAGTCGTTCCGGCGGGATCGCGTATTCGGCGATATCCAGCTGGTCGCGTTCGAGAATATACGCTTTGCCGATGGCGATGCCGTTGGAGACACCGCTTCCCTGAAGAACGAGTGGCACCGTTCAATCCTCGCTTCCGTTGCTGCAATTCTGCGCCGCGTGCGCGACTGAGATTCGCAGGGCTGCGTCCTGAGTCTGGCGAAGTCGGCTTTGCGCGCTATACGTTACCTAATCGTCTTCGCCAAACCGATTGGCGACCAGATCCTTCAAAGCCGCGATGGCCTGCTGCTCGTCCCAGCCATCGGCGGAAATCTCGATCACTGTGCCTTTCGCGGCTGCGAGCATCATGACACCCATGATGCTCTTGCCGTTGACAGTACGACCACTTCGCGCGACGCGGATATCCGACTCAAATGACGACGCCAGTGTCACAAACTTGGCCGCGGCGCGCGCATGCAAGCCAAGCCGATTGATGACGTTGACCTCTTGCGTGACCATGGCTCAGCGCGATGTACACAGCAGGACACCGTCGCGTCCGCCGCTACAGGCCTTCTCGACCAGTTCCTCGAGTGTCAAACCCGGGTAGTTGAGGACTCTTACCAACATGGGCAGGTTCAACCCCGCCACAACAGCGATGCGCTCGCCGCACAATGTCGAGGCGATATTGCTTGGCGTGGCCCCATACATATCCGTCAGGACCAGGACCCCAGCGCCATCGTCGAGTTGGTCGATCGATTGGCGTGCCTTTTCGGCTTGCACCTCGGGTTTGCAGTCCTGAGGGATTGATAGGATATAGGTCTGCAAGGGACACATGCCGAGAACAGAAGTCGCAGCTTCGACCAAGGCCTTGCCGACCTGCCCGTGGGTGATGATCAAGAGGCCGACCGTCATGACAATTCTCTGTGGCGCAGCGACACTTTGACGTTTGATTGTGGCGCGCGAAAGTGCCGCGCGATGCGGTCAGCGAAGTAAACTGAGCGGTGTTGTCCCCCGGTACAGCCGACAGCGATGGTCATGTAGCTCCGATTGTCAGCCTGAAATCTCGGGATCCACTTGCCCAGAAACGTGACGATGTCCTGGTAGAGTTCATCGACTTCGGGCAGGTTCGCCAGAAAATCAATCACCGGCTGGTCCCTCCCTGTGAGGTTGCGCAGGGAGGGCTCCCAGTGTGGATTGGGCATGCAACGCACATCGAAAACGAAGTCCGCGTCAACCGGCACGCCGAGTTTGTAGCCGAAGGACTCGACTAGCAATGATAGGCGTCCCCTTGGCTCATCACCAACACGTTCGCGGAGCAACTCGCGCAGCTGGTGCACGTTGGTATGGCTGGTGTCGAGCCGCAGGTCTGCGGCATGGGCGAGAGGCTCCAGTAGGCGGCGCTCGTTCATGATGGCCTCCGGCAAAGAGACCTCTTCGCTGGTCAGCGGATGCCGTCGTCTCGTCTCGCTGTAGCGCTTGATGAGCGTGTCGTCGTCGGCGTCAAGGAAGATGATCTCTGGCTCCAAACCGCCGCTGTGAAGACTGCGTAGCGCCAGGGGCAGGTGTTGCAGGTCGCCTGTCAGATTGCGTGCGTCAATGCCTACGGCAAACCGGTCATGAGAGGCCAGCTCAGCGGCGGCGATGTATTGAGAAAAGGCAGCAAGCATGCCTACGGGCAGGTTATCTATGCAGTAGAAACCCAAGTCCTCGAGAAAGTGCAGAGCAATACTCTTGCCGGAACCAGAGATGCCGCTGATGATAACGAGCCTCATGTTTCACTCGCACTCATGTGGCGCCGTTGACGCTCGATTAGGTCTTGCGCTGCGTTGTAGCCATTGCGCATGAGCAAATGATTACTGACCGCCACCTCGACGATAACCGCCAAGTTGCGGCCAGGGGCAACAGGTAGGATCACCTCTGGCACCTCGACGCCGAGTATCGTCTGGGTCCGGTAGCTGCCCTCCAACCGGTCGAGCTGTTGCAGCTCTTGTTCACTCATCTGCTGCAGATTGACGATTAGACGCAGGTATTTGGCTCGTTTGACGGCGTTCTCTCCGAAAATACTCCGAATGTTCAAGATGCCGAGGCCGCGGACTTCCATGAAGCCACGCAGCAGCTCTGGGCAAGAGCCGGCAATAATGTCGGGAGACATGCGCTGGAACTCGGGTGCATCATCCGCAATCAAGCGATGGCCGCGAGAGATCAGCTCAAGCGCTAACTCGCTCTTTCCCACTCCGCTGGGGCCGGCGAGCAGGACACCTGCCCCCATCACTTCCATGAAAACGCCGTGAAGGACAACTTTGTCGCCTAAGCCGCCCCCTACGTAGTACTGGAGATGCTCGATCAGCACAGCGCCGCTCAAGTCCGAGGCGAACAATGGTGTCTGGGTGCGCTCCGCGGCCTCAATGAAATCCGGCGGCATTTTAAGGCCATCACAGACAATCACGGCGAAGGCAGTGCCTGAGAATAGACGCTCAACCGTGTCGCGGTAGGAATTGCGCCCGAGCGCCTCCAGATAGTCGATCTCGTTGCGGCCAATGATTTGTACCGCGTGCGGCCGCACCGGATTGAGATAGCCGACCAGGGTGCCAACGTTGCGCAATGCGCTCGCGGTAACCGACCGATCACCGCCAGACAAGCCACCTCGCCACTGTAGACAGAGCCGCTTTCTATAGGCGTCAAACAGAGTCTGGGCGTTGACCGACGGTGGCATCGCGGCTGCTAGTCACCTCGCCGACTGGTTAGCAATGCGTGAATTGCCTGTACTGACTTTGCCTGGCGCAGGGCATCGCGGACTTCGCTGCGGTTGAACAACTCGGCCAGCGTCGCGAGAATCTGCAAATGTTCCTCCGTGGAATTCTCAGGCACCAGCAGGGCGAACAGCAGATCGACGGGTTGATTGTCAACGGCATCGAAGTCCACACCCTCGCTGAGTCGGACAAATGCGCCGATGGTCTTGTCCTTGTCTTTCAGCCGCCCATGGGGGATGGCTACACCGAAGCCAAGTCCCGTGCCGCCGAGGCGCTCACGCGCGATGAGGCTGTCGAAAACATCTGCCGCGCTAAGTTCATCGTCATCGCGGGCGAGTAGCTCGCTCAGTGCTTCCAGCGCACGCTTCTTGCTGCTGGCACTGACATCGCAGGCAATGCGATCCGGTGTAATGAGCAGGGATAGGTCCATTGTTGAATATCCGGCGATCGGCACCTGAAATATGCATCACTCCAGAGGTTGGCTCTTCAGCGAACCTTCACTGCGGTGATGGTCGGTCATCTTCTCTTTGTGCTTTTTGATCTGCCGATCGAGTTTGTCGGTCAGCGAATCGATAGCGGCATACATGTCCTGATCCTCGGAATCGGCGAAAAGGTTGGCGCCACTGACGTTCATCGTGGCTTCTGCCTTATGGCGCAGTTTCTCCACACTGAGTACAACGTGCACATTGGTAACGTTGTCGAAATATCGTGCTAGTCGTTCGAGCTTGGACGTAACGTAGTCGCGCAGCGCCGGCGTGACCTCGATGTGGTGACCAGTGACATTGAGTTGCATCGATCTGCTCCTTATCGGGCGTTGGTCAGGTAAGACTCTTCCGTTCGTTCGACGGTGGGATCGCCATGGCCTCGCGGTACTTGGCGACGGTTCTACGGGCAACGTTGATTCCTTGCGCAGAAAGTATGCTGGCAATTTTGCTGTCGCTAAGCGGTTTGGTGCTGTTCTCGGCTGCGATAAGCTTCTTGATGAAGGCGCGAATTGCGGTGGCCGAACATTCGCCGCCGCTGGCAGTTGAAACATGAGACGAGAAGAAGTACTTGAGTTCGTAAATGCCGCGCGGGGTGTGCATATATTTCTTGCTCGTCACCCGCGAAATGGTCGACTCATGCATGCTAACTTCCTCGGCGATGTCGTGCAGTACGAGCGCGCGCATGGCTTCCTCGCCATGCTCGAGAAAGTCACGTTGGTGTTTGACTATGCTAGTGGCCACTCGCAATAAGGTCTCGTTACGGCTTTGCAAACTCTTCAGAAACCACCGCGCCTCTTGTAGATGAGTCTTCATGCAACTGCTGTCGGCCTCATTGGTCGAGCGCTTGATGAGCCCGGCATAGTGCGGGTTGATGCGCAACCGGGGTGCGGCATCGGGATTGAGTTCCACCTTCCAGGTGTCGTTGACCTTTCGTACGATCACGTCGGGGACAATATACTCTGGTTCGGAGTCGGTGATCTGCCCTCCGGGGCGTGGATTCAGTGACTGAATCAGCCGGATTACGTCTTTGAGATCGGACTCCTGCAATTTCATGCGGCGCATGATTCCGCTGTAGTCCCGGTTGGCGAGCAGCTCGAAATGCTTATCGATCAGCACCGCGGCTTCGGTGCGCCAGGGTGTGGCTTCTGGCAGTTGGCGCAATTGGATGCGAAGACTCTCGGGCAAATCGCGTGCGCCCACGCCCGGTGGGTCGAAATTCTGGATACGGCGTAGGACCGCCTCTATTTCGTCGAGTTCGATGTCGTCGCTGGCCGCGAATCCGGCTTGGATGTCCTCGAGTGAAACACTCAGGTAGCCGTCGTCGTTGATGGAGTCAATGATTGTCTCGGCAATGGTCAAATCGACGTCGCTGAAGTGGGCCAGTTGCATCTGCCAGCGCAGGTGCTGGTGGAGGCTCTCGCCACTGCTCGTGTAGGACTCGAAGTCGGCCCCGTCACCATCGCCGGGCGCGCTGTAGGTCGTGGTGGGGACGCTGTCGTAGACGTCCTCCCAAACGGTGTCGACGGGGAGATCATCGGGCATCTCGGCGCGCTGCAGGTCCAGGTCACGGTCGGTCTGGGCAGAGTCGTCAGACTGGGGGCGCTCAGGCTGCTCGTTTGGTTCAGTGTCGCCGTCTTCGGCGACTTCGAGCATCAAATTGGACTCCAGAGCATCCTGTATTTCGGTGCGCAATTCGAGCGTCGACAGCTGCAGCAGGCGAATCGCCTGCTGCAGCTGCGGCGTCATTGTCAGGTGTTGCCCGAGACGGAGCTGAAGTGCCTGTTTCATGCGACGGCTGCCAGGTTATGTCTACCCCGTCTAGCCCGTACCCGGTGCCCGAGGCGATTGGTCTCAAAGATCGGCATGCAGCGCCCGCTGCTTTAAAGCCGAAAGTTCTCTCCCAGATAGACTTCGCGCACCCGTTTGTCTTCTAACAGCGCCTCGGGTTCGCCTTGCGCGATGACTTCACCCTCATTGATGATGTAGCCGCGCTGGCATATGCCCAAGGTTTCGCGCACGTTGTGATCCGTGATCAGGACGCCGATTCCGCGGTCCCGTAAGTGCTTAATAATACCCTGAATATCAATAACAGAGATAGGGTCCACGCCAGCGAAAGGTTCGTCGAGCAGGATGAACGCAGGTTCCGCCGCCAGGGCGCGGGCAATCTCGACGCGGCGCCGCTCGCCGCCAGACAAGCTCATACCCAGGCTCTTGTGTAAGTGCCTGATATGCAGTTCATCCAGCAATTCTTCCATGCGCTGCTGTTGGTCCGGCGCGCTGAGCCCAGGTCGTGTTTGCAGGATGGCGAGTACGTTCTCCGCCACGCTCAGTTTGCGGAATACCGACGGCTCCTGGGGAAGGTAGCCGATGCCCAGGCGGGCGCGGCCGTGCATCGGTAGGCGAGTGAGGTCGTGGTCGTCGAGCAGGATGCTCCCACCGCCGCTCGGTATCAGTCCCACAATCATGTAAAAGGTCGTTGTCTTGCCCGCACCGTTGGGTCCAAGCAGGCCGACGACCTCGCCGCTGGCGACCGACAAGGACACGTCTTTTACGACCGTTCGCGCCTTGTAGCGCTTCGCCAGGTTCTCTGCACGCAACAGGCTCACGGTTTGGTCTCTTTCTGTACCTCGCTCGGATGAATGATCGCCTGAATGCGCTCCTTGCCCCCTTCGGCGGAACCAGCATAGACGATCCGCTTGCGCGCGTCGTACTCAATGCGCTCGCCCTGAAACTGGCTGCGGCCGTGCCAGACCTTGACCTCATTGGTTAGGTATAGCTTCTGCGCCGCAGCATCGTATTCCATTCTGCGCGCCTCGGCGCGCACCGCCTCTTGGCCGTCGCCCCCAGCTTGCTCGAACTGGGCCGGCTGTCCTTCGATGACTAGGCGCGCGATCTTGCGTTCCTCTTGCTGCACGACGAGCCGCTCAGCGTTGATGCTGATCGGGCCCTGAGTCAGGCGCACGTCACCGCTGTACTCGCTGGTGCCTGTCTTTTCGTTGAGGGTGACGCGATCGGCCTGTACCTCGATGGGTAGCTGCGGCTGGGGGTCGGCGGCCCAGCTGGCGCTTGCCCACAGGTAGGCGGCCAATACCAGAAGCTTAGCGTGAAGTGCCATAGTAGGTACCGTGTACGTCAGCGAGAAGCTCGAGTTGTTGCTGGGTGAAATCGGCACGCAGTCCGGTGGCGGTGACCGAATGCAGGGGGCTGGTGAGCTGCACGCGGGCCATGGTCTCCGCGCGCCGGCTCTTGGGCAGTAGTTTCAGCTCGTCCGTCTTCAGGCTCAGGTAGTCGGCAGGTGATTGGCCGCTGCGCTCGGCAACGACGTCGCCTCGCAGCACCACAATGTCACCCGTGTTGTCGATGAGCGCACTTTGTGCCCGTGCTCGCCACTGCAAGTCCGCCTGGCCAACGAACCGCACCTCGGGATCGCTGACCTGTGCTTCGTCGCCGTGGGCGAAATGCTGCATCAGCGGTGAGGTGAGGCGGTAGCGTGGTCGTCCGTCCTCGCCAAATACCGTTGCCTGCACTCGTTCCATGCTGTAGTCAACGCTGTCCGCGGCTGTTTCGCCAGGCCCAGTGGGGGTGGATTCCAATGTGCTGAATAGAAATGCGGCGGCGGCTGCGATGACGAGCAGGAGGACCCCAATTGCCCAATGCGGTTTATTCATGCGAGATACCGATCGAGCATGGTCTGCAGAGTCCCCTGGGCTTCCATGACCAGTTCGCAGACGTCGCGGGCTGCCCCTCGTCCCCCTCGATTTGGCGTTTGCCAATGGGCGTGTCGGGCAACAAGGGGGTGCGCGTCGCGTACCGCGACGGCGAACCCCACTCTGAGCATGATCGGCAGATCCACGATGTCATCGCCGACAAAGGCCGCCTGTTCGTTGCTCAGGCCGAGTTTGCCGAGCAATTCCTCGAAGGCGGGCAGCTTCTCCAGCCGACCTTGATACAGATGTTTCACGCCAAGGTTTTCCATCCGGTGAATGACCACCTGAGAGGTGCGGCCCGTGATAACACCAATTTGGACGCCGGTTTCCTGGAGCATTTTCATGCCGTGACCGTCACGGGAGTGGAACGCCTTGTACTCCTGGCCGTCATCGCCTAGAAACAGGCTGCCGTCCGTCAGTACGCCATCGACGTCGAATATGACCAGCTTAATTTGACCGGCCTTTTCAAGTATGTCCTGCATAGTGGTTCGCCGTGTCGGTTGATTTAGTCAGTGTAGCAGCCGTGGCCTTAGACCACGCCCGCACGCAGCAGGTCGTGCATATTCACGGCGCCAACCAGATTCCCCTGCCGATCCAGTACAGGCAACGCGTTAATTCGGTGCTCATCCATCATCTTGACTGCTTCAGCTGCCAGACGACTTGTTTCGATCCACTTGAACTTCGTTGTCATGCACTCGCTGATTGGCAGCTCCCGAACGTTGACAGGTCCTTGATCAAGCGTGCGGCGCAAATCGCCGTCAGTGAATACGCCGACGAGGTGGCCTAAGTCATCGACGACGGTGGTCATACCGAGACCTCGGCTGGTCATTTCGACCAAGGCCTCGCTCAGCCGTGCGCTACTGGTGACCTGCGGCAGGGCGTCACCGCTGTGCATCAAATCGCCGACCGTAAGCAGCAGTCGTTTCCCCAAGCGACCAGCCGGATGCGAGCGGGCAAAGTCCTCGGCCGTGAACTGCCGCGATTCGAGCAGCGTTATGGCCAAGGCATCGCCCATCGCCAAGGCTGCCGTGGTGCTAGAGGTCGGCGCCAGATCCAGGGGACAAGCCTCCTTGGCCACGCTAACGTCAATGTTCACGTCTGCCTCCCGTGCCAAGCGCGAACGGGCATTGCCCGTGAGCGTGACCAGCGGAACGCCCAAGCGTTTGATCAGCGGCAGAATGGTAAGGATTTCGTCCGTTTCGCCCGAGTTGGACAGCGCCAGCACCACGTCTACGGCGGTGATCATGCCAAGATCGCCATGGCTGGCCTCACCCGGATGGACAAAAAAGGACGGCGTGCCGGTGCTGGCGAGCGTCGCCGCGATTTTGCCGCCGACGTGGCCTGATTTGCCCATGCCGGTGACGACGATGCGGCCCGCGCATGCATACATTATCTCGCAGGCTTTGACGAAGGCCTCGTCAATGCGTTCGCTCAAGGCCTGAACAGCGTTGGCCTCGGTTTGAATGACGTCCAAGGCTATTTGGCGGACTTTGTCTTGATCGAGAGCCATTTGCACCAGTCGGTTGTTGCGACGATTCTGAAGATGTGAGAAGACCGCGCTGCCGTGACTGAGACGAATCCTGTCAGCAACGGCTAGTTTGTCGGCGCTTTCACGGGGTAACCCATCGCGCCGAGGGCGGCAACGATCTTGTCGTTTGGCAGAGGGTCGCCGGTGAGGGTAACGGTCCCCCGGGAGAGGTCTACCTCGACCGAGGCAACTCCGGCCAGAGCGCTCAGGCCCGACTGGATTACTCGGGCGCACCCGTTGCACTTTACGTTGTTGACTTCGAGGCGCAGCGTTTGCATGGCTTGATCGCTCTAACCTGTCATGTCGATGGCCAGCCACAGCAGGTAGGCCGTGTAGCCGGTCAATAACAATGCTCCCTCGATGCGATTCAGGCGCCCGTCGCCGCGGAATCCGTAGGCCATAGTGAAGAAGGCGATACTCACCCCGATCATGATCGGCATGTCGCGGGTTAGCACCTCTGGGGCCAGCGGCATCGGCCGCAATGTGGCAGCGATGCCCAGAACGGCCAAGAGGTTGAACATATTGGACCCGATAATGTTGCCTATGGCAATGTCGGGTTCCTTGCGCAGGGCGCTTGTGACCGATGCGGCCAGCTCCGGCAGGCTGGTGCCCACCGCGACGATAGTTAGACCAACGACGAGGTCGCTGACGCCCAGCGCCAGCGCAATCTCGGCAGCGCCCCAGACAGCCAGGCGTGAGCCTACCAGCAAGGCGACCAGGCCGATCGCGATCCACAGCAGCGCGCGACGCGTCGCCAGGCCAGTCGGGATTTCTGCGGCGAATTCCTGGTCGAGCGGGTCGCGCCGGTTGTTGCGCAATCCAATGCTGACCATGCCATAGATCAGCAGCGCCAGCCCCGTTAGCAGGATGAGGCCGTCGGCGCGACTGAGCTCGCCGTCGAGCATGAGTATGAGGCTGAGCAGCATCACCGCGAACATCAATGGATATTCCCGGCGTAATGTTTCAGATCTGACCAGCAAGGGGCAAATCAGGGCAGTGGCGCCCAAGACTAGAGCGACGTTGGCGATATTCGATCCCAGTGCGTTGCCTACGGCCAGTTGCGGATTGCCTTGCCACGCCGCAACGGCCGACACCAGGACTTCCGGGGCAGAGGTCCCAAAGCCGACAATCGTAAGACCGATGATCAACGGCGACACGCCGAGGTTGCGCGCCGTGGCCGATGAGCCCATGACAAAGCGGTCGGCGCCCCACATCAACAGGGCGAAACCAACCAAGACAGCGAGAATCTGCAGCAGGATGACTGTGCTCATAGGGGTAGTCGGTCGAGCAAAGCCCTAGCGTGCCGGCTCTGGCTGATGTTGCGGCGGCAGTCGGAAATCGTCGTCGAAGTCCTCGAACCTCTCGCGCGGTGGGTTGCCGTCATAGACGAGGTTCTGGCGCCGCTGCAAGTAAGCGTCACGCATAAATGAGTAGGGGTCGACTGCCGCCTGCTCCATAACGCGTGAAACACCCAACAGGTTGGCCCGCAGGTTGACGTACTTGAGTGTCAGGGCGCCCCAGCGGGCGTTGCCCTCGAAGCCGCCCCACAGCACGTCGACTTGCGCGTCCGCATACCAGCCCACCGTATCGCGAACCGTGCGTGGGCCCAGGAACGGTAGTACCAGGTAGGGACCTGGTCCCACGCCCCAAGCGCCAAGGGTTTGGCCAAAGTCCTCGTCGTGCTTGGGCAGGCCGGCCGGCGTTGCGATGTCGACCAGCCCCGCCAGCCCGAGGGTCGTGTTCATCGTGAAGCGGGTGGTGTCGTTCAAGGCCTGTTCAATCTTGAGCTGCAGCAACCCATTAATGATCACCACCAGATCATCGAGATTGCTGAAGAAATTGGTGACCGCGGTTCGCGCCGGGCTGGGGATATATTCGACGTAGACTTCAGCCAGCGGGCGCGCAATCTTGGTATCGAGGTCGTCATTGAAACGATAGACCTCGCGGTTGAAGCCTTCCCACGGATCGACCGGGTCGCGTGCTCCGTCGACGGAAGCGCAACCAGTGAGCAAGCCAAACAGACACGCGGCGCAAAACAGACGCTGGTAGTGGTGCGGGGGCATGGAGTCCTAGTTGGGCAACGGTTGCAGCATTGGCTCGGCGTTGTTCTAAGCAGACACGAACGTAGGTGCAGCGAGTGTACTTGATACGGGTCGACGAGTGTCAAGGCGGCACAGTCAGCGCCCCTCGGCTTTGCGTGCGTTGCAGCGGGTACAACGATAATGCGTTACCAGCTTACCCTGCTTAACCTCGAACGGATGGGTGCGGTCCACGACCCACTTGTGAAAGCCACTGCGACATAGCGTTTGGCCGCGATGTTTCTCGCTGGCCTTTGGCTTGCGAAACTTTATGATATCGCCCATGGTCGTTGAATCTCACTACTCGCGTGCACGCCGACCGAAGCCAACGCAGCGATCGGCGCCAATCTGCTCGCAGCATACCACGCGCTGCGCAGCGGGAAGCGGGTGTAGATTGCAGAACAGGACAACGCGCTGAGAGATAGATATGGTCAGTCACCAACACCGATTGCTCGTTGGCGCCAATGGCTGGGTGCATGCGTCTTGGCGCGACCGCTTCTACCCCGAGGATCTACCCGACGACTGGCAGCTGACCTACTACAGCAACGAGTTTCGGGTTGTGCTCCTTCCGACGCACTATTGGGACATTGCCGGGGAGGGGCCATCGCAGTGGCTGGATGCATGCGACGGTGATTTTGCCTTCGTGGTCGAGGTTCCTGCCGAACTGATTCAGCGAGCCCTCCACAACCCCGTCGGGCGCGAAGACTTAGTCGTCTGGTCCAACAGATGCCAAACCTTGGGCCCACAATGCCTGGGTTTGCTCGTCGAGGTGCGGGATGAGGTCGACGCCGGCGCGCTGGAGCCACTGCTGGCGGACCTGAGCGAGGCATTCAACGTGTGCGTGGAGATTGTTGGTGCTGGCGCGCGCGACGCGTTGTGGCGGCTGGCGCAGAATCTGCAGCTGGGATTGGTGTGGGATGGCCAGGGAGAGTCGCCGCGATTTGGCTGGGGCGAGTTGGCGGTGACGCGCCTGCGCCGCGCGCCGGCGGACTTGCGCGGACTGCGCCGCGTTGTCGAGCACGCTTGCGAGCTTACGGCCACGCCGCGCACGGCCGTGCTGCTTGTGGACATCGAGCCCCCTGACATCGAGGTGATGCGGCAGGCGGAGGTTATTGCCAACCTGCTGTAGCGTGGACACCATTGTGATCCCGGTCGCCGGTGGGCGACAATGCTCGCCAGCACTTCGCTGGCAGATGCCAACAAGCCGATGACTGATAAGCCCGAATCACTGGTCCAAATCCGAGATTTGCACTTCAAACGCGGCGTACGCGCCATCTTTGATGGCGTCGATATCGATATTCAGCGTGGCAGAATCACCGCGATCATGGGGCCTAGTGGAACGGGCAAAACGACCTTGTTGCGCCTGATTGGGGGGCAGCTGCGCCCAGACCAAGGTTCGATTCTGGTCAATGGCCAGAGCGTGCCCGATCTCGGCCGCGGCGACTTATTCGCCTTGCGCAAGAGCATCGGCATGTTGTTTCAGCACGGTGCCCTGCTTACGGACATGAATGTCTATGACAACGTCGCCTTTCCGTTGCGCGAGCATACTCAGCTCGACGAACGCCTCATCCATGACCTGGTGCTGATGAAGCTTGAAGCCGTGGGTCTGCGTGGCGCCCGCGATCTGATGCCCAGTGAACTCTCTGGCGGTATGGCGCGGCGGGTTGCGTTGGCGCGGGCCATAGCGCTCGATCCCACGATGGTTATGTACGATGAGCCTTTCACCGGACAGGATCCCATTTCACTGGGTGTGTTGGTGCGCTTGATTCGTCGGCTCAACGATGCTTTGGGACTGACGAGCATTATTGTCTCTCATGATGTGGATGAGACCGCGGCGATATCAGATTACGTATATGTATTGGCCGGCGGGCACGTCGTCGCGCAAGGCTCGCCCCAGGAGCTACGTCAGTCCGAGTCGGGTTGGGCCCAGCAGTTCTTGCGGGGTTTGCCCGATGGGCCGGTACCGTTTCACTACCCGGCGGCGGACTTTGCCCAAGACCTGCTGACCCCCGCTGGCGCGACTGCGCGAAGAGGCTGATTCGCATGGTCGAATGGTTGGCGCAACTCGGCCGTACCGGCCTGCGGTTCTTCGAACGCCTGGGTCGGGCCCACTTGCTCTTGCTGCACATTCTGGCCGGGGTGCATACCGTTGTACCGCGTTTCGGCCTGGCCATTCAGCAGTTGTACTCGGTTGGCGTCCTGTCGCTGATTATTATTGTGGTGTCCGGGTTGTTCGTTGGCATGGTGCTCGGTCTGCAGGGCTACAACACGCTGGTGGACTTTGGCGCTGAAGAGTCGTTGGGTGTGGTCGTGGCGCTGTCGTTGGTGCGCGAACTCGGCCCGGTTGTCACGGCGCTGCTGTTCGCCGGTCGGGCGGGTTCCGCCTTGACAGCCGAGATCGGGTTGATGAAGGCGACCGAGCAGCTCTCGGCGATGGAGATGATGGCCGTGGATCCGCTGCGCCGCGTGCTCGCGCCGCGCTTTCTGGCCGGATTCCTGTCCATGCCGCTGCTGGCCGCCATCTTCAGCGCAGTGGGTGTACTCGGCGGCTTTTTTGTTGGAGTTGGTTTGCTGGGTGTCGATGAAGGCTCGTATTGGTCGCAGATGCAGGATAAGGTCGATCTCTACGACGACATTTACAACGGCGTGGTGAAAAGCGTGGTCTTTGGTTTTGTCGCGACTTGGATCGCTGTTTTTGAAGGCTACGACGCCGTTCCGACAGCCGAAGGCGTGAGCCGGGCCACAACGCGCACGGTTGTGCATACCGCGTTGGCCGTGCTGGGACTCGACTTCGTGTTGACCGCGTTGATGTTCGGGGAGCAGTGAATGTTGCACACAAGAACCGTTGAGATTTGGGTTGGTGTTTTCGTTGCCGCAGGGCTTGCCGCTCTGTTCATGCTGGCGATGCAGGTCAGTAATCTGAGCAGCCTCAGCGAGGATGAGGGCTACCTGGTGACAGCGCGCTTTGAAAACATCAATGGGCTCAAGGTGCGGGCGGCGGTAAATATGGCAGGCGTGCGCATAGGTCGGGTTTCGGCTATCGATTTTGATCCCGAGACATTCGAAGCGGTCGTGAACATCCGCATCGATAGTCGCTACGACAAGATACCGGTCGACAGCATAGCCGGCGTCTACACGGCAGGACTGTTGGGCGAGAAGTACGTTGGTGTCAAACCGGGGGTGGAGTACGACAACCTCAAGAATGGCGATCGGCTCAAGGGCGGCCAATCGGCAATTGTGCTCGAGGATCTGATCGGACAGTTCTTGTTCAGCAAAGCCGCCGACGGTGGTTCACAGTGAAACGGGCCGGCAATGCGCTGGGCGCGGCGCTGTCGGTCGCGGTCACAGCGGCGCTGTGCTGTAGCGTTGTTGCTCAAGCTGGTACGCATCCGCAGGCGCTGGTTGAGGACACCACACAGCGGGTGCTGGAGCGCCTGAAGCAGGACAAAGAACTGCTCAAGCAGCAACCCGAGCGCGTCTATGATCTGGTCGCAGATCTGGTTTTGCCACATTTCGATTTTGTGCGCATGTCGCGCTGGGTGTTGGGCCGGGCTCATTGGCAAGGTGCCAGCAACGAGCAGAAGACGCGTTTCGTCCTGGCGTTTCGTACCCTGATGGTTCGCACCTATGCCACGGCGCTGCTCGAATACAGCGACCAGCAAGTAAGCTTGCTGCCGTTTCGCGGGCGCATCGAGGAGGACGACGTGGTGGTGCGCAGCGAGGTCGTGCAGCCTGGCGCTCCGGGTGTTGCCATTAACTACAGCCTGTATCGACGCGACGCCGACTGGTTGGTCTACGATGTCTCGGTCGACGGCGTGAGTTTGCTGACGAGCTATCGCAGTTCCTTTGCCAGTGAGATTCGCGAATCTGGTCTTGAGGCACTGATTGAGCGCCTCGAACAACACAACTCGGCACGAACCAGCTGAGGAGCTATGGAGACGGTTGAGATAGTTCGAGCCGAGCAGGGTGACTGGTGCGTTGCCGGTGAGTTGAGTCTCGGTTCGGTCCCAGCCGCGCAGCGGGTTGCGGCGGGTGAGCTGTTGACCAGCCCAGGGCCGTGGCACATTGATCTGGCGCGAGTGGCTCGTTCGGACAGCGCCGGTTTGGCGTTGCTCGTCGAGTGGGTGCGTGAAGCACGTGAGCGAGGAATTGATGTCGGCTTTCGACACATGCCGGAGCAGATGCGTGCAATGGCCCGTGTCAGTGGCCTGGAAGACATTCTGCCATTGCTGGACTGACGCCTGCCGCAGGGCTGTGGCCGGGGCAGGGCGGGGGTTACAAAAGCGCAGGTATACAGTTATCCTTGCCGGTCTTTCCCATTGGATCGGGCGAATCGAGTGATGGATCCCCAGGAAGTCAAGCAACTGATTGAGGCAGGGTTGAACGATTGCCAGGCCAGCGTGAGCGGCGATGGCAGCCACTTTGAGGCTCATGTCGTGTGTCCAGCTTTTGCGGGTAAGTCGCTGATTGAGCAGCAGCGCCTGGTATATGCCACGGTGAACGCGGAAATCGCCAGTGGGCGGTTGCACGCCTTGTCGATCAAGACGTATACCCCCGAGCAGTGGGCACAGCGCACTTAGCGCAGGCGTTGCGGGGGAGGATGGCCGCCCCGTTGGTTAAGAGTCGAATGGTAGACGCACACGCCATTGGGTGGCACGACTTTCATGGATAAGCTGATTATCACCGGTGGAGTGCCGCTCAGCGGCGAGATCCGCATCTCAGGGGCGAAGAACGCGGCCCTGCCGATTCTGGCGGCCACGCTGTTGGCCGATGCCCCCGTGACCGTCTGCAATATCCCACATCTGCAGGACATCACCACCACTATGGAGCTACTCGGGCGCATGGGCGTGCAGCTCGTGATCGATGAAAAGCTCAACATAGAGGTCGATGCCACGACGATCAGCGAGTTCTATGCGCCCTACGAGCTGGTCAAGACGATGCGCGCTTCGATACTCGTGCTCGGGCCGTTGTTGGCCCACTTCGGCCGAGCGGAAGTCTCCCTGCCGGGCGGCTGTGCCATCGGCTCGCGTCCAGTCAATCTGCACTTGCACGGGCTCGCCGCCATGGGTGCTGACGTGAGCGTCGAGAACGGTTACATCCGGGCCAGCGCCAAACGCCTAAAGGGCGCCAAGCTCGTCATGGACCTCGTCACGGTCACCGGAACCGAGAATCTCATGATGGCCGCGACGCTTGCCCAAGGCACGACGGTCATCGAGAACGCGGCGCGCGAGCCTGAGGTCGTTGATTTGGCCAACTGCCTGATTGGCTTGGGTGCCAAGATCACGGGGGCCGGTTCCGACACGATAATCATCGAGGGCGTCGATTCGTTGCACGGCGGAAAGTACTGCGTACTGCCTGATCGCATTGAGACGGGGACCTACCTGGTTGCGGCGGCGTTGACTGGTGGGCAGGTGAAAGTCAAGAACACCAAGCCGTCCTTGCTCGATGCTGTCTTGTCCAAACTCAACGAGGCCGGCGCGGTAATCGAAACGGGTGAGGATTGGATCTCGCTCGATATGAAGGGCAACAGGCCACGGGCGGTTGACATACGTACTGCGCCGTACCCGGCATTCCCCACGGATATGCAGGCGCAGTTTTCCGCTTTGAATGCGATCGCCGAGGGACCCTCGACGATCACCGAGACGGTATTCGAGAATCGCTTCATGCACATACATGAACTGCAGCGCATGGGCGCGGATATCCGCCTCGAGGGCAACACTGCGGTGTGCAATGGCGTTGACGGTCTGACTGCGGCGCCGGTTATGGCGACGGATTTGCGCGCCTCGGCAAGCCTGGTGCTGGCCGGCCTGGTTGCCAAGGGCGACACCGTGGTTGACCGCATCTATCACATTGACCGCGGCTACGAGTGTATCGAGGAGAAGCTGCAGCAACTCGGCGCTCGGATCCGCCGCGTGCCCGCAACGCACGCCGCAAATGCCTAGGACCTGGGACGCGACAGGCTCCTCGGAGATAATGCACGGCACCGCGTGCCCATTGTCGGGTGTGCCAGCGTCGAGCCTCCAACGATCGTAACCATGGCAGAGACATTCACAATCGCGCTATCCAAGGGGCGTATCTTCAAGGATACGTTGCCTTTGCTGGCCCGGGTCGGCCTGGAGCCGGTCGACGATCCCGATACCAGCCGCAAGTTGATTCTTGACACCAATCAGGCCGATGTAAAGATTGTCATTATTCGTGCTGCGGACGTGCCGACTTACGTTCAATACGGCGCAGCCGATGTTGGCGTCGCGGGCAAGGACGTGTTGCTCGAACACGGCGGGGAAGGCTTGTACGAGCCATTGGACCTGGGCATCGCTCGTTGTCGGCTGATGGTCGCCGGACCGAAAGATGCTCCAGTGCCGCGCGGGCGTTTGCGTGTGGCGACTAAATTCGTGCAGACGACACGGCGCTTCTATGCCGAGAAAGGCGAGCAGGTCGAGGTCATCAAATTGTATGGGTCCATGGAGTTGGCGCCCCTGGTCGGGTTGGCCGATCGGATCGTCGATTTGGTAGACACCGGCAACACCCTGCGAGCCAATGGACTGGTGCCGCTTGAGCATATCGCGGATATCAGTTCCCGATTGATCGTCAACAAGGCCGCGATGAAGATGAAGCACGATCGGGTCAAGACCTTCTTGCACCACATGGCGGCTGCGGTCGCCGATTAAGCATCCACGCCCCGCCCGGTTCCCGGTTGCTCTGGCGGCGGGGTTTCCAAAGCCGTTCTCAGCCTTGGAGCACACTCTACATGGCAGCGATTAGACGACTGGATACCGCGAGCACCGATTTCTGGCCCACACTGGACGCGCTGCTTGCCTGGGAGAGCGTATCCGATGAGGCCGTTGGCAACGCAGTGCGCGAGATCATCGCCGCAGTACGGGCGCGTGGTGACGACGCCGTTGTCGAGTACACCAATCGCTTTGACCGTATGCACGCGAGCAACATGGCGGACCTGGTGATTGCCCCGGAGCGTCTGCGCGCGGCTTATCAGTCGATCCCAGCTACTCAGCGTGAGGCGCTGGAATTGGCCGCTGAGCGTGTGCGCCGCTACCACGAGCACCAGAAGCTGGAGTCGTGGTCGTATACCGAAGCCGACGGCACGATGTTGGGTCAGCAAGTGATGCCGCTGGATCGAGCCGGTCTTTATGTTCCCGGTGGCAAGGCGGCCTACCCCTCCTCGGTGCTGATGAACGCGATCCCGGCCAAGGTTGCAGGCGTCAGAGAACTCATCATGGTCGTGCCGACACCGGACAATAGCGTCAATGAGTTGGTGCTCGCCGCGGCGCACTTGGCGGGTGTCGATCAGACGTTTGCCATCGGAGGCGCGCAGGCGGTGGCGGCGCTGGCCTACGGCACTCAAAGTGTGCCGCGTGTGGACAAAGTTGTCGGTCCCGGCAACATCTACGTGGCGACTGCCAAGGGCATGGTTTTTGGTGCCGTGGGTATCGACATGATCGCTGGTCCATCCGAGATACTGGTGGTCTGCGACGGCAAGACCGATGCCGATTGGATCGCAATGGACCTGTTTTCGCAGGCTGAGCACGATGAAGACGCTCAAGCGATCCTGGTCAGCCCTGATGGCGGGTTTCTCGACCGCGTCGCGACCAGCATTGCCCGGCTCACGCCCGAGATGGAACGTTCGGCGATTATCACGGCGTCCATGTCGAGTCGCGGTGCTTTGATCAAGACTCGCGATATCGACGAAGCGATCGAGGTGGCGAACTATGTCGCGCCCGAGCATCTCGAGCTGTCGGTCGAGGACCCCCAGAGCCTGGTCAGCCGCGTGCGCCACGCCGGCGCGATATTCATGGGCCGCTACACGGCCGAGGCGCTGGGCGATTACTGTGCCGGCCCTAATCACGTGCTACCCACCTCACGTACGGCGCGATTCAGCTCGCCGCTTGGCGTCTACGACTTCCAGAAGCGCTCCAGCTTGATCATGTGCTCGGCCGAGGGTGCCAGTCAGTTGGGCAGGACTGCTTCGGTGCTGGCGCGCGGCGAGGGGCTCACGGCCCACGCCCGTTCCGCCGAGTACCGCATCAAGGATTGACCACGTGGGTCGGGTCGAGCCGATCATCGGGGCATCGATATGAGTGACGACGCCGAGCGTTTAGCGCACGCCTGGATCCGCCCGGAGATTCAGGCATTGAGTGCCTACCATGTGCCGGACGCGGCCGGCCTGATCAAGCTCGATGCCATGGAGAATCCGTATCCTTGGCCGGCAGAGTTGGTCGAGGCGTGGTTGGGGGAGCTTGCCCATGTGCCGCTCAATCGTTACCCCGACCCAAGCGCGGCTCGCCTGCAGGAACGCTTGCGCGATGCCATGCAGATTCCGCCTGCAATGGGTCTGCTATTGGGCAACGGCTCCGATGAACTCATCCAGATGATGATTATGGCGTTAGCCGCTCCCGGCCGCGTCGTGCTAGCGCCCGAGCCCACGTTTGTCATGTACCGGATGATTGCCCAGATCGCCGGACTGCGTTTCGTCGGTGTGCCGCTGACGAGCGAGTTCGAGCTCGACCGACCGGCAATGCTCGAGGCGCTGGAGCGCGAGCAGCCGGCGGTGGTGTTCCTGGCCTATCCCAATAATCCAACCGGTAATCTATTCGATGCGGCCGACGTCGCGACCATTGTTGAAATGGCACCGGGACTGGTTGTCGTGGACGAGGCGTATCATGCCTTCGCCCAGAGCAGTTTTGTGCCCGAGCTTGGTCGCTATTCAAATCTCGTGGTGATGCGCACCTTGTCCAAACTTGGTCTGGCCGGGTTGCGACTTGGATTGCTGGCTGGTCCGCAACCGTGGTTGGGCCAGTTCGACAAGGTCCGGTTGCCCTATAACATCAACGTGCTCACCCAGGCGAGCGCTGAGTTCGCGATGCGCCACCACGATGTATTGGACCGGCAAACGGCAGCCATTAGACGTGATCGCGATGCGCTGTCGGCGGCGCTGCGTGAGCTGCCCAGCCTACGGGTCTACCCCAGCGCGGCGAATTTCATTCTTTTTCGCTGTGGAGCGGGCCAAGCCGGTCGCATCCACGCCGAACTCAAACAGCGGGGTGTACTGATTAAGAACCTGCACGGCTCGGCGCCAGCGCTGGCGGATTGCTTGCGCGTGACCGTTGGTACGGCGCAAGAAAACAGCGCTTTCATTGCGGCGTTGCGCGTGTGTCTGTAACGCGGTGTCCCGTCACTCGGTGCTGGCGGGCCGCTGCCCGATAGTGGCTTTGAGAGTGAACTCGGCGCCGCTGCGGATGCCCACGATGGTGATGGTGCTACCTGGCGCCGCCCGCGTGATCAGCTCTAGCGCCTCACGAACATTGCTGACCGGTTGCTGGTCGATGCTCACGATCACGTCACCGCGGTGCAGCCCCGCCCGGTCGGCCGGCCCATCCTGCAATACTCCGGCCACGATGGCGCCGGCAGCCGACGGCAGCCGGAAGGATTCCGCCAGCTCCGGGGTCAGATCCTGAATCTCGACACCCAGCCAACCTCTGACAACGCGACCGTGTTCGACGATCTGGCTCATCACGTCCCTGGCCAAGCTGATCGGAATTGCGAAACCGATTCCCTGAGAGCCACCGCTGCGCGTGAAAATGGCAGTATTGATGCCAACCAGCTCACCATAGGCGTTGATCAGGGCGCCGCCGGAATTACCGGGGTTTATCGCCGCGTCGGTTTGAATGAAATTCTCAAAAACGTTGATGCCGAGCTCTTTGCGTCCCGTGGCGCTGACGATGCCCGAGGTGACCGTTTGGCCAACGCCGAAAGGGTTGCCAATGGCCAGCACCACATCGCCCACGCGCAGGCTGTCGGATTGACCGAGTGTGATGGTCGGCAAATCGCGTAGCTCGATGTGCAGAACCGCGAGGTCGGAATCAGGATCCAGTCCGACAACCCTGGCTTGACCGCTGCGCCCGTCCCTGAGTGCCACCCGGATCTCGTCAGCGCCTGCCACGACGTGATTGTTGGTAAGAATGTAGCCCTGCTCACTCACGATGACGCCCGACCCCAGGCTGGTTTCCAGTCGCTCTTGCGGCACGCCAGCACGGTCGCCGAAGAAGTGGCGGAAGAACGGATCGTCGAGGAAGGGGTGGGCCCGCTCGGTGACCCGCTTCTGGGTGAAGATGTTGACCACCGCGGGAGCTGCCGTGTCGACCGCCCCCGCGTACGAGACAGGCCCGGTAATCGCGGCCACGGGGGCCGACTCGCCAGGGGCAACGCGAGTCGCCGGAGTATGTTCGCGAAACTCCACCACGCGCGAATCCGGCGTGAACACGCCTGGATAGAAATAGAGCACCACGAAGGCCGCGGCGAGGCCGGCGGTGATGACTTGAAAGATGAAGGCAATCAGTCGCGATACACGCATGGCGGGGTGCTTTTCGTTTAGAATACCGCGCCAATATTAGCCGATTGACTTATCGCGCGCATGGTTCAGCTGCTTGATCTGGTTGCTTACGCCAACGACTTGTTGGAAATCGAGCGCTTTGACGACTACTGCCCAAACGGATTGCAGGTCGAAGGGCGCGGCGATGTCAACAAGATCGTCAGCGGCGTCACTGCCAGTCTTGCTCTGGTCGAGGCGGCTGTTGCCGCCGGCGCCAATGTGCTGTTGGTCCACCACGGCTATTTTTGGCGCGGCGAAGATCCCCGGCTCATTGGCTTGAAGTACCGCCGCTTGCGCGGTCTGTTCGAGGCGGAGATAAGCCTCGTTGCCTACCACTTGCCGCTCGATGCGCATCCAGTGTTGGGCAATAACGCCCAGCTGGCCGAGCGTCTGGGGCTCAACATCGAAGGTCGGTTTGGTCCAGGCGGCCCCGATCGCGGTATCGCCATGTACGGCAACCTGCCCAGCCCAATGGCGGCCGACGGCTTGGCTGAGCACCTCGCGCGGGCCTTGGGGCGTACCCCGCTGCATGTGCCGGGCGGCGATCGGCCGGTTTTCACATTGGGTTGGTGTACGGGCGCGGCGCAAGGCTATATCGAGGACGCCGCGGCGCTTGGCGTTGATGCATTCATCACCGGTGAGATTTCCGAGCAGACCGTGCACGTGGCCCGCGAGTCGGGGGTTCATTTCTATGCCGCTGGTCATCATGCCACCGAGCGCTACGGCGCTCAGGCATTGGCCAGCCACCTCGCCGAGCGGTTCGGTCTGGAGCATGAGTTCATCGATATCGACAATCCGGCTTAGCGCCGCTGGAGCCGGCCGCTGGCTTGACCGACGCTGGGACATGTATGAAACTACACGCCCTTCAGAACCCTAAGCAGCACAATCAACGACGACTCCCGTTTTTTGTTAAGGCATGGGGACTTACACGTGACGACGCGCGCCCGGGGCGGCTCCTGCGGACGGGGGTGGCGGGTTAGTGTCGGGATCGGAGAGACAGCCTTATGAGTAGCAAAGAAGGCACGGACCTGAGCCGGCGGCGGTTCCTGACCGCCACGACGAGCGTGGTGGGCGCCGTGGGCGGTGCCGTGGCGTTGGTGCCGTTCATCAGCTCCATGCAGCCCAGCGCGCGTGCGCAGGCGGCTGGAGCGCCCGTGCAGGTTGACATCAGCCAACTCGAGCCCGGCGGTCGACTGACGGTTGAGTGGCGCGGCAAACCCGTTTGGATCGTGCGTCGCACCAAGGAAAACCTGAAAGACTTGGATGATTTGGCGGCGCAGCTGCGAGATCCCGACTCCGAAATCAGCGACCAGCAGCCGACCTACGCGCAGAACCCCATTCGGGCACGCAAGGAGAATCCCGAAATTGCCGTGCTGATCGGAATTTGCACCCATCTCGGTTGTTCGCCAACTTACCGTCCCGACATCGGACCGGCGGACTTGGGTGCGGATTGGAAAGGCGGTTTCTTCTGTCCCTGCCATGGGTCGCGTTTCGACCTGGCGGGTCGGGTCTATAGCGGAGTTCCCGCGCCAACGAATTTGCCGGTGCCGCCCTATGCGTATCTGAACGCGACGACGCTGCTCATCGGCGACGATAAGGAATCGGCATAATGAGTCGTATGGCCAGCTTAATGACCTGGGTCGATGACCGCTTTCCCTTGACCAAGATGTGGAAAGAGCATCTGGCAGAGTACTACGCCCCCAAGAACTTCAATTTTTGGTATTTCTTCGGCTCATTGGCCTTGTTGGTGCTTGTCATGCAAATCTTGACGGGCATCTTCCTGACGATGCACTACAAACCGGACGCCAATCTCGCCTTTGGTTCGGTCGAGTACATCATGCGCGATGTACCGTGGGGTTGGCTGATTCGCTATATGCATTCCACGGGTGCCTCGGCGTTTTTCATTGTGGTCTACTTGCACATGTACCGCGGCCTCATCTATGGCTCCTACAAGAAGCCGCGCGAGCTCATTTGGATTTTCGGCGTATTGATCTACCTGGTGCTGATGGCTGAGGCCTTCATGGGGTATCTACTGCCCTGGGGCCAGCTTTCCTACTGGGGTGCTCAGGTTATTGTCAATCTCATCGCGGCAGTGCCCTACATCGGCCCCGACGTGGCGATATGGCTGCGCGGTGATTTCGTGGTGTCCGATGCCACGTTGAATCGCTTTTTCGCCTTCCATGTGATTGCCCTGCCGCTGGTGCTCCTCGGGCTGGTTGTGGCTCACGTTATCGCCTTGCATGAAGTCGGCTCCAACAATCCTGACGGTGTCGATATCAAGAAGGTCAAGGACGAGAACGGCATTCCGAAGGATGGTATCCCATTCCACCCCTACTATTCGGTTAAGGACATCGTTGGCGTGGTGGTGTTCCTGATGTTCTTTTTCCTGGTCGTGTTCTTTACGCCAGAGTTGGGTGGTTGGTTCCTGGAAGGCGACAATTTCATTCCCGCTGATCCACTCAAGACCCCTGAGCACATTGTGCCGCTGTGGTACTTCACGCCGTTCTACGCCATCCTGCGTGCGATACCGCCGTTGTTCGGCTCGCAGTTCCCGGGCGTGGCGGCGATGGGACTGTCGATCGTACTGTTCTTCTTCTTGCCGTGGCTGGATCGCAGCCCCGTCAAGTCCGTGCGCTATCGCGGTGGGTTATTCAAAACGGCATTGGTTATCTTTGTGATCAGCTTCATTGTGTTGGGCTGGCTCGGTACCCAACCCGCCACGCCGGTGCTGACCAATTTTGCGCGATTCTTCTCGGTGCTGTACTTCGCATTTTTCATTTTGATGCCGTTCTATACAGCGCTCGATAAGACCAAGCCGGTTCCAGATAGGGTGACGTACAAATGAACAAGAGCATCGTTCTGGGACTGCTATTGCTGATGCCGGGCCTGGCGACGGCATCTGGCGGGGGTGTTCACCTAGAGCAGGCACATGTAAATGTGCAGAACCAAGCGTCCCTGCAAAACGGTGCCAAGCTGTTCGTGAACTACTGCCTGAGTTGCCATTCAGCACGTTTCATGCGTTACAGCCGTTTGGCAAGAGATCTTGGTCTTACCGAAGAACAGGTCAAGGAGAACTTGATGTTCATCGGTGAGAAGCTCGGCGATACGATGACGGTCAACATGCCCACGGAGGACAGCAAGCGCTGGTTTGGCACCCCGCCGCCAGACTTGTCCGTCATTGCGCGTTCGCGCGGACCGGACTGGTTGTACACATACATGAAGACGTTCTATGTGGACGCGTCACGGCCGTTCGGTGCCAACAATGCCGTGTTCCCCGACGTTGGTATGCCACACGTCATGTGGGAGCTCGAGGGCCTGAAGCGCCCCGTGTTTGAGACCCACGTGGATGCCGACGGCAAGGAAGTCAAGAGCATCGTAGGTTACGAGATGGTACAGCCGGGCAAGCTCAGTCCGCTGGACTACGATGCGGCGGTGGCCGATCTTGTCAACTTCTTGGTTTACCTGGGAGAACCCGGTCAGTTCGATCGAAAGCGAATCGGTTTGGCTGTGCTGTTATTCCTGGGGCTGTTGGCGGTACTTTCTTACTATCTGAAGAAAGAATACTGGAAAGACGTTCACTGAGCCGCTCGTACCCGTTGCTCGGTGCTATAATTGCCGCGTCTCCGGTTCGTTACTCGCGAGGCTGAATTGCGCCAAGTCTGCCGTTGAGGCGGCTTGCTATCAAGTCGCCCAGACGGGTCACAACGCCAACAGAAGATCAGAAATGACGCTGTACTCTGCAAAAACTCACCTCTTTAGCCATATTGTTCGTTTCGTTCTCGCTGAAAAAGGCATAGGTTTCGACGTTCGGGACGTCGATCTGAGTGACACCCCCGAGGACCTGCGCGAACTCAATCCGTACAATGAGGTCCCGACGCTCGTCGACCGCGACCTGGTGCTCTACGATTATCGGGTGATCGCCGAGTACTTGGACGAGCGTTTTCCACATCCTCCACTGATGCCGGTTGATCCTGTCAGTCGAGCCCGAAACAGGCTGTTGCTGTCACGAATCAACCGTGATTGGATGTCGTTGGCGCAGGATATCGAGCACGGCACGCCCAAGGCCGTGGAAAAGGCACGCAAGGAACTGAAGGATGGCCTCACCGCTGCATCACCGGCATTTGCTCAGAAGCCTTTTTTTCTCAGCGACGAGTTTTCGCTGGTTGATTGCGCCACAGCGCCGCTGCTATGGCGCTTGCCGGCGTTCGGTATAGATATGCCCAAGGCTGCTCAGCCGCTGCTAAGCTACGCTGAACGACTGTTCGAGCGCCCCGGCTTCAAGGAAAGCTGCACTGAGCAGGAGTTCGAACTGCGCCTGTAGGGCGCGTCTGAGCCTAACCAATTCGACACGCAGTCTCATGACATCGAGTCGACCCTATTTGTTGCGCGCTCTGCACGAGTGGATTACCGACAACGGAATGACTCCGCATTTGTTGGTAAATGCGGAGCTACCAGATGTCGTGGTGCCGCAGCAGTACGTCGACAAGGGCAAGATCGTGCTCAACGTATCGACGAGTGCGGTTCACGCGCTCGAACTGGGCAACGATTTGGTTTCGTTCTCGGCCCGTTTTGCTGGCTCTCCCATGTCTGTTTCGTTCCCCATCGGTGCAGTGATGGCGATTTATGCCCGGGAAAATGGTCAGGGGATGATGTTCCCTGAGGAAGAGTCCCAGGCGGCGGGCGACGCCGACGCGAGCGGTGAGTCCAAGCCGAGTAAGCCCCATCTCACCCTGATCAAATAGCGGCACTTACTGCACCCTCGTGGCGCGCCGGGGCGACGCATGTTGGGAAGTCGCTGAGCATGATCGAAGTCATTCAGGCAGATATCACCACGCTGGAGGTTGATGCGATCGTCAATGCGGCGAATCGCAGTCTGCTTGGTGGCGGTGGAGTGGATGGTGCCATCCATCGTGCGGCGGGCCCGGAGTTGCTGGCGGCCTGTGAAGGGCTTGGCGGCTGTGATACCGGGGACGCGAAGGCGACGCCCGGTTTCAACCTACCGGCGAAATATGTCGTTCACACGGTTGGCCCAGTATGGCACGGGGGTGGCCGAGGCGAGGAAGCGCTGCTGGAGCAGTGTTATCGGCGTACGCTGACGCTCGCCCGGCAAATGGGCGTGCGCACTATCGCTGTTCCGAACATCAGTACCGGCGCCTACGGCTATCCCAAAGACCAAGCTGCACGCGTTGCCGTGCGGGTTATGCTCGAATTCGAGCCTCACTTCGAGAAGATCATCGCCTGCTGTTACGGCACCGCCGATGCAGCGCTGTACCGCCATATGCTCGCGAGTCTGCGCGCCTCGTCGGATTAAGCGTCAGCTTCGGGTTCGCGTGCTGGCAGCATTTTGCCGGGATTGAGCAGGCCGTTCGGATCGAACTGGCGTTTGATGCCGCGCATGAGTCCGAGCGTGGCGGGCTCGATTTCGCGCGCAATGAAGACCCGCTTCTCCAGCCCGATGCCGTGTTCGCCCGACAAAGTCCCGTTGAGGGTCAGTACCAGGTCAAAGACGCGATCGAGACACAGCAAGGCGCTTTTCGCCTGCTCAGGATCGTCTGGATCGATGAGTAAATTTACATGGATGTTGCCATTGCCGGCGTGGCCGAAGTTCACGATCTTGATGTTGTACTCGCGGGCCAGGTCCGCGAGGCCGTTCACAAGTGCGGGGATATTGGAAACCGGCACGACAACGTCTTCATTAATCTTCTTCGGCGCGATCTTGCGTAGGGCAGGGGAGAGCGCCTTACGCATCGCCCACAACTGGTCGACTTCTTCGACTGTGGCAGCAGTTTTGAGCTCCAGCAGGCCAGTATTCTGAGCGGCGGCTCCCACTCTCTCGCGGGCGTGTTCGATGCAGGCCGCTGGGCCATCGACTTCGATCATCAATAGAGCTCCGGCCTGTCGCGGCAGCGCCACCTGCGAGTAGTCGCGGATCATGGCGATGGCCTGTGCATCCATGAATTCCAGACTGCAGGGCACTATGGGCTGGGCCATGATGCTTGCCACGGCTTCGGCCGCTGGCTCGATTCCGCTATAGATCGCGCGGAGTGTGCGTTTCGCCTCAGGCACAGGGCTCAGCTTCAGGGTGGCCTCAGTGATCACCGCCAGCGTCCCCTCCGAGCCGATGAGCAGCCGGGTCAGGTCATAGCCGACTACACCTTTGGTGGTGAATACCCCGGTGCGAATTTCCTGGCCCGCGCCGGTGACCGCGCGCAGGCCAAGAACGTTGTCGCGCGGCGTACCGTACTTGACCGCACGAGGTCCGGCCGAGTTATAGGCGAGGTTGCCACCAATGCTGCAATAGGCGGCACTGGTCGGATCAGGTGGCCAGAAGAAGCCCTGTTGGGCGACCGCGTCCTGTACCTGCTGGTTGGTCACACCGGGTTCCACGACCGCGTAGCGGTTGGCTTGGTCGATGCGCACAATGCGGTTCATTCGCTCGAGTGACAATACCAGCTCTCCATGGGTGGGAACGGTTGCCCCGGTGGTGCCGGTGCCACGCCCACGCGGAACAACTGCAACGTGGTGCGTATTGCACAGTCGAATGATCTCGCGAACCGTGTCATGCGAGCGCGGCAGCGCTACCGCCGCGGGAGGGGCGTGACGCCGACTATTGTCGTAGCCGTATGGCCAGCAATCGGCGGGATCTGTCAGCAGATCTACAGGCTCGAGCAACGCGCGAAGCTGACTCAAGAATGACCTCGCCAAGGTCGTCATCGTAAGTCCGTGACAGTGGTCAGCTTCACCTTACTCGTGGCCGAGAAGCTCGTGATCCAGTTCAGCGCACAAACAGTGTGTGATGAGTAAATGCACTTCCTGAATTCGCGCAGTGCTGTGAGCGGGTACCCGCAGCTCGACGTCATCGGCATGCAAATGGGAAGCTGCCGTGCCGCCGTCGCGACCAGTGAGCGCGACCACGCGCATGCCCTGCTCATGTGCGGCGTGAATGCTGCGCACAATGTTTGCGGAGTTGCCGCTGGTCGAATAGGCTACCAATACATCGCCATTGCGTCCCAACCCTCGGATTTGTTTGGCGAAGACCTCATCGAAGCTGTAGTCGTTGGCGATAGAGGTCAAGGCGGACGTGTCGGTGGTCAGGGCCAGGGCGGCGAGAGGTTGGCGCTCGCGTTCGAAGCGGTTGATGAGCTCCGAGGATAGATGTTGGGCATCGGCGGCGGAGCCGCCATTGCCGCAGCTCAATATCTTTCCGCCGTTGTTGAGACACTCTGCCATAAGGTCGACCGCCCGTGCGATTGGTTCGACCAGACTCCGCGCAGCACTTTGCTTGGCTTCGATGCTCCGTTGAAACAGTAGCTGAATTCGATCGACCGATGACATCGTTTCAGATCAATTGAGTTGGAAGGCGTCCTGAATCCATTCTAGCTGATTTGAATCCGCATTAGGTTGGATTGCCACGACGTCGAAGCGTGCCGGGTGTTGAGCCATTTCAGGGTGGCCTTGGAGATAGTACGCCGCACAGTCGCTCAAGCGTCGCTGTTTGCGCAGGTCGACGCTTTCGGCCGCGCTACCAAAGCGCGGGTTGGTGCGGAAACGGACTTCAACGAATACCACTGTATCTGCATCAAGCATGACGAGATCGATCTCGCCGCCACGCGAGCGCACATTTCTTGCTACCAGACGCAGACCCCGGTCAACGAGATACTGGCACGCGAGTCCTTCGGCTGCGGCACCTTTGCCCTGGCGGCTACGACCCAGCAGCGCATTGACCAGCTGCTGCACGATTACTCGCTCGCCTCCAACGGCACGGGGCGTCCGCCCCGAAACCGCACCCAGGTGAGTTGGCGGTGAAGGCGATTCGATGGACCCATGCTCAGGCTTCCCGTCTCGCCGTCGAAGCGCTCGTAGGCGTAGTTCTTGAGTGGGTTCAGCGCGGCAATGACATTGAAGGCATCGATGCCTAAGGCATAGAGACGCTGCAGGCCGCGGCCCGTCCGGGTAATATAGTCTTCGAGCTGCACGCGCAGTCCTTGGTGCGAGCTCTCCTCGGCGAGCACCCATGGCATGTCGGCGAAGGCAACCCCATCGAGGTCACGATCGAGCTCCTGGTCGATGCTACCCGTGAACACATGCGACGTCGCGTACACTGGAACATCCGCAGCGTGGTAGAACTTCAACTGCGGCCTGATGAGTCGCGCCTGACGCGGGTATGCGGCAAGAAACACAAAATCGATATCCTGGCGGCGGCGGGCCGTGAACTCAACGTTGCGGTTGAACAGCTGCTCCAATTCACGGTGGCGTCTATCGCTGCTGTCGACGTTGAGCAGGGCGCGAATGGAACCGGAGAAGTCATTGAGCTGGGGGTTGTAGCTGCGCTGGTCGACCAGCTCACCGCCTAGTGCTTGCCAGCGCTCTTGAAAAGCGCTCAACATGCGCTCGCCCCAGGCACCGCTTGGCACCAGCGCGGCCGCATAGACGTAGCCGTCCAGCCAGGTGCGTTCGGCGACCTGTCGTGCCTCGTCCTCGGGCGAGAGGCTGAACTGAAACAACGCATCCGGCGGCTCGAACAAGGTGTCCGTCGTGTTGAGCGCCAGTGTGGGCACCGGCAGGGCGGGTTGTTGCGCCAGTATGTTGACCGCGTCCTTGTCCAGTGGCCCTACGATCAGCTCCGCGCCTTCGCTCACCGCACGCTGGTAGACGCTCAGAACGTTGGTGGGATCGGAACCGACGTCGTAGACGCGAATTGATTGCTGCGCGCGGGGTGCGTGAGCGAAGTAGGCGGCCAGGAAGCCGTCACGTACGGCTTCGGCGGCTTTGGCGTATTTGCCGCCCAGCGGTAGCAGCAGTCCAATCTGCTGTGGATACAGCAAGTCTTCCTGCCGACGCGCTTGCAGCACGCTGAGTATGTCGGCCATGGCGGGATGGGCCGGGTAGCGTTGTCGCCACAGGTCTAGCTGCTCTTGTAGTTGCATCGGTTGGAGTTGGTAGGCTTTGGCTATCTCGACCAGCTCCATCCAACCGCTCAAAATATCTGGGGGCGGTGCAGTGCGCAGTTGCTGCAGTCCTCGTACCGTGAGCATTGCCAGCGATTGCCAAATTGCCAACTGGTTTTCGCGGATCATGTCCGCGTCCGTAAGATACGACTCGCGCAGCATATACTCGCGCGCGGACTCGATGTGATTGCCCAGCAGATGCAGCGCCTGGCCACGCAAACCGTGATAGGCTGCAAGCAGATCGATCGCTGCGTGCTCATGGGGTGGTTCGCTCAGGACGGCGAGTGCATCACTGGGGCGGCGTTCGGCCAGGGCGATGCGGGCCAGTAAGATGCGAGCCTCGAACAGCAGGGTCGGATCCGCGCTGTCGATTTCGGCCAGTGCCAGCCGGGCGCCGCGATAATCTTCGGCCAACAGCAAAGCCTCGGCGAGGCGGACCTTGAGCACGGCAGTCGGGGGATCGGCTGGAGGACTCGCCAACAACTCCTGGTACGCACTGGCGGCACCCAGGTAGTCACCAGCGGCGAACAATGCTTCGGCCTGAGCTGTGACCGCGGGCGGCGCCGGCGGTTGCTCGATGGCGGCGCAGCCGGCCACGATCGCCAGAGCTAGTGCAACGAGGCTACGCCAAAAGGCTGATGTTGTGTTCACGGGTGGATGGAACGCAGTGACATGTCTGGCTTGATTTTGGCCAGTATCTGGGTGGGGTTGCTGTATGTCAATTAATGTGGGCACGCTCTATGTGGTGGCGACTCCAATTGGCAACCTTGAGGACATGTCCGCCCGTGCTCAGCGCGTATTGGCTGCTGTAGATGTTGTTGCCGCGGAAGATACGCGGCGCACGCGCCAACTGCTGCACCACTTTGGCTTGTCAGTCCCATGCATCGCCCTGCACGAGCACAATGAGCTGAGTGTGGCGCCAAAACTCGTCGAACGCATCCAGCACGGCGAGTCGGTAGCGCTGGTCTCAGATGCAGGCACGCCGCTGCTCAGCGATCCCGGGTTCAACCTCGTGCGCGCGGCTGCAGCGGCGGGTGTGAGTATTGTTCCGGTACCAGGCGCCAGCGCCATGCTGTGCGCGCTCTGCGTATCCGGGCTGCCCACGGACCGCTTTGCCTTCGAGGGATTTCTGCCAGCGAAGGCGGCTGCACGGCAGCGTCGTGTCGAGGAATTGGCGGGCGAATCTGCCACGCTGGTGTTTTTCGAATCACCACACCGTATTGCGTCGACGCTACGCGACATGGTCGCGATTCTTGGGGCCGAACGGCCCGCTGTGTTGGCCCGGGAGCTGACCAAAGTGCATGAAACCGTATTGCGCAGTTCACTTGGCGCACTCGAGCGACGCGTTGCCGCCGATGCCGACCAAAGACGGGGAGAAATGGTCCTGCTGGTTGGCGGTGCGCCAGCCGAGGAGCGCGAGATGGCCGAGCAGGACGCCGTCCGCGTCCTCGACACGCTGCTGCGCTATCTCCCCACCAAGCATGCCGTCGCCGCGGCCGCCGAGCTGACGGGCCTGAAGAAGAACGCGCTCTACGCCCTGGCTTTGCAGCGGCGGCCGAGCGAATAGGCGCTCGCCGCCCTTGGGCGCGCCCCGGGGTGTATACTGTGCCACGGGAGTCGGCCGGACAGTCGCTGGGCAGAGCGTGGCGCTTGCGCTGCTTTGCACGGAGGAAAGTCCGGGCTCCACAGGGCAGGGTGCCAGGTAACGCCTGGGGGGCGCGAGCCTACGGAAAGTGCCACAGAAAATACACCGCCTAAGTAGCCTTTTGGGCTGCCGGTAAGGGTGAAATGGTGCGGTAAGAGCGCACCGCGTCGGTGGCAACATCGACGGCAGGGTAAACCCCACCTGGAGCAAGACCAAATAGGGGAGCAGGCGGCTGCGGCTGCCACGTGTGGCCCACACGGTTCCCGGGTAGGTCGCTAGAGGTGCGCGGTGACGCGCATCCCAGATGAATGACTGTCCCCGACAGAACCCGGCTTACAGGCCGGCTCCCATTTCCACGTGTTTTTCTCCTGCACCACTTAAACTTCCCCTCATAACCACCTGAAATACCCAGCAATTGGCCCGTCGAATAGGCTCAGTTCGGCTCTCAGGCAACGCTCCTAAGTTACTGTCCACAAAGCAGGAATTGCCGTTTTTGGCTTGACATTGCCGGGCGCGGCTACCTATAGTGTCTCGAAGTGGGTTGAGGTGGGAAATTATGGGTAGGATGCCCAGCAAAGGGGGATAGAGTGTTCCGGGGTGTCAACGCGCTGAACTTGGATGCCAAAGGCCGCATGGCGATGCCGAGCAAGTATCGCGAACGGCTCGCCGAGTTGTGCGCCGGCCAGCTGGTCGTCACCGTTGACCGCCGCGATCCCTGTCTGCTGCTCTACCCCTTGCCGGAGTGGGAAGACATCGAGCGCAAGCTCGCGCGCCTCGGCAATCTCAACCCTCAGGCCAGGCGCCTGCAGCGTCTGCTCATCGGTCATGCCACCGAGTGCGAACTGGATAGCCACGGTCGGATCTTGTTACCGCCCCCGCTGCGCCAGTTCGCCAAGCTCGACAAACGGGTCGCCCTCACCGGTCAAGGCAACAAGTTCGAAATCTGGGATGAGGAGACCTGGAACCAGCAACGTGACGCCTGGCTGGCTGAAGTCGACGGGGAGGGCGAATTGCCACCGGAGCTGGAATCGCTGTCCCTTTAATGACGAGGCAACACAGTGGTGGCGCGCATGTACCCGTACTGCTCGACGAGGTGATTGGGGCATTGAGGATCAAGCAGGCAGGCCGTTACGTAGACGGCACATTTGGTCGGGGTGGGCACGCCGCGGCGATCCTCGACAAGTTGGGGCCAGATGGACGCCTGCTGGCGTTTGACAAGGATCCCGGCGCGATAGAGGCAGCACGGCGGGGATTTGGCACAGATGAGCGTTTTCGCATTTGCCACGGCTCATTCGCGGCGCTGGCCGATGAAGTCGAACAAGAGGATTGGGTCGGTAAGGTGGATGGAATCTTGTTAGACCTGGGTGTGTCTTCGCCGCAGCTCGACGAGAGTGAGCGTGGTTTCAGCTTCCGCTCCGAGGGTCCACTCGACATGCGCATGGATCCGACGCAGGGCGAATCGGTGGGCAGCTGGCTGGCGCGTGTCAGCGAGAATGATCTCGCCGCTGTTCTGCGCGAGTTCGGCGAGGAGCGCTATGCCAAACGCATCGCCGCGCACATCATTAGGGCCAGGCAAGAGGCACCCCTGACGAGCACCCGCCAGTTGGCGGAAGTGGTCGCTGCGGCCAATCCGGCTTGGGAGAAACACAAGCATCCTGCCACCCGGACCTTTCAGGCACTGCGCATCTTCATCAACCGCGAGCTCGACGAGCTCAAGACCTGCTTGGAGTCGGTAGTGGATGTGTTGGCGCCGGCTGGACGCCTCGTGGTGATCAGTTTCCACTCGCTTGAGGATCGCATCGTCAAGCGTTTCATCCGTAATGCATCGCGTGGTGATGTCTATCCGGCTGGCCTGCCGGTTACCACGAAACAGATGAACGTGCGCCTGCGTGTCGTTGGCAAAGCAGTGCATCCGAGTGAGCAGGAGATGGCGAGCAATCCACGGGCACGCAGCGCAGTGATGCGCGTGGCGGAGAAACTCGCATGAAGGGGCGGCTGCTATTGCTGGGGCTGGTTTCGGCGCTGTCGCTGTGCACCGCACTGAGTGTCGTTTACACCAAACATGCTAGTCGCAAGCTGTTCGTCGAGCTCCAGGAGCTGCAGCAAACCCGCGACGAGCTGGATATTGAATGGGGTCAGTTGCAGCTCGAACAGAGTACGTGGTCTACGCACAGTCGCATTGAGCAGATTGCTCAGCGCCAACTGGGCATGCTCGCGCCAGAGCAACGCAGCGTGGTGATAGTCAAACAATGAGCACAAACACTGCCACCCCGCAGTCTTCATTCCGGTTGCTCGTGCTTGTCGCGACGTTGGTCGCCGGCTTGGCAGTGTTGTTGGGCCGAGTAGCCGAACTGCACATCGTCGATCGTGATTTCCTGCAGGAGCAAGGCGATGCGCGCTACTTGCGCGTCGCTGCCATTCCCGCACATCGCGGAATGATCACTGATCGGCAGGGAGAATTACTTGCGATCAGTACGCCGGTCGACTCGGTTTGGGCGCATCCGAACGAGCTATTGCAAGCGCGCCGCGAGTGGCGTCGACTGGCACGTACGCTCGAGATGGACCCCGCTGCATTGGAAGGGTTGCTTGCCGAACGTCAGGACCGTTCATTTGTCTATCTGAAGCGGGGGGTGGCTCCGAGCGTTGCGGAGAAAGTCAAAGCGTTGGCCTTGCCTGGGGTCTCGTTTGAGCGCGAATACCGCCGCTACTATCCCACCGGCGAAGTGAGCGCGCATGTTGTCGGATTCACCAATATCGATGATGTTGGCCAGGAGGGAATCGAGCTCGCCTACGACGAGTGGTTGCGTGGGACGCCGGGTAGCAAACGTGTCATTCGCGATCGTCTCGGTCGCATCGTCGACAATGTCGCAAGTATTGCCGAGCCTCGGCCCGGCAAAGACCTCGTCCTGAGCCTCGATCGGCGCATTCAATATCTTGCCTACCGCGAACTGCAGCGCGCGGTCCTCCAGCACCGGGCGCGCTCGGCGTCGATGGTCGTGCTCGATGTGCGCACCGGCGAGGTCGTAGCTATGGTCAATCAGCCGGCATACAACCCCAACAACCGGCGCGATCTGCGCGGCAGTCGCTATCGTAATCGCGCTGTCACTGATGTGTTCGAACCGGGCTCGACCGTAAAGCCGTTCACCGTCGCCGCCGCTTTGGGAACCGGTAAGTTTCGCAGCGCTACCGTGCTTGATACGGCGCCCGGATATATGAAAGTTGCTGGCAATACGATTCGCGATATTCGCAACTACGGCGCGATTGATGTTGCCACGGTCATCCAAAAGTCGAGCAACGTTGGCGCAACGAAGATTGCTTTGGCCCTGCTGCCCAAGACACTGTGGGGGCTCTTCGACCAAATCGGATTCGGTCACACCACCGCAAGTGGATTCCCCGGTGAGGCAACCGGATTGCTACCGCATCATTCGGGCTGGCACGAGATCGAGCGGGCAACGATGGCGTTTGGTTATGGCCTGTCAGTTACGCCGCTGCAGCTCGCTCACGCCTACGCCACGCTGGCCAATGATGGTTGTCTGCGAACGGTCAGCTTCGTCCGTGTCGAGACTGCCACTGATTGTCAGGGCGTGTTGAACGCGGCCACCAGTCGGGAAGTGATGAAGATGCTGGAATTGGTGGTTGCCGATGGTGGCACTGGCACCTTGGCGCGTGTCCAGGGCTATCGGGTCGCCGGCAAGACCGGAACGGTGCGCAAGGCGACTGCTGGTGGATATAGCGATCAACGCTATCAAGCGATCTTTGCCGGCGTTGTGCCCGCGAGCGCACCGCGTTTGGCAGCGGTGGTCGTGGTGGATGAGCCCCGCGGCGAGCACTACTACGGTGGTCAGGTCGCAGCACCCGTTTTTGCCCGTGTGATGGCGGGCGCGATGCGCTTGCTCAATGTCGCCCCGGACGGCTTGGTTGAACCGACGACTACCGTGGCTTTGCGCGAGAGTAACCAGTGAGCATGCCGGCACGCAAACAAAGCAACATGACTCTGCACGCTCTGCTGACGGGTATCGCCGAAGTCAATGGTTTGCCCTCAGACTCAGTGCAGGCGCTTGCGTTGGATAGCCGCGACGTCGTGCCAGGGGCCTTGTTCATGGCCTGCGCTGGCCTGCGTAAACACGGTAGTGCCTATATTGATGACGCGGTGCGTGCCGGTGCTGTCGCGGTACTCTGGGAGATGGAGCCCAATGCAACGCCTCTGCCCGTGCACTGGCGCAGCGCCGACGAGGGGCGTCGTGTTCCTGTCATCGGCGTCATGCATTTGTCCCAGAAGCTTGGCCTCATCGCCGATCGTTTTTACGGATCGCCTTCCCGAGAGCTGTTCGTGGTGGGCATTACGGGCACCAACGGCAAGACCTCGTGCAGCCATTTTCTCGCCCAGGCGCTTCACGACGAGGTGCCGTGTGGAGTGATTGGCACGCTGGGCTTTGGGCTGTTCGGCTCGCTCAGTCCCGCTACGCATACGACGCCTGACGCAATCACCTGCCACCGGTTGCTGGCGCAAATGCGCGCCGAAGCTGCGGCGGCTGTTGTCATGGAAGTCTCCTCACATGGTTTGCAGCAGGGTCGCGTCAACGCGATCGCGTTTGATGTTGCGGTATTCACTAATCTGACGCGTGACCACCTAGACTATCACGGCGACATGGGCGCCTACGCCCAGGCCAAGCGACGCTTATTCGACATGCCTGGACTGAAGGCCGCGGTGATCAATCAGGATGACGCCTTTGGTCGTGAGCTGCTTGGCTCGCTGCACGGCGACGTGCAGGTCATCAGCTATGGACTCGAGGCGACGACCAGGCCGGCCGACGTCGGCGGCCGAATCATTCGTTGCGATGCCCAAGGCCTGCATCTTCACGTCACCACACCTTGGGGGCAGGGACAGCTGCTTTCCGGCCTGCTGGGGCGGTTCAACGCCAGCAACCTGCTCGCTGTGCTCGCGACACTGCTGGTACGCGGTTTGGCGCTGGATGACGCACTGTCGCGGTTGTCCGCGCTCACGACGGTGCCGGGGCGCATGGAACGTTTCGGTGGCGGCGACCAAGCGCTGGTAGTCGTCGACTATGCTCATACCCCTGATGCTTTGGAGAAGGCCCTGCATGCCGCACGCGAGCATTGTTCCGGACGGTTGTGGTGTGTCTTCGGCTGTGGCGGTGATCGGGACCCGGGTAAGCGACCGCTGATGGGGCAGGTGGCCGAGGCGCAAGCCGACTGCGTTGTTATCACCGATGACAATCCACGGACCGAGGACCCGGGCTCCATTGTCGACGACATTCTCGCCGGGATACGCAGTCCGGGCCAAGTGCGCGTCGAGCATGATCGTGGCCAGGCGATCGCCAAGGCGATTGCGTCAGCTCGCGCTGGCGATGTGGTGTTGGTGGCCGGAAAGGGACATGAGGCCTACCAACAGGTGGGCAGCCAACGGCTGCCGTTCAGCGATGCTGCTGTCGTCGTCCAACATCTGAGCCACAGAGGCTGAGCGGTGTGATGGGACATCCGACCGGCGAGCAGGGACTACACATGAGTAGCAGCGAGTGCGCGCGTGTGCTTGATGCAGAACTGCGCGGCGAGGACGTTGCTGTGAATGGGCTGAGCATTGATTCACGTACGCTGCAGCCGGGGCAGCTGTTCGTGGCGCTGCGTGGACCACGTTTTGACGGCCACAAGTTTGTTAGCGACGCACATGCAAGCGGCGCAGCTGCGTCTCTGGTCGAGCATTCTGTTGCCGACGCCCTTCCACAGATCATCGTAAGAGATTCGCGCCACGCTTTGGGCGCCCTGAGCTCAGTGTGGCGCCAACGTTTTGCTCTGCCCGTAGTGGCGGTTACCGGCAGCAATGGCAAGACCACGGTCAAGGAAATGCTTGCCAGCATTCTGGCGACCCTGGGTCCAACGCTGGCGACCCAGGGCAATTTGAACAATGACATCGGTGTGCCGCTGACCCTGGCGCGCTTGACCGAGCAGCATCGCTCTGCTGTCGTAGAGCTCGGTGCGAATCATCCGGGTGAGATCGCCTATCTTGCGCGGCTGGTAAGACCCACCGTCGCCTTGGTTACCAATGCGGGTCCGGCACATCTCGAAGGATTCGGATCGCTGGAAGGGGTGGCTGGAGCGAAGGGCGAGATCTATGGCGCGCTCGGTGAGGACGGTACTGCAATCATCAACAGCGACGATTCGTTTGCGTCGCTGTGGCAGCGGCTTGCCGGCAACCACACTCAGATCACCTTTGGACTCGATAGTGTCGCTGACGTGCATGCTCAATACGAGTTGGAAGCGCGCGGCACTCGGGTACGATTGTTTACTCCCATAGGGGAGGCGGCACTCAACCTGCAGCTCGCGGGTCGCCACAATGTGATGAACGCCCTGGCGGCGAGCGCCGCGGCCATTGCGCTAGGTTGCTCGCTTGAGCAGATTGCCACGGGTCTGCAACGCATCGCTCCGGTCAAGGGGCGCTTGCAGGTCAAGCGCGGCGTGCGCGGGTCCTGCGTCATCGATGACACCTATAACGCCAATCCCGAATCGCTACGCGCTGCACTACACGTACTCAAGGGCTTTCCCGGGCGCCACTTTCTCGCCCTCGGCGACATGGCCGAACTGGGTCGCAACGCGCAGGAGTCTCACGTCGAGGCCGGCAAGGCGGCACGCGAGGCGGGCGTCGAGCGCCTGTACGCGGTTGGAGATCTCGCGCGTGCGGCGGTGGAGAGTTTCGGTGGCCGCGCCAATCACTTCGCCAGCAAGCATGCGCTGGCCAGTCAGTTGCGCGATGACCTGGATGCGGACGTCGCGGTGTTGGTGAAAGGTTCTCGCGGCATGGGTATGGAGGAAGTCGTCGAGGTAATCGCGGAGGCGGCGGGGCGCTAGTCATGCTCTATTACCTGTTCGATCACCTAAAGGGTATTTACAGCGGCTTCAACGTCTTCTCCTATCTGACAATGCGCGCCATTCTCGGCGTGTTAACCGCGCTTATCATTTCTTTCATTGTCGGCCCAACGATGATTCGCAAACTGAGCGTGTACAAAATCGGGCAGACAGTGCGCGACGATGGACCGCAGAGTCACCTCAGTAAGGTGGGAACACCGACGATGGGTGGCGCGTTGATACTTGTCGCGATCTGCGCCAGTACCTTGCTTTGGTCCGATTTGAGCAACCGCTATGTGTGGGTGGTGCTGGTCACGACTTTGCTGTTTGGCGCCATCGGCTGGGTGGATGACTACAAGAAGCTGGTGCAGGGCGATCCGCGTGGTTTGTCCGCCCGGTACAAGTATGCGTGGCAGTCGGTTTGTGCGCTTGGCATCGCGCTCGTGCTCTACATATCGGCCCAGAACCCCGTCGAGACCCAGCTGATTGTGCCGTTCTTCAAGGATGTCGCACTGGAGCTGGGGGCGTTGTATCTGCTGCTGGTCTATTTCGTCATTGTCGGCACCAGCAACGCGGTGAATCTAACCGATGGCCTGGATGGACTCGCGATCATGCCAACCGTACTGGTTGGCGGCGCTCTGGGCATTTTCGCCTATGCGACCGGCCGTGCGGATTTCTCGGCCTACCTGGGCATTCCATACGTTCCGGGGGCGGGTGAAGTGGTCGTGTTCTGTGGCGCCATGGTTGGTGCTGGTTTGGGATTTCTCTGGTTCAACGCCTATCCCGCTCAGGTGTTCATGGGTGATGTCGGCGCACTGGCCTTGGGTGCGGCGCTGGGCGTCTTGGCGGTGATCGTTCGCCAGGAACTGGTGTTGCTGATCATGGGGGGAGTCTTCGTCGTTGAAACGGTTTCAGTGATTCTCCAAGTCACCTCCTACAAGTTGACCGGCAAGCGCCTGTTCAGAATGGCGCCGTTGCACCACCACTTCGAGTTAAAGGGTTGGCCCGAGCCCCGGGTTATCGTGCGTTTCTGGATCATCACAGTAATTCTGGTGCTCATCGGGCTGGCCAGTTTGAAGGTGCGCTAGGGACGAGGCATGACTGCTACGGCGATCAACACAGCGGCGCAAGACTTGAGTGGCAAGCGCGCTCTGGTTGTCGGTCTGGGTAAGACCGGGTTGTCCTGCGCCCATTATCTGCATCGGTGCGGTGCAGAAGTCGCCGTCACCGATTCGCGTTCTGATCCGCCCGGGCTGCTCGATCTGCGTGAGCGTCTGCCAGATGTGGCGGTGTTCGTGGGTGGCTTTGCCGCCGACGCATTTGCCCGCTCTGACTTGGTCGTGCTCAGCCCGGGCGTACCGGTGCGCGAACCGTTGGTCCAGGAGGCACTGCAACGCGGTGTCGAAGTCGTCGGTGATATCGAACTCTTCGCGCGTGCCGCCGATGCTCCGGTGGTAGCGATCACCGGCTCTAACGGCAAGAGCACGGTCACAACCCTGGTCGGCGAGATGGCGCGGGCGTGCGGGTGGAGCGTGCGTGTGGGTGGCAACCTCGGTACCCCGGCCCTGGATTTACTGGCAGAGCAGGCGCCGCAACTCTACGTTTTGGAGCTGTCCAGCTTTCAGCTCGAGACGACACGTTCGTTGAACGCCATCGCGGCTGTCGTACTCAACGTCAGCGCGGATCATATGGACCGCTATGACTCGTTGCAGGAGTATGCGGCTGCCAAAGCACACATCTTCACGGGTGGTGGCGCGTTAGTCGTCAACGCCGACGATCCGGTTGTCATGGGGATGCTCGCTGGGATTGATCCGAAGCGCCGCGTCCTGCGTTTCAGCCTCACCAGTGCCGAAGGAGACACCTACGGTGTGCATACGGTCAACGGACGAACCTGGTTGTGTCAGGGCGGCTCAGACATATTGCCCGTCGATGAGCTGCGCATTGCGGGTCTGCACAATGTAGCCAACGCGCTTGCCGCACTGGCCTTGGGTGATGCGGCAGGACTGGAACGTGAGGCAACGCTGCAGACCTTGCGCAGCTTCCCTGGCCTGCCTCATCGCAGTCAGTGGGTTGCGGATATCGACGGGGTAGCCTGGTATGACGATTCAAAAGGCACCAACGTCGGGGCGACGCTCGCGGCCTTGCAGGGGATCCCGGGCGATAAAGTAGTGCTGATCGCTGGCGGTCTAGGCAAGGGCGCAGACTTCACGCCACTGCGCGCGCCACTGCTACAGCGCGGGCGCGCCTTGGTGCTCATTGGTCAGGACGCTGCCGCCATCGCGGCCGCTGTGGCGGACGCCGTGCCAGTGTTGACGGCGACAACAATGGAAGAGGCCGTCGCTGAGGCGCGTCGGCTTGCCATGCCGGGTGACTGTGTCTTGCTTTCCCCGGCGTGTGCCAGCTTTGACATGTTTCGCAATTATGAACACCGCGGTGAGGTTTTCTGCCAGGCGGTGCGGGGACTGGCTCAATGAGTGCGCGGCCGTGGACATCGGGTGTGGCTGGCCCCGGCGCACGCGCACCGGGACTGAACCTGTCCGTGGACATGCCGCTGTTGCTTGCCGCCATCGCGCTGCTGGGCATTGGTCTCGTCATGGTTGCCTCCGCGTCCATCACGATCGCAGA
>Ga0209536_100000813_pt1 | contig 51582 bp, 75 predicted proteins | sample DeeMarSeWOR28_12_FD_187461 | JGI IMG/M metagenome (GOLD analysis project Ga0209536, IMG submission 187461) | Marine sediment microbial communities from White Oak River estuary, North Carolina - WOR-2-8_12 (SPAdes) (version 2) | ecosystem: Environmental > Aquatic > Marine > Intertidal zone >...
ATAGTCTTTTACTAGGGGTTGAATATCTTGCGTAAAAATTTCTTCTACTTCATATGCCTCACTAGTATCTGGGCTTAATTCCAATTCGGAAATCCAGTGTATAAAATAGTAAATTCCTAAATTAAATTTTACTTTCATAATTTAAATTAATTTATTTTTTTAAAATCCCAATACTTGACATTGATATTATATCCAACCTTATAATCCATCCTCCATGCGCATATAGTTCCCGGTATGGATAGTTCAAAGCTAGCAATTGAAAAATATAGTTTCATAATTTTTTCCACAATTTCCCAACGGGTGGAGTTTTTCCAATACCCATTAATTGATTTCCTGCTCTAACATGTTTTCTGTAGTGAGCTCCTTTTACAAAATCTCCAGTCAGAAGTGAGTATGTCTCTAGTCGAGTGCATAAAATTTTTATTTTCATTTCGAGCCTTTTATTTAAAGGGCCTTGCGGCCCTAAATTATCTTTCATAGATTCTTTTTACATCAAGCCAACGTACAAATCTTCTTTCTCCAGTGTATTCAAGAGTTTGTTGATCAACTACAGGAATAAATAAAGGATCTATAAATTGTGTTCTCCTAAATCTCCAGTGTAGTATTCTGTTATAGAAAACCATACTTAGATCGTTAGGACAAAGATACACATATTCATACTCTTCATTTTCCGAATCCATCCCTATATAATTCATCACAAATTCATTGGCTTTATCAAGAATCCAAGTTTCTGTGGCACCATATGGGATCTTCGGAGAGGATATGACTTTTATTTCATCCCAGCCTTCTTTCATTTTATCAGGCCAAGAATCTATACCCTCATTTGAAATAACTAATAGTTTTTTCATTTTACCTCCGGGTGTCTTTAAGTTAAAAAAGGGAGACAAGCTCCCTATAGTTATGCTGAGTCAAAGGCTAGAATTAAAAATCCTACTGCTAGGCCTATTAAAAGACCTACCCAACCTCCGATTGCAACACATACGCAAAGAATTGCTAAGTATACGAAACATCCTGACATAATTACCCCACTACATATGTTATTGATTTTAAGTAAACGTTAGTGATGACATCTTGAATCGCCTGTAATTCAGAATCTCCAAAACCCTTGAATTCAAATCCATCACTAAACTCTACTTCACAAGAACTTCTCCATCCTACATGAGAGGTAATTCTGCGTACTCCTGGTAGTTCATATACAAGTTGCCTTGCTCTTCCTGAATTATCAGTAGTAAGAACTTCGTCTCTTTTTTTACGAAGTTTCTTTAGCTGCACAAGACGCGCTCGTTTAAAAAGAAATTTAAACATATTAATTTCCTTCCAAAATTTTAATACGATTCTCAAGTTCCATTATTTTTGCACACCATGGATGATAGTGTGTATTTGTGCCAGAGACCACTGCTTTTTGATAGTTTGTGCCCCCAGACCAGGTTTCATCTATAGCATGCCAATAAATTGGAGTTCCACAATAAACACATTTTTCAGTAGGCAATTCTCTGCCGCATCCAGCTAATAATAATACTACTATTGCCAGCAAAAAATAAAATTTATGTTTCATTATAATCCTTAATATTTTGAGTATAACGTTGTTGAGTTCGTTGACTAATACCTAAAAACTTAAAAGAATTTTCTTTTCCAAAAGTTCTTATAGTTTGAAGTAAATGGGAATTCGCGGCTTCTCTAAGTGTTGGGTAATGAAACTTGCCTTCTAGATAATTAGCAAAAGTAAGTTTCTCATCCATAGTCATTCTTCTTCCTTCAAGTATTTCGCTCATTCTAATGCGGTCAATTTTAAAAATTATTTCTCCCATTTCGTGAAGAGATTTAAATTCAGTCTCTTCAAAAGCTGATTGTAAACCTATTAATAGATCGGTTTCAAATATTTTTTGTGCTACATCCCCTTGAATTTCAATTAATTTCTGTTTGAATTTTAATAACTCAGAATTGTTCAAGATTTCTCCTAGCTTATTATAAAAAAGATAGGGCCTTGCGACCCTACCATTGCAGTCATAGGTTCAACCCCCCTATGAAAAAGTTATGTTCGACCCCTTGAAACATACAATTACCTGATTGCCGGATAGTTTCAAGTTATCGACTCCAAAAATGACATCGTTCTTTTCGCCTGGCTTGGGCTTGGGTAGTCCATAGCCATTGACCATTTCAAGAGCAACTGAGAAATGATCAGTATGCTTGAGAAGTTTACTGTTCCTCTCATTTTCATGAGGAAATAATGAAAAGGCACAGGTAATAGGATCCCACATCCAATTCAAGCAAATTCCTTCTTGCCAACCCAACCTCTTTACTAGTCCGAGTCCAAGTCGTATTCCGATAGTATAATCGAAATTCATTTTTTGACCAAGATGGAATCGGATATAATTTTGAGTTTTGTCCTTATCAGCACATTTTTCAAGCATTTCATCCATACTTATCTTTACTCTTGTAGGTTCCACTTTAACCTCTACTTTGGGCTCCGGTTTTTTAGCCGGGTATCTATATTGACCAGTATCGATTTTTTCGATATGGCCCTGTTTAAAGAGATCACATATACTCACACTTATTTGCTTCTTTGTAATTTTAGAACCTTCTGGCTTGTCCATTAGGTCAAAAATATCGGCCGCCTTCAGGACTTGTCCTTTACAAATCTTGAAAACATTTAGTACAAGTAATGTAATGCTGTAGGATAGTTTTTTCATTGGCAGTACTCCTTCAGTTAATTTATAGATTACTATACTTCTTATGCCAATTTTAAAGGTAAAAAAGAAGGGAACGATTAGTCCCCTTCTTACGGCTGATGATGACAGATTAGATCCCTCGCAATTCAGCGAGATAGCTTTTCAAAACATTTTTCAGAGGAGCATCATACTCTTTCTGATATTTTTTACAGAATTTTTCAAATCGTTTTTTCACCTGCTTTTCAATGGCCTCTTCAGACTTTCCACTCTCCATAGTTTCCAGATCGATACCAAGAATATTTTGCAATTCTTTCATACGTTTCGCAAATTTATTAAATGCTGTAATTACCAGAGATGATTTGCCTACAGGAACCAGTGACTTGACTTTTGTCATTGGCATGAATGATAAGCCACGTGCCTGAAACATATCAGGAAGGGGTAGGGTAGGGCCTTTAACCAAATATATGTCAAACTCAGCATCTACGAGTTGAAGTAACTTATCAAGCCAATTCACATCTTCCTCTTCACCACATAGATAAGATTCCATGAACCCCATTTCTGGAGTATCATCTTCCTTCAGATCTTTCATGAGCTTTGTCAACATATCTGTAGCTTTCATCATAGTGACAAGAGATTTTAAATCTGAATCAAGTACTTTACCTTCGGGTACAAATTGTGACACATTCTCAAGCATTTCAACCATGTCTCCAGGATCAAAGTCATTCTGATCAATTAGTTGCATAGTGCGGGCCGAATGAAATTCACGAAGTTCGCGAAGCTCCTCAAGATAATCTTCGAGAGTATTTAACATATTAGTCATTTCCTCTTCTTCTTCAACTGAGACAATGACTCTATTTGAAAAATCCTTGAATTTCGTGTAGTGTTCTTGCAACACATCAAAACAGCTTGCAAGAGTAGCTGATAGTGTGGTCTGAAGACCAAGAATACGAACCCTGTTGTTCATTGGTTCTCCTTTTTTAAATGAATAGTTCATACATTTGCACATTAAATTAATTCCTATTTAATTTTAAATTTAGTCGACGCATGTCGACTGCTACCTGACTACCCAACCCCCTTACTTGATTAACTCAAATTCGGGTATACGATCACTTTCATCAGCGGCGGGTATTCCGCGTTCTTCCATAAGTAAATCACGAATATGCATCATGGGTTTTTCACCCTGCAATTGTAATTGCATAAATCTATGTGCAAGAACAACATTTACTGCGGCGCCAAGATTCAAGCAATGTCTTGATGGAATAGCCACAAACTTGTGACAATGTTGGCGGATTACCTGAGGTATTCCACCGTCCTCTGGTCCAAATACATAGAGTGCATTTTTAGGGTGTACAAAAGTAGTTAGCAACTCTGTATTTGGCAGGATTTCAATTGCTACTGGAACTACATTCTTGAATCGGTCGAAAAAATAATCACAGTTCACCAGATCAACATGAGCATATCCTTTCATGCGTTCTTCTCGAGGTATACGTGTTTTACCTTCGAGTGCTTCAGATATGCGCGTACCTGTGAACCATACTTGTTCGATATCAAAACAACTAGCAGCTCGAATAACAGCTCCCACATTATGTGGGTACTTTGGATTAATAAGGGCCACTGATGGTGTGACGCCTTTAATATATTTTTTCATTTAAATTCCATTAAATATATCTGGCCCCCAAGTTAGGAGGCCAGTTGAGGAGGTTTGGTCGAGTTAGCTAGGACTCACATAGCCAAGAGTCCGAGCAAAAGCTTCGAAAACCCAAAAAAGTATTTCCTTGTGATAGAAGAAAAATAATACCACAAGAATTAAAACAATCGTAATTGTTATTTTTTGTATCATGATTAGTAATCTATTCCACAGGCGTCATTATAGAGATCGGTTAAGTACTGATCTACCACTCCAATTCCGTCTGAAATATATGATTTTAGTGCTCTGTTCCGCTTAATTACTTTTAACATGTTGCCTAGTTCACGCTTTATTTTCTTAACTCGCAGAACAGCATCAACACCTATTTTCAGTTTCTTTGTCATATCAGCTTGAGCCATCACTTCATCATACAAGCACTGAGCTTCTTCAATTAAATCAATTGCTTCGTTCTGCTTTTGCTGAAATCCCAGAGTATAAGATTGTTTTTCAAAAGGGTTCTCTGCCTGAAAAGGAGGAATTTTATTGTGATTTACCCAAGCTTTCCAAGCCCATTTAGGATCGAAATATTCTTCTGAATCCATGAACTCTAGATATTCATCTGCATAATCAAAGTTTCCTGAGAATGCATCAAATATTGCACGTAGAACTGTTCCGTTCATATTCCACTTGTGACAAAGAGATTTAAATTTACCTTCGAATCTCTGATGAGGAGGTTCTTTAAAATCACGATCAATTTTAAATGTCTTTTTTTGCAGTTTATCGTACACTTCACGTAAACCAAGTGTTTTTTTCAAGCGAGTGACAATTGCTTCTCCGAAATCAGCTCTATGAAGTTTTTCTGCGGCTTCATGCCTCAGACGAATAATTGCTTCTTTTTCTGCCTCAGGAAGTTCATCTTTAATCTCTGCTAGAATTTTGTACTTGTTAAAGAACTTGGTCATTTGGTTTGTAAAAATACGTGCTCTCTCATTGAGAATAGGAGCATGCTGGGCAGGAATCATTTCTGCTAGCTTGTCTTCTGGAAGAAAAGTAAGATATGCTGTCTCTTCCGTAGGTTTGCTTATATATAAGCCAAAATTATCATCTACGAAAGCATTCAGAATATCATTGGCGTCCTCCCAGTCTGGAAAAAGAGGATTGTTTCCCATGAAATTTCCTTTCTATAGTTAGTTTTAAGTTTGCTATTATTCTTATACCTAAACTTCAGCCCATTTCCAAACAAGACCACATGAAGTCTTACGACCTCCGCGGCATACACGAGCTATAGTATTGGCAGCTACTCCATGAACACGGGCAGCTTCAGATGCACTTTCGTAAATTCCTACAAATTCTCCTTCCGGAGTATATGCACAAACTCTTTTTACACGAGTTCGAAAAGTGTGCTTGGATTTACTTTGGTTGGTATCACTTATTTTTTGGCGGGTTGTTCTCGAATGCTTCTTATTTAGAACTCCGCCTGTATCCAGATTATACCCATATTTTCTGTTCAGGGACTTGAATTTCTGAATATACAGGCGTTCGAGTTCATCTACATCATCTGAGCCACATATGATGAGTTTTTCAATAATTACGTTATCCCATCCATATTTGTTTATAGCATTATATAGAGGAGTTTTGAATTTTCGCTCTTTTGCCACCTTTCGATGGTTTGACATGCGACTATTAAAATTTATCGTTTGCCCAATATAACGCTTTTTATTGGGAAAAACGAAACAATAAATTACGTGGCTCATACTTAGAATATAAGCAATATGAACCGTATTTTCAAGTGTTAGTGGATTTAAATCCAAGGAAATTTTAAGCTAAAAAAGACCCGTAGGTCTTTTTCATTATACGGTTAATCCATCTCAATTCAGCTTACCGGGTTCTCCGGGCTCGGCGTCATGGAACTCACCTTATAATATCTTGCGTGTTCAGGTTTAATTTTCCTTTTGTTAACGAGTACATTCCAGGACTCATTTGTTTGTAAAAAACACGTTTTTGCAATTCCCCGCCACTCATCAAAAAGAATATACAGAAATTTGTTTTTATATTTGTAGACATACATGGAAGTGCTTCCATCATCTGATACTATAAAAGGAGTCTGCTTTTTTAACGCAGCATTTAATTTCGGGTATTCTTTTCTTTTCATCTTGAGACCGTAACGTTCTTTTAAACGTTGACGAAAATGGTCTCTAAAATATAGATACCATGACGGTAAGTCTTGAGTGATGAACACGATACCCTCCTTTCTTTTTAAAAGGGAAGCGAAGATCACTTCCCTTAAAGTATATTCCGAGTTGTGGTAATTAATTAAATTAATTTAAGAATATACTAAAACCTGCGGTAATACCGAATTGGTTCATACCAACTCTGCCACCGTCCCAGTCCTCAGGCTCCATGTTAAATAATAGATATTGAAGACCAAAATTAAGTAGAGCGTGTTTGGTAACTACAACTTTTACACCACCGACACCGCCATAAGAAAACCCAGAAAGTGTAGCATCGCCTTCACCATAATCAATATTTGTAGAATTATAACCAAGAAAAACACCAAGATAAGGATAGGCGTTTCCCTTTAGATCAAATACATATTGAGGTACAGCGTAGAAAGCCCAAGTAGTTATTGAAGATTCATCATATGTCTGGGATTGAAACATAGGCATAAAACCAAGTTCAACTCCATCATAGACAAAATAACCAAACATAGGCTCTAGAGTAAAAGTATTTGTGCTGTTATCATCAGTTTCACCATCAAAAACATTTGTTTCCATTGTAAAACTGGCATTACCAGCAAATTCCCATTGCCCAACTTTACCAAAGTCCTGGGCATTTAAAGTAACAAACATGAATAAAGAAACAAAAAGGATCAGCGCTTTCATGTTCATCTCCTTAGATTTGTTAATAAATTTGAGGTTTCACCTCTTCTTTATTCTTATGCCGAATTTTTAATTTAAAAAAAAGGAGAGTCACCTCTCCTATAAACTCAATTAACAAGTTCATCCGGACCGATGTATCGAAGATTACTTTCTTTTTCTTTATTATCGAATTTTTCATCAAATTCCTTATCCAGTTCCCTGAGAGTATCGAATAATCTAGGTTGTGCTTCCCTTGTCAACACTCCTTGAAATTTAACATTTAATTTAGTTTCTTCGACAAGTGCCTTATAAGTAACTTCAATAAAATCCTCTCTAGAAAGTTGTGCTAGTTTTTTTGTAAATTCATATCTTATTTCAGACATTTCATCTATTATGGGTTTTAGCACTTCAATTTGCTGCATTGCAGCTTCCATCACAAATTTTTCTTGATCTGTCGCTGCAATTTTTTGCTGTTCTTCTAGAGATTGATCTGTTGCTGGGTCTTCCATATTTCGACTCATATCTTCACGAGCGGCTTTCTTGGTAAGATCAACCATAAAATCTACTCGGTCATTCAAGAATTTTTTATCGGACATGAATTTGTTTAAACGATCATTAGTAATTTCTACCATGTCATTTAGAATTTGTTGTGCCTGTTCTGTCATAGTACTTCCAATTTTTAAAGTAAAAAACAAGGGGCTAGAAGTGATATGCAACTAGCCCCAGGTAAAGTAACGATTGTCAAATTAATTAGCCCATAATTCGAAGGTCAAAGATTACAGGTTATGCCCTCTAGTCTAAGTGCTAATACTGATTGACTGAAAGTTACTTAAACGGTAGTCAGCGGTAGGCATGAGATTATTTGAGTCGATCCTATAAATCACAGAGGCTGCGTTCAGTTCCTGTAAAACTTAGACTAACCGTTTCCAGCGAATTTCTTATACCAAAATTTTAAAATAAAATAAGGGGCCCCAGGGAGATTATCTAGTAGGATATCGTGGTACGCTTCTTATACCCTAAAAATAAAAAAGAAAAGAAGTAAGCCATTCCTGTCTAGTACAGGGTGTGTCCTTCTTTTCCAGCATTGATCAGATGCTGTGTGTGTCATATTCATAAACTAGAATCATCATCTATATATAATCTTGTTTGCTACTCAAAACTGATTCAATTATTAATGGCCACAATACTATCCTCAGTCTTTTACTATACTTACGAAATGAGCTTACAAGCATGGGCTCATACGTAAAATAGCTGCATAACTTTAGCTACTTGCTTGTCTCTCGGACCATAGATGTAAGCTAAAGCGGGTCCTTGATGGTTATCTTATTCCAAATTTTTAAGATAAAAAAAGGGGCGAGTAAACCACGGCCCCTTATTTAACTAAAATTTTCTAGTTTTCAAGATAATCTTAAATTGCTTGAGTATAACATCATTCGGAGTAATACTAGCATCAGGCTTATGTAGTTCACCAGTGATTTTGTATTCTTTAGCTAAAATAATAGCTTCATTAATAGATATATTATTTACATAAGCAATCGTAGCAATTGCAAATGCTGAAGATCTAGATACTCCTCGTCTACAGTGAAATATTAAGAGATCTAAGTTCAAAGGTTTCAGGCTGTCTATAAAATCTAGAAATATATTTAAATTTTCTATACTCGGTATTTCATAGGCTTTGTATTTAACCATACACTTGAATTTTTTAATATCTCTAAGTAGCATTTGAAATTTAGGACCACAAAAAGCAGTAAGGCTTTTACCAATTTTTCTTTTATCAGTAGAATCCTTAACCAACGATACTGCTGCGGCCTTTAAGTTATTTTTATACTTCTTAAACAATTTTCTTGCATCAACAAGAGATACAATTTCAATTTTTGTATTTTGATTCATTCTATTACTCTCTTTATGTGGTCATACCAACCACATTCTATGCCGTAAATAATTTCCATTATTCTATAACAATTCATTCCTTTAGAATGATTTCCCGTTTCTCCACTGCCTTTATTTGATTGAAATCGTATATGAGGCATATGTACTAATGTTGTGGTAGGGTATTTAATTTTTGTAAAATTAATAATTTCATCCATATCCATTCTATTTTCAGCAACAAATTGTCGAACACTTGCCCCAATTCCTATATATTTGGGAGCAGGTAAAAAAATTCTATTTGTAACTCTTAATTCATATGCAGGCCCCTCTTCTCTTTTATGTGTGTATGATGGTAAAGGATTAGGGTTATTATCATCATAGTAGACATAGTCAAGCCCACCATTTAAAATTGTATCTCGTTCCCATATGTAAACTAGTCCTGTAAAATAATATCCATATGCCATCTCAAAATAATGTAATCTACCTTCATTTAATCTAGTTACATAATCTTTAATAATGGCCGCAGGAAAGTAGAGTCCCCTTGATAAAAAATCATTCAAGGATCTTCCATTAGGACTTGTTTCTCCAAATGCTAATTGATCTCCTTTTTTATTTATTTGATCATACACTACATCAAAAAGATGTGCAACCACATTTCCGTGATTAAAAAAATTATCTTTAAACCAATGATTCAAGATATTAAATTTTCTTACAAATTCTCGTGTTGCTCTTCCACGTCCATTATTTTTAGCAATTTTTCTAAGTTCTTCGTTTGTTTTCATGCGCCGGTCTTCGACTCTAGCGTCTATTCGGTACAGTTTCATCCTTGTTTACCTTTTGTTTTAGGATTTAGCTTGTCTAAATAGTAATTATATTACTCGATGGTTAGACAATATTTTTATGTTAAAGAAATCGTAGATGGGTGGCAGTTCAGCCATCTGTGCCGTCCTTACATAGTATTCCTATGCTGCGATTCCACAACTCTTATACCATAAAATTTTAAAAATAAAAAAAGGGCCTAAGCCCTTTAAAAATCTTCGCTCGCGCTTGCATCATCGTTGTCAATACATTTCATACATCTATCACAATCGTCTTTACTACATCCAGGTTCTTCTGGAATATCATCGGGTCCTATTTCAATTTCATCCTTGATTGCAGCAGCCTCTTCAGGCCAAACGTGAATGTCAGTTCCGTTTACGTTGATGGTCACAAGTACCTCCGGGATTAATGAATAAAATAGCAGGGTCGAAACCCTGCCACCAAATAAAAAGGAGAATCCTAAAATGTCTAGTATTCTAATATTCTTATACCTGAAACTCGTGACTTTTAGGAATTTCTGGCATGTGTCCAACAAGTACATACATATCCTTTGTTAACTCTGCAAGTATAATCGGGTCTTTACCTTCTTGTAATGCTCGAAAGTTTCCGAATTGTATTTGATGGGGAACATAGAATTTTTTGTGATCAAGATTTGTTTTAAATTCTTCTACGGGTTTTTCAGGAATACAGTATTCACACTTGAATAGTTCATGTGCCAGTTTTATTACTTCGGGGTCTGAAACTGAATGATTAGAAGGACGACTATAGCCGTCAAAAAGAAAATATAGAGGGGCATCTTTAAAATGAATTTTTTTACTGACTTCAAGCATTTTTTCTGCAACTTCACTTGTTATATTCATTCGTCTATCTGTAACATGCACGTCATTTAAATACAACTTGAATTTATTTAGTTGTTTTCGAAACTTGTCTATCATACTAGCGGTAACTATTTGTCCATACTCATCCATGCGTTCTTTAAATAATTGAGCTCTTCTATATTGATTCAAATCTCCATCTGCATGAATTATCTTGAGTGTGGCTGCTTTTCCAAATTCTACAAGTTCTTCAGAAGGTTTGGTAAAATTGTCATAGAAAGTCAGAATTTCCTGAGTAGAAGCTTGAACTATTTCATTGAACAGTTCATAAAACTTTTTTCTCCCTTCTTCACGAAGCTTTTCCGCAGCTTCCATTTCTTCGTCTGCTTTTTGTGCACGTTTTGTATATTCTGCATTTCCATCAGTTACCGGAATAGTTTGCTTTGTTTTTTTCTTTTTTCCAAAACCAAACATTTAAGGTCCTCCATAAAAGTTTTCAGATATTATTGTGGCCCTTACAACTTCTGGAATTCCAGCGGTTGTAAAGTTCCATAAAGGTCCAGTTGTTTCTGCTCCATGTATATCTCGTGCTATAACTATCCAATAGTACTTAGTTTTAAGTTCAAGGGGGTAGGGTAGTGGGTAGGTAAATGTACTATCATGAGATACAGCAAGATTTTCTACTAGCAGCGGTGGTACACTGGTAGTACCAAAATAAATATCACAGTACACAGAATCTCCATCGGGATCTGTACATGTGAAAGAAAGTGTTTGTCCATATGCTACATAGAACATTGCTAGAAGAGCAAGTACAAGTAGCACCTGAATTGTAAATATTATTCTATTCATTCATCCTGCCCTCCTAGATCCAGCCGAAATATCAGGGCTAGAGGATATAGAATAAATAGTATAAATAAAATTGAAAGAGTTTTCATTTCTTTCCTCGGATTATTAAATAAATAATTATAAAAATTAAAAGTAATATTATAGCCATAACGGTCGCAAAATTTTAATTAAACTAAGAACTAGAACTAAATCAAAAACGTCGAAATTTTTTTGCATGAACGGCGGTGAAAAAATAAGTCCCCGAGGCTCTAGTGTACTAACAGTGCTAGTGCTAGAAGCCTCGGGTCTCCCGTTCCTCGCTTACGCGTTCAATTGGTCTGCAGTTGCTATCTTTTTAAAAGCGTTGTGAAAAAACTTATTCGACATACGTAGTGCATTAAGTGCATGAAATATATCAGTATCTACTATGACTAGACTGCTCCATTTTCGATCTTTAAGATAATCTTCCAGTATGGCAGTTCCGTCTGAAAGAATATTATAAATCTTTTTACCAATTATTCCTCGAGTAAACGTGCCTTCTGGCATTTTAATGTCTAGCGAGTTACGAAGAACTGTGTAAATATCTTCCGGACATTTAGGAAGTGTAATGCCATTTACTACTACCTCTTGTCCAGATAGATTAGCCATGTATTGTCCGGGACCGACTTGATGTTCGGCGCTTGCAAGAATCATTTGATTCCCTTTCGTTGTTTAAGAAAATTTTAATTCTATATAGTCAAAGCCTAACCTCTCTCTAGATGACAGACTTTCAAAATTTTCGAGACTTCCGATATAATAGGATCTATTTTTTATATATCCTGTAATTTCGGCACGATCTCGAACCCGTTGACTGGTTTTTGCATCCTTTTTTACAGAATTAGGATTCATTAAATATTCTTTTTCATAGCCCACCTCTGGGTCGACTACGACGATTCGAATGTAAACGTGTAAATTAAAGTGTATTTTCATAATGTTTAAAAATAAAGAGCAGAACCAACGGCTCTGCCCCGCGCGAGCTACACGCTTCACTCCTTTGAAATTATCTCAAGAGTCCGTTTAACTTTATCTCGTGCAGCAAACCTGAACTGAACTGGTGCTTAGGTGTACTCTAACTTTCCAGGATAAATAGTTGGCTGAAAAAGTATTTCCACCTGAGTACTCGAATTTGTTTCCGTTCTTCTTGAAAAATGACATGTACTGATTGAAACGGGTTCTCATATGCTCATAGTCTTGCTTGTGATCAAGACAGAAAAATGTAAGGTAATCGTCCTGAAAGGTGTATGTGATAAAATCACGATCATTCACATAAGCTTCCCATGAATCGGGACGAGTTTTCCAGGCACTTGTCATTTTACTGTTCATGCAAGAGACCGTCGTATTATATTTCATGAAGTCTATTGCAGTGTAGTATTTTGGATACACCAGGTTTTTACTTCCCGGACATGTGCCGCATGATACCAGGAATGTCAGTAACGTAAATAGTACTACGGTGTATACTGTACTAAGAACTAGCTTGAACACGGGAATCTCCTTTCGCGAGACCAACGTTTTCAGTTATTAAATTTGTATAGAACTCAGGTTCTATTTTCGATAATTCATGTCCGAGAATTTTGATCTCATCCGGAGTGAGAAGTACAGCCTTTTCTCTGTATTTAGTACGGAATTTTTCAGAGATGAAGGTATCGAGCGTACTTTCTAAATTTACTCGGATCTCATCCTTGAATTTATCGAAGTCTCCGTATTTCACATTGACCTCCTTTAAGTTAATAAATAGATTATCTATCTTTATTCTTATACCTATAAATAGGTTAGAGTTCCGTAGTTGTGTGTAGCGTACATAGTAAGCACTATAGAAAGGTTTATAACTGCGGTATTAATGTCGTCGGTGTGAATAACCATATTATATGTATTAGCGATAAATAGAAGATTATCCATAATATGATCAAGTTCCTTGTAAGCTATATCACCATGCCATTCAGCAACAAGTTCTACTATAGATTTTTGGTATCTTCGTAGAAATTCCCTCATTGTAATAGTGTATTCAGCTACAGGATTTTTGGGTCTGGCAATTTCAAGCAGAACATTATAATAACCATTCCAATGTAGAGCAAGATCTTCATATTTAGGAGACATGAGCAATTTAGCACGCTCTAATGTAAACTTAGCTCGAGTTGAGACACGGTATCTTGGTGAAACTATGTAGCCTGCATAAGTGGAAATCTTCTTATCTAAAAATCTCCATCTTCGTAAAAGTTCCCTCTGCGGAATAGTGATAATAACTTTTTTCATACCACTATCAACACAAACATATCTATTATCTTCATGTCGTATAACAGCAATCCAATGACTCCACCTATCCACACATAATACTGCTGGAGTATTTTGCTTGAGTGATTGATTCAACTTATCTAGAGCTGCGTCGGGCTCATTTTCTAGAATTTCAATAAAATCACAGTCATAATAGTTTGCTGCGCGTTCTAGTCCAAGTTCGTCTGTACCACTCCACCAGCTACTACCCGCAATCTCTTCAATTTCTTTTTCATCTTCCATCCTTCCGAGCATTACCAGTGCGTACTTCAGAGCGAAGGGACCGCACTGGTAAGTTAATGGTTGTTTATAAAAGCTCATTCGTATCTCACCTTATCTCCATCTTTTTTAATTTCAGCAATAAATGCTTCTGCTTTTTTCTGATCTTCAAATTCTCTTGTTTCTGTATGAGGTGGAAAGTCGAGAATGAAGGTTACTTCGGGTTTCTTATTATCATTATACTTGAAAATAATCTTTTTCCCGAAATGTGCTGTATCAATATCAAAACCATCTACATCGATTATCATTAGTATCTCCCAAAATCAATCTGATAGACTGGTAGTCCGAGGTCTCTCCAGTCAGCAGTAGTCTGTTCACGATCTTCGTAAACTCCTACGATATAATAATTCGGCTTTATGTGGGTTTCATACGCGGCTCTTTTTATAATATAGTCTTTAGTATCTGCTTCATCAAGCGGCCTCATATACATATTATCATAATCGAAATTATGGTCAGACAACCATTTTTCAGTGGCCTCTCTTGCCGCTTCACTTCTTCCAGTAACTAAAAAGATCTTATAACCATGCGTTTCTCGTAATGCAGTAAGCATGCCCATAAGAGCAGTATTTGGTATATCTTCGGAAATCTTTGTATGATCATATGGACTTCGACCTGTCGGATGTAAAGCCAGTGTATTATCAATATCCACTATAATACCAAGAGGTCTATCTGTTTCTTCGAAACGTTTTGCTGCCAGTTCACGTTGTAAACCTCGTGGAGGAGATAAATAATCATCGTGTGGTTGAAAGTGTGTGTACTTTAACCAAAGAGCATTCCAATCTCCTTCTGGCACAGCATTTGGTCTATGTGTGTTATTATACCAGCATATACCGCGTTCAATCTGAACTATATGTTCACGTACTCTTACGTCACCAACTCTACGTGCTATTTTTTTCATTTCATCAAAAACACCCGGGTCAAGATTTGTGTCATCGAGAACTACATCAAAACCCTGTTCTAGCCAACTTTCAACTATATAATCACGAATACGTCTAATTACTTTTTCGTCTCGAGAATTATAAGTTTTGTTCTGCATCATAGCACGCAAGTCGTCTCTGTTTACTCGCTTAGCTTTATGATTTTCCACATATAGAGTTGCCCAAATTGTTTTACCACAGCCAGGAGGGCCTACTGTTAAAATAAGATTTGGCATTATTTAACACCTCTGAATTTTTTAGTACGCATGCCTCTTGCAACTGTGGGCTCAAGAATTCTATCATCAAGAGTCTTGATTTCTTTTTTGATGCGAGTAATATCATCCTTATCAAGCACTTCCCTGTGTACAATTGTTTTACCAGTGTTCAACATTGTATTCAGGCGTTCACGAGCTTTGATACGTCGGTCATTCTTGCGACCGGAAAAGTTTTTTTGTAACATTATTTATTTCCTTAAATTATATGTATTAATTAATTGTTTAATTACTATTTTTCCATTATCCTGTAATTCACGAGTACCAATGCCAGTAAAAGACTTGAGCTCGAAGTATTTATCTGGAATAACATTTATTTTATCCCATAGGCCTTTTACTCTATTATTATATTGGTACCAAGAATTTTCTACTTGATCAAAAAAGAAAACAGGAATGTCTCTTAGTACGCCATAACCAACTGCCCAGGCAGTTCCTCCATCAGGCATTAGAGATATTTTATTAAGAGTTCCAATACCATATACTATATCTGAATACATTGATTGATATATATCTCGCTGTATATATTTAATTATATACTCTCGTTTAAATGGTGCTGTTCTAGAAATTATAGCTGCCACTTTCGACACTTCGTTGTTTACATCTTCAAGTTCTTGAGAAGTTAAAATTTTTCTACAGGTGGATTTTGTTGAATGTCCATCAAATGAATATGCTATTACATCTATATTATATTTCAGGCATTCATTTTCAAATAACATGTCTGCACCACGAGCACCACCAGTATGGCACACTATCGGTTGTAAAGAATTTCTAATTTCCATTAATAATAGTCCTAACTGATTTTTGTCCTTTTTGTTTACATAGGCAATCTTACATTTATCACATTTACAAATTCCCCAATAATTATCATGCCACCAATTACCCTCTACAAGTTTTGCATTATCAGTAGCTAAGAGTTTCTGCTTGAATTTTTCTACATTAAATTTTTGCTTGAGCAGTTTTTCCATTATAGAACGTCTAATCTTGTCCCAATTAGGGAGTATATCTAGTTCTAATCCTAAATGTTTTGCTTCGCTGGGAGTTATATTTTCAAAAGCTTTTCTTTTTATTGGGTCATGTGTTTTAGCAGCTTGATATGCATTTTCAACTGTAGGATAAATTATACCATCTAACTCTACAGGACAATAATAGAAATTAGATAGAAAGGCAAAATCGCCTCTAAAGCTATCAATTGTTGTTTCCATTTTTTTATTAAAATTTAATGGTTGATGTATTATCTGATTTCTTATACCAATTAACTATCAAGATTGGAAATATGAGGAAATTTAAATCCAGGAGGAGTAGGTCGTGAAGATGTAATACAAAATGTATTAGTGTAATTCAAGAACATCTGTTCTTCAAGAACCACTATTTGATTATTTAATTCAAAGAGTTGATCTTGTAGGGACTTGAGAACTGATTTACCATCTTCAAGCTCATTAAATGTCACGTGCTCTGATTGTATTAAATCTTGAAAATGCTCTGTAATAAGTTTAGCACATGCGTTGCGCTGTGATTTCAAGTGCATCATGTATTCTAAATCTTGTTTTAAAATTTCTTTACTAAACATTATATGCTCACATCCATAGTTTCCCAAACAAAGGTTTCTTCGTTGAAGTGTTTTTGATTTATCTCTCTTGTTCGTTTAGCATCTTCAATATCTTTCTTTACGTTATTTATTTGTGTTGTTAAATTCACAAGCTTTTCTTTATCTTCTGTAGTAATCAGTTCTTTCATTAGATCGGCTAATTTATATTCGAGGTTAGTTTCAATTTTAACAGACATCAGGCTGTCTATAGCTCTAGATCGTTCATTCGCAGTATTATGTATATGAAGAGGGTCGTATTTAATTGAATTTCCCATATTTTAGTATGATTACTTGACAAATTGGTTTAAGATCGCTAAATTAAACAAGCGAGATCTTTTTTAATATAACAAATTTTGGGCAGAAACACAATGACACAGCAAGAATTAACAGCATTTGCTAAATATGCAGTATCCAATAATGATTTAGCTAGTACTCTAGCTCTAAAATATAATAGGGCTGTGCAAACTTTAGGACAGAGATATGGCATTTCTCCTCGCACAGTTTCATATGGCCCTACTAAACCATATATTAGTTCCGGAAAAACAACTTATGATAGATTTGTGAATGCTATCATGCAGCAGGAGTCTTCTGGAAAAGCCAACGTAATTAATAAACAATCTGGGGCTTTGGGTCTGTATCAATTTATGCCCAAAACATTGACAGGTCTCGGCTACAAAGGAACTCGCGAGCAGTTTCTAAATAACCCTCAATTACAAACACACTACATGCATAAGTTAACACAACAGAACGCAAAGTCCCTAGGTATAAATATTAAAACAATGAACCCCCAACAAGCTATGTATCTTGCAGCAGCACATTATGGCGGAGTGGGTGGAGCTCAAAAAATTATGAGAGGAAATCGAAGATATGGCAGTACAGTATTTCACGGAAAATCTCAATATGGTTATATGAACGATATCTATAAAAAAATGTATGGCAGATAAAAAGAAAAAGACTCAGGTTTCTGAAGAAGAATTAAAAGCAGTAGAAGGACTTGCGGGTGCAAAAGGAGGTTTAGCTTTAGCATCAAGGATGGATTTATTAAAAGCTAAAACGATAGCAATTCCAATAATTTTAGGAAGTACTGCTGCAATGTTATTGCCTGGTAAAGAAACAGAAAAGAGAGTAAAAGATGCCATCAAGTTTGTAAAGGAGTCTCAAATGGATAAAGCCACATTTGTGTTTGAAAAAATATCCAAGAAAAAATGTAAGAAAAAGAAATCTATGGTTAAGAAAGCAATAGGGCCTGCGGGAATAGCAACAGTTGCTTTAATAGGAGGTTCATTTGCTCCTAAACCAAGGAAGACAGCTTTAAATATACCTAATCCTAAAAACCCTGAACAAACTATGAAATTCAAGGATATGGTTAAATTACCAAAAAAATGAAAGTAAGATTCACAGCAGAAACCCCATTTGATCGTGCTAGAGGGTTAATGTTTAGTAAACCTCTTGCATCAGATGAAATTGCTGTGTTCAAGTTTGACAAATTAACTAAATCAGGATTTTGGAATATAAATGTTAGCTATCCAATTAAGATAGCGTTCTTTGACAATAAATTTAATTTAGTAGGCTTGCAGAATTTGTCTGCAGGACAAAGCTCAACAGTAACGGCTCTCAGGCCCTATAAGTATGCAGTAGAAATGGCAGACGTTGACTCAGATTCAATAATGCTAGTGGAAATCAAAAATTATTTAGAAAATCAGTATGGAAATAAATTATGATACATTTGCGCAAACCCTTCAAGAGGGTAACTATGCAGATGCATTTCATATACTATTTCGAATGATTGATAATCTTGATCCAGATGCAATAAGAGCAGATAAAGAATGGACGGAAATAACACGCAATAATTCAGATAACAAGACAATAAAGAAAATAGAAAAAGAATTCAAGAAACTTCCGCGAGAGAAGAAAAAAGAAATTGAATTAAAATATGATCAATTACTTAGTATGAAAGAGGAAAGCATTAATGCCAATAGGAATACCTGATAGAGGGAGATTTGTTGATATACCAAGTACTACAGAATCTCGTTGGACAGGAAACATTCAATATCATGAAGCAAAAAAAGCTGGTGCTCATTATGATATTCGGCTTAGTCCTCCTGGCAGTAGCGATGCTTTATCTTGGGCTGTTCGTCGCTTACCAAGTCCCGGACTTAAAACCAAGGCCATAGAACAACCTACACATGAGAGTTCTTACATGGGCTGGGAAGGAGAGATTGAATCTGGGTATGGAGCTGGAACAGTACGAAGTGTGTTCTTTGATAAGATTGAAGTTCTCGAATCAAAACCTGACAAGATATTATTTAATGTGTACAAGGGTCAGGGAGTAGATAGGTATATGCTAATGCATACTGGTGGTAGAGAGTGGTTACTCTATAATTATACTGGAGTAACAAATAAACAGGTGCCAGACTATAAGCCACATTACAAGGCTATTGACTTGCAGAATTTAAGAACTGACATAAAAGATGAAGTATGGGCGCCCAAGATAGATGGTGCACATAATACAGTACTTATTCGACCTAACAAGCGCCTGGATGTCTATTCATATAGAATGAGCAAGAAGTCCGGAGGTCCAATAGATCATTCTTATAGAACAGATCTATACAAGTTACGTGGTCCGGTTGATCTAGGAGATACAGTAGTTAGAACTGAGTTGTATGTACCTGGAAAGGACTCGAGTGTTATTGGTGGAATTTTAAATTCAAACGTATGGAAATCCAGAGAGTTACAGAAGCAAGTAGGCAAATTAAAGCCGGCAATTATAGATATAGTTAAATATCGAGGCAAGAATGTAGAAAAAATGCCTTACGAGGAAAAACTCAAGATGTTAAAAGAAATATCTACAAAGATACCGGAACTAGAAATGCCACCTCTAGCTATTACACAACAAGAAAAAATGAAACTTAAAGACGATATTATTTCGGGAAGATACCCGCTAACGAGTGAGGGAATAGTGGTATATAAGACAAAAGAAGCTATACCTTACAAATCAAAGTCGAATGAAGACTTTGACGTTCTAATAACTGGAGTGTTCGCTGCTAAACCTGGTAGTAAATATGAAGGAAATGCTATCGGGGGGTTTGTTGGAATCCCAGAAAATACGAGGACTAAAATTCGTATTGGTTCAGGTTTATCAGATGAACTACGACGTGAAGCATACTTGAACCCCAATAAATATATTGGGCTATGGGCTAAAGTTACTGGCAACATGCAATATGCAAAGTCAGGAAAATTAAGAATGCCTATTTTCAAGGAGTTCCGTTATGAGAAATACAAATAGTTGCAAATTAGCCCAGTTATTTATATATTAAATAAACAATTAATGGAGGACACTTAAAGTGGCAATGACGTTATATCAAAGATCCTATGCAAAGAAACTTACAGGATCTGACAAAACTACATATGTTAATTCTGTTTACGATACATATTCTGAAACTGCAAATACTTCTACAAGTAAATATGCAAGCCAGAAAGAAACAGAAAGAGGAAATGTACATGCTTATACACGTAAGCTTACAGTCTTGAACAACGGTACACCAGCTTAATCAGAATTAATTATGGCACAAACAGTATATCAAAAGTCTCTAGTTCGATCAAAGAAAAGGGACGCAGAAAAAATTAAAGATATAGTAGAGCAACCTGTTGTTGAAGAACAGCAGGTTGTTACTGAAGTAAAACCTGAAGAACCTAAGGTAGAACCTAAGGTAGAACCTAAGGTGATTAAAGAAGAACCTAAGGTAGAACCTAAGGTGATTAAAGAAGAACCTAAGGAAGAACCTAAGGTAGAACCTAAGGTAACTAAGGCAAAAACTACTTCTAAAAAATCTACTAAAAAAGAGGATGAAGATGAATAAAGCAACAGCGCAAGGCTTTGCAGACGAACTTCAAAAACTTGGCGCACCTTTTATGCCTGTTACTAGATTAAAAGGTGTCGCAAAAAGATTTTTTGCTAGAAGAAAAGGGTCAAAAGATATTATAAAACAAGTTAATGAAGAGGCCGCAGCTATGTTAAAGAAAGATCCCAATTTTAAAACTGGGCCTTTCATAAAGGAACGTACAGGCCAATTACAGAGACAAGCTTCTGAAACAAGTGCTGCAACGCATAAAAATATTATACAAACTGGTGAAGGTATAAAACCTAAAGGTTGGGTATCTAAACATAAAAAAGGCTTGATCCTCGGAGGACTTGGTGCAGGTGCGGCGTATATGGCCCTGTCTGGAGGTAAAAATCCAGAAGAAGAAAGGCGTCGTCAATTAATGGCGATGAGAAATACTCCGCAGAGGGTGTATTATTAATGTATCTTCTGATTGAGCATGACGGTACCAAGCAGAATAATGATTTAGCAGTAGCTTTGAAGAATGTTGCTGAAGACGACTTTGGAGCTACTTGCGAATTTGTTATTAGTGATGTGCCAGATATTGGCATTTTCGATTCCGAGAATAGAGAACTAATTAGGTTTGCTGGACCTCGTACTGAGGATGAGTTAAACTACATTATACATTTTATAAACGAGGAAGAAGATGAGTTACGAAATATTCCAACATCTAAACTACGATAAGGAACCAGAAACTCCTAATGATTTCGATTCTTTGTTCTGCAAGGTTGCTGAAAAGATGGAACCAAAAACCTTCAAGGAAATGGAAGAAATTATAAAGAATGCATTTGAAGGTAAGTACGATAAAGAATTAGTAGAGTGGGGAGAAAAACTTAAACTCGATAGAGTTAAACTTGCAAAATTATTTGGAAAATAATGCAAACTAAAAAATTGACCAAAACACAGGTAGGACCAAGATTGGTTAAATGTCCTGTATGTCATAAATTTACTGCACGTATAGAATCTGTAGTAAATTCTGTGGGCAAGACTCATAGAAAAATGGTGTGTCATAACACACGATGTCGCAGTGAGAGAAATATATAATGAAAATTCCATATATAAAATATGTTGAAGCACTTGTTTGCAGTAAATTCAATCGAGACACAATAGTAGATAAAATTGAAGAGCAAGAATTTTTTATTCCATTTCCAGGTGTTGATCAAGTACATCAAACTTTAGCTAAATTAAATCCAGATTATATAGTTAAGAATCAGCCAGACCCACACTGGTTAATGGATCTTGGTGTGGATAAAATGGTGGGATATCTGAGAAAACTAGAAATGCCAAATGGAACTGCTGGAATCGAAGGAGCATTTCGATTACTCGAAGACCCACTTATGTATCGACTTATAACTTCTTTAGCTCTTGCTAAAATAACTGATGAAGACATAGAATTAATTGTAAATGGAAAATATAATATAAATTATACTTCTGAGAATATTACAGAGTTTCTTCACTACTTTTTTAATGTCAAGTCTTGGACCTTGTCAGATAAAGTTGAATATGTCAAGGGAACTACAAATCCAGATTTAAAGAAATTTTATACATTAGCTTTAAAGGGAGATAAAGATCATCTCGTATGGAAACTTGGTGCCGCTCCTAATAAATCTTTTGATTCAATGCTTCGGGAAATTATGACGGACTCATTCTATAACTTTAAAGAGCAATCAAAAACAAATGCAGATCTTGCCCTCAAGTGGGGAGCTCTGGCATCTAAAATAGTTGAGAAGCTAGAAAAATTTGATCGTGACACTAAAGAAAAGAAAGATGTTTTCCAAGAAATTTCTTTCAAGTTAAATAGGGCTAAAGAAAAACACAGAGAAGAAGATCTACCGGCTTCAGAGGGTCCTTTATCTGAAACCAGTGGCAGCAAGAAATTTTCACATATATCGGAACTTAACTAATGGATAAAGCTCATATAGTATTTGAAAAATTAGGAAAGTTTTACAAACCACTTGTTGTAACTTTTGATAGACTAGGTAAAGGTGCAAAATCTCTAGGTGGGTTCTCTTTAAGTCGTAAGAATCTACAAAAACATTTTAAAGAAATATGGCAAGGAGAAAAGGCCATGAGGCCCCAACTTGAAAAAGCTTTAAAAGAAAATAAAGGCATAATAGGACTAGCTAAAAGACATAAGGATAACAGATTTATATTAAGACATGAATTAGCTCATAGTCTTAGAGAGAATAAAAACAAACTATCTCAAAAATATTATAAATTTTTACCATTTAATTTTATTGAAGAGCTGGCTGCCAATAGAGCAGCTCTAAAGAAAATAAAAGAAGTCCCAAAAGGATTAAAAACTCCTGCCGCAGTAGCAATGAGCGGAGTACAAACTGTTATACAAAGACCTGTACAGTCTGCAGTGTTAGCTACCGGGGCAATTGCTGGTACTAGTATTGTAGCAAATGAACGTGAAGCCAAGATGTATAAATCTGCACAAGTATACCAGAAAATAAGAAAGCCGTTAATTGCGATAATAAAAGCTGATCATTTAAGTCCTGGTGCAGGTGCTGCATATATATCAGATAAGTATGTAAAATATTTTAAGCATACATTACCAGAAGGAAAAAAAGCTTTAGCCGATAAAGCAATAAAAGAAGGAAAAGGCCTAATTCTTGCCACAGAAGACTTAAGAAAAGCAAAAGACTTTGGTGGTCGATACATGTTAAGGCATGAACTCGTGCATTCTATAAGAGATACTAAACGAAAACTTTCTGGTATTTTGTATCCAATTTTACCTTTCAAAGCAATTGAAGAGTCTGCTGCTAATATAGGAGCTACGAGGAGACAACTGCCAAATGGAATTAGACATGTTTTAGGAGTCGGTCTTGGAACTGGCCAGGCTATAGTAAAAAGTCCAATTCAAAGTACTATTGCCGCTGGCGGTCTTATAACTGGCAAAGTTTTATATGATAAAAAATCTAAAAAACATATGCTTAAAACTTCACAGGTATACAAGAAAATAAAAAATACTCCTACAAGTAAAGCTATTGATATGCTTTCTGATGAATGGTTTTTTAGAAAACCTCCGAAAGGAGTTAGGAAGGAAGTTAATGTAGTGGGTAGAGTAAAGTCTGCAGGATTATTTGATCGTATAGCAAATAAGATGGCACCAGATATTTGGTTACCAGATGGAAGTCATTTATTGCCTAACGTTAGAGATTATATTTTAAGAACTCTATATTCTTTTGTACCAAAGAAAGATGTAGTTCAAATAGTTCTTATAGGATCAATCACTGGTCTACAATGGCAATACGATAGCGACATAGATGTTAACGCAGTATTACCTACTAAAGAACAGGTAGAAAGATTATGGGAAGTACGCAGAGAACACAATGAAAAAAATATTCCTGGAACTAAACATCCTCTAAATATATATTTACAATCACTTCCTGAGAACGGAGAGATTCCAACATACGAAGATTCATATTTTGGTGTATATGATATTCTGAATGACAGATGGCTCGTAGATCCTCCGGATGCGTCTACATATAGACCTTACAGGGATAAATTTTGGGCAGAGCTCAAGACAGCTCGTATGCTCACACACGAATTTATGAGAAGAGCAGACAATTATGAGAAAAGTGTAAAAGACAACCTCGAATTACAGAAAAAAGGTCCTTCTACTCCTTGGGATTTAATTAAATCGGAAGCTAGAGTAGCAAGAGACTTCAAGGAATTAACGGACTTCATAGATGAAATACAGCATGGCAGAGACTTTGCTTATAATTGGGGATGGGGCATAGCTAGAGTAGGATATCGTAACGTGGTTTACAAATTTATTCATGAAATGCTACCAACTAAGTATGAGAACATACTTAATGAAGTCGAAGAACTTCATCATAAATCAAAATTCAGTGATGGCAGTATACAAGTCAAAGGAGATACTTGATAATTTCAAGCCCTTGATGGTTGAAACAAAAGATGGGAGTTTAGAATCATTAGAACAGGCTCTTAGAAAATTTAAAAAGAAAGTAGAATCATCTAGACGTTTAGATGAATATGGAAAGAGACAATTTTTTGTCAAGCCTTCTCTGGCTAAAAGAGAGAAAAGAAAAGCGAGATTAAAATATGGATAAAGCAACAGCAATATTTGAAAAATTAGCATTAATTTCAGGCGCAGATTATACTGATCCTAAATATATGCCTTATAGTTCTAAAGTACCTTTTTCTATACGTAAAGAGCGGTATTCAAATTATGTAAAAACCAAAGCTAAAGAAGACAAGAGTACTTGGCCTCAAGCTTTAACTTTTCCATCTGTCTCAGGCGGAGTAGTCGGTACATTAGTAGGAGCTGCACAAGGCAGAAATAGTTTTAGTGGAAAATGGGCCATACCAGCTTTAATAGGAGCGGGGATAGGAGCAAGTTTAGGCGCACTTGTAGGTACGGTAAATAAAAAACTGGATGATAAAGAAATTGAATATGTAAAAAGTTTATTAGCATCTAAAAATGTAGATAAAGCTATAAAAGATAGTTTGATTGATAGGTTAGAGGAAATGTATACAAGAGAAGAATTATATAGAGAATTTAAAAATGATGCAAGGCATCGTGAACTAATAAATGCTATTGAAAAAAAAGGGGAGTTAGTCACAGATAAAGCAACATACGTATTCGAGAAATACGCTGCAGCAGGGTGGTGGAAAAAGATAATAGGTCTAGGTAAAAAAGAATTAGGTAAAACTACAGATTATATTAGACGTGAATTACCAGGTGAAATAAAACCTCTTACTAATATGAAAAAAACAAATATCAAGAATATGGATGATTTTGTAAAAGTTAGAGGACGTATAGATTCTTCGACATCACAAAGAATGTTAGAAAAACAAGTAGCAAAACCAAGTGGACAAATTCCAGTTTCTAGCCCTTGGGACGCTAAACGTAAAGCCGAAGCTTTAGCTTTTGCAAAAGAACAAAGAAAAATGGGATTGATATAAATATTTTATGTCTCAAATTATAGAAACAACTAAGGCGGATTTCGCAGAGAATTTTTTGTACTTGAATGGACATCAACTTTCGTTGAATGATTACCCACATCTACGTGCAATTTACAATTCTGATGCCTCACAATCTGTATATATGTTTTCTAGACAGACTGCTAAATCTACAACTCTGGCTAATTTAATGATAACTAATAGTGTAATGTATAATTACTTCAAGTCACTATATATAGCACCAACAGTAGATCAAACAAAAGTATTTTCACATGACAGAGTAAACCCAGTACTTGAAGGAAGTCCTCTTATTAAAGAACATTATATGAACTCTTCACTTGTACAAAACGTATTTATGAAACAACTCTTGAATGGTTCTAGAATGTATCTAAGGTATGCTCTCTTGAATGCTGATAGAATAAGAGGGTATTCAGCAGACATGAATATCTTTGATGAGGTACAGGACTTACGCGAAGATATCATTCCGGTAGTACAAGAAACAATGTCACGTTCATTATTCAAGTGGTCTTTATTTGCAGGCACTCCAAAAAGAAGTAAAGGAACTTTAGCAAATATTTGGGATCGATCTACTAAGAATGAATATATTATTAAATGCCAGGCATGTAATCATTGGAATATTCTTGGTCCAGACAATATAGGTGATAAAGGAGTTGTATGTAATAAATGTGGCAGACCTATGGATGTCAAGCAAGGAGGACAATGGGTATCTACTTTTTCTTTAACTAAAAAACCAGCTATGGAAGGATTCCGTGTTTGCTTGCTCCATTTTGATCGAGCTCCTTGGGTAAAATGGGAAAGAGATGTAATAGGAAAAAGAGAAACTTACTCAGTAGCCAAATTTCATAATGAAGTATTAGCACTTGAATATGATGAGGGAACGTCTCCAATAACTGAAGCAGACTTAATTAAAAGTTGTCGTCCAGAGTATATTATGACAGGAGAGCCTAACGAACTAGATGCATCCTACAAGAGTATTATGGGAATTGACTATGGTCCAATTAATTCTGAAAATTCACATACAGTAATAACTATCATGCAAAAACGTGGTGATAGATATCATGTTCTATACATGAAGAAATTTTTAGGTAAGGAAGCAGACTATGCTTATATTCATAAAATAGTTCCAGAATTAATGGATAAGTGGAAAGTGGTTCATCTAGCTGCCGACTATGGTATGGGAGAAGCACCAAACTCAGAAATTAGAAGTAGAATGGGACATAATAAAGTAATTGCTTTCCAACATTTACCTACACAGAAAGAAAGAATTAGATGGAATCCTAAAATGCCTGCTTATACTTTATCACGTAATCAGGTCATGAATGATTTCTTCAAGACAATTAAAGACGGCAATCTAGTTTTGCCTAGATGGGACGATTTTGAGCCATTTAAGGACGATTTTCTAAATGTCCAGATGGAGTTTGATGAGGAAAAGAATAGTATGAAGTACATTAGTATAGGTCCTGATGACGCAGTGCATTCGTCCATTTTCTGTAAAGTAGCACTTGACCTAATGCAGGGAATTGCAAATTTTTCATAGAAAAACTTGACAGTAATTAAACAAAGGAGTATATTCAATTATGATAGAACCTAAAGAACTTGAGAAATTAGGCGATGGCATATCTAAAGACTATATTCAAAAGAACATTTCATTGAATGATGGGCTTAAAAAAGTAGCAGCAGAATATGGACTTAACAAGCAACAATTACGTAGAGTTGCTGAAAGTGCTAATGTTGCGACTTATTTAGGATTGATTAAAAATGCCGAAGACAAATACTTGAAATTTGATTTAGCAAATGCCGACGCAACTCATAGTGACATAGTAAAAGAAGGTAGAGAAGATTTACCTGTAACAGAATATACACTAGATGAAAAATCTATTGATGTATCTGATATCTTCAAGTTATATAAATCTGCCTCTGCAGAAAATATGCACACAGAAGAAGAAATTGAGAATATGATTAAAAATAGCCAATTTGTGAAACAGACTGGTGAATTTAATAAAAAAAGTGCATATCTGCAAGGAGTAACAGAGTATCTGAATGACAACTTTACCCAAACACAGGGCACATTTGTTTCAAATGTTGAAACACTACAAAACATTGTAAAACAGGCAGTTCTTGAAGGTTCTACATTTGCTGATATTACAAACATTATAAAAACTGCAGCAGAGTGCACAGGCGAAGCTATGGAAGAATTATTCAAGTCTCGACTAGCTGAGAAAATGACCCACATCGATTTTGACAAACAAGCTGAATTCTCAAGTTCGCTACCAAATACAGAATCTAGGATCTATAAATTAGCTAGTGAAATTGAATCAGGGTTCCTACATTCGCTACGTCTGGAAGAGGCATTTAATGCTTATAAAAATGAGTATGATACAATTCGTAAGGATAATGGAGCACCAAATATGTTGAAATTTGCTGGATTTTTTAATACAGCTAGTAAGACATTCAAGTGGTTCAAGGAACATCCAAAGACAGCTGCCGCAGTTGCTATGTTAGTATCATTCAAGGCAGGCAAAATGATGTCTCAGAAAAAACAAGAGACAAAAGTACCTCTAACTAGAGAAGCAGTCAATTTACGTTTAAGACAATATAAGGTAAGATAGTATGAAAAAATCTAGTGCATTTAACCTTAAAGCTATAAAAGAATTCAACTGGGGAGGTCCCTGGGGACAAGTTGCAACTGCTATAGTTGGTAGTGCTATCGCTGCAACAATGGGAGCTTTTGCCGACGAGATTATAGATTGGCTCAAGGAGAACAAACTAAAATCTAAAGGCAAACAATATTATGAAGAAATGTTAAAAGCGCATCCTTCATTAAAAAAAGAAGACCCAAAAACTGTAGCTCAATATTGGGCTTCATTATTTCATTTTGCTCCACACATGGCAGCAGACCCCTTATCTGCCGGTGCATTTATAAGACAATCTATTGATAGAGGGTTTCCAGAGTTATATGGCGGTCCGCCAATTGATACATATAGTACATTAGCTGGAATAAATAAATCAGTTGCGGAAACTAAAACTGGACCTGGCAGATTTTCTGGTATTACTGACGCTGCAGTAGGAAAATTACTTGGTGCCACTTTAATTGCACGTGCGGGTATAGACGATCGGAAGAAAAAGGATTACGGTCCATTAGAAATGGATTAACAAATGATAGACAAAGAAATATTCTTCGAATATGGAGACAATGATTCTGAAGTTTTACAACTTGTTCATCCGAGCAATTTTATAAAAACTGCAGAATATTCTCAGGCTTTAGTAGATTTTATAGCTACTCTCAAGGAGAAGGCAGACAGTATATATGCATTAGTTAACGCCTTATCTGCTGGAGAGTATTATGGATCAAATCGAAATGGCGATTATTTTCCTGAAGAAGCCCTGAAGGAATATCATAAAACTTTTGAGGCACTTGGTCATGTATATCGTCATCATGTAAATAAAGATCCGAAAAAATCTATGGGGCGTGTTGTATTTTCACATTACAACCCTGAGATGCATAGAGTTGAATTGATAATAGAACTTGAAAAAAGTAAAGCTGATGATGTAATAGGTAAACTAGAAAAAGGAGACTTGCCAGCAGTATCAATGGGATGTAGAGTTCCGTGGGATGAATGTTCAATATGTGGAAATCGCGCGCGTACGCGAAAAGAATATTGTGAACATTTAGCCAAAAATATGAATGGTATATTGCCAAGTGGACAACGTATTGTAGCAATAAATAGAATGCCAAAATTCTTTGATCTAAGTGTAGTGTTAATACCGGCGGATAGAACAGCCGGATTTTTATCTAAAGTAGCAGGATACAATGGGCAGGAAATAAAATTCATGAGCACAGTTAAAACAGCATCGAATTTAGATGTATCATTAGAAAAGCTGGCCGAACAGGACACTTATGCTGAAATAAGAAAAAATATTGAAGCAAAAGTAGATTGTGTGAGTTCTGACCCAAAAATGCTTATACGAAACACTCAGGCTAGAATACCGGAGGATAAGTTAAAGAAACTTGCTGAGTTTCCTTTGAATCAGGTATTATCTACGATGAATGCTTTACGTATTTTTCCTCTGAAGGAGGATTTTCAAAAATTAGCACTTTATAATTTAGGTGAGATAAGTCTTGCCAATGAATTGGAACAGAAAGGAGAGGTATTTGAAATTACTTCTGACACAGTTCCCGAAGTCCCTGTGGACGTAAACTTTAACAACTATAATGAAAAGGTAGCTACATTGTTAATGGAGCATGTGCCAGAAATGGCCATGACTAAAGAATTGGTTGTATCCAGAGCTTTAATTAAGGTAGCTGAAATAAAAGGTACATACTTTGAACCACTAGAACAATTGGAAGCTGTCAAGGAAACTGTTACACCAGCATTTCCGCAACAACCTCCAGCAGATAGAAGTTTTATAAGTAAAATCTTTTTTGGAAGTGAACCTGATCCAGAAACTACGGCACACAAGAATCCTATTATACCTATGGGTATTTTAGGAAGTCTATATTATGGATTTGCTAAAGTTTTTAATAATCCTAGTACAAATGGATTCAGAGAATTCATGTTAAAAAATAAATGGTTATTGCCAGTTATTATTGGCGCAGGAACAGCCGGCAGCTTGTTTGCTCAAAATGAAACATTCAAGAAAACTGCCAGTTTCGGCCAGTTTGCTGAAAGGGTTTTAGGTAGTTCACTTATTAGTATTCCAGTTTCATATTATGTGGCTGGTACTAAAGAGAACAAAGCTCGCAAGGGTGAACCAATAACGTCAACAGAGAACTTTATTAGAAAGCATCCCGTAATCACAGGGTTAGTTGCTTCTCTTGGCTATGCTCAGGCAAGCAAGATGCTAGACAAAACTCTAGGAGTAACTAAACTTGCTGAATTTATAACTAAATTGGATGATGCTCATCTACAACAAATATACACAGACTTAATTAACTAACTATAGGAGGTTAAAACATGGCTGGATTAAATGTCGATCAAATCCTTGAAAAATTAGGACGACAAAAAACTGCAGAAGAAAAGCTGGTTGAAGGATTAAGCGAGAAGTCTGCAGACGAAACTAAAGCCGAAGAAACCTCAGCAGAAGAAACTTCTAAAGAAGCAGAAGAATCTAAAGAAGAGGTTAAAGAGGAAGCTAAAGAAGAGACGAAAGAAGAAGAGAAAGAAGCTGAAGCTAAAGAAGAGAAGAAAGAAGAGACGAAAGAAGAAGAGAAAGAAGCTGAAGCTAAAGAAGAGAAGAAAGAAGCTGAATCAAAAGAAACCGAATCTAAAGAGGAAGATACTCGTACAGAAGCTGAAATAAAATTAGCTGAAGCTAAAGCAGCTTTTGAAGAAGCTCAGAAAGTCGTTGAAGCTGAACAAGCTGAAAAGACTGCTGAAGAAGCTAAGAAAGCTGAAGAAGAAGCAGAAAGAGTAAAAGAAGCTGAAGAAATCGGTCGCATTATGGCTCGTGGCTTTAATGATGAATTGAACAAAATAGCAAATACTGAAGATTCTGAAGAATCTAAAGAAGAAGCTAAAGAAGAAGTTAAAGAAGCTGAGAACAAAGAAGAAGCAAAACCAGCAGAAGAAGAACTTTCTAAACAAGCTCAGGTTCTTGTTAATCTATATTCTAAAGTATGGGGGAATGAATAATGAGTTTATTAGAAAGATATGAACTAATGAAAGAAGCAGAACAAGAGACTCAGGTTTCTGAAGAAGAAGTAAAGGTAGCTTCTGAAAGAATGGAGGTTCTTGCAAAATATGCTGAAGCTGCTGACGAAGCTTTAAAAGCTGAATTCGGCGAAGACTACTCTCTTGAAGATGTAGAAAAATTAGCAGAAATGTTAATTGCAAGAGATCTGGAAATTGATGATGAAGAAGTTAAAGTTGCAGAATTAGTAGAGGCAGGACAAGTCCTTGCACGCTCTTTTGCAGAAGAACTTCAAAAACTTGCAAATGAATCTGAAGAAAATTCAGAGGAAAAATAACTAGAGAATAATAATGGATGCTGAATTAAGAAAATTAGCCGCAGATGCAATAGTTCAATTACGTGATGAAGTACTAGAAAAAACAGCAGAACTTGAGTTAAAAGACAAGTCACAAAAACTCGCTTTTAAATTGTTCAAGTTAGGTTCTATATCAGCTGAAGATCTAGAAGAATCCATTGAAAAATTTGCATCTAAAACTTTCGAAGAATTAAATTTGATGGAAAAAGCCATCGAATTCAATATACGACAGGGCAATACTAAATTCGGTACCCTTAGTTCTCGTATACAAGACGATGATACGTTAGATCCGTTGACTCGTTATTTATTATCAGATGTACTTTAAATTGGGTACATTATTAATTGGAGGAAGAAGTAAATGCTTCAAATACTAAGTAACTTAAATCTTGTTACCAGAATGGATCTCGAGGCTAGCACTTGGATTCTAGCTTCTGGTGTTACAGGTACTTGGGTAGCTCCAGGCGGCGATGACGATGTAGATAAACCTACAGCAGGCGACTTCGCGTTCCCAATTTGGTCAGAATCTAATAGAGACGGTAGTGCTGGTTTCTCTCCAGACATACACTCTACAGGCAATGTTACTGTTATATATGGTAAATTGCGTGCGGTTACTGATCAATTTACAGGAACACCTGCAGCAGGCGAAGCTCTATTCGTTGACGCTACCGGTAAACTAACAACAACTGATCCAGGCTCTGGAGTAGTTGTAGCTAGATGTACAAAACCATCACACTCTTCGACCTACTTAGGTCAGGGTTTCACAGCAATTGAATTTGTAACTGTATAAGGAGGGTTATAATATGGAAAATATCAGTGCAAGTACGATAAACGAACTGTTTATCCAAAAGCTGAACTCTCCTGAAGGCCTTGAAAAAGTAGCGCAAGAGGGTTCTGCGTTCATACGTCAGAAACTACGTGAGGTTTCTTTCGCAAGAAAGATCGTACAACCTGAGTATGTAACAAAAATGGATCTGCAAAGATCTGTAAATCATGACGGTATGGTTAGAATAGTTGACATCGAACCTGAATCAAAGGCTATGATTGTTAACTTCCGTGGTAACCCCACAACTAACTACGTAATGGGCGAACGTTATGAGATCCCATTCTTCTTCGTATCTAGCGAAGACTTCCAAAAAACAGAAGAAGAGCTTTTAGCTTACGACATGCCTTTAACAGACGTGATCGAAAAGAATTCTGTTTTGGATATTCAAGAGACAGAAGATACTGCATTCATCTCTCAAGTAGGCGCAGCTATCGACATTGAAGTAGCAGCTGGAAATCAGACACACGTGTCCGGTCTCTATGCAACTTCTGGCGAAGTTGACTCTATCGTAAAGAAAGACTTTAAAGCTCTATTTGACACACTTGACGGAAATAAATTAAGATGTGAAGTCATCTTAATGGATTCTACAATGTTCAATAGACTCTTCTTATATGATGCTACTACAGCAGGTGACGCAGTAGGTTCAGAAACTCATGTAAATGGTTACTCTTATTCAACATTATTTGGTCGTAGATTGATCGTTTCTAACAAGAAATCATTGTTAGATAATACTATCTACGCATTCACAGCTCAAGAATTCTTCGGAAACTTCTATATTCTGAATGACACCAAATTCTGGATTGAAAAGAAAAAGAATATCATTTCATGGGCAGCTTATGAGACAATTGGTATGGGTATTGGTAATACCAAATCTTGTGCTAAATTAACTCTTAGCTAATCTGTAGAAATAGTTGATATTTCGGGCCGGCATTGACCGGCCTTTTTTGTATAATCCTTGACTATGAAGCGGATTATAGATATATTAAATGGTAAAAATATTTTTAAATTAGCGTAAATTTACAAAAAATTGTAAATAATGTACATTAATAATTGGAGATAATTAAATGGCGATAAATGATGCACATTGGTCAATCAACAGAGATACAAAAGTAATTTCGTATATTGGAGATGACCATGACGGAGCTTCTCCTTCTTATGCAACGGTTATTGATTTTCATAGATGGCTTCAAAGCTTGGCCGATGATGCTGTTGCCACTGGAGATGACGAGCTTGATATTACAAACGTGGATCCGTCACGTAGATCAACGGATAATATTATAACCCTAATTAATGGGTACACCTTATATGAAGCGGGGGCAACTCCAGCATCTGAACATCTTTACGATGGATCTATTATTCAGAATGGCGGAGATGATATCTGGGATGGTATTGTAAACTTTGGTAACTCTGATGTACAGATTCAAATTATACAAGACGGTTCGGTCCTTTCAGATGATTGGTGGAATCATAGAGATAAAGTATATGGAGATGGTGGTCTAAACTATTCAGATACACAGGGTATCTCTCATAGGTTTATGATTAAAGTTAGAGAGTCTGGAGCTGATATAGACGGAAGAAGACTTATTGGTACTAGTAGACGATTTGGTTATACATACGCAGAGTTCTCAATTAACGGAACTTCTCGTGGTAATAACGTACTTGCATTATCAGATTCTAATGACTTGAATAATGAAACTGTTCTTGCAACAGTATCTGGATGGTCTACTATTACAAACTTGACTGAAGGTTATATAGGCCTCGATGTTGATAATAATGGTACTCCTGAGTATTATTACTCTCAGTGGGACAGAGATGTATATACCATCAATCAGTTTTACGAGAGAATGAAATACATTACTCGTGATGGTAGCGGAGAAACTCTCTATGGCTTGAATGGTGAATTATTCAGAGGTATAACTCACGAAATTAATTATGGTTCTCTTTCTGGAACCTTCGATGAAGCATATCCTATAGCGTGGTCAGGAACTTATTCTGGAACAGGACAAGTACTTGCAGACAATGGTTCAAATAAAGTTTGGATTCAGATTCTTACTGGTCAGGCACCTGCAGCTTCTGATTCACTAGAACAAGTATCACCCGACGCAGCTACAGCAACAGTATCATCTACAACAGATCGTTCTGCAACAGTTTCAAAGCCTTTCGTAGGTGCTTCTACTGGTAGTGCTATCATTGGTGCTTATGGTGTTGGTATTGAGGTCGCAGATTTAACTTCTGCTGATAAGGTAACTGACCTTACGAATGCTGTAGTTCCACCACCTAACTATGTAACTAATACAGTTGCAGGTCTAGCAAGTGGTGAAGATAGAGTACTTGTAGCACCTTGGGATGGTTCAAGTTATGATGTCAATGGTGATCCGGAGATTAATAAAAGTCAATTAGTGCTTGTTTCTGGATTAACTACAGACGATATTACTGAGGTGGTAGTTTCTGGTATTGGCGGAGCCACTATACCTTCTGATACACCTAGTGACGGTTACATTCGTGTAACAGATAATAATGGATTTGAACGTAGATTACATTATTCTGCTTGGTCAGGATATGTATTTACAATCAGTGGAGGTGATTACGGAGATGGCAATGAAGACTTTAACTCTGTAAATGCCGATGCAGGAAACAATGCTTATATAGCTTACATTGACGAACTTGCGGAAGGTACCCTTGTAAACGATGGTAGCTTAACAATAGGTGTAACATATAAGATTGAAACTACTGGTACATCTAACTTTGTATCAGTGGGTGCAGCAGATAGTAATCCCGGCACTATATTTACTGCAACTGGAACAGATGGTGGAGGCAACGGCACAGTTCGTATCTATACATGTTCAAGTACATTTACATCTGTACAGGCTGGTTCTAGAGATTTGCTTGTATTAGTACGTGATGGAGCTTCTACACCAATTAAACAGTTCATCTCGAGTTGGTCACAAACTACTTCACCACAAACTATTACTGCGATCAGAACCACTGATGCCTAATGGAATGTGGAAATTGTACGGTTTGTTGTACAGTTTGTGTTATACCAGAACTTAATAAAAAGGCTGGAGAACACTGCGTTAATTGTAGTGGAACTAACTGTAAAATATGGGGAGATCACCCACAGACATGCAAAGAATTTGAATGTGCATATTATCAGGGTGGTAACAATATAGAGTTACGCCCTGATAAATGTGGAATAATGTTTTACAAGAGAAGTGATAGAATATTTATAGGAGTTGTAGTACCAGACACAAAAGTCACTGATTTAGCAAAAGCACAGATAGCTTCATTTAATAAACAAGGATACTCAGTAATAATGATGAAACTTGGAGAAAATCCTCATATTATTCTAGCCGAAGGACATACAGCAAAAGAAATAGAGGAAGAACATAGAAGGATATTAAATGGCAACCTATAGCACAGATTTAACGACTCTCAATACTACCGATAGCACAGGCACATATACAGAGTTTGCTTCACCTTATAATGGAGGAGGTACTCCAGATTTTTCTGGTGAACAATATATTCAAGGTGTAGACTGCGTATCTCAAAATACTGGTAAAGCTGTAGGGCTTGAAATTTCATGTGTATACGACCATGGATCTGGTTATTCTTTTAGTGCAGGTGATGTTATATTTATGTGGATGTTCTATTTTGCAGGAACAAACTTAGAGTCTTATGCTAACTCTGGTTGGAGATTAGCAATAGGCTCAAGCACATCAGCATGGGATTGGTTTCGTGTTGGTGGTAATGACTACGGCTCTCATAAGTATGGGGGGTGGTTTAACTTTGCTGTTGACCCCACAGCTACAGAAACTGGAACAGTCGGTGGCGGTAATGGTGGTACGTATAGATATTTTGGTAATGTACCATACACTCAAAATGAGGTAAATAAAGGTGATCCAGTGGCTATTGATGCTATTAGAGCAGGACGTGGAGTTATCAGTATAACAGGCGCAGGAGGTTCTTTCTCTGAATTAGCTCAATACAACGACTATAATGATGGCGGAACACCTCCAGGCACAAGTTCAACCTCTGTAGATTCCGGATATCATGTACTAGGTTTATTTCAAGCAGCTGGTGGTAGCTATCTTTGGAAAGGTTTATTATCACTAGGCACAACAGGGGCATCAGTAACATTTAGTGATTCAAATGAAACTATAATTATAGATGACTGTCCACATACTTACCCATCTTTTAATAAAGTAGAAATAAATAATGCAAGTTCATCTGTAAGTTTAACTAATATTACTTTTATTTCTACAGCTACTACAGCTAATGGTGTAGGTTATTTTGAAATGGTTGACAATGCTACAACATCTATGGATGGGTGTTCGTTTGTATCTATGGGAACATTTATATTTCAAAGTAATGCAAGTGTGCTTGGGTGTTCTTTTGTAGGTTGTAATAATATAACCGCCGGTGGCGGAACATTTACTGGATCAAAAGTTCTTTTGTCATCTGTAGCAGCAGATGGTTATGCATTAACTTGGGATGAAACTACAGACCCAGATGGCAATCTTGACAGCATGACTTTTTCAAAAGGAACTAATGATCATCACGCTATATATTTTGGTGACACTATTCCTACAAGTATAACTCTACGTGATATTGCTTTTGGGACTGGATTTAGTGCAAGCAATAATCAAAATAGTTCAACACTATATTTTGCAGATACTAGTGGAACCATAACAGTAAATTTAGTAGGGTGTACAGGTAATATTTCCTACAAGTCTGCTGGTGCAGATATTGATCTTGTAATTGATCCTGTTACACTTGAAATAGAAGTTACTGATATTGATACTCAGACAACAGTTTCTGGAGTCACTATCCTTATAGAAGTGGCAGATGGAACCAATTTTCCATATCAAGATCCTGTAACTATAAGTGGCACCGGTTTTACAGCATGGGTAGTACATTCAGGGCATGGGTTATCAACGAATGATTATGTAGTTACTCGCGGAGTAACTAATGATGACGATTATAATGGAGTACATCAAATTACTGTACTAGATGCAGATCAATATATTTATACAACTGATGAAAGCATAGGGTCTTCTCCGGCAGAAGGAACTCCTATAATAACATTTGCTCCTATTTTTGGATTTACAGATCCAGATGGTTTAATAAGTGATACCAGAACTTGGGCAAATAATCAATTGATTACTGGAAAAGCTAGAAAAGCTGATGCAAGCCCATATTACAAACAGCAACCTATTACTGGAGAAATAGATAATACTGCGGGGCTAAGTATAGGTATACAATTAATTAGGGATGAATAAAATGGCAGAAATGGAAGCAGGAGAAAAAGAGCTAAGATTAGTTTTTGAAGAAACAACTACACGAAATGTGCAAGCAATGCTAGATCATGGAAATGAAACACGCAAACTTATGCGCGAACTTCAAGAAAAAGTTAGAAAACAAGATGATACAATAATTGAATTAAATAAACAGATTCAAGCTTTTAAATTACAATTAGCTAATTTACAAATGGAAGTTTATAAAGGTGGAACTTAATGGCTATATCTATAACTTGGGCAGATCATGTAATACATGTTCCACAGTCTTATTTAAATTTAGTAAGTGGTACAATTTACGAACTTGATACCGAACAGTTTAGATTAGATCTGAAGGCATTAGAAGCAAGTGTTTATGGAATGCCTAATTTAAAAACACATTTACATAATACCACTGTAACAGTTGCTGGAACTACTTATGCAAGATCAATAACTATTTTGCCACCATATTCAGTAGAATTTGAAGATGGACAATATACAGTAATTCTTGTTGGATCTAATAATAATATATTTGATGTAGCAAATGGAATACTTGTACAAAATCAAGTGCAAATTATTCCTACAAATGCGGCTGGACTTATTGTACATAATGTTGGGTCTGGTGTTACAGCTCAAGACAAACTTGATATCGCAGATGCAGTATGGGACGAGGAAACTTCTGGACATACTTCACTAGATACTTTTGGTGATAAAAACCAGAATAAGGTTCCAAGTGAAAATATTACTGATTATAAAGATAATCTAACTGCTAGTGGAATATCGGATTCAGTTTGGGAAGAAGCGATAGCAGATCACACTACGGCAGGAACATTTGGCAATGAAGTAGCAAAAGTTAGTGATTTATCTACAATTGTAGATACTAATGCTATTGCAACAGCAATATGGACTAGTTTGACTAATGATTATTTAATTCCAGGCACACTTGGATATGATATTGCTAAGAAAGTAGATTTAGATTTTATAAATACTCAACATAATTATACAATTAGTGGAGCAGGAGATATAACTATAAATCTTGGAGGAATAGAATCAGGAGATTATACAGATACTCAAACACACGATGAAACTTATTTAGTATTACAGGAAACAAGTACAGGAAATAGTTATGATTTTACATTTAGAGTTAACGATGCAGAAGAGTTGCCTAGATTTTTCCAATTTCAAGGACGTTACGAGGGTAATCCTTCACACATAGTAGATGTAGAAGCATATAAGCATGAGACAGGTACTTTCGAATTTATAGATGATCAAAATGGTGAGCACATTCTTGAGCATTCAACGACAGATGTATTTAAAGAATTTATTCTGACTGGAGATCACATAAATCCGACTACTAAAGAAGTAATTATTAGGATTACACACGAAGCTCCTGGAAGTGTACTACATTATCTATATATTGATAAGATAAATATAATAACATCAGATATTGCTTTATCACTTACAGAAGCAGGTATAGCGGCAGCCGTATGGAACAGCGAAATAGCAGATTATACCGTTTCAGGCATATTTGGTAGTGAATTAACTGGAAATATTGATTATGTCGCAGCAAAAGTCGATATTAATAATACAATACTACAATTTATAAGTGATCTTGAAAGTGGTAGACAGGTACTTATTGGTAATCAATTAATATGCTATAAGCCAGATAATGTAACTGAATTAATAAGATTTAATTTATATGATGCAGGCGGAAGCCCAACAACAGACAATGTTTATAGAAGAGATAGAACATAATGGTAGGAGTTAAATTAACACACGGCGTTGGCAAGAATATACTTACTTGGGGGTTAGGCTCTATAGGCAAAGTAGTCTACCAAGCCATAAGAGAACTTATACGCATGACTTCTAAAATAACTAAACGAATCTCAATGATTTCAAATAACTAATGGAACTAGTAAGATTTAATTCGGTAATAACTAAAAACGTGGAGCATAGTTCAGAAGTAAAAGTTGGAACTATCAAGCAAAATAGTTATATAACGAACTCAATAGAGAAAACTTCTCTAATACAAAAAATTAAATATTTAATATCGAAGGTATTTTAAAATGGGAAAAATATATGTAGGACAAACAGCACTTCGTTTTGAATTAACTACAGATGTAGATGTAAATGGGGCAACATGTTATGTCAAGTATAAGGATCCTGATGGTGATATAGCAACATGGTCTGGAATTATATCTGATGCAGACACTGGAGTATTTTACTATGATGTACAGGAAGGAGATCTACATACTGCAGGAGACTGGGTAATGTGGGCATATGTGGTATTTCCAGATCTAACATTTGCTCCTGGTGAACCAAATACCATTCAAGTATACGAGGAGGGTAAATAATGGGAGATACAGTATTTACAGTAACAAATGACGAAACTATACCTAGTGCAGATCGTCCATATGTGTATCGCTTGAGAAGATTTTTACAGGATCAGGATATTTTAAATACTCTAGATCAAGTACAAGAGTCTACTAATGTTGACTTATATTTTGCTCTTCAGGATTGTCTAGATGAAATAAATATTACTCCTCCAGTAACTACTCACTCATCTTTTTCAGATGTACCCTGGAGCATACTTAAGCTTGGTGGTGTACTTAATATTCTAGTGTCTCAAGGTATTTTATCAGCACGAAATCAATTAACATATAACGACACGGGCGGCATTCAGGTTTCTGATCTTGATAAGTATGGCCGATATGTAAACTGGTTTAATGTACTTATAAATAAATACTTGAGAGCATTATCAAGTTGGAAATTAACTAAGAACGTAGACGATGCTTACGGCACTGATGGAGGCATACCATCTGAATATGCTGATATAGGTGATTCATAATGTTAATTTTAGATTACTTGCAGGTATCTACATATGATGGACAGAGTTTGTATTTGACCTGGGATTTTTTACCAGATACAGATCTAATTTCAGACTATAGTGTGAATATTTATCGATCAGAATCTCCTGTAGATGATATTACTCAGTATGAAACTATAGCTTCTGGTCTTAGTGCCAGTCTATATGCATATCAGGACACAGGAGTACAGCAACTTCTAGACCTTGGAAGACCTTGGTTTTACAAGCTCGGAATATATGAAACTACCATTACTGGAATAATTAGTTATCAACCAGATCCGGCATCTTACTTGAAAGATGATGTTCCGGATAGAGTATTTCGTGAGATAGTAAGAAGAAAGAATATTAATTTACAGAACACTCGATTTTCTGGAAGAGACTTCAAGATATTCAAGAAACGCACTTGGGGAACTCATTGTCCCGTCTGCTGGGATATAACTCTACAACGTTCTACTGATTCAAGCTGTACTACATGTATGGGCACGGGTTGGATCAATGGTTACTATGATGCAATTGAAGTAAGAGGCATGAAAAATACAAGTCCTAAATTAAGTCAAATAAATATGTTTGGTGAATGGAAGCCTAGCGATAGTTTGTTATATATGCTTGGATATCCACCACTCAAGCCACGTGATATTGTAGCGGATGATAATAATCATCTTTGGACAGTAGTACAAGTTCGATCTGTTGAAAGACTCGGACACATAGTTGAACAAATAGTACAAATAGCTTCAATAGCACAAGATGATTTATTATATAAGTATCTATTAGCTGCTGACCTTGAACTTAGTGGAACACAAATTATTTTATCTGATACTCCAGCTATTTATTATTCAACTAAATTATTCGTAGCGGACACTTCGAGTGGAGACGATACATATACTCTACCAAGGGCATCTATTTGGAAAGATCGATCTATAACATTTAAGGCTGATGATTTACTTGGGGGAAATGTAATTATTTATCCTACAATGCCCTCTACTATAGATACATACGATAGTTATATAATAAATAATCCATATGGATCAGTAACATTACAATCAGACGGTTTAAATTGGTGGGTAATATAATGAAGCAACTTTTATTTATTATTTTATTTTTTTTAATATCAATGACGGCATTTGGACAGCAATATTCTTCTGAGCCAGGACAGCGACTTGTAGGCCTTAAAGGAGGTAAATATCCTTTGACTCTAGAAGGAATGCAAAGAGCAATAAATAGTCTTGACAGCGGTATAGTATATATAGCATACCCCGGTTTAACTGATACCGCCGGCCTTGGCACAATACCAGAAGGGGTTAAACTTGATGGGTGGTTAAATGGCGAACGCATGGTAAGTGATGGAATTTACCCTCCAGTACTTAAAATTGGTGATGATAATACGTATGTCGAAACCGATATTGTTAATTCTAAGATATCTTTAAATGCAGACACTGTTTCTATAAATGGTAACAAAACAGATGTGGGCATTAAAACCTACAAGGCAATACTACGACAAAATGGAACAAACCAGCCCACGGCAACTGTGTTAGAGAATACTACTGGCTATAGTATTACATGGATTCGTGGCGGCACGGGACAATACTTTACGATGGGAATACCTAATTTTTATTATTGTGGGATACGTACTTTTAGCTCTGCTTATCCACTAACTTATCAGGATGGCTTATATAATGTGTTTGTTGAAATAAAGTTTTATGGTCCAACTCCCACTGACAACTCAGTTACTTTTATTACATCACATGGTGATATCCATATGGAAACTTATAATTATATAGAATAATAAATTATTAAGGAGAAAAATGGCAGTAGAAATATTATTAAAAAACGTAAGTGATGTTCATCCAGATCCAAATATAGATAGGACATCATCACTTAAACGAGGAGATTTAGTTTTTGCAAAAGACATTCCTCATGATGGTTGGAATGAGTACGAGACACTTCCTGAATTTACGCGGGTAGTAGTTTCAGATGACACTGTTTCTGGAATTAATCAGTATATTCAACCTTGGTTTTTAGAAGCAGATTTTGAGAATTTAAATTACAACACAGAAAGTGGAATTTACACAATACGAATGTTTTCTAATACTCCGGGAGCCGGACAGCTTGGTGCAATAGCTCCTGTAGATATTTTACACCATCTAGAAAATTGGAATTTAACAATTTCTGGATATTCACAAAATGAGATTATATTTGAAGCTGATGTTACTAAAATAGCAATATCAAGAAATTTTTGGAATGGTATTACTACTGGCCTGGTAGTTACTCCAGTAAGCTTTGATACAGAAAATAAAATACATACTTTGAAGGTAAGTTATTCAGGGTATGCCCCACAAAAACAACGAACTGAGGCTAGAGCTTTGCTTGAATTTGCTTTGACAGATAGGGGAGCAACAATTGGGCAAGAGAGTATTTACGGACAGCTAATGGAAATTACATTGCCCAGTTCAACTATTATTAATGAATGTAAGAGTAGAATTTATAGTGGGGTACATAGAGTAGTATTTGCAAGACGGTATTATATAAATACTGGCGGCATGAATGGTATAGAGGCATATATGCAAAATAATAATGGTGATCCTATGACTGTTACAAAAGCACAACTACAAACATACGTAAATGATAGGCTGGATGAATTTTAATGTATACTTATAACAGAGAAGCATTTTTTAAATGCTATAGAGTGCAGTTTGGAAATCTAACAGTAAGGAAGGTAAAAGGTATAGAGTTTTTGTTAAGCAAGTTAGAGAAATCTACAAGAATTGATACAAATCCAAAACGGGCCTATACTTTGGCAACTGTAAAATGGGAAACCGCGGACACATTTGAACCAATTACTGAGTATGGTTCTAAAAAATACTTGAAGAGTAAAAAATACTGGCCATATATAGGTAGAGGCTATGTACAGTTAACTTGGCTATATAATTATAGAAATTTTGGTAAGGCAATAGGAGTAGATTTGGTAAACATTCCTGGACTAGCCAATGATTCGGAAGTGGCCTGGAAAGTACTTGAAATAGGAATGACAGATGACTATGAAACACAGGGATTAGAAAAATCACTTGACCCAAATTTTACATCTAAAACCCTCGAGGATTATTTTGATAATGGTAAATGTGATTATAAGTATGCAAGAAAAATTATTAATCCTAGAGATTATGCTAGCTATGAACCTATAGCTGAAATGGCCAGAAAATTTCACAATTGTTTAGTAAGAAGTATTATAACAGAAGAGGATATACCAAATCCTCGTGGATTGGATACAAAATTATGAAGTTATTCGATAAAATTTTAAATAGTACTTTAATATTAATTTTAGCAGGAAGTTTATCTTGGTTTGCCATTTTTGAACACGATAAATTTAATGTGCCTGTGTATGAAGTTCCTGAAGAAGTTGTAGAGAAACCAGAATCTATTGATTGGGCTCCATTAATTCCGGGTGCGTCTAGTATCGCAGTATTTTTAGCACGCTATTTTCTTATTGAACGAAAAAAGAAAAAAGCTAAATTAAAACTGCCATTAACCGATCACCTTATATTTGACACTATTGAAGATATGATCGAAAATGAATTAAAACATAGAAACTTTGGTTCTGAAGGAAGGACAGAAGCTATGAGGACGTTAATATCAATACAACTTGAAACTTATGGAGAATTTCTAAAGGAGTTTATTTTAATAAACACCAAATTTGATAGTAGTGCTGACTTTAGAAAGAAGCTACGGTCATGCATTTTTGATATGGTAAATAAAACTGAAAAACGTTGGCAAGAAAGACAACTACCGCAGAAATTAATAGATAAATATAGTGCTCTATATAAGCAACGGATAGAGCTATTATTATCTGATGTTTTGGTGGCATCAACAATTTCGAATGTAGAAAATAATGAAGCTCTAGAGACTTTTTTAAATGATGCCAGAATTATTATTCGTACGGGATTACAAGAGGATGTAATGGTAGCTCTTCGCGCTTTAAATGGTGAATTGTCTGGATTAACATTTAATGGGAAGAAACTATAATGAATATTAGTAAAACTAAACAGGAACACAAATTTCAAGAACAACTGTTACAAAATTTTGAGTTTTATAAGATAGCATTTGAATTAGCTAAAGACGCTAAAGTAGTTTTGGAGGACTGTGTTATAATAAGATTTAATCCTGCGACTATGGAAATGTTTGAATGTGATGATCCTCACTCCCTGTTCATGCACAGATTAACTGAGTTTTTACCAGAAGAAATAGCGGATAATGGGTGGCTTAAGGAGAAATGTGAAGGTAGTGTAATGATTGAAACAGAACTCAAAACTTGTAAAGATAATTGGGTTCCAGTTACAATTAATTTTGACAACATTTCTAGTAATGGAAAACAACGAACTATAGCTACAATTCATGATATCACTGATCGAATAAAAGTTAGACGAGAGTTAGAGGATGCAAATGAATTTATGTTCACAGTGATGCAAAATTTACCAATAGGAGTATCTGTAAAACGGTTTTCAGATAAGCAGGCTAAATATATGAATAAACATTTTCCAGAGATTATGGGGTGGCCGGCAGAGATATGTCAAAATTTTAATAACTACTTTGAAAAAGCATTTCCTTATACCGATTCAAAAAAATTAAAAGAAATGGTAATAAATTCTGTTTCGACTAATAACATATCTCATTGGGGAAATGTTAAAATAGAGGATTCTGAAGGCCGAGAACGTTTCTTAGATATGACAATGTTTGCCATAAAGGACCAGGATCTTATGATTACTTTGGTACGAAATGTAACACAAGAATTAAAAGATAGAAAATGGTTAAAAGTAAAAAGTGAGGCGGTGAAAGCACTTCCAAATCCTGTTGTTATTACTGATTCAGAGGGAAGAATACTTTGGATAAATAGTTCATTTACTAAAATTTATGGATATGAGCTCGGAGAAATAACAGGTGAAACTCCGCGAGTATTAAAATCTGGAAAGCACGAAAACAAATTTTACAAAGAAATGTGGGACATTATAAAGGCTGGAAAAACCTGGTCAGGAAAAGTAATAAATAAAAGAAAAGATAAAACTTTAATAGAAGATATTCAAGTGATTATGCCTATACGTGCAACTGGCCAAGAAATCACACATTTTGTGGCTATTAAAAACTTAACTGAAGAAGAACTTGACTATTTCGCAAAATAACAATATATTCTAATAAACCATGAGAATAGCGTATCGTCTAGAGAGAGCAATAAAACCAAGCGAAGATCTCAGAGCAGATCAACAAATAATTGATTTTATTCGAAAATCTCTTAAAAATAGAAATAGCGGCAAAAACATGGAAATAGATTTAGGAGTAATTCCTATACCAATTAAGGACTTTCTATTTAATAGATTAAAAATATGACTTTTTTCAACCCCTATAATAACTTAAACTTGTGGATAAAACACACATTTATAAGTTTTGCTCAGGGGTACTTTTCGTTAGATAGTAAGTTCACGTGGAGTTTAGATCCACAGGCAACTAAGATCATTATAGCAGATAAATTTGCAGTTGATCTGGGAGTTATAGACAAAAGGCCTGCCATCATTTTATCTCGTGGTGGGTATGGTTGGACAAATACTTATAGAGGCCAGAATGGTATAAATGCAGCACTAGCTGATAAAAAAGTTGATACTTTAATGCCTGCACCGTCTGGCGACAGAGATTTAGATTTTGTGTTTACTGATATTTTAAGGGGATCAGTAACATACAATGTTCTTTCAAAGAATGGAATTGAGGCCGAAGATATAGCACATAGACTATTTACAGCTCTTAGTGGCTATAAAAAAGAGTTTCAAAAATATGGCGTACATGAAACTAGCAATTTAACTATTGGTGATGAGCGTATAGTTAGGGCTACTTCAGAAATAGAGGCTGTAGGAATAACAGTAAGTTTAGCTTTCTCAGCACAGAAAACTATTGAGAAGGCAGGTAAATTAAATAATGTAGCAGTGGTTGCTACTATACCAAAAGAAACTACTACTGGAACTACAACGACTGAAGTAGTTATGTATGAAACTATAGATTATACAATCACCAATAATGGTACTACAGTTGAATTTGTTACTGCACCAGCAGATGATACGATTCAAATAGATGTTGCATTTGTCAACGCCATTGATTTAAAATCTGTCACATCGACACTAGTAGGAGATCTTGATGGAGAAAATACTACCTATATTATTCCAAGTGGCGCTGTGTATGGATACTATACTTTAAATACTGCAATAATTGTGAGTGGTACTTATACAATATCTGGTTTAACAGATTATGTATATGAAACAACTTCTGGTTTGACACAGACTGATACTGTGGCCGATCCAGATTCATTCATAGTCATTGTTGAGTAATTCAATCCCAAAAGGAGAATATGAATAAACTATCAGAAGATATAATATTGTCAAGCTTTCTAGAAGAATTAGATGTACTAGAAAAACAAGGCACTTTAAAGGTGACTTTAAAAGCTCTTGGCAAAGTTTTAAGAGAAGCGGATTTGGTTGCGGGTGAAAAGGGACTCAAGGCAGGATTAGAACTCCTTGGGCGACATAAAGATCCCTTAGCTCGCGTATCAAAAGGAACCTTAAAGAATCCCGTTAAAGCAAAAACTTATGAGGAGGGAGTAGGAGGTATTGGTAAATTCTTGTTTAAAGAAATAGGAAATACTGCAGATGCATTTTCACAGGTAAGTAAAAATGTTGGTAAAGGACATTCTCTTACGCATAATGTAAAACAGACAGTTAAAAATGTAGGAACATTATTAAGTGAACAAGTTAGAGCATCTAAATACAAAGTGATACCAAAAGAAACTGCTAGGTTTCCTATAGCAGACAAAGGAAAAACTATTCAAGGAAAAGGTCTTTTTAAAAGTAAAGGATTTGATAGAAAAGTTGAGGGTACTACTACTACGGGAGATTACATTGTTAAAAAACGTAAAGCAGTATTACCAGGGTCCTTAGCTCTAACTCCAGTAGGATTTGGAGCAGGTGCTTTTATATTGGGTTCCGGCAAGAAGAAAGAAACACTTGGTTCTAGAACAGGCGCTGCTGTACAAGAAACAGCGCTATGGTCTCTAACACCTCCCATTGCTCAAGTAAAATTAATTTCTGATATGTTAAAATAATTTATTGGAGGATATATAAATGGCATATGTAAAACCCGGAGTTGAAATTGTACAAGAAGCGAAATCTACTACTCCAGCGCTTATTACTCCAGACTTATATGGTGTTATCATAGGTAACGGTTTCCATTGGCAAGATCCCAATGCGGACAATGATGCGTCTATCGCAACAGAAACTTACGATGGAACAGAAACTACCGTGGCACTAAGTGGAATAAATAGTGTATTTTACAATGTAAGCGACTTGGAAAATCTAGTTTTAGTAGACTTGATTACAATTTCAGGTACTGGTATTGGAAACGTAACTCATTTGACTTATACAGATGATTACACAGTATCCAATAATGAAGTAACTATATCAGCAAATGTAGCATATCAAAGTAATTTATATCAAATAAGACTAGGATACTTAGCTAAAAAGAATTCAAGTGACTATGGATATAAAACACTTTATTCATTAGCTGACGTAGAAGAAACAATTGGTGAGCCAGTATCTTGGAATCCGTTAGCATTTGGTGCACGTTTAGCTATGTTAAATTCTGGTACAGAATTAAACGTATTGAACGTTTCAGGAATGACTGAAAATGATATCGAGACTGCTGTAAGTAGCACTCTTGGTACTCGAGAAGTATACGCAATTGCGCCTGCAACTCACAACATTGCTATCGGAACTTTGAAAACTCACGTTGATGAATATTCATCAGCTACAAATAAAAAAGAAAGAATTGCAATCATGAATCAGGATCTATCTGGATTCTGGGCAGGAGATGCATTTTCTTCAGACAACACAGAGAAAACAAATACAGTAACATCTATCAGAGATGCTAACATTTCTTATCTTGATAGAAGAATTGTTATCACACATCCTGATGTTGCTTATATAACAGAAACCCGTCATATTAGCACAATAAGTCCTACTTGGATTGCTAATAGCTTTACAAACACTTCTGCAGGATTCGCATCTTATGGTTTAAAGGCAAAATTTGCTTTTGATGCTTTTATCAATAACAAGAAGTATAAAGCTGGTACAGAAATTACTGCCGCTATTTGGGCAGAAATTAGAGACGCTGGATGGGCAGGTGGCGATGGAATGGTTACAGTAGATGTGCCGGTTCCTGGATATTATTATCCTTGCCTAGTTGTTGGACAAATTATTGGTGAGTTCCCAGAACAACCTTTAACAAATCTACCAACTACAGGCCTTGGTGAAGTATATGGTTCATCTGACTATTATAATGAAGCTCAGTTAAATATTTTAGCTGAAGGTGGTACATATATCATGGTTCAAGCTAATCCTAATGCTCCTATAGTATCTAGACATCAGTTAACAACTGACATGACTCAGGTATCTAAGAGAGAGCTTAGTATTGTTAAAGCACTTGATTATGTAGCTAAATTCATTAGAAAGTCTATGGTTCCATATATTGGAAGATATAACATTACACCTGCATTCTTAAAACTAGTTAATTCTATATTAATTAGTATCTCCTTGTACCTGACTCGTGAAGGTAGAATTGAGGATATGAAGATACTATCAGTTGCTGTCGATGATATCGCGCCAGATACTATCAGAGTAACCGTGGATATTAAAGTAAAGTATCCAGTAAACTACATTAAAGTAACCTTATTATTCTAAGGAGGAATAACATGGCGAGTGTAAAAAAATTAGAACAATGGGTAGAGAAGTTTACCAGTGAACACGCACAGCCACTGGATACCGTTGCTGGAGATTTCCTATCATCTGAATCTGTAGTCCTATTGTCTGGACCACCTAAGTTAGATGAAGGTAATCCGCCTAGTAACTTAATACCCATCGGTTTAGTACAAAATGTACAAGTTACCCAGGCAAAACAAATTCAACAATTGTTTGAGATTGGTTCAAGATTACCTTTCTTTGTACCTGGTAGAACAACTGTACAAGTTGGTATGGCTAGAGTATTGTTTGACGGTCCATCATTAATGCAAGTTCTATATGTATATAATGAAGGCGGTTCAGAGCTTTATGTACCTGCTATTGGCGAAGGACAAACTGCTCTATCAAATCCTGGTGAACCATACAATACTGCTGGTGAAGATCCAGTGTTAATTGGAACTACGACTGGCGGTTTTGAAACTACAAATAATGCAGAGTTCTTTATAAATCTTGCTTCTGAATTCTTCAACAAACCTTTAGGTTTGGGCTGCATAATGTATGATATGCAACAACAAGCTTACGGAGGATTCTATTTAGAAGAGTGTTACATACAATCACATAGATTTTCTGCATCCGCTCAACAAACTGTATTGATGGAAGATGTCGGCATTCGTTGCACAGCACTTCGTCCAATAAGTATTGACGAGATTGGTGGCAGTTCGGCAGGAACTTTGGCCGGTTAAAAACTTAAGCTAAAAAAATAGAACGGGGGCGAAAGCCCCTATTCTATCTATTAAAGGCCGCAGCCATTCTAATAGGATCTATAAATCCGTGATAAAATTCATCGATCTGTTCTTTAAGACGTGGTACATCTATAGCTATAAGTTCTGCATCTGCAGGATATCCCTCCAGTTCTGCTTCTGATGGATGATTTGGATCTCTATCATCTGATATAAACTGTGTTCCATCTTCCTTGGTTCTAACAACTTTTATATAATACCCTCCATTTAAACGTAGTGCATCAACTTCATTCTTAAAGCGTGTATCAGGTATTAAAATAAATCCATTTTTAATGTTGTCTGCAATTGTTCTAGCTTTATCCATTGTAAGATTAACCCAATAGTTTGGATCAATTAGTCGTCTTCTAAAATTAGTTCCCCAGAATTGTAAAATTTCAGGATCTTTGCCTTCCATTTTTTCATATCTAGTAATACCTCTATCTGTAAATATTTTATGTAGATAAGGATCATCTAAACTAGAAATTGCACGTCGTGTGCCTTCCTTTTTATTATCCAGAACACTATAATAAGCTTTTTCAGGAGTTACAAATTCTTGCACTATTAAAGGAAATGCGGTATCCGCATTTGTACATTCTTCGTAAACTCCATCTGCCCAATGTATAATTTCTACTGGAAAATGCTGTATAGTTTCTTGTAAGTAGTTAGCTACAGTATCTTTACCATTTCTAGCTCTGTGTCCAAATCCCATTAACATTACAAAAGGATAATTTACCATATTAAAATTTGATTAGTGTATCCAGTGTTTACCGACTTTTGCAGTAACTTCCATAGGTACTGAGTCGGCATAATGATTAAATGATTTTATCATCTCTTCTTCGGTCGCCAGTTTTACTTCTTGTGTATGTTCGGGCGATACTTCTACAAGGATTTCATCATGTATTGCATTAACTATTTTTGCATTATAATTATTCTTTTTAATTCTATTTTTTAATCTCACTAATGCTAATTTGGTAGTTGATGCTCCCGCACCCTGAAATGGTAGATTTTTAGATTGATTTATCGCATGAGCTACAACTGCTCTATTATCCCAATCAATTCCACCCAAATCTACTCGTCTTCCATCTAATGGAGAAAGTGCGTATTTATTTTTTAATACACTATCTACAATCCCATCCATAAATTTCTTTACACTAGGAAATACTGTAAAATATCTATTCATTAATGCTCTTGCATCTTCATAAGGTATTCTAAGTTGTGTGGATAATTTTCTAGGCCCCGCACCATATAATAATGCAAATGTGATAGCTTTGCATTGATTACGTTCTTGAGGAATTATAGAATTATAATCCTTTTTGAACAACAAGCTGGCTGAGTAGGTATGTAAATCTATACCTTTCTTCAGTGCATCAATCATTTGATTTTCAGCACTTGCGTGTGCTAATAATCTAAGTTCTTG
>Ga0209536_100000814_pt1 | contig 51509 bp, 48 predicted proteins | sample DeeMarSeWOR28_12_FD_187461 | JGI IMG/M metagenome (GOLD analysis project Ga0209536, IMG submission 187461) | Marine sediment microbial communities from White Oak River estuary, North Carolina - WOR-2-8_12 (SPAdes) (version 2) | ecosystem: Environmental > Aquatic > Marine > Intertidal zone >...
GGCAGCACCTCACAGACGTGCCGGAGGCGACGGGGTTTCTCCCAGCGAGCGACCCAGATCGACCCGGAGCGAGCGGGGGACACCCCCGAGCAAGTCGGCACGACCGGCAGGTCGCGTCGGTGCTCAAATTCCCGCGTGACGCTTTCCGTCGTCATCGGAGCGCGGCTATGCTCGGCGCCATGAGGTCCGTGACTTGAAGTCCGCCCTGACCCGCCGGCCGGTCGTCGCCTGGGCCTTGTACGACTGGGCCAATTCGGCGTTCGCCACGACCGTGATGGCCGGGTTCTTTCCGGTGTTCTTCAAGCAATACTGGAGCATCGGCGTCGAGGCGTCGGTCAGCACGTTCAGGCTCGGGCTCGCCAACGGGGTGGCCAGCTTCGTCATCGCCGTGCTTGCCCCGCTGCTCGGGGCCATCGCCGATCGCGGTGGGGTTCGCGTGCGGCTGCTGGCGCTGGCGACCGTGCTCGGCGCGGCATCGACCGGCGGCCTGTACCTGGTGCAGGAAGGTCAGTGGCAGCTGGCCGCCGTGCTCTACGGCATCGCCTCGCTGGGCTTCTGGAGCGGCGTCACCTTCTACGACGCGCTGCTGCTCGACGTGGCCGAGGACAGGAACGAGCTCGACATGGTGTCGTCCTTCGGCTACGCGCTCGGCTACATCGGGGGCGGCCTGCTGTTCGCCTTCAACGTGTACATGACGCTCAGGCCCGGGGCCTTCGGTCTCGAGTCGGCTGCCGACGCCGTGAGGCTGTCGTTCCTCTCGGTCGCGGCCTGGTGGGTCCTGTTCTCCGTGCCCGTGGTGTTGTTCGTCCGCGAGGCGAGGCCGGCGCAGCCGCTCGGCATTGCGGCGGCCTCCCGTGCCGGATTGCGCGAGCTGCGCGTCACCGTCGAGCACATCCGGGCCTACAAGCCGCTGGTGTGGTTCTTGTTCGCCTACTGGCTCTACATCGACGGCGTCAACACGGTGATCAAGATGGCCGTGGACTACGGGCTGTCGCTCGGCTTCCCGCAGCAGAGCCTGATCGCAGCGCTCCTGCTGACCCAGTTCGTGGCCTTCCCGGCCGCCCTGGCCTTCGGCTGGCTGGGATCGAAGATCGGTGCGCGCAACGGCATCTTTCTCGCGCTCGCGGTCTACGCCGGGGCGACGATCGGTGCCTACCGCATGGACTCGTCGTTCGACTTCTACGCCCTGGCGGTGACGATCGGGCTCGTGCAGGGTGGCGTGCAGGCGCTCTCGAGGTCCTATTTCGGGTCGCTCGTGCCCGCCGGCAAGCAGGGCGAGTTCTTCGGCTTCTACAACATGATGGGCAAGTTCGCCGCCGTGCTCGGGCCTATGCTCGTCGGCTTCACGGCGCTGGCGACCGGCAGCACGCGCGCCGGGATCCTGTCGGTCGTCCTGCTGTTCGTGGTGGGCGCCGCGCTCCTTTGGCGGGCCCGGATCGAGGAGCTCCGCGCCCGCGATGGAGCGCGCGGGCCCGATCAGGACCAGGCGGCCGGGTCGAGCCGGTAGAAGCCCGCCAGCGCGTCGTAGATGCGCGGATGGCAGCGCTGCAGCTGCCCGGGCTGCTCGAAGAATACCTCGCTCGTCACGGCGAAGAACTCGGCCTCGTCCTCGGCGGCATAGGGATCGAGCAGGGTGTCCTCGTCCCGGTCCACGGCCGCCCGCAGCGACTCCAGCTCGCCGGCAAGCACGCCGGCCTGCTCGAACGCGCCGGCCTCGTGGTCGAGGTAGTGCGCGAACTCGTGGATCACCACGTTGTACGCATCGGGCCCGCGGCCGCTCGCCTTGACGTCCTCCCAGGACAGGATGATCCGGCTGACGTCCCAGGCCTCCCCGGCGAGCACCCGCTCCTCCTCGGTCACCACGCCGTGTTCGTCGTGCCACTCGCCCGGCACGACGAACTGCCCCGGATAGACGAGGATCGACCGCATGGCGTCGTACACGTGCTCGTCGCGTCCGAGCACGAGCAGGCACGCCTGCGCGGCGATCGCAAGTTTCATGTGGGGCGTCACGGTGATCCCCTGGCAGCCGATGAATTCCTTCTCGGCGAGGAACACGAGCGTGAGCCCTTCGAGCCTTTCCTGCAGGGGCTTCGGCATCCGCACAAACACGGGCACCCGGCGGCGCAGGAACATCCTGTCCGCCTCGTCGAGCGTGCGGGCGCGCTGCCTTGCCCGTCGACGCGCCCGCAGGAAAGGCTCGACCAGAATCCAGGCGACGACCGCGGCAGCGGCAACCAGGACGAGGGCGAACCCGGCACTCACGGTCGGAATGCCCGGACCAGGCCGCGAAGCCGGTCGAGGTCCCCCCGCGTAGCCCCGGGTGCGTAGCGCAGCGCCAGATACAGGTCGGTGATCGCGGCTGCCTGGCGGGCCACGTCGGGACGTTGGCGACGCACGCGTTCGAGGAAGTCACGCGGCGCCTCGTGCGGTGCGCGCTCGATTCCCCGGCGCGACAGCAGGACGGTGAACCGCCGGTAGCTGCGCGCCGCAGCATCCGCGCGCCTGGGGCGGAACTCCCAGGCGAACCAGGTGGTCAGCGCGAGGAAAGCAGCCGTGAGCCCGACGCCCATCAGCAGGGCGAGCTGTTTCCAGTCCGGCGCCTCGAATCCGAGACGCTCGAGCAGGCGCTCCTGCTGCTCGCCCGAGAATTTCACCACCCACTCGTTCCACAGCGCGTTGACGTTGTCCCAGGCGAGACCCGCCTGCCACAGGAAGTCGGATCGGCGAAGCAGTCTTCCCGGCACGAGGTCGGACTCCGGCAGCGCGGCCTGCAGGCCGGTCTCGACGCGCTCGGGCGCTACGGCCGCCGTCGGGTCGACGCGCGACCAGCCGCGTTCCGGCAGCCAGATCTCGGACCAGGCGTGGGCGTGGGACTGGCGCACGATCAGGTACCCGCCCAGGGGATTCCAGTCGCCGCCCTGGTAGCCGCCGACCACACGCGCAGGAATGCCTGCGGCGCGCATCAGCGTTGTGAATGCCGAGGCAAAGTGACCGCAGAACCCGCGGCGAGTGTTGAACAGGAAATCGTCGACCGAGTCGCGCTCGAGCCTGGGCGGCGTGAGCGTATAGTAGAACTCCTGTTCCCGGAACATCGCCAGTACCGCCTCGACGTACGACTCGTCGCTGGGCTCGGCCTGGCGCATTCGCCGGGCGAGTTCCACGGCACGGGGATTGCGGCCTTCGGGCAGCCGCAGATGGTGATTGCGGTAGCCGGCGAGGAGCTCCTCCCCTGCGACGTAGCGCGTGAACGAGCGCGCGCGGTATTGCACGACGGTGCTGATCGACTGCGGGGTCCACAACCGGTAGTCCCAGCCTTGCTCCGCCATGGACCGGGGCCAGTCCGCCACCATGTCGAGCGCGAACAGCATGCGCTGGCTGGTCGGCTCGAGCGTCACGGTGTAGGAGACCGGGTCGCCGAGGAACCGGACGGGCGGCCGGAAGTAGGCCCGTGCCCGGGTCCGGGTCCACGTGAATCCGTCGAACTCGGTCATGACCGGGCCGCGCCAGTATCGCTCCCGCGGCGGCGGCGGCGGGCCGTCGAACCGGACGCGAAAGGCCACCGTGTCGTTGAGCGTCAGCTCGGATATGTCGCCCGGCGAGAGCTCCTCACTGAGGCCCGTGTAGCTCTTCTCGTCGGAGGGGACGCCCCAGACGCTTCCGGCGAGCCGTGGGAAGAACATGAAGAGCACCAGCGCCAGCGGCACGGCCTTGAGCAGCATCGCTCCGGTGAACCGGAACGGCCGCAGACGCTCGCCACCGGATGCGCGGCGCGAGACGTTGAGCAGCGACGCAGCCAGCAACCAGACCGCCGGAAGCACCCAGGCCGCCGCCACCAGGTCCTGGCGATAGAGCAGCGTCGCGAGGCACAGGAACCAACCGATGAAGACCAGCACCATGTGGTCGCGCGGGCTGCGGGTCTCGAGCAGCTTGAGCGAGGCCATCAGCACGAGCAGCGCCGTTCCCGCGTCCAGTCCCGTCAGCGCGTGGTATCCGGCGGCGACGGCCAGCGTGGCACAGAGCGCGACCGTGCCGCGGACGAGCTTCCCGGGCAGCGGCCATCCGCGATGCTCGGCCAGCAGACGCCACAGGCAGACTGCCACCGCGGTCGCCGTGACCCATCGCTGCAGGTGCTGCGCGTGGGGCGCGACGGCTGCCGCGAGGCCCGCCACGGTCCACGCCAGGCGCCGCATGCCGTCAGTCCAGTTCGACATCGGGCTCTTCCGTCAGTCCGTACCTCGCGAGGGCGTCCAGGCAGAGTCGGCGCTGCGCATCCCCCAGTCCCGTATCGACCTCGGTGCCCGGGAGACGAACCCCGAAGGGCTGGCCGTTGGCGTGTGCTTCGACCACCCAGCGCGCCATCACGGAGAGCTTCGCCTCCAGGTCGGCACCCGGCGCCGATTCGAGATCGAACACGAGCGTCGACTCGTCGGCGCCGGCGAACTCCTTCACCAGGAGCTCGCCGCCGCGGGCGTGCGCCTTCCAGGCGATGCGCCGGGGCGGATCTCCCGGGTGGTAGTTCTTGAGGCCCGAGAAGTCGTCCTCGCCGCGGCCGCTCGCGCCGTCCTCGCCCGTGGCCGCACGCGGGGGCGGCGGGGCGTCCGCGGCCGGTCGCGGGTACACGAGGCACTCCGTGTCGGGATGCAGGACCGCCCAGGCCCGAAACAGCCCGAACGGAAATCGCGTGGCGACCTCGAAGCGCCTGAGGTGCACGCGACCCCGACGCGCAGTCGGCATCTGCACCTGCACCTTTGCGTCCGAGTCGGGCGGCAGGCTCACCGTCGCGTCGGCCTCGCGCCGCTCCCGGCAGGCCTCGATGTCGATGCGTGCCGCGATGCTCTCGTTGCGAAGGTTGAGCGCGAAGCCTGCCGGCTGGCCCGCGAACGGCGGGTCGGTGCCTGCGCTCGCGATGGCGATGCCGTCGAGGTTGCGGTGGCAGGCATGCATCGCGACGAGCGCCAGGGCGGTGAGCAGGAACGTCAGCGCGAGACCTAGGTTGTTGCCGTAGTTCAGCGACCCCATGAGCATCGCGAACAGCATGATCCCGAAGGCCAGGCCCAGGCCGGTCGGCAGGATGTAGATGCGCCCCCGCCGCAGGCGGACCGGGCCGCGGTCCGGTCCCTGGCGTCGCCGGATCCAGCGGTGGGTGCGACTGCGTATGTGCGCCAGCACGGCGGGCGACCGTGACCCGGATCAGGGAATCGGAACGGCCTCGAGGAGCGCGCGGGCGAGCTCCGGAGGGCCGCGCCGGTCGGCCGGGTCGCGTGGACGGAGTCGATGCCCGACGACGACCGGCAGCACCGCCTGCAGGTCCTCGGGCAGCACGCCGGGGTGGCCGTTCAGGAAAGCCCAGGCCTGCGCCGCGCGCAGCAGCGAGATGGACGCCCGCGTCGAGAGCCCTGACTGGAACTGTGTCCCGTCGCGCGAGGCACGCGTCAACGCCTGGACGTAGTCGACCAGCGCGTCGCTCGCGTGCATCTCCGGGACGAGGTGCTGCAGGTCGACGATGGTCTCGGGATCGAGCACGGAAGGCAGGACGGCCAGCATGTCGCGGCGGTCGCGCCCGCGCAGCAGCGCCCGTTCGTGGCTCGCAGCCGGATAGCCGAGCTCGATCCGCATCAGGAATCGGTCGAGCTGGGACTCGGGCAAGGGAAAGGTGCCGACCTGGTACGAAGGGTTCTGCGTCGCGACGACGAAGAAGGGCTCGGGCAGGGGGTGCGATTCGCCGTCGACCGTGACCTGACGCTCCTCCATCGCCTCGAGCAGGGCGCTCTGCGCCTTCGGGGTCGCACGGTTGACCTCGTCGGCCAGCACCAGCTGCGCGAACACCGGGCCGCGGTGGAACTGGAATGCGCCCGTGCCACGGTCGTACACCGAGACGCCGATGATGTCCGCGGGCAGCAGGTCGCTCGTGAACTGGATGCGCTGGTAGCTCAGGCCGAGCACGCGCGCCAGCGCATGCGCGAGGGTCGTCTTGCCGACGCCGGGGATGTCCTCGATCAGCAGGTGCCCGCGGGCGAGCAGGCATGCGAGGGCGAGCCGCACCTCGCGGTCCTTGCCGAGGACGACCTGGTTGAGCTGGGCGACGGCGGCGTCGAGCAGCTCCCGGTCGCGCGACGCCTTGTCCCGAACTGCGTTCACCGGAGCGAGGCTACCCTGTCGAGCTGGGCGCCGAGTTGCTCCAGTTCACGCTTGAACTGCGCGACGCGGTCCCGTTCCTGCTCCACGACCTCGGCCGGTGCGTTGGCGACGAACCGGGCGTTGCCGAGCTTGGCCTCCGAACGTGCCAGGTCCTGCTCGACCTTCTGCCTGCGCTTGCCGAGGCGTGCGAGCTCCGCCGCGACGTCGATCAGGCCGGCCATCGGGACCAGGATCTTCATCCCGCCGAGGAGGGCGGTGGCCGACTGCGGCGCTGACTCGCCGGAGCCGAGCGTCCGCACGCTGCCGACGTTGGCGAGCCGCCCGATGCAGGCCGAGTTGCGCCGGTATCGGAGCACGTCCTCCTCGGTCGCCTCCTGAAGCAGGACGTCGAAACGGGTCGAGGGTGCGATGTCCATCTCGCCGCGGATCTGACGGATGCCCAGGATGAAGTCCATCACCCAGCGCATCTCCTGCTCGATCGCCGGATCCGGGGCCGAGCCTGAGGGCTCGGGGAAGGGCTGGATCATCAGCATGTCGCCCGGCCGGCCGGCCCGCGGTCCGACGCGCGACCAGATCTCCTCGGTGATGAACGGCATGATCGGGTGCAGCAGCCGGAGCAGCGCCTCGAGCGTGCCGAGGAGCGTGCTGCGCGTACCGCGGCGCGCCGGGTCGGTGCTCGATTCCGACTGCAGCACCGGCTTCGACAGCTCCAGGTACCAGTCGCAGAACTCGTACCAGGTGAACTCGTAGACCGCCTGGGCCGCCAGGTCGAAGCGGTACTGCCGGAACCCGTCGTGGACCGCCGCCACGGCGGCATCGAGCCGTTGCACGATCCAGCGGTCGGCGAGCGAGAGTTCGACGGGCCCGGCGTCGTCGCCGCCCTCGGTCGCCATCAGCACGTAGCGCGAGGCGTTCCAGAGCTTGTTGCAGAAGTTGCGGTAGCCCTCGACCCGCCCGAGGTCGAAGCGCAGGTCCCGCGACTGCGTGGCCATGGCTGCGAAGGTGAAGCGAAGTGCGTCGGTGCCGTACGCGGCGATCCCCTCCGGAAACTCCCTGCGCGTGGCCTTCTCGATCGCCGGGCCGAGGCGCGGCTGCATCAGGCCCGTCGTGCGCTTGGCGACGAGCGCTGGCAGGTCGATGCCGTCCACGATGTCGAGCGGGTCGATCACGTTGCCCTTCGACTTGGACATCTTCTGGCCGTCGTGGTCGCGTATCAGCCCGTGGACGTACACCTCCCGGAAGGGGACGTCGCCCATGAACTGGATTCCCAGCATGATCATCCGCGCGACCCAGAAGAAGATGATGTCGAATCCGGTCACCAGGACGGAGGTCGGATAGAAGCGCTCGAGCTCGCCGGTGCGCTCGGGCCAGCCGAGCGTCGAGAACGGCCACAGCCCGGAGGAAAACCAGGTGTCGAGCACGTCCGTGTCCTGGCTCAGGGTCACGTCCACGCCGAGACCGTGCCGCGTGCGCACCTCCTCCTCGCTCCGACCGACGTAGACGCGCCCTTCCTCGTCGTACCAGGCCGGGATGCGGTGTCCCCACCAGAGCTGTCGGCTGATGCACCAGTCCTTGATGTTGCGCATCCACTCGAAGTAGGTCTTGTCCCAGTTCTCCGGAACGAAGCGGATCCTGCCCTCCTCGACGGCGCGGATCGCCGGGGCGGCGAGCGGCTCGATACGGACGTACCACTGGTCCGTGAGCCAGGGCTCGATGACGCTGCCGCTGCGGTCGCCGCGCGGTACCATCAACCGGTGGTCGTCGACGCGCTCGAGCAGCCCGGCCGCCTCGAGGTCGGCCACGACGCGCCTGCGGGCCTCGAACCGGTCCAGGCCGCGGTAGGCGGCCGGCGCGCCCTCCCCGAGCGAGGCGTCGGCCTCCAGGATGTTGACCAGCGGCAGGCCGTGACGCTGCCCGATCTCGTAGTCGTTGAAATCGTGGGCGGGCGTGATCTTCACGCAACCCGAACCGAAGGCCGGGTCGACGTATTCGTCGGCGATGACCGGAATCTCGCGTTCCGCGAGCGGCAGCCGCACCGTCCGGCCGACCAGGTGACGGTACCGCTCGTCCTCCGGGTGCACGGCCACGGCCGTGTCACCGAGCATGGTCTCGGGGCGCGTGGTCGCCACCACGAGATGGCCCGGGCCGTCGGTGAGCGGATAACGCAGGTGCCACAGGCTGCCCTGTTCCTCCTGGGACAGCACCTCGAGATCGGACAGCGCCGTCTTGAGCACCGGGTCCCAGTTCACCAGCCGCTTGCCGCGATAGATCAGCCCGTCCTCGTGCAGCCGCACGAACGCCTCGAGTACCGCGGCGGAGAGGCCCTCGTCCATGGTGAACCGGTCGCGGCCCCAGTCGACCGAGGCGCCGAGCCTGCGCAGCTGGCGCGAGATCCGGTCGCCGGACTGCTCCTTCCACCGCCACACGCGCTCCACGAAGCGCTCGCGCCCGAGGTCGTGGCGCGTCTTGCCCTCCGCATCGAGCAGGCGCTCGACGACCATCTGGGTGGCGATGCCGGCGTGGTCGGTGCCGGGCTGCCACAGGGTGGCGTTGCCGCGCATGCGGTGGTAGCGCGTGAGAGCGTCCATGATCGTGTCCTGGAACGCGTGCCCCATGTGCAGCGTGCCCGTCACGTTGGGCGGCGGAATCACGATGCAGTAGGGCGGGCCGTCGCCTGCGGGCGCGAAGCGGCCGCTCGCTTCCCAGCGGTCGTAGACGCGCTGCTCGATGTCCTGCGGCGAGTAGGTCTTGTCCATGGGATGGTCGGGAGGGGGCCGGATGGAATCCGGCAGTATACCGGCAGCCGTGCCGCCCGAATCGGACCGGCGGTCAGTCGTCCGGCGGGCTCAGGTGCTCACGCAGCGCCGCCGACACGATCTCGGGCAGCGCCGCGCGCAAGCGGTCGAGCACGCGCTCGAAGAGCACGCCCTCCATCTCGCGGGTCGCCGAGTGGAGCAGCTCGTCGGTGAGGTTGAGGGCCCTGCCCACGAGGTCCGCCTGGAGCGCCTCGAGCTCCCCGGCCGACAGGAGCGCGCCCGCCTCGAGCTCCGCCCGAACGAGGCGTGCAGGACTCCCGGTGCGGCGCGACGCGGCGCGAAGCTCGACCACGTCGGTCAGGATGGGAATGTCCTGCACGTCGTCGCCCTTGCGCGTCACGGCTGGCCCACGGTGTACGTCTCGGGCTCGATGCCCTGGTCACGGTAGAACCGAAACCGCTCCCGGCCGGCCTGACGACGTGTCCCGTCGCCGTCGACGACCTCGGCCACGCGCCCGTACCGGTGGAAGTCCGGCGGCACCTCTCGCCCGAGGTTGACCAGCAGGTCGGCCGGCAAGGCGTCCTGGTCCGCGGCGGAGATCAGGACGGGAACGTAAGCCGCTTGTGCGCCACCCGCGAGCCCGTGCGGGACGAAACTGCGGTCGGAGAAAGTCCAGAGCACGGTGTCGAGCTTGCCGGCAAGCTCGGCGGAGTCGCAATGGACGCGAACGCGGTGTTCGAGCAGGTACGCCTTCTCGACCAGCCGGCAGGCATACACCAGCCACGCCCGCTCGCCGGCCTCGGGCAGGACGTAGAAGGTGACTCGTGGGGCGGCCAAGGTCCCGGCTACGCCTGGCCCAGCAGCCACTCGACCAGCAGCGGCACCGGCCGGCCCGTGCCGCCCTTCCTGGCTCCAGAGAGCCAGGCCGTGCCGGCGATGTCCAGGTGGGCCCACTTCAGGCCGTCAGCGAACTTCGACAGGAACACCGCCGCCGTTACCGCGCCGGCCTCGCGGCCGCCGATATTGGCCATGTCGGCGAAGTTGCTCTTGAGCTGCTCGGCGTACTCCTCGCCGAGCGGCATGTGCCAGGCGCCGTCGTCGGCGCGGCGCCCGGCCGCGGCCAGGTCCTGCGCGAGGCCCTCGTCGTTCGAGAAGAGACCGGAATTGTGCGCGCCGAGCGCGATGACGCAGGCGCCGGTCAGGGTCGCGATGTCGACTACGCGAGACGGCTTGAACTTGCGGGAATAGGTGATCGCGTCGCAGAGGATCAGTCTCCCTTCCGCATCGGTGTTGAGGACCTCGATGGTCTTGCCGGACATGGACGTGACGATGTCGCCCGGCTTCGTGGCGCGGCCGCTCGGCATGTTCTCGCAGGCCGGCACGATACCGACGACGTTCATCTTGGCGCCGATGGTCGCGATGGCCTCGATGGCCCCGAAGACGCTTGCCGCCCCGCCCATGTCGAACTTCATCTCGTCCATGCCCGGGCCGGGCTTGAGGGAGATGCCTCCGGAGTCGAACGTGATGCCCTTGCCCACCAGGGCGACCGGCGCCGAGGCTGCCTTCGCGCCCCGGTACTCGATCACGATCAGCTTCGGCGGCTGGTCGGACCCCTGGGTCACCGACAGGAACGAGCCCATCTTCAGGCGCTTGATGTCGGCCCTTTCGAGGATCCTGGCCCGGACCGTCTTGTGGTCCCTGGCCATCTGGCGCGCGCGCGATGCCAGGTAGGACGGGGTGCAGACGTTGGCGGGCAGGTTACCGAGGTCCCGGGTCAGCGCCATGCCGGCCGCGATCCCGGCCCCGTGCTCGAGACCCCGGCGCGCCGCGGCGAGCTCACCGCGATCCGCCACGGCGTGGCCGATCTTGGCGAGCTTCGGCGCCGGCGGCTTCTTGCCGCTCTTCAGGTCCGGAATGCGATACAGCGCGGCCGACGCGGACTCGGCTGCGTAGCGAGCGGCGTAGTAGGCGTCCACGTCCGGAATCGCGTCCTGCGCGAGGTAGAGGACCGCGTCGCGGGCGCCGGTCCGGGCGAGCCACTGCACGGCGGCCACGACGGAGCGGCGATAGGCCCTGCGACCGAACCCGGAGCGTGGGCCAAGGCCCGCGAGCAGGACGCGCTCGGCGGGCGCACCCGGCACCTCGACGAGTTGGAGCACCTCGCCGAGCTTGCCGCTGAAATCGCCGCGCTTGACCACCCGCCGGATCGTGCCGCCGGCGGCAGCGTCCAACTGGTCGGCTGCGCTCGACAGCTCGTTCTTCTCGTATACGCCGACGACGGCGCAGCCCGTGCGGAGGCTCGCGGCGGATGCGCGAGTGGCGTGGAATTGCATGGATCCTGTGCCCCCTTCGAGTGCCCGCCGCGCCTGCCCGCGTGCGGCCGCGTTGAGGCGGCGGCGGTGGTGGTTTAACGTACTAGCCCGGCGCGCGGTCCGGCTGGATCGCGACGCCCGGCAGAAAAGTGGCCGTAGTGTAGACGAAATCCACCCGACGGACGCCGGACCGGCAATACCCCTTGTTCCGCACCCTGGACCGCTACGTCTTCCGCGAGGTCACCCTGACCTGGATGGCCGTCACCGGTGTCCTGCTGGCGATTCTGGTCAGCAACCAGCTTGCGCGGATCCTCGGGCTGGCGGCCGCCAACGGGTTTCCGCAGGACGTCGTGCTGACCCTGATCGGGCTCACCTCGCTGCAGAACCTGACCGTGGTCGTGCCGGTCGGGATGCTGCTCGCAACCATGATGGCGCTCGGGCGCATGTATCACGAGAGCGAGATGGCCGCGGTCCGGGCCTGCGGCACGGGCCCCGAGCGCTTGTACGTCCCGGTCATGGCGCTCGCCGTCACCGTCGCCGCGATGGTCGCCCTGTTCGCCTTCGAGCTCTCGCCCGGTGCCTACGCCAAGGCCCTCGCGCTCCGGCACGAGGCGATGCGCAACGCGCAGTTCGGGCGGCTCGAGCCCGGCAAGTTCCGTACCTTCTCCGACGGGGACGCCGTCTTCTACGCCGAGCGCGCCGATGAAGCGGGCGTGCTCTACAACGTCTTCATCCAGCGGCAGGTCGGGGAGGGCATCGAGGTGATGACGGCCGGGCGCGCCGTGCACCGCGTGGAGGACGGCGGCGCGCTCCACGTGATCGTCCTCTACGACGGGGAACGTTACGAGGGCGTGCCCGGGCAGGCCGACTTCCGCCGCGTGCGCTTCGCTGAGCACGGGATCCCGATCCGGATCCCGCAGTTCGACGGCGCGGAAGCGCGACCCCAGGGCAAGCGGCTGGTCGAGCTGATCGGGTCGAAGGATCCGCGGGAGGCGTCGGAGCTGCAGTGGCGCGTGTCGTTGCCGCTCATGGTGATCGTCGTCGCGCTGCTCGCCGTGCCGCTCTCGACGCTCCGGCCGCGCCAGGGCCGCTACGCGCGGGTGGCGCTCGCGATCCTGGCGTACTTCCTGTACTCCAACCTGCTGTCGGCTGCACGCGCCTGGGTGGAGAAGGGCCAGCTCGATCCTGCCATCGGAGTCTGGTGGGTGCACGGGGTCGTCGTGCTGCTCGCGCTCTACCTGCTGCACAGGCAGAGTCCGCTGACCCTCATGTTTCGCAGGAACGGGTCGTGAACCTGCTCGATCGCTATCTCGCGCGTACCGTGCTCCTGTACACGCTGATGGTGAGCGGCGTCCTGATGACGCTGGCGTCGCTGTTCACCTTCATCGGCCAGCAGGACGACATCGGGGTCGGCGCCTACGGCATGGACGACGCCGTCGTGTTCACGCTTCTCACTCTGCCCCAGCTGCTGTTCGACAGCCTGCCGCTGGCGGCGCTGATGGGGGCCATCCTCGGGCTCGGGACCCTGGCGCGCGACAGCGAGCTTACGGTCATGCGGGCCGCCGGCGTCTCGGTCTGGCGCATTGCCTGGAGCGCGGCGCTCGCCGGGGTCGTGCTGCTCGCCGCGATGTGGGTGATCGGCGAGTACGTCGCGCCACCGGCCGATCGCTATGCCAGGCAGCTCAAGATCTTCAGCAAGTACTCCGAGTACAACGCGACCGGCAGCCGGAGCTCCTGGGTCAAGGACGGCTCGCGCTTCATCAACATCCAGCAGCAGACGGCCGACAACATGTTCGGCGGTGTCTACCTCTTCGAGTTCCAGCCGAACCGCAGCCTCGGCCGGGTCGGGCGGGGCGACACGGCCTCCTTCGAGGGCGGTCGGACCTGGACGTTCGAGAACTACGCGGAGACGCGCTTCACCGATGGCCTGGCCGAGGCGGTGAGGCGCCCGCACCAGGACCTGGAGGTGAGCATCAACCGGGAATTCCTCGGGCTTGCCGTCATCGATCCGGCATCGCTGCCGGTGCGCGGCCTCTACGCGTACCTGCGCCACCTGAGGGCCAACGACCTGGAGGCCGGGCCGTACGAGATCGCGTTCTGGTCCCGCATCGCGCGCAGTGCGGCCGTCGTGCTCGTGTGCGTGCTGGCGGTGCCGTTCGCTTTCGGGCCGCTGCGTGCGACCGGGGCCGGGACCCGCACCGTCGCGGGGATCCTGGTCGGCGTGCTGTTCTTCCTCGTGAACCGGACGCTGGAGAACAGCAGCCAGGTGTACGGGTTGGATCCGTTCGTCGCCGCCTGGACTCCGACGGCCCTGCTCGCGCTGGCCGCGTTCGTCGCGCTCTGGCGCGTGCGCTGAACGGTCCGGGACTGTCAGCCGATCCTCACGACCCGCGTGCCGGTCCAGCGGTCGAGCAGCGTCCGCCGGTGCGGATCGATGTACACGAGGAGGTAGTTGAGCAGGGCCGGCAGCAGCAGCGCCGCGCCGAGGAGCATCCTCGCCGGGCTCGTCTCATGGCCGAGCAGCCGGAGCCCGATCGCGGCCGCCACGACCATCGCCAGGCCGACGCCGAGGCGCGACAGCGCGTGCACCCACCGGAACCCGGAGCCGTCGACCCGCACCAGGCGGATCTTCCAGGACATCATGCCGAGCGTCTGGCCGCGCCGGATCCAGGAAATCCCGAAGTAACCCGCCACCAGCAGGACGAGCCACGCGCGATAGAGGTGTTCCCAGGGACCCGCATCCTGGGGCGTGATCGCCTCGCCGCCGGACAGCGGCAGCAGGACCAGCGTGCCCAGGAAGAGCACGGCGAGCAGCAGCAGCCCATCGTAGACCAGCGCCGCGAGCCTGCGGAACAGGCCCGCTGCGGACTGCGGGTCCAGGAGTTTCGACGTGTCGGGCATGACTGCGGTTCCGGCGCCGGCAGGGCCGGAGCCCGCGGATTCTCGGTGTCCGCCGGCATCGATGCAAGTGGCGGCGGCTTGCTAGAATTTCGGCGCTGATCGGCGGGCGGGGCAGATGGAGAACATCCTCAAGCGCACGACACTCATCGTCCGGGACGTGGAAGCCTCCGTGAGGTTCTACCGGGACGTGCTCGGCTTCTCCGAGTGGTATGACGGCGAGATCGTCCTCTCCGGCCGCGGGCTGGCGGCGGGTGCGGCGGGCGATCGCCCCCGCCTCGTCATCATGAAGGCGCAGGACCCCGTGATCGGCATGATCGGCCTGCTCCAGTGGGTCGAGCCGCGCCTGCCCGCGCCGCCGCGCGAGCGGGAACGACTCGGCATCGGCGACGTCGTGTTCGTCTTGCAGACGGACAACGTGCAGGAAGCCTACCGGCGCCTGCAGGTCGCCGGTGCCCGCATCTTCGCGGAGCCGCACCGGTTCGAGGTGCGCGGTGCCGACGGGCGCACGCTCCGGATGACGTCGATCAGCTTCTGGGACCCGGACGGCTACTTCTTCGAGATGAACGAGCGGCACCCGGGATGAAGCGGGCGGCCGGGGACCGCAGTGAGCAGAAGCTGGTCTGGGACCTGCCGACCCGCGCGTTCCACTGGACCCTCGTCGCTTGCGTGGCCGGCAGCTGGATGACGCACGAGCTCGGCATGCAGTGGTTCGAGTGGCACGAGCGGCTCGGATACGCCACGCTCGTGCTGGTGTGTTTCCGCATTGCCTGGGGATTCGTGGGCCCGAGGCATGCGCGTTTCTCGAGCTTCCTGCGCGGCCCGGCCGCCGTGGCCGACTATGCCCGGGGCCTCGGCCGGCGCGACGGCCTGACGACGCCCGGGCACAACCCGCTCGGTGGGCTCGCCGTGATCGCCATGCTCGGCCTGCTGCTTTTCCAGGCCACCACCGGGCTGTTCGCCAACGACGAGATACTCAGCACCGGCCCGCTTTACGGCTACGTGGCCGACGAGACCAGCGATCGCCTAACCGGACTTCACAAGAAGAACTTCGACCTGCTGCTCGTGCTCTTGGGCCTGCACCTGGCTGCCGTGCTGTTCTACCTGCTGTGGAAGCGCGTCGACCTGGTGCGGCCCATGTTCACCGGCAGGAAGCCGGTCGGCCAGATGCAGGCGCCGGAAGGCATCACGGGCCAACGGCCGTGGCTCGCCGTGGCGCTCGTGGCCGTCTTCGCCGGCGCGCTCTGGTGGGTCGTGAGCACGGCGCCACCCGCCTCGCTGTCCTTCTTCTGAAGGACCAAATGAGTCGAATCGAGGCGAGGAAAGGCGTGTGGGTCGCCGGCAGGTCAGTCCGCCTTGTACCGGTCGTGGCAGGCCTTGCAGGCGCCGCCGACGGCGCCGAGCGCCGTACCGACCTGCTTGACGTCTCCGGTCTCGGTGGCCGCGGCCAGCTTCGTCGTGGCGGCTTCCAGGTCCGCGACCTTCTGCCGGAAGTCGTCCATGTTGTCCCAGATTTCGGGCTTGGCCTTGGTCGGCGCGCCCGCCTGCGAGCCGGGCGGGTAGCCCTCGGCGATCATCGGCGCGACCTGCTCGAGCCGCAGCGCCCGCATCCGTGCCTCCCCGGCATCGAACGGCCTCTCGCCCTTCACCATGGCGCCGATCGGTCCGATGTTCCAGCCGAGCAGGAAGTGGGCCGACTGCCGGTACTTGATCACCTTGGCCGCATCCTGCGCCTGCGCCATGGCGGGAAGGCAAAGCGAGAGCATCACCGCGACCGACGCCGCCGCACGCGTGCGGCGGCCACCCTTGAACAGATTCGATTCTTTCATCGTGTGCTTCCTGCGGCAGTCCGGGGGATCAGTTGCAGCGCGCCGCATCCGATCGGTCGACGCGCCCCGCTAGCGTATGCGACAGGGGAGTGACGTTCCAGTCCGGCAGTGGGCGGACCTGTACTGGACAACGCGTCCGGACGGCCGCCGGTCGGCGTCAGGTCGATGCTGCGCCTTCTGCCACGCGTTGCTCGATCGCCGCGCGATGCACCTTGAGTATCTCGCGAACCGTCGCGCCGTCCGGTCGACCCGACATCCGCGCTATGGCTTGCGGCAGCTCGTGCCATTCGCGACCCCAGCTGAGCAAACGCACGGCATCGCGCAGGACGTCGTCCTCGCGCGAGCGCGGCCATGGCGAGGGCTTCGGGCCGGCATCGACGCCGGGTGCCGCTGGCGTCGGGGGTGTCGCTTCCCTCGAGATGGACTGCGCACCGGCGCGCGGCGACGGCGGTGCGAGCGGGTCCTCGACCCGGGGGGCCGCCCGCGGGGCAGGCGCCGGAGTCGGCTGCTTTGGTCGGGCGGCAGGAGGCGCCGAGTCCGGTCTCTGGATTCCTGGGGATGCGTCTGTCGGTGGCCGGGACGCCGGTCCAGCCGGGGGCACAGCCGCGTGGGCCGACCGCACTGTCAGGGACTGGATGGGGCGCTCCTGCTCCGGCTCGGCCATCGGGATGAAGCGCTGGACGTGCTGCGATCCGACCAGGTTCGTCAGGAAGAGCATCAGCTCCAGCGCCTCGGCGAGCGACTGATCGCCGGCTGCGACACGGGACTGAAAGATGCGCAGCAGTTCCGACAACCGCTGGCCGGCGAGATCCACGATCCAGCGGTTCGGTCGCTGGTGTTCCGGCCACGGTTGAACGAGCCAGTACTGGTCGTCGGTCAGCTCGGTGTATCGCGAGTGCAGGTCGAGGCTCTTTGCCCACTTGCTGAGCAATGCCGTGATGCGTTCGTCCGCAGGCGTCATCGGCCGGTTCTCCGGCTGGCCGGTTGGAGGTCGTTGCGTTCAAGATACGACTTCGCAGTCGGCCTCGCGGGGCACGGACCCCGTTTCGTGACGCGGTTCACGGTCCGGCCGGCGAGGCATCCTTCCGTCGTGCCGGTGCGGTCGATCCGCGTCGCGGGAGGGTGCCTGAACGCCCTCGCTGTCCCGAGCTGGTGCGGGGCCGCGCCGGTCGGCGCCGCCCCGGCTGAATCCGGCCCAGGAGAATGCCGTCGAGCTCGCTCGCGGCGGCATGGTCCAGCACATTGAGCGCCCGTGCGCCGCTCAGCTTCTCGGAAAGGGCCACTCCGGCCGAGGTGTTGGCGGCGGGGCCCGTCACCACGTCGGGCCTGAGGCGGAATGCCTCCTGCACGCCGAGGACCGCGTAGGGGTCGGAGGCCGCGAGCACGACCGCCCGCGTGAGGCGTCGCAGCCTGCGGACCGCGATGGCGCCGTTGTATGGTTCGAGCGGCGAGGCGCCCGCCTCGATCACCACGGCGTCGGGACTTTGACCGGCGATGTTCGACAGCAGGACGTCGAGCAAGCGACCGTACTCGCGGGGCGGGGCGATGGAGGACGGCAGCCCGACGTCGACAAAGTCGAACACGGCGGCGGCGCCCGCGTCGAGGCAGCCGAGCATGTCGCGATATCGCGCGGCGCCGGTCACCTTGGCCGCCACCACACGCAGTCCGCGCGCGGCCAGCAGCCGGACGATCACCCGGGCCGCCGTGGTCTTTCCTGCCGACATCGACGTCCCGACGATGAGCACGACCGGCGCGACGAGACGATTACGTCGGGCGCGCAGTGCGAAGTCGGCCATTCGCAGCGGCTGGCCGTCACGTGTGGCGTGACCGACGTACCGCAACGGCGTCAGGGGGTGGATCCAGGGCGACACCGACGTTGCCCTGCCGAGGACACCGGCCCCCGTCAGGGCGTCCAGCAAGCCGTCCTCGCCGACGTCCTCCCAGTCGCCGACCACTTCCAGCGTGGCCTGACGCTTGCCAAACGCGCCGACGATCAGGTCTCCGGCGACGGCCTCCACACGGCGACCGCAGGCAACCTCGAAGGGGTAGCGGGCCAGGCCGAGCACCTCGGCGACGACGAAGTCTGCGCTCGCCCAGCGATCCCGTGGCAGTGCCGTGACGTCGAAACCCGCCGAGGCGAGATCCGAGCGTCGCGTAACCGACGTCAGGAGCGGCCGCACGAAGCTCATGCGGCCTCCCGTCCGTCGCCTGCCAGGCGCGGAGTCATCAACAGCATCGCCAGCAGGGCCGCGCGCTCGAGGGTGCGCTCGACGTCGAGGTGCTCGTGGCTGGCGTGCGCCCCGTCACCGACTGCACCGAGGCCGTCGAGCGTGGCGGCAAACTGACTCGTGGTGCTGCCGTCCGAGCCGCCGCCTGCCGTGCCCTGCGCGATGGGTATGCCTAGCGCCCCGGCGGCCTCGCAGGCCGCGAGCCAGAGCGCCCGGTTGCGGCGAGTGTTCTCGAGCGGCGGTCGGCCGATTCCACCCTCGACCTCGATGCGGGTGCCAGGCGTGGACGGCGCCAGCTCGCGGATCGCGCGATCGATGCGCAGGGCGTCCGCAGAGGTCATGACGCGCAAGTCCACGACCGCCCGGCTCTCAGGCGCGACGACGTTCGGCTGCAGCCCGCCTTCGATCGTGCCGACGTTGACCGTGATGCCCCGTGCTGAATCGTTCAGGTCGAAGAGCTTCTGGATGACGATCGCGAGCTCGAGGATGGCGCTCGCGCCGGCTTCCGGGTCGAGGCCGGCGTGCGCCGCCCGGCCCGTCACGGTCACGGTATAGCGGCCGACCGCCTTGCGCACGGTCTTTAGCCGGCCGTCCAGCCCGAGCGCAGGCTCGAGGACGAAGACACGCTCGACGCGTCGGGCGAGCATGCGGACGTACCGGCCGGAGTCGCGGCTGCCAGTCTCCTCGTCGCAGTTGAGGAACACCACGGGCTCCAGCGGGGGCGTGAGCCCGAAGTGATCCAGGGCACGCAGTGCCAGCGTGGCCTCGACGATTCCTCCTTTCATGTCAAAGACGCCGGGACCGCGGATGCGCGACGGCTCCGCCACGTACGGCATGTATGCCAGCGTGCCGCGCGGCCAGACGGTGTCGTAGTGCCCGAGCAGCAGCTGTGCGCCTCCCGCGCGGCGGCTCACGCGGACCCGTCGTGCCAGGACGTGGCCGGCGGTCGATCCGATGCGTGTGACGCGGACCGCGTAGCCGATCTCCTTCAGCATGCTCACCACGACGTCACGGGCGTGTTCGCAGGCTTCCCGGTCCCGCGACGGCGACTCGGATTCCGCCAGGCTGCGCAGTGAGGCCTCGAACACCGCCTGCTGCGCCCTCATCCAGTTCGCCAGTGCCCGCGGGCGAGTCCCCACCCGGCCCATGGCGCTACCTGCGCATGTCCGCGGGCATCGGGAAGGAGCGGGAGTCGCCGATTACGGCGAAGCGTCCCGGGTGCAGGTAGGCGACGAGCGGCTGTTCCCGCAGCACGTCTGCGTCGTCGCGCTCCGACGCCCGCAGCACGGCAGCCGGGGCGTGCGCCGAGATGACCCGACCGATGACGAGGCTGTTGAGCCCGAGGCCGTCGACGGTGCGCTCGAGCCGGCACTCGAGCTGCAGGCTGGCACCCTCGACGAGCGGTGCGGAAACCCGCGTCGCCGGCGTGAGCGCCAGCAGCCTGACGTTGGGCTTGGTCCCGTCGTCGCGGCGCGGGGCGGCCATGAGGCTGGTCATCACCAGCTGATCGGACGTCGGGTAGCTGACCGTGAACTCCCGCTCGCGGACCGCATTCACGTAGGTGCCGTGGGTCGGGGCGCAGACAAAACCGAAATGGTTGTCCCAGCTGACCGGCATGGCCATGTGTTTCGGGGCCAGGTCGTAGTGCCCGTCCGCCTCGCGCGTGCCGATGAGGACGAGCGGCGCGACCAGAAAGAAGCGCTCCCACAGAGGGTCGCGCAGGTCAAGCTCGACCATTGCGTTGCGGTGGCCCATCGACGAGTCCTTCCGCAGGGCCTGAAGATACGTTTACACCCGCGGAGGCGCCGCACCAATAAGTGCAATCCGCGCCGGCAGCCGGGGGCGGCGAGGCGGGTGAGCCACATCCCGGCTGGTGCGAGCCGGGAGATCCTGACATCCTGATCCGTGCCTGGAGAAGGAGAGGGCGAGCATGGCGGCGTGGTGGGAGCGGGCCCTGGTCGTGCTGGCGACGGCCGTGGTGCTCGCGGTGAACGGCGTGGCCAGCACGCGCGGGATCAACGGCGTGCGAACCGGCGAGGTGGCGGCCCGCTACGACCTGCCGTTCACGCCCGCCGGATGGGCATTCTCGATATGGGGAGCGATCTACCTCGCGCTGGCAGCCTTCACGCTTTACCAGCTGGCCGGGCACGGTGCCGCGTCCCGCCGCGTCGCGGCAGTGCGGCCCGCCTACGTCTTCACCGGCGTGGCCAACGCGGCCTGGCTCTGGTTCTGGCACCAGGAGTCTCTCGGTACGACGCTCGCGGTGATGCTGCTGTTGCTCGGTGCCCTGATCGCGGCATATCGCGTGCTCCGCGCTGCCGACGCTGAGTCGGTTGCGGAATCCTGGTGCGTCGACCTGCCTTTCAGCCTCTACCTCGGATGGATTTCGGTGGCGACGCTCGCCAACTTGAGCGTCGTCGTCGCCTACGCTTCCCGTGCCGGCCCGCTCGAACCGGTGGTTTGGTCGCAGCTGATGCTGGTCGCCCTCGCCGGCGTCGTCCTGCTGGCCTGGCGCGTGCTGCGGGATCCCGTTTTTCTCGTCGTGCTGGCGTGGGCTGCGGCGGGTGTGGCCCTGAAGCCGGGGCAGGCGCCGGTAGTCGCCGTGCCGGCGATGCTCGTCGCCGGTCTCTCCGGCATGGCGGCGATGGGGGTGCTGCTCGCCGCGCCGCTGCAGCGCTACCTCGGCGGGGCTCAGTCGACGACGCGATAACCCGTGGTGCGGGTGAGCGCCGCGTAGAGTTCCCCGAGGCGTCGTGTCACCGGCCACTCGCCCGGCCGGCCGATGGCGCGGCCGTCGATCCGGGCCACGGGAGCGAGCTCGCCCATGGTGCCCGTGCAGAACACCTCCCCGGCGCGGTAGAACTCGGCGAGCGACAGGTCGTGCTCCTCCGAGGGGATGCCGTGTGCCGCGCAGAGCTCGAGCACGGTCGCACGCGTGATCCCCTCCGGGCAGGCGAGCGTGCGCGGCGTCATGACGCGCCCCGCCGCGACCAGGAACAGGTGGGTGGCGTTGGTCTCCGCCACGAACCCGCGCGTATCCAGCATCACGGCGTCGTCGGCCCCGGCGGCGTTCGCCTCGATCTTCGCCAGGATCGACTGCAGCAGGTTGTTGTGGTGGATCTTCGGATCGAGGCAGTCGGGCGGGAAGCGGCGAATGCTCGCGGTGACTAGCGTCAGACCCTGCTGGCCATACACCGGCGCCTTGTATTCCGCGAGCACGATCAGCGTGGGCCCTGACTGGTTCAGTCGCGGGTCCATGCCGGAAGTCACCTTGACTCCACGAGTCAGCGTGAGCCTGATGTGGACACCGTCCCGCATCCCGTTGGCCTCGAGCGTGCGCCGGATCTCCTCGATGATGTGATCGGCTGGCGGAATGCGCTCGAAGGCCAGCGCGAGGGCCGAGTGGCGCAGGCGCTCGAGATGCTGCTCGAGGCGGAAGATGCGGCCCTCGTACACGCGCAGCCCTTCCCAGACCGCATCCCCGCCCTGTACGGCGCTGTCGAAGGGGCTGATGCCGGCCTCGTCACGGTGCAACAGGCGGCCGTTGACGTTGACGATGAGGTCGCGGTTGCGCTCGTCGAAGGTCTGCAGCATGAGGAGGCCTCAGGGCGTGATCCGGAACGCCGCGAGGCGCTCATACCAGGGACGGCAGCGGTCGGACAGAACCTGCAGAGCCGGGTCGTCGAGCTGCGCCCGTTGCCGGCGCGGCGGCCCGAAGCCAGTGGAGGCCTCGACCGCTGCGTACCAGTGGGGTGCCCACACCCCGTCGGTCTCCCGCCGGCCGGCGGGCCATTCGAGCATGGCCTCGTCGAAGGCCACGCCCAGCGCGGCGCAGAGTCTCCGCAGCACGCCGCGGGGATCCGACAGGACGTCGTCGCAGTCGATCACCGGCGGGGCGACGCCGGTGCGCTGCGCGGCGCGCTCGAAGAGTTCCCACTGCACCGGCAGCCCGGTGTCCTCGATGTCCGGGTCGGGCATCACCCGGCTGTAGGAGGCGAGCATGTCGGCCGGATCGCGGATCAGGAAGGCGTGCGTCAAAGCGTCGAGCCAGCCGCGGTCGATGTCCGACAGCAGGTGCTTGGCCATGTGCTTCTGGTAGAAGACGGACCGGCCTTCGGGAACGGGACCGGTCAGCCAGTCGGCGACGCGGCGCCAGTCCGTCTCGTGCGCGGCGATCACTTCCTCCCGGCCCGGATGCGGTGCGCCGGTGGCGAGCAGGTAGTGGGCATAGAGCGGCTCGTCGCAGACGAGCGTGTCGGCGCGCGATCCCCAGGCACGCATCAGCGTCGTCGAGATGTTGCGTGGCCCGGACCACATTGCGATCCGGATCGAATCGTCCCGTCCGGGCTGCTTGTGGTTGTCATCTTTCATGGTGATACTGCCGTGCTTCTTCGAGGAGTCTATTCGGAGCGCGAGTCTTGACCAAGCGAGCATTGATCACCGGCATCACCGGGCAGGACGGCGCCTACCTCGCCGAGTTCCTGCTCGGCAAGGGCTACGAGGTCCATGGAATCAAGCGCCGCGCCTCGTCGTTCAATACGGATCGAATCGACCACCTCTACCAGGACCCGCACGAGCGCGACGTGCGCATGCAGTTGCACTACGGCGACCTGACCGATGCCACCAACCTGATCCGCATCGTCCAGCAGGTCCGCCCGGACGAGATCTACAACCTCGCCGCGCAGAGCCACGTGGCAGTCTCCTTCGAGACGCCCGAGTACACGGCGAACGCGGACGCACTCGGCACCCTGAGGCTCCTCGAGGCCATCCGGATCCTCGGACTCGCGAAGCACACCCGCTTCTACCAGGCCTCCACCTCCGAGATGTTCGGCATGGTGCAGGAGGTGCCGCAGCGCGAGACCACGCCCTTCTACCCGCGCTCGCCCTACGGCGCGGCCAAGGTCTACGCGCACTGGATCACGGTGAACTACCGCGAGGCCTACGGGATGTACGCCTGCAGCGGCATCCTCTTCAACCACGAGTCGCCGATCCGGGGCGAGACCTTCGTGACGCGCAAGATCACCCGCGGCCTCGCCCGCATCGCCGAGGGGCTCGACAGCTGCCTGTACCTGGGCAACCTCGACTCGCTGCGCGACTGGGGCCACGCCCGCGACTACGTCGAGGCGCAGTGGCTGATGCTGCAGCAGGACGCGCCCGAGGACTTCGTCATCGCCACCGGCGAGCAGCATGCCGTGCGCGAGTTCGTGGTGGGCGCAGGTGCGGAGCTCGGCATGCGCATCGAGTGGCGCGGCGCCGGCACGGACGAGCAGGGCGTCGATGCCAAGACCGGCAAGGTCGTGGTCCGCATCGATCCGCGCTACTTCCGCCCAACCGAGGTGGAAACGCTGTTGGGCGACCCGACCAGGGCGCGCGAGAAGCTCGGCTGGCGGGCGCGCACCACCTTCGACGAGCTCGTACGGGAAATGGTGGCCGAGGACCTCGATATCGCGCGCCGCGATGCACTCGTGCAGCGCGAGGGATTCCGGACCTACAGCCATCACGAGTAGCCGCACCGTCGTGATGTACCCGGAGGGTCTCGTCTACGTCGCCGGCCACAGGGGCCTGGTGGGAGGCGCGCTCGTACGCAAGCTGCAGGCTGACGGATACCAACGGCTGCTCTTGCGCGAGCGCGGCGAGCTCGACCTGACCCGGCAGAACGAGGTCGAGGCCTTCTTCGCTGCCGAACGCCCGGACTATGTCTTCCTGGCCGCGGCGCGCGTCGGCGGCATTCACGCGAATGACAGCTATCCCGCCGACTTCCTGCGCGACAACCTGCAGATCCAGACGAACGTCATCGATGCCGCCCAGCGCCACGGCGTGCGCAAGCTCATGTTCCTAGGCTCGAGCTGCATCTATCCCCGCCTCGCGCCGCAGCCGATGCGGGAGGAGTCCCTGCTGACCGGGCCGCTCGAGCCGACCAACCAGTGGTACGCCATCGCCAAGATCGCCGGCATCAAGCTCTGCCAGGCGCTCAGGCGGCAGCACGGCTTCGACGCCATCTCCGTGATGCCGACCAACCTCTACGGGCCGGGAGACAACTTCGACCTCGAGACCTCGCACGTGCTGCCGGCGCTGATGCGCAAGTTCCACGAGGCTGCGCAGGCCGAGGCGCCGGAGGTCGTCGTCTGGGGCAGCGGCACGCCGCGGCGCGAGTTCCTGCACGTCGACGATCTCGCGGACGCCTGCCTGTTCCTGATGCGCCACTACGAGGACGAGGAGCCGATCAACGTCGGCTGGGGACAGGACGCCACCATCCGCGAGCTGGCCTACCTCATGGCCGACGTCACCGGCTTCGAAGGCCGCATCGTGTTCGACGAGACGAAGCCGGACGGCACGCCGCGCAAGCTGCTCGACACCTCGAAGCTCGAGGCGCTCGGCTGGACGCCGCGCATCCCGCTACGCGCGGGCATCGAGGAGACCTACCGCTGGTACCTGGCGAGCCTGCAGGGGCTTCGCGACTGAAACGGTACGGCGCGGCCGCGGGTGGACGCCGCACGCGCCGGTGCCGCCGGCGACGTCGACTCAGCGCAGCGTCGTGAGGTTGGCGCTCCCAGGGGGATTCGAACCCCCGTACCAGCCTTGAGAGGGCTGTGTCCTGGGCCTCTAGACGATGGGAGCGCTGGTTGGTCTGTCGCCTCACGGGCAGGCAGGGCCCGAGGGCCGTGTATTATATCCGCCCAACCCACCACCACAAGCGGACCTGCTCCTTTTTGAACGACCCAGCAGCCCAAGAGCCGACCGGACCGGCCATCATTCCCCGCGCCGAGCACAACGTCTCGCGCTCGCTCATTGCCCCCAGCGCACTGAAGGTCCTCTACCGGCTCCGGGACGCCGGCCATCAGGCGTTCCTGGTCGGCGGCTGCGTGCGCGACATCATGCTCGGGGTCAAGCCCAAGGACTTCGACGTCGCGACCAACGCGACACCGGACGAGGTACGGGCCCTGTTCCGCAACTGCCGACTGATAGGCCGCCGGTTCCGACTCGCCCACGTGCGCTTCGGACAGCACGTCGTCGAGGTGGCGACATTCCGGGCAGTGCACGATCCCGGAGAGCCGGACGAGGAAGGCAGCATCGAGGAGCCGGAGGGCGAGGCCGAGCTCGAGGCGGAACGAACGGTCGCTCCAGATGATCAGCGCCTGCTGGATCACCGCGGGCGTATCCTGCGCGACAACGTGTACGGCACCATCGAACAGGACGTATGGCGGCGCGACTTCACGTGCAACGCGCTCTACTACAACATCGAGGACTTCTCGATCTGGGACTACGTCGGCGGCGTGACCGACATCCGCTCGAGCACGCTGCGATTGATCGGCGACCCGGAGCAGCGCTACCGCGAGGATCCGGTGCGGATGCTGCGTGCCGTCCGTTTCCAGGCCAAGCTCGGCTTCTCGCTGGACCCGGCGACACGCGACCCGGTTCCCGCTCTGGCGGACCTGCTGGACGGCGTGCCGCCCGCGCGCCTGCTGGACGAGATCCAGAAGCTCTTCCTGACCGGCCACGCCAGGCGATCCTTCGACCTGTTGCGCGAATACCGGATGTTCGAGCACCTGTTTCCGGCGACGGCCCGCCATCTGGAGGACGAGCCGGACGGCATGGCGAGCCGTCTGCTCGCGGCAGGGCTCGCCTCGACCGACGAGCGGGCGGCGGACGGCAGGACCCTCACTCCGATGTTCCTGTTCGCAGTGATCCTGTTCGGGCCGATCTCCGTAGCCGCGCAGCGACGCTTCGATGGCGGCCTGCCCGCGGGCCAGGCAATCGCTGAGGCATGCGACGAGGTAGTTGTCTCCCAGGTGCGCCGGGTCAGCCTCCCGAAACGGTATTCGATTCCGATGCGGGAAATGCTCGCCCTGCAGCCACGCTTCCATCGCCGGGCAGGACGCAAGGCGCTTGCGCTTCTCACTCATCCGCGCTTCCGCGCGGCCTACGATTTCCTGCTGTTGCGAGTGGAGGCGGGCGAGGAGGATCCGGAGCTCGGCCGCTGGTGGACGGAGATCCAGGAGATCCCGCTCGAGGAGCGGCAACGCCGGGTGGACGCCCTGGCAGAGGAGTCGGGACCGTCGGACGGCGGTGGGCGCCGCCGGCGCCGCGGCGGTCGACGCCGCAGGCGACCGGCCCCCCAGACCTGAGCCGATGACCGAACGGCGGTGGCGCCCGGCGTACGTTGCGCTCGGCAGCAACCTCGAGGACCCCGCCCGGCAGGTAGGTCGCGCGCTCGAACGCTTGGCAGGACTCCCGGAAACGGTCCACGTCGCCTCGTCCCGACTGTGGCGATCACCGCCGCTGGGCCCTTCCGACCAGCCCGAGTTCGTCAACGCGGTGGCAGGCTTGCTGACCCGCCTGCCTGCGCGCGCGCTCCTGGCCGAGCTGAAGGGCCTCGAGCGCAACCTCGGTCGGGCCGAGCCGGTCGTGCGCTGGGGTCCGAGGTCCATCGACCTGGACCTGCTTGTGCTCGGCGACCTCGAAAGCGAGGAGACCGACCTGCGATTGCCACATCCCGGCGTGCAGGAGCGGGATTTCGTCCTGTATCCTCTGGCTGAAGTCGCCCCCGACCTGTGGATTCCCGGGAGGGGACGCGTGAAGACCCTGGCCGGTCGCGTGCAGGACCGGGGCAGCGTGCCGCTGGCACAATGAGCGACCCGTGACCCAGACCCACCCGGAAGCCTGGCCGCACCGGCTCGTCGTCGTCGAAGGCCCGATCGGCGTCGGCAAGACCACGCTGGCCCGCAAGATCGCCACCGCCGTGGGAGCGGAGTCGGTGCTCGAGCAGGCCGAGGAGAATCCTTTCCTCGAGCGCTTCTACCGGAATCCGCGGGCGGCCGCGTTTCCCGCGCAGCTGTACTTCCTGTTCCAACGCGCCCGCCAGCTCCAGGAGCTTCGTCAGCAGGACATGTTCGCGCCGATCCGGGTCGGCGACTACCTGCTCGACAAGGACCGGCTGTTCGCGCGCATCACGCTCGACGACGAGGAGTACGCGCTCTACGAGCAGGTCTACGCGCGGCTGTCGCTCGACGCGCCGCGGCCCGACCTGGTGGTGTTCCTGCAGGCGCCGGTCGACGTGTTGATGGAGCGCATCGCGCGCCGCGGCATCCGGTACGAGAAGTACATCGAGCGCGACTACCTCGAGAGGCTCATCGACGCCTACACCCGCTTCTTCCATCAGTACGCGGCTTCGCCGCTGCTGATCGTCAATGCGGAGGCCATCGACCCGGTCGGCGATTCGCGCGATTTCGAGGAGCTGTTCGATACGATTCGCCGCACCACCCGCGGCCGGCACTACTTCAATCCGCTGAAGCCCTGACGCCCTGCGGTTGATGTTTGCAGGGGCGTGGTCCATGCTTCGCCCGCTCCCCAGGAGTAGATCATGTATACCCAGCTCGAGCAGCGTGGCTCGCCCCGGCCCCCGGTGAACATGGGCACGCTGCAGAAGATGAAGGCGGAGGGCGAGAAGATCGCCTGGCTGACCGCCTACGACGCGAGCTTCGCCATGCTGGTCGACATGGCCGGCGTAGACGTCGTGCTCGTCGGCGACTCGCTCGGCATGGTGATCCAGGGCCACGAGACGACGGTCCCGGTCACGATGGACGACATGGTCTACCACTCCCGCGCCGTGGCCCGCGGGCTCGGACGGCCGTTTCTCGTGGCGGACATGCCCTTCATGAGCTACGCCACCCGTGAGCAGGCGCTCGCCAACGCCGTGCGGCTGATGCAGGAGGGCGGCGCGAAGATGGTCAAGCTCGAAAGCGGCACGGGCCAACTGGGGATCGTCGAGTTCCTGGCCGCGCACGACATCCCCGTCTGCGCACACATCGGGCTCAGGCCCCAGTCGGTGCACAAGGTCGGCGGGTTCCGCGTCCAGGGGCGCGACGCGGATGCCGCGGAGCGCATGAAGCGGGAGGCGCTGGACCTGCAGAACTCGGGCGCGGACATCGTGCTGCTCGAGTGCGTGCCCGCGGGGCTCGGCGCGGAGATCACGCAGACCCTGGAGGTCCCGGTGATCGGCATCGGTGCCGGCCCGGACGTGGACGGCCAGGTGCTCGTGCTCTACGACATCCTCGACCTCACGCCCGGCCGCAAGCCGCGCTTCACGAAGAATTTCATGGAAGGCGCGGCCAGCCCGCTCGCCGCACTCGAGGCGTACGTCAAGGCCGTCAAGGACCGCTCCTACCCGGCTCCCGAGCACTGCTTCTGAGGCTTCCCGTGGAGACGCTGAACCGCATCCACACGGTTCGCGAGCGGATCGCGGCCTGGCGGGCGGAGGGCGCGCGGGTGGGCCTCGTTCCCACCATGGGCAACCTGCACGACGGGCACCTGAGCCTGGTGCGCCTCGCGCTCGAGCCCGCCGATCGTGTGGTGGTCAGCGTCTTCGTGAACCCGCTGCAATTCGGGCCGGGGGAGGACTTCAATACCTACCCGCGCACCTCGGAGCGCGACGGGGAGCTGCTGGCCCGGGAAGGCGTCGACCTCGTCTTCGCGCCGACCGCATTCGAGATGTACCCGGACGGCGTGGACGGCACGACCATCGTCGACTCGCCGGCGTTCTCGGGCATGCTCGAGGGCCACTTCCGGCCCGGCCACTTCGCCGGGGTGGCGACGGTCGTGACCAAGCTGTTCAACATCATCACGCCGGATATCGCTGTCTTCGGGGACAAGGATTACCAGCAGCTGATCGTCATCCGCCGGCTGGTGCGTGACCTGTGCCTGCCGATCGAGGTGATTGGCGGCCCAATCGTGCGCGAGCGCGACGGACTCGCCATGTCCTCGCGCAACCAGTACCTCTCCCAGGCCGAGCGTGACCACGCGCCGCAGCTGTATCGCGCCCTGTGCGCCGCGGGCAAGCGCATCGTCGACGGCGAGCGCGGCTGGGAGGACATCGAGACCGAGGGCATGGTCGCCCTGACGCGGGAGGGATTCGAGCCGGACTACTTCTCGGTGCGCCGTGCGCAGGACCTGCTGCCGCCGCGCGAGGGAGACGTGGAGTTCGTGGTGCTCACCGCCGCGCGGCTCGGCAGGACGCGACTGATCGACAACGTGAGGATCCGCCTGGGCTAGCCAGCCCGGCTCCGGGCGCCGGCGGCCTCCTGCCGCATGAGCGCCCACGCGACGTGTTCGCGGACCATGTCGTCCGGGAATTCCCGCCTTGCGCCGAGCGCAGCGGCGGCCCGCGGCGAGGCCGGTGCATTGCCGAGCGCCACGGCGAGATTCCTGAGCCAGCGCCGGTATCCAAGCCGTCTCAGGGCGCTGCCGCGCGTCCTTTCCAGGTACTCGGCCTCGCTCCAGCCGAAGAGTTCGGCGAGCTCGGCCGCGTCGAGGCCGTTGCGGCTGCGGAAGCCCGGGTCGGAGGCCGCTGCGGCGAACTTGTTCCAGGGGCAGGCGAGCTGGCAGTCGTCGCAGCCGAATACCCGGTTTCCGATCGGCTCGCGCAATGGCTCGGGGATGGAGCCGTGATACTCGATCGTCAGGTAGGAGATGCAGAGCCTCGCGTCGAGCTGGTAGGGCGCGGTGATTGCGCCGGTCGGGCACGCCGGAAGGCAGGCCGTGCACGTGCCGCAGCGGTCCACGGCCGGCGAGTCCACCGGCAGGGGCAGGTCGGTGAACAGTTCGCCGAGCACGAACTGGGAGCCGGCACGCGGGTGGATCAGGTTGGTGTGCTTGCCGATCCATCCGAGTCCGGCATCTCGGGCCAGCGGCTTCTCCAGTACCGGCCCCGAGTCGACGAAGGCGCGGTAGCCGAACGGCCCGATCTCCTTCGCGAGCGCGTCGGCCAGCTTCTGCAGCCGGTTGCGAACGATGTGGTGGTAGTCGCGACCGAGCGCGTAGCGGGCGACGTAGGCGCGGCTGCCGTCGGCGAGGACACCCTCTGCCGCCGCCGCATCGGGTGCAAAGCAGTCCATGCGTACGCAGATGACCCGCAGGGTGCCGGGGATCAGCTCGGCAGGCCGGCTGCGACGGCGCCCGTGACGGGTCATGAACTTCATCGTGCCGTGGCGTCCCTCGGCGAGCCAGCGCTCCAGTCGTGCCTCGTCCGCCGCGAGGTCGATCCCGGCCACGCCGAGTTGCTGGAAGCCGAGCCCTGCCGCGAGCTCGGCGAGGCGTGACTTGATGCGGACGAGTTCGGCCGCGGAGAAGGAGTGGGTCATGCCGCGATTCCGGCGGAACTCCGGCCAGTATAATCAGGCGCATGAGCGTGCTGCCCACCGCCTTCCACACCGCGCAACAGGTGCGCGACATGGACCGGTGGGCGATCGAGCGCCTCGGCATCCCGGGGTACACGCTCATGACCCGCGCCGGCGAGGCGGCGCTCGACCTCATCGTCGAGGCCTGGCCCGAGGCACGCCGGCTGCTGGTGCTCTGCGGGTCGGGCAACAACGCTGGCGACGGCTACGTCGTGGCGCGCCTCGCGCGGGCTGCCGGCCTCGAGGTGACGTTGGCCTCCCTCTCGGATCCGTCGCGGCTCGGCGGCGATGCCGCGCGGGCCCACGCGGACTTCCTCGCCCACGGCGGACAGGCCCGGGAATTCGATGCATCCCTGCTGCCGGAGGCGGACCTGGTGGTCGACGCGATGCTCGGCACGGGGCTCGATCGCGAGGTGCGCGGTGCCTATGCTCGTTGCATCGACGCGGTCAAAGCCGCGGCCAGGCCGGTGCTGGCACTCGACGTGCCGTCGGGCCTGCACGCGGACAGCGGCGCGACGATGGGCCGCGCCGTCCGCGCGGATCGCACCATCACCTTCGTCGGCCTCAAGGCCGGGTTGGTCCTCGGCGACGGGCCGGACCTCGTGGGGATGCTGTCCTTCGCCGGCCTCGGCGTGCCGCAGGATGCCGGCGGGATGGCGACGGTGATGCGGCGCATCGATGCGGCCGATGCGGCGCGCGTGCTGCCGCGTCGGCGACGGGCGGCGCACAAGGGCGAGAACGGGCGCGTGCTCGTCGTCGGCGGAGGTCCGGGCATGCCCGGCGCCGCTCGGCTTGCCGCAGCGGCGGCGCTGCGAGCCGGGGCGGGCCTGGTGACGGTGGCCACCCGTGCGGAGCACGTCGCCGCCATCGTAGCCGGCCGGCCCGAGATCATCTGCCATGCCATCGGCTCCGCCCGCGAGCTCGAGGCGCTGCTCGCGCAGACCGACGTGATCGCTCTGGGGCCGGGACTCGGTCGCGGGGAGTGGTCGCAGGCGATGTTCGAGGCCGCGCTTGCGGCCGGCAAGCCGGTGGTGGTCGATGCGGACGGGCTCAACCTGCTGGCGGCCGGGCAGCGCCGTCGGGACGACTGGATCCTGACGCCGCATCCTGGCGAAGCCGCCCGGCTGCTGGGGCGTTCCCCGGCCGAGGTCCAGGCAGACCGGCTCGGATCCGTCCGGGCACTCGTCGACCGCTTCGGAGGCGTGGCCGTCCTGAAGGGGGCGGCCAGCCTGGTGCTGGGTCCCTCGGGACTGCCTTGGGTGTGTACTGCCGGCAACCCGGGCATGGCGACGGCCGGTATGGGTGATGTGCTCACGGGCGTCGTCGCTGCGGTGTGGGCGCAGCACCGCGATGCGGAGGCGGCGGCGGCCGTGGGCGTGCTGGTGCACGCCGCCGCCGGGGATCTCGCGGCTCGCGGCGGAGAGCGGGGCCTGCTGGCCACCGACGTCATCGACAGGCTGCGCGAGTGCGTCAATCCCGCCTGATCCTGGAAGCGTCCCGGGAGTCCGATACGCAGGCGGCCGGTCAGGCGCTGGCGCGGGCCCTGCCCGGGGACGCAACGGGCCTCCTGCTCGCGCTCGAGGGAGACCTCGGCGCCGGCAAGACCACGCTGGCCCGGGCGCTGCTGCGCACACTGGGCGCGACCGGCCCGGTGCGCAGCCCCACCTACACGCTCGTCGAACCTTACGACCTCCCGGGTGGCCAGGTGCTGCACGTGGACCTCTACCGGCTGTCCGGCGCCGATGAACTGGAGGCCCTGGGGTACCGGGAGTCCCGGGGCACGAGCCGGCTCACGATGGTCGAGTGGCCCGAAAGGGCGCCGGGCGCACTCGGCCCCGTCGATCTCGCCTGCCGAATCGACTATGCGGGGGCCGGGCGACGGCTCACCCTGGTGCCCGGCACCGAGGCCGGCGCCGCCTGGCTCCAGCAACTGACCGGGGATCGGGCCGACCAGATCGCTGAACTCTCTTAAGAGTTGCCTCTATCCCGCTGATCCACTTGAAATAATATGTCCAGAAAAGTAGATTGTGGCGCAGTCGGGGACGGCCACGGCGGATCGCCATGCGCGCAAGGCTCGTTTTGTTGCTGGCACTCGTCGGTCTCGCGACGGTTGCCCAGGCCGCCGACGTTCAGGACATCCGCCTCTGGGCCAGCCCGACCTCGACCCGCGTGGTGCTCGACCTGACCGAGCCCGTCCGTTTCGAGGTCTTCACGCTCACGAATCCCGAGCGCGTCGTCGTCGACCTCGAAGGCACGCGGATCGACCCGGCGCACCCGTCGGTCCCGGCAGATGGCGGCGTGGTCCGCAGCGTGCGGACCGGCGCCCAGCCGGGCGGCAAGCTTCGCGTGGTGCTCGATCTCGCCTCCCGCACCAGCGTGGAGAGCTTTCTCACACCCCCCAACGACACTTACGGCCACCGGTTGGTGGTCGACCTCGGGACGGGCACCGGGGCACCCGCGCCGATCGTCGCCGCGCATCAGCCTCCCGGCCAGCGTGACCTCGTCGTCGCGATCGACGCCGGGCACGGGGGCGAGGATCCCGGGGCGATCGGCAAGCGCGGCACCCGGGAGAAGGACGTCGCCCTCAGGATCGCGCGGCGACTGGCGGAGCGCATCAACGCCGAGCCCGGGATGCGGGCGGTGATGACCCGCACGGGCGACTATTTCGTGCCGTTCCGCGAGCGTCTGCGGCGGGCGCGAATCAACCAGGCAGACCTGTTCGTATCGGTCCACGCGGACGCGTTCTACAACCGGTCGGTCAAGGGTTCCTCGGTGTACGTGCTGTCGCGCGGGCGCGCGAGCGGCGAGGCGGCACGCTGGCTGGCGGATCGCGAGAACGCGGCGGACCTGGTCGGCGGCGTGTCGCTCGACGACAAGGACGACGTGCTCGCCTCGGTTCTCCTGGACCTCTCCCAGAACGCCTCGATCAGCGCGAGCCGGGATGCGGCGGCTCGCGTACTCACCGAGCTCGACCGCGTCGGGGAACTCAAGAAGAGCGAGGTGCAGCACGCCAGCCTGATCGTGCTGACGTCCCCCGACATTCCATCGATCCTCGTCGAGACGGCCTACATCTCCAATCCCGAGGAGGAGCGCAAGCTCCGGGACGCCTCGCACCAGGAGCGGCTGGCCTCCGCCATCCACGCCGGCGTTAGGCGCTACTTCTACGACAACCCGCCGCCTGGCACGCGCGTCGCCCAGCTCGCGGCCGCCGAGCGTGGCCAGCCGCTGCGCCACGTCGTGGTGGCAGGCGAGTCGCTCTCCGAGCTGGCCGGACGCTACGCGGTCAGCGTCGAGTCGCTGCAGAGCCACAACAAGCTACCGGACGACACGCTGCGGGTCGGCACGGTGCTCGAGATTCCGGCGCGGACCAGCGGTACCTGACGGTCGTCCCACCGGCCCATGCGGCCGGGACGGACATCGCCTAGACTCGTGGGCCCGCGACGGGGTCCCCCATGCCGATCCGCCTGCTGCCCGACAATCTCGTCAACCAGATCGCCGCCGGCGAGGTCGTGGAGCGGCCCGCTTCGGTCGTCAAGGAACTGGTGGAGAACGCGCTCGACGCGGGAGCGTGCCGGTTGTCCGTCGAGATCGAGCGAGGCGGCACGGCGCTGATCCGCGTCCGGGACGACGGCACGGGCATCCCCGCCGCGGAGCTGCCGCTCGCGATCGAGCGGCACGCCACCAGCAAGATCGCGCGCGCCGAGGACCTCGCGGCGGTGCGCTCGCTCGGTTTTCGCGGCGAGGCGCTGCCCTCGATCGCATCCGTCTCCAGGTTCCGGATCGTCTCCGCGGAGCAGGGGACGGCGGCCACCGAGGTCGAGGTGGCCGACGGTCGCCGCAGCGAGCCGCGTCCGGCCGCGCATCCCCGTGGCACGACCGTCGAGGTGCGCGACCTGTTTCACGGCATTCCGGCGCGGCGCAAGTTCCTGCGTACCGAGGCGACCGAGTTCCAGCACATCCTGCGTACGATCAGCCGGCTGGCACTCTCGCGATTCGATGCCGCCTTCGCGCTCGCACACAACCGGCGCGAGGTCTTCTCGTTGCCGCCGGCGACCGACCGGGCGGAGCAAGAGTCGCGCATCGCGCGCCTCGTGGGCGAGGAGTTCGTGCGCCACGCGATCCACCTCGAGCACGCGGGCGGCCCGCTAAGGCTCACCGGCTGGCTCGGTCTGCCGACCTACGCCCGGAGCCAGGCCGACCAGCAGTACTTCTTCGTCAACGGCCGCATGGTGCGCGACCGGCTGCTCGCCAACGCCGTGCGGCTGGCTTACCAGGACGTCCTGTACGGCGGGCGGCAGCCCGCCTACCTCCTGTACCTGGAGCTCGACCCCGGGCAGGTCGACGTCAACGCACATCCGCAGAAGCTCGAGCTGCGTTTCCGGGACGGGCGGCACGTACACGACTTCGTCTTTCGCAGCGTCGAGCGCGCGCTGGCGGCCACGCGCCCCGACGCAGACCGCCGCGGAGCGACGGAGGCGACCGTCCTCGCGGGCGGCTCGTCGAACGGCTTGCCTCTCGGCGTGCCGCCCACGATCGCGTCCGGCACCGACTGGACGGAGCTCGCACGGCGCGTGAACCAGTCGCCCGTGGCGGAGTGGAGGCCTTCGGGGACGCCGCCGCTCGGTTTCGCCGTCGCGCAGCTGCACGGGATCTTCATCCTGGCGCAGACGGCCGAGGGGATCGTGCTGGTCGACATGCACGCTGCCCACGAGCGCGTGCTCTACGAGCGCCTGAAGGCTTCGCAGGCTGCGGGGGGAGGGGACCGGCAGGCGCTGCTCGTGCCCGCCGCGGTCGAGGTCGGCGAGGCCGGGGCGGCGCTGGCCGAGGAGCATTCGGAAGCACTGGCCGCGGCCGGACTGGTCGTCGATCGTGTCGCGCCGACCACGGTGGCCATACGCGAGGTGCCGGCGGCGCTGGCGGGCGGCGACGTGGCCGTCGTGCTGCGCGATGCGCTGGCCGACCTCGGCGAGCACGGGGCTACCCACCGGATCGAGCAGCGCCAGAACGAGCTGCTCGCGAGCCTGGCCTGCAGGGCGGCGATTCGCGCCCACCGCTCAATGACGGTTCCCGAAATGAACGCCCTGCTGCGAGAGATGGAGCGAACCGATCGTACCGACCAGTGCAATCACGGACGGCCGACCTGGACCCGGATCTCGCTCGAGGAGCTGGATCGGCTGTTCCTGCGGGGTCGCTGAGCGGCCCGCCAAGTCGTGAACGCTCCTGCGATTCTGCTGATGGGCCCTACCGGGGCCGGCAAGTCCGACGTCGCAGTGCAACTCGCCCGGGGCCTGCCGGTGGAGATCGTGAGCGTCGACTCGGCGCTCGTGTATCGAGGCATGGACATCGGCACCGCGAAGCCTGCCGCGGACATCCGCCGGGAACTGCCGCACCACCTCGTCGATATCGTCGACCCGGCCGACGCGTACTCCACGGGACGGTTCCTCGAGGACGCGGCCAGGGCGATGGCGGACATCCGGGGCAGGGGACGCGTGCCGCTGCTGGTGGGCGGGACCATGCTGTACTTCCGTGCACTGCAGTCCGGGATCGCGAAATTGCCCGCTGCCGATCCGGCCGTGCGCCGCCGGATCGACGCCAGGGCGGCGGCAGCGGGCTGGCCTGCGCTGCACGCCGAGCTGGCCCGCCTCGATCCCGCGGCGGCGGCGCGAATCCGGCCCGGCGACCGCCAGCGCATCCAGCGGGCCCTCGAGGTCATCGAGCTGACGGGGCGCCCCGTGAGCGCGGCCCATCGGCAGGACCTGCGCGCCGGGTCACGGGTCGGCGACCTCAAGCTCGTGCTCGCGCCCGCCGATCGCGCCCTGCTGTCGGCACGCATCGAGCAAAGATTTGCCGGCATGATGGAACTCGGGCTGGTCGAGGAGGTTCGAAGCCTCTACGGACGCGGGGATCTGGGCCCGGGACTGCCCTCGATCCGGGCGGTCGGCTACCGGCAGATCTGGACCTATCTGGCGGGTGAGGCCTCGCTGCCGCAGGCGGTGGAACGGGCCGTGGTCGCGACCCGGCAGCTGGCTCGGCGGCAGCTCACCTGGCTGCGTGCGGAGCCGGGTGCCGAATGGTTCGACCCCCTTGAAAAGACCGCCCGGGCCCAGATTGAAGCCCGCGTGGCCGCGTGGATGGAGGCGGACGGCTATTTGGAACCGGACTGAAATGCTACTATTTGACGCTTGGCCGGCCGCCTTTTGAGGCCGGATCGAGGGGCTCAGGCCCACGGAAGGACGACCCCGCAATACCGCCGAGGCGGAATATAATTCCTAGAAATAACAAGGAGATATCGAGATGGCCAAAGGGCAGTCGTTGCAGGATCCGTTTCTGAATGCGCTGCGCAAGGAACGGGTGCCCGTGTCCATTTACCTGGTCAACGGGATCAAACTGCAGGGCCAGATTGACTCGTTCGACCAGTTTGTCGTGTTGCTCCGCAATACGGTGAGCCAGATGGTCTACAAGCACGCCATCTCGACCGTCGTGCCGGCCAGGAACGTCCGGCTGCCGACCGGCGAGGACACGGCGGCCAAGGAAGGCGACTCCGAGTGACCCGCATGAGGGGGTACCCAGTCGCGGGAGCGGTCATTGCTGGAAAGGCCTGAGGCAGGCGAGCGGGCCGTCCTGGTCCGCCTTGGAATAGGCAGCCCCGCCAGCGAGGAAGAGCTCCAGGAATTCGAGGCGCTCGCTGTCTCGGCCGGCGCTGTTCCCGTTGCGCGCGTCTCCGGCACGCGGCGGTCCCCGGATCCGCGGTTCTTCGTGGGTACCGGCAAGGCCGAGGAGATCCGGGACCGGGCGAGGGAGGCGGAGGCCGAGCTGATCCTCGTCGATCACCCGCTGTCCCCCAGCCAGGAGCGCAACCTCGAGCAGCTCTCGGGCAAGCGCGTGCTCGATCGCGCGGGCCTCATCCTGGACATCTTCGCGCAGCGCGCCCGCAGCGCCGAAGGCAAGCTCGAGGTCGAGCTCGCACAGCTGAAGCACCTCGCGACCCGTCTGGTGCGCGGGTGGACCCACCTCGAGAGACAGAAGGGCGGCATCGGCCTGCGTGGGCCCGGCGAGACGCAGCTCGAGACGGACCGGCGCCTGCTCGCCCGGCGCATCCGCACGCTGACTTCGCGGCTCGAGTCCCTCGCCCGCCAGCGGGATACCGGCCGGGCGGTGCGCAAGCGCGTGCCGGTGCCGTCGATCGCCCTGGTGGGCTACACGAACGCCGGCAAGTCGACGCTGTTCAACCGGCTGACCGGCGAGCGCGCCTACGCCGCAGACCAGCTCTTCGCCACGCTGGATCCGACCGTGCGCCGGCTGAAGCTGCCGCACACGCCCGAGCTCGTCGTCGCCGACACCGTGGGCTTCGTCCGCGACCTGCCGCACGAGCTCGTCGCGGCATTCCGCTCCACGCTGCTCGAGGCCAGGGACGCGGATCTGCTGCTGCACGTCGTCGATGCGTCGGATCCGGGCCACGCCGAGCGCATGGCCCAGGTCGTCGAGGTACTCGAGGGCATCGGCGCCGGCGGGATCCCGATGATCACGGTGTTCAACAAGACCGATCGTGCCGGCCTGCAGCCACGGCTCGAGCGGGGCGAGGACGGCCAGGTGGCGCGCATCTGGATGAGCGCCGCCACCGGCCGCGGCCTCGATTTCCTGCGCGATGCCCTGCACGAGCGCTTCGGCGGCGCGGTGGCGCGTTTCCGGCTGAGCCTGGGCCCGGCGGCAGGCAAGGCACGGGCGCGCTGCTACGCCGAACGGCTGGTGCGCGGCGAGCGGCCCACCGACGAAGGGGGCTGGCTGCTCGAGATCGAGGCGTCGCGAGCCGAGGTCGAGTCGCTGTGCCGTGCCGAGAGGCTCGACTTCGCTGCAGCCGTGTCGCCTTGTTCGACCGTCGGCGGGTTCGTAGAATCCCGTCGCGCCGCCGCCTCGGACGTCGCCTGACTTTTCACCCTGAGCGAGACCCATGCCCTGGAACGATTCCGGCAAGAACGAAGACCCCTGGCAGCGCAAGCCGGGGCAGGGACCGCCCGACCTCGACGAGGTCGTCCGCAACCTGCAGCGCCGCTTGAAGGGAATGTTCGGCGGAGGACCCTCCGGTCCACGCGCGACCGGCGATGGCGGCGGGCGCAAGGGTGGCCCGAGGGCGGTCAACGCCGGCTACCTCGTGCTGGTTGCGCTGGCCCTGTGGGGCATGACCGGCTTCTACCAGATCGACGCCGCGGAGCGCGCCGTCATCACGCGTTTCGGCAAGTACGTTGCGACCACGCAGCCGGGCCTGCGCTGGCACCTGCCGTGGCCGATCGAGAGGAAGCTCGTCATCAACGTCTCGGAGTTCCGCAGCTTCGAGGATCGCACCAGCATGCTCACGCAGGACGAGGCGCTGGTCGGGATCAACCTCGCGGTGCAGTACCGTCGCGCCGAACCGGTGCAGTTCGCGTTCAACGTGCGTGACCCTGAGGGCACGCTGCAGGAAGTCAGCGAGAGCGCCATCCGCGAGATCGTCGGACAGAGCAAGCTCGAGTTCGTGCTGGAGGAAGGACGCCAGGAGATCAGCGCTCGGACCAAGGACCTGATCCAGCGCACCATCGCCTCCTACAACACCGGCATCGAGGTGATCAGCGTCAACCTGCAGGACGTCGAGGTGCCGGAGCAGGTGGCGCCCGCGCAGAAGGACGCCATCAAGGCGCGCGAGGACCGCGACCGCGCCAACCTCGCTGCCCAGACCTACGCGAACGACATCCTGCCCAAGGCGCGCGGCCGTGCCGTCAGCCAGGTGGAGGCGGCAAGGGCGTATCGCGATCGCGTGGTCGCCGAGGCCGACGGCCGCAGCACGCGGTTCGCTGCGCTCGCCGAGGAGTACCGCCGCGCGCCCGAGGTCACGCGGCAGCGTCTCTACCTCGAGACGATGGAGGAGGTGCTCGGTTCCGTGCCGAAGGTCATCGTCGACACCGAGGGTACGGGCAACCTGCTGTACCTGCCGCTCGACAAGCTGCTCGAACAGCGGGGCATGTCGCGCGGAACCGTGACCGTCGAACCCGCCGGCTCCGGCCTGGACGGGCAGATGGAGTCCGGCTCGGTGGGCGATCCGCGGGCGAGGGGGAGCCGCTGATGAACAACCGCGCACTGGTCTTCGTCATCGCTGTGGCGGCGGTCCTCATCGTCGGCTCGCGCAGCGTCTTCGTCGTGAACGAGACGGAGCTCGCCATCAAGTTCCGCTTCGGCGAGATCGTCCGCGCCGACTACGAGCCCGGCCTGCACTTCATGATTCCGTTCGTCAACGACGTGCGGACGTTCGACCGCCGGGTGCTGACGCGCAACTACCCGTCGGAGCAGTTCCTGACCAGCGAGGGCAAGATCCTCAACCTCGACTTCTACACCAAGTGGCGGATCTCCGACGTGGCCCAGTACTACCAGTCGACGAGCGGCGGCGACGAGGACGTCGCGGCGCGGCGCCTGGCCGAAATCGTCAAGGACGGCCTGAAGGGCGTGATCGCGCGGCGGACCATCCAGCAGGTGGTGGCCGCGGAGCGCGCCGAGTTCATCGGCGACATCCTGCAGGTCGCCGGGGCGTCGGTGCAGGAGCTCGGCATCACGCTGGTGGACGTGCGCGTCAAGAAGATCGACCTGCCGGACGACGTGCTCGACTCGGTGTTCAACCGCATGCGGCAGGACTTCGCCCGCCAGGCCGCACAGCTGCGCGCTGAGGGTGACGAGATCGCGCAGACGGTGCGCGCCGCCGCCGACCGCGAGCGCGTGGAGATCCTTGCCGAGGCGACCCGCCAGTCGGAGAAGATCCGCGGCGAGGGCGATGCCCGTTCCGCGGAAATCTACGCGACCGTCTACCAGAAGAATCCCGAGTTCTTCGCGTTTCACCGCAGCCTGGAGGCCTATCGCAATTCGCTCGGCAAGCCCGAGGACGTGATGGTGCTGGCCCCGGACAGCGAGTTCTTCCGTTACCTGGGCAAGTCCGGCGGCCGCTGAAGCCATCGTGCAGATCGACTGGCTGGACCTCGGTACCGCCTTCGCGCTCTACCTCGTGATCGAGGGCGTGCTGCCCTTCCTCAACCCTGGAGGCATGAAGCGCGCGATGGCCATGTTCCAGTCGCTGTCCGACCAGCAGCTGCGCATCGCGGGCCTCGGCAGCATGCTTGCGGGCCTCGTGCTGCTGTGGGCTGTCCGCGGCTGAGGTGAGGCAGACGTACATGAGCCGGATGGTGGTCATCATCGGCGCCCAGTGGGGCGACGAAGGCAAGGGCAAGATCGTCGACCTGCTCACCGAGAGAGCAGCGGCGGTGGCGCGCTTTCAAGGCGGGCACAACGCGGGTCACACGCTGGTCATCGGCGGCCAGAAGACGATCCTGTCGCTGATCCCCTCCGGCATCCTGAGGGCCCACGTGCAGTGCTTCATCGGCAACGGCGTGGTGCTGTCGCTGCCGGCGCTGCTCAAGGAAGCGGACATGCTCACGGGGCGCGGCGTGCCTGTGTTCGATCGTCTGCGCATCAGCCCGAATTGCCCGCTCATCCTGGCCTCCCACGTCGCGCTCGACCACGCCAGGGAGCGTGCCCGGGGAGCGAACGCCATCGGAACGACCGGGCGAGGAATTGGCCCGGCCTACGAGGACAAGGTGGCGCGCCGCGCCGTCCGGGTCGCTGACCTGTTTCAGCGGGAGCGCTTCGCCGCCAAGCTCGGCGAGGTGCTCGACTTCCACAACTTCGTGCTGCAACGCTACTTCAAGGAGCCGCCGGCCGACTTCCAGCAGGTGCTGGAGCAGTGCCTCGAGCAGGCCGAGCGCATCAAGCCGCTCGTCGGCGACGTCGGCCTCGAGCTCGCCCGCATCCGGGACGGCGGCGGCAGCGTGCTGCTCGAGGGCGCGCAGGGCGCGCTGCTAGACGTCGATCACGGCACGTACCCCTTCGTCACGTCTTCCAATACGGTCGCCGGTAATGCCGCGGTCGGTACCGGGCTCGGTCCGCGCGACATCGACTACGTGCTCGGCGTCATCAAGGCCTACACGACGCGGGTCGGGGCGGGTCCGTTCCCGACCGAGCTGTTCGACGAATCCGGGCAGCACCTCTCGCGAGTGGGACAAGAGTTCGGCGCCGTGACCGGGCGGCCCCGTCGAACAGGCTGGTTCGACTCGGTGGCGCTCAGGCGCTCGATCCTGAACAACGGGGTGTCCGGGCTGTGCGTGACCAAGCTCGACGTCCTCGACGGGCTCGAGACCTTGCGCATCTGCACGGGCTATCGCGGCCCCGACGGGGAACAGGACACGCCCCCGCTGCTGAGCGATCAGTACGCGGACTTCGAGCCGGTCTACGAGGAAATGCCGGGCTGGAAGGAGTCGACCGTGGGCCTGCGCGGTTACGAAGAACTGCCGGTCAACGCTCGGCGGTACCTGGAGCGGATCCAGCAGCTGTGCGGCGTCCCGGTCGACGTCGTCTCGACCGGCCCCGATCGCGACCAGACCATCGTCCTCCGCCATCCTTTCGACTAGGGGACATTCCTATTTTCCTTTCTGCCGCAAGTCCCTGATTCTTTGGAGCTTCCGCCATTTCTTCGGAGTCCTGCGGCCAACCAACGCGTCTTCCAGAGAACGACCGAGCATCCTCCGTAAATCAAAGACTTGGAGCGAAAAGAAAAATAGGAATGTCCCCTATTGCAGTAGGGTGTGCATCAGGGCGCGCTCGCGCTCGTCGATGGTGTCGAGGAATTCCTGCGCGCCGTTCATCGCCCTGAAGGCGTCGTAGCCCCGCTCTAGGAAGTCCTGCAGCTCGCCATAGCCTGCCGCATGCGCGGGACCGCGGGCCAGCCGAACGGCGAGCCCCACCTCCGGACGGTGGGCGAGGCTGTCGAGCAGTTGGCCGATCTCGCCGACCAGCGCGATCTGGTGCTCGCGGTCGGGGGCTCGATCGGCAGCCTTGTAGGCGCGCGCATAAGTCGTGGCATCTACCGCGTCGGCCGCGGGCAACGCCACGGCCGTAGCGGAGTCGAGCTCGATGGTCAGCACGTGCAGCTCGAAAGCGTGCGCGAGCGCCGTGAGCGCGCCGGCGGGCAGGAATTTCTGCAGCTTGTCCATCGCCCGCAGGATCTGCTCGTCACGGGTCGTGAGGTCGTGCGGGCCATAGAGGTCGCGGAGGAAGAAGTCGACTGCTGCGCGGTAACGCGTCCGACTGCGGAGATCCGCGTAGGTAGTTGCCAGGCGCCGCGACTGGTAATGGGCCAGCGCACCGATGCGCTGCTGCAGCCCGGTATCTTGCTCCGCCTTTCGCCGTGCGGCGCGGTACCGCTCGACGAGATTGGCCAACTGCGCTCGAATTTCTTCCCGTCGGGGTAATGCGGCCATCTCGTCGAGTGCGCGCGGCGCCTGCGGCGGGAGGCTCAGCGTGTCGGCGCGACCAGGCGCTCGAGGCGCCGCAGCGTCCGGCCGAGGTCACGCATCACGCGCCCGTTCGCCCGCCGCTGCCGGTCCAGGGACAGGTGGAAGCTGCGGTGCGGGTCGGCGAGGACGGAGCGCCGCAGGCGCAGGCCGTGGCGCTCCAGCACCGGCGCGAGCTGCGACGCGTGCCGTCTCAGGTCGGCCCGGACGCGCTGGAAGGCGTGGTCGACGAGGCGCCGGCGGTCGGCATAGCGGAAGACATTGGCGAAGAACATCTCCTCGTCGTCGCGATCCGGCTCGAACAGCAGGATGTCGGCTCGCGGGTAGCGGCTGTGGTAGCCGGCCATGCCGACCAGCATCCGCGACTGGATCAACGATCTGAACGTCTGGCCCAGCACGACGGCGAGACCGCGTTCGGTCAGCACGCCGTCCGGCTTGCGCTTCCCGCCCTTCGACGCGTCGAAGGAAACCAGCGGGTTGATGCAGAACACGAGGTCGGCACCCGCTTCGAGGACCATCGAGGCATGCATGGTACGCAGCAGCGCGCCGTCCGCGAACACGCGTCCCTCGACCTCGACCGGCGGATAGAGCCCGGGGAGCGCCGTGCTCGCCTGGATGGCCTTTGAAATCGGGACGTGATCGAGCCCGGGCCCGCCGAAGCGCGCCGCCTCTCCCGTATTGAGGTCGGTCGCGACGACGAACAGGTGCCGGTCCAGCTCGCGGAAGTCGTTCGTACGCCCGCCGGCGGTGAATACTAGCCGCAAGTATTCCTCCAGCGGTGCGCTGTCGAAGATGCCGTTCGGCAGGATGCTGGCGAGGGGATCGAGAACCTCCGCCAGGCTGCGAGAGAGCGGCGAGCGCAGGTACTCGCCGAGCGCGCGGGTCGCCAGGCCCGGCAGTCGCGCCACGCGCGAGGTGAACTCTCGATAGGCGGGATGCAGGAACAACCCGGGGCTCGCGGGGAAGGCCGGGCTCTCGTTCGTGATCACCAGCCGCCCAATGTCGACGGGCGTCAGCCCATTCGCCAGGCCGGCCGCCAGCATCGCCCCGGAGCTCACGCCGACATAGGCGTGCAGCGAGTTGAGTTCGAGGCCGTCGATGCTCTCGGCGAGCGCCTGCAGCGTCCCGAGCTCGAAGAATGCGCCGAGCGGTCCCCCGCCTGCCAGCGCGATCGCGGCCCGCTTGCCTTCCGGCCTCGGATTACGCGCGAGCTGCGGCGTGAGCATGCGTCAACCGGTCTCCTCTGTCCTGCTCAGCCTCCACCCGGCGGCACGGCGCCCGAGCGCGAGCCCGTCGAGCGGCTCGCCTTGGATCGTGCTTTCTTGCGAGCAGCCGTCTTTTTCTTCTTCCCGCCGCGGGCGGCAGGCTTGCGCGCCTTGCCGTCGGCCTCGGCGAGCTTGTCGACCGCGCGAGTCAGCTGGTCGACCTTTCCTGTGAGCGCGTTGATCTCCTCGACGGTCGGCATGCCGAGCTGGTGCAGAGCCCGCTGCACCCGCGTCTGGAAGATCTTCTCCAGGTTGTCCCAGGTCTCGGTGGCCTGGTCGCGGACGTCGTCGACGCGGCGATTGACCGACTTCTGGGCGCCCTGGAACGCCTGCATGACCGCCTTCTGCGCAGCGTCGAGCGCGCCGCCGTGAAGCCGCGACCCCTCGCGCACCAGGTCCTCGAACAGCTTGGTTCCCCCTTCCTGGGCCCGCGACAGCGCGCCGACCCCGGCCGTCCAGATCTGGCTGGGCGTGTAGGGCAGTTTGAGATCCTGCGGCGCCGGCTTTTTCCCGCCTCCGCCGCCGCCCAACCTGCCTTTCTTCTTGACCGCCATATCCACTCCTTGCCGCACGAGGCTCGATGCCGTTACCTTGATTGCAAGAATAACCCGATTCCGCCATCCGGGCCTCGAATCGCCGCCCGCCCGCGGGGTCCGTATTTGCCGCAGGAGATGCATACATGGCCGCCGCGCAGTGGAGCAAGTTCCCTTACGAGCAAAAGCCCTACACGTATGCGGGCCCGTCGCTCAAGAAGTCCTGGCCGCGCCTGCACGCGGGCGACCTCGAGCCTTGGCCCGAAGCAGCAACCCTCGCCAGGCTGGCCGGCTCGAAGGCGGACGGCCCGGTGCCGGGGTTCAAGGGCGGCTTCGACGACCTGGCCCTGCGCCTGCAGGATGCGTGGCGGGCGTTCCATCGAGGCGACTTCGCGGCGGCCGTCGAAGCTGGCGCCAAGCTCGGCCCTTTCGGCGCCCAGGTCGCCAATAAGGCGGCGTCGGTCTACTGCACGTACCTGGAGGAGGACGACAAGCGCGCCATCCGGGTCCTGACCGAGGCGGCGGCGCGCGGAGACGATGCCTGCCGCAAGCTGCCGGAGTGCCCCAATGCCTGGTACTTCCACGCCTTTGCGCTCGGCCGCTACGCGCAGCGCATCTCGGTCCTGAAGGCGCTCGGCGAGGGAATCGGCACCAGGGTGAAGAATGCGCTCGAGACCGCGATCAAGCTCGAGCCGAAGCATGCGGACGCGCACATCGCACTCGGCGCCTACCACGCCGAAATCATCGACAAGGTCGGCTCGCTCGCCGGCCGCCTGACCTATGGCGCCGATCGCGGGACCGCCGTGAAGCACTTCGAGAAGGCGATCAAGCTGAATCCCAAGGCGGCTATCGCGTACATGGAGTACGCCAACGGGCTGCTGATGATGGATGGCGAGAAGAAGAACGCCGAGGCGGTGAAGCTCTACAGGAAGGCCGCTTCCTGCGACCCTGCGGACGCCATGGAGCGCCTGGACGTGGAGCAGGCGAACGCCGAGCTCGAGTGAGGCCTCAGGAGGCCGCCTTCAGGAAAGTCCCGAGCAGCACGGCCAGCACCAGCTGTTCGAATTCGCGGCCGAAGCGCTCGACGAGCGCCCGTGGATCGGGGATTCGCTTGCGGTCCGCGATGACCCCGAACTGCACCTGCCCGTTGTAGGTCAGGATGCTGATGCCGACCCCTATCGCGCCGGACTGCGGCACCCAGAACATGAGCTGGGACAGACGGCTCCCCGCCAGGTAGAGCTGCCGTTGCGGGCCGGGAACGTTGGATGCGACCAGCGACGCCTTGCGCGAGAGCAACTCGACGGCGAGTTCCTCGGCTGTCTCGCCCAGGATGCCGAGCGCCGCCATCAGGCCGAGCAGCAGCACGGGCTGATAGGACTGCTTGAGCTCGTTCATCGCCGCCCTGACGGATTGCAGGCGCTGCAGCGGGTCACGGATACCGACCGGCAGGTCTAGGAAAACCAGCCCAAAGCGATTGCCGAGCGTCGTGCCGTCGGACGGGTCCCGAAGGTTGACCGGCACCGTGGCGCGGATGTGCAGTCCGTCGGTGTCCTCGCCCAGGGAGCGCAGGTAGCTGCCGATCGCCCCGGCTGCGGTGGCCATCAGCACGTCGTTGATGGTGCAGCCCAGGACCTTCGAAATCGTGCGCACTTCGTCGAACGGCAGCGGGTCGGCCCAGGCGGCGAGCTTCCGCTTGCCGAGCGATCCGCGCAGGCGGCTCGGCTGGTCGTCGGGCAGCGCCGCGACGTGTGCGATCTCCCGCAACAGGCCGAAGCCCTGATGGGCGAGCTCGGAGGCGTGTTCCGGGTGCCGTGCCAGCCGGGCAGCCTTGCCGATCCAGGCGGCTCCTTCGTCTAGCGCCTCCCGGAGCAGCGCCGATCCGGGCAGCGGCACGGATTCCGGTGGGGCTGCGGACCGTCGCCCGCCGCGCGTGCTGCGCCGGCCGGGCTCGGCTTCCGGCAGGGGCGCAGGATTCCGCTCGAGGTCCGTCATCGCCAGGAAGACCCGGGTCAGCGCGATGCCGTCCGCGTAGCAGTGGTGGATGCGCATGATGATGGCGGCGCCGCCCGCGTAGTTGTCCACGACCTGCATCTGCCAGAGCGGGCGTCGCGGATCGAGGGCCTGCCCGGACAGGTCGGAGACGAGCGCCTCGAGCTCACGTTGGCCGGCGGGGGCCGGCAGCGCCACGCGACGCACGTGTGCGTCGAGGTCGAACTCGTGATCAGGCTCCCAGTAGCCCCCGACCACGTCGTCCACCGGCCGGCAGCGGAAGCGATCGAAGCGCAGGAACCGCTCGGACACGGTCCTGCGGAAGCGGCCGAAGTCGACGGCCTCGTCGAACACCCACACGCCGACGATCATCATCAGGTTGTGGGGTCGATCCAGGCGGAGCCATGCGGCGTCGACGGCGGACAACGGTTCTCGGCCGGCTGACATGGGAGCGTTTCGCGACGAATGGGCTATCCTTACGATCCACTATAACCGCTCCCGAGGGCACCGGCGCCCCACCGGGCGGCGACGACTGAGGGCAACGCGAAAAGCGGGACGGCGTCAGGCCGAACCCGCCGGGAGAGAACATGAGCTATTTCGTGACCGGCGCGACAGGATTCATCGGGCGCCACCTCCTCGGGCGCCTTCTCGACCGCAAGGGCCAGGTGTATGTCCTGGTCCGGCGCCAGTCCCGCGAGAAGTTCTCCGCGCTCAAGGCGAGCTTCGGTCCGCGTGGCCGCAGGGTCGTCGCAGTGTACGGCGACCTGGCCGAGCCCCAGCTCGGCGTGTCCGCGGCGGACCGCAAGCGGCTGAAGGGCAAGATTCGGCACTTCTTCCACCTGGCCGCGATCTATGACCTGAAGGCCGGTGCGGCCGAGCAGGAAGAGGCCAACGTGCTGGGTACGGATCACGCGATCCAGCTCGCCCACTCGCTGAAGGCCGGCTGTTTCCACCTGGTGAGCTCCATCGCGTCGGCTGGACAGTACCGCGGCACGTTCCGCGAGGACATGTTCGAGGAGGCGACCGGCCTCGACCACCCCTACTTCAGGACCAAGCACGAGTCCGAGGCGATCGTGCGCAAGAACTGCAAGGTGCCGTGGCGCGTGTACCGCCCCGGCATCGTCGTCGGGCACTCGACGACCGGCGAGATCGACAAGATCGACGGTCCTTACTATTTCTTCAAGATGATCCAGAAGCTGCGGCGAGCGGTCCCGTCGTGGTTCCCGCTGGTCGGTTTCGAGGGCGGATACATCAACATCGTGCCGGTCGACTACGTGGTCGACGCGCTCGACCACCTGGCTCACCTGGAGGGGCACGACGGCGAGTGTTTCCACCTGACCGACCCGCGCCAGCGGCGGGTGGGCGAGGTGCTGAACCTGTTTGCCCGGTTCGGCCACGCGCCGACCATGGCGTTCCGGCTGGACCCGAAGCTGTTCGCGTTCGTGCCCGACGCCGTCGGCAAATCGCTGATGAACTACCAGCCCTTGCGGCAGGTCGTCGACACGATCCTCAAGGACCTCCAGATCCCGAAGGACGTGCTGCGGTTCGCCAACTGGCAGACGCGGTTCGACTCGAGCCGAACCCAGAAGCTCCTCGAGGGCACGGAGATCCGCCTCCCGTCGCTCGAGGACTACGCCTGGCGGCTGTGGGACTACTGGGAGCGGCACCTCGACCCGGACCTGTCGCTGGACCGCAGCCTGGCAGGAGCCGTCCGCGGCAAGGTCGTGCTGATCACCGGCGGTTCCTCCGGCATCGGCCTGGCGGCGGCGGAGCGCTGCGCGGCGGCCGGGGCGAAGGTCCTCATCGTCGCGCGGGACCCCGAGAAGCTCGAGGCCGCGCGCTCCCAGCTCGCCGAGCTCGGCGAGGTGCACACCTACGCCTGCGACATTGCGGACTTCGAGGCCTGCGACGCCTTTGCGCGCCAGGTGCTCGAGGAGCACGGCGGCGTGGACGTGCTCGTGAACAACGCCGGCCGCTCCATCCGCCGCTCGATCGACCTGTCCTACGACCGGTTCCACGACTTCGAGCGCACCATGCAGCTCAACTATTTCGCGGCCATCAGGCTCACCATGGGCCTGCTGCCGTCCATGACGGAGCGCGGCAGCGGGCACGTGGTCAACATCTCCTCCATCGGCGTGCTTTCCAACGCACCGCGATTTTCGGGCTACGTCGCCTCCAAGGGGGCGCTGGAGGCCTGGACGCGCTGCGCCGCCTCCGAGTTCGCGGACTGCGGCGTGACTTTTACCATCATCAACATGCCATTGGTGCGCACGCCCATGATCGCGCCGACGAAGATCTACGATCAGATGCCCGTCGCGACGCCCGAGGAGGCGGCCGACATGATCGCCGAGGCGATCATCGAGCATCCCAAGCGCATCGCGACCCGCCTCGGGCTGTTCTCGGAGGTCCTGCACCTCGCCGCGCCGCGCGTGTCGGAAATCGTCATGAACACGGCCTACAAGATGTTCCCGGATTCGGCCGCGGCCAAGGGCGAAAGTAAGGACAAGCCGGAGCAGGCGAGGCCGACGCCGGAGGCCGCGATCTTCGCCTCCCTGCTGCGGGGCGTTCACTGGTAGCCGGCCTGCCCCGGCCGGGCGTCGCCCGGCGGCGCGACGGCAGGGGCTCAGGCATAATGCGCGCCGCGCGCTCCCTGGACGGGCCGGGTGGGCAGGGAAGTCCGCGCTTCGTCGTCGTCTTGCTGAGGCATCAATGACCAAACCGACCTTGCCGCTCGTGGCGGCGTTCGTCTTGCTCTGTGCCGCCGTGACCGCGCTCGCCGACGCTGCGGGCGACCCGGGACGGCTCGAGGAAATCGTCGTGACGGCGCAGAAGCGCAGCGAGGACCTGCAGCGCACGCCGGCGGCCGTGACGGTGATGACGGGCGAGGTGCTGGTGGCCGCCGGCGTTGCGGACATCCGGGCGGCTCAGAACCTGGTGCCTTCGGTCCGATTCCAGGCCGAGAATGCCTCGACGGAGATCTACATCCGCGGCATTGGCTCGACGCTCGACCTCCCGAACATCGAGCCGCCTACCGTGTTCAACTTCAACGGCGTCTACATCCCACGCGAGGGCAACAGCGTCGGGCTGTTCGACATCGAGCGGATCGAGGTGCTGCCCGGGCCCCAGGGGACGCTGTATGGTCGCGCTGCCCTCGGTGGTACGGTCAACGTCAGCTTCAATCGCCCGGGCAGCGAGCTGGCCACGCAGGCGCTGCTCGAGGTCGGCGACTATTCGCTCGTGCACGGTGCGGTTGCCCAGGACCTGCCGGTCAGCGACTCGCTCTCGCTGCGCGTCGCCGGCGACTACATCCGCCACGATGGCTACCTGCGCACGGGCGCGGATTCGAAGGACGACTATGCCCTGCGGCTGTCGGGCCTGTTCGAGCCGAACGACGACCTCTCGCTGTACGTCTGGGCGCACGGTGCGCGCAAGGACGGTGCGTCACCCAACCTGGTGCGTCGCGGCTACAACGGCGGCGACTTCGACGGCGACCCGACGGCCTTCGAGACGGACGACCCCTGGAACGACGTCATCACGCCGACGGAGCCCGACGCCGGCGGGCAGGACTACGACAATCTGGTCGTGGGCGCGCAGCTCGACTGGGATCTGGCGGGCGCCACGCTGACCTGGATACCGGGCTACTTCTATCTCGACTGGGAAGGAAACTACTGGCTCGAGAACCTGCCGTCGCTGCTCACCGCGCACTACAACCAGGTCACGAACGAGGTCCGGCTGGCCGGCGGGGCGGGTCGCTGGCGCTGGCTGGCGGGCGTGTACCAGTACCGCGTGACGAACGACGGCCGATTCGTCGTCAACGGCTTCCCGCTCGCCGACATCAGCCGCAACCGGCTCGAGGGCTACGCCGTCTTCGGCGAGGCGACGCTCTCGGTGACGGACCGGCTGCGCCTGACTGCAGGCGGGCGGTTCAGCAGCGACGAGAGGGAAGGGCAGGGGCAGACCGCTTTCGGTCAGCCCTACACGGCCAGCCAGGATTTCGACCGCGTGGACTGGAAGCTCGGCCTCGAATTTGACTTGCGGGACGCGCTGATGCTCTACGGCACCGTCCAGACCGGCTACCAGCCCGGCACCTACAACCTGTTCCCCGCCACGCCCACGCAGGACAACCTCGTCGACGAGGCGACGCTGACCGCCGTTTCGGCAGGCTTCAAGAGCCGCTGGCTCGACGACCGGTTGCAGGTCAACAGCGAGCTGTTCTACTACGACTACCGGGACCTGCTCGTGCAGTCGTTCAACCTGAACACCGCGTTGCTCACGACCTTCAACGCCGAGAAGACGAAGATCTACGGCAACCAGCTGGACGTGTTGTATCAGGTGGCGGACGCGGGACGTCTCGACCTGTCCATCGGCTACCTGCACGCCCGCTACGACCAGTTCGTGGTGCCGGAGGGCATCGACATCGGGACCCCGAACCGCGATTTTTCCGACTACGAGCTGCAGTACGCCCCCGACTGGACGGTCACCGCGGGCTACCAGCACGACTTCCCGATCGGCGTCGGGTATCTGCGTGCCCGCGTGGAGAGTCGCTACGAGAGCGACTTCTGGGGAACTTTCGCGCAGAACCGCGGGACGCAGCAGAAGGCCTACACGAAGTCGAACGCCTCCCTGACCTACTACTCGGGGGACGATCGCTGGAGCGTAGGGCTCTGGGTGCGGAACATCGAAGACGAGGCCGTGCTGGCCGCCACGACCACCGGCCAGTTCGGTCCGTACGCGGACGCCTTCCTCGAGCCGCCGAGGACCTACGGGCTGCGCTTCACGCTGTCGCTGTGACCGGCGAGCCGGACGGCTGACCTCCCCGGCCGGATGCGCCGAGGCCGGCGACTCGCACGAGCCGCCGCCCTCGGTTTCACTTGCGGTTCATGCTGCGTCAGCCGCCTCGCGTTGCGGCCCGACCTCGAGCATGTCATGTAAGATGGTGCCCAGGAGAGGACTCGAACCTCCACGCCTCGCGGCACTAATACCTGAAACTAGCGCGTCTACCAATTCCGCCACCTGGGCACAGGGA
>Ga0209536_100000815_pt1 | contig 51465 bp, 39 predicted proteins | sample DeeMarSeWOR28_12_FD_187461 | JGI IMG/M metagenome (GOLD analysis project Ga0209536, IMG submission 187461) | Marine sediment microbial communities from White Oak River estuary, North Carolina - WOR-2-8_12 (SPAdes) (version 2) | ecosystem: Environmental > Aquatic > Marine > Intertidal zone >...
GCCCTCGGCATCAGCCTGGCGGGTATGGGTCGGGCGGAAGATGCGATTCGGGAAGCTCAGCAAGCGGTGGAGCTGTGGCCGGTCTCCGAGGATGCCCTGTCGGGCCCGTTCTACGTCGCGTCTCTGGCCGAGGTCTATGCGATGGTTGGCGAGTACGATGCAGCCATAGATCAGCTAGAGCAGGTGCTATCGATCACGTGCCCGATCTCACCGCCGCTGCTCAGGGCCGACCCTCTGTACGATCCCCTCCGGGACCACCCCCGCTTCCAGACGCTGCTGGATAGGTACGAATAGCCAACCGAACAGATGTGAGTAGCGGGGTGGCCTCCAAGTATTGTGTATACACTGTGAAAGGTGGGGCGATGAAGTTAAGCGGCGTATTGGCTAGTGTGCTCTTAGCACTCGGGAGTGCGGTCTGTTGCATGACTCCGCAAGCCAACAATCGAGAAGCCGACCGGGCAGCGATTCTTTCCATGTATGCCACGCGCCTCCAAACCATTCAGAGTGCGGGCACGCTAGATGAGATACTTGAGGCGTATGTTGCCACGGTAGCGGACGACGCGGTGTGGATGCCTCCAAACTCACCAGCAGTAGCGGGGAAAGACGCGATCAGGGCCTGGGCCCGTGATTTCTTCAGTCGATATGCATTGGACGTCGACTCCCTTCCGGTAGAGGCACTTGAAGTTGGCGACCGGCTTGCTGTCCGTCGGTATAGGTCGGTGGGCCGGTACATTCCGAGCGATGGTGGGGAGCCTGTACCATACGATCAGAAGTACGTAGACGTTCTTCGTAGAGGGTCGACCGGATCATGGGAGATCGCATTGCATATGTGGAGCCCCAACGCTGCGGGCCGGACCATTTGGTACTGATCCTCGTGGGCGTGCGCCCTAGGCAAACCCAACTGCGCTTCCAGGCGCTGCTGGAGAAGTGATATGAAAGGGCTCACGTCAAGCTGAGGAGGACCCGAGGCCGCTTCGACGATGATCCTACTGATATTCGCCGGTTGAACGGGTTCAGAGCGGCACGAAGTCAGATTCGGGGTGTGAAAGTTCCGTTGTCTGGAGTGTTGAATGCGAGGTCAAGCCAGCCAACAGGATGTGGTGAACACCCTCATATCTTTAACATTCTGTTGCACTAAGGCTCCCTGAGAGCCTGCATGGGGTCCGCTCGCGTCGCCCGCGCAGCGGGAACCCAACCGGCGGCCAGGGCCACGACCGCCAGTACGGCGATCACGCCTGCAAACGTCGTCGGGTCCGTGGCACTCACCCCGAACAGAAGCCCCGACAGCACTCGGGTGAGCACGAAAGCGCCGCCGAGACCGAGGCCGACTCCGATCATCACGGTGTTGCTGGCCTCCCGCAACACCATACGCCGCACGTCGATGGCCTGTGCGCCCAGCGCCATCCGCACGCCGAATTCGCGGGTGCGCTGTGCGACGGCGTAGGAGAGCACCCCATAGATCCCCATGGCGGCGAGTAGCAGGGCCAGGGCGGCGAAAGCGGTGAGCAGCCGGGCCGCGAACCGGCGCTCCGCGATCGAGTCGTCGAAGGTCTGGCTCATCGTGGTGAATGAGGCCAGTGCGATGTTGGGGTCGAACTCGCGGACGGCGGCCCGGATCGCCGCCGGGATGCCGGTGGCGCCGGATGTGCGAACCGCGACGGCCATGGCGCGCCACGCGGCCTGCCGGTGCGGTACGTAGACGACCCCACGAGTCTCGTCCCCGGCGCCGAAGTAACGGACGTTCTCGGCGACGCCCACGATTTCGCGGTAGATGTTCTCGTCGCGCCAGGAGCGGACCCGCTTGCCCAGTGCGTCTTCCACCGAGCCGAACATCATTCGCGTGAACTCGCGGTTCACGATCATGACCGGGACCGAACCCTCGGCATCGGCCTCGGTGAAATCGCGGCCGGCGATGAGGGGTAGGCCCATGGTGGTGAGATACCCGGGGTGCACCACATCCCAATTCGCGCGTATTTCCTCGCCGTCGGGTGGCTCCGGCCGCCCTTCCGGCAGGTGGGCGCGAAAGAGGATGAATCCTCCACCGCCCAACGGCAGGGCCGACGTGACCGTCGCCGCTTCCACACCGGGCACAGCCTCCAGCGCTTCCCGCAGTCGCGCGTACGCGTCCACCAGCGGTTGACCGCCTTCGTAGCGGGCCGGCGGCAGGTTCATGCGGAAGGTGATCATATTGTCGACGTCGAACCCGGGGTCTACGTCGCGCAGGCTGGCCACGCTGCGGAGCATGAGACCGGCGCCGGCCAGCAGCACCACGGCCAGCGCCAGCTCAGCAGCCGCCAGGGCCTTCAGTGTGCGCCGGCCCTGAGGGCCAGACGTGCTGCCGAAGGCGGCGTCGGCCAGCGCTCTGGCGGGGCCGAGCCGGGTTGCGCGGAGTGCCGGCAGCAGCCCGAAGGCCAGCGTCGAGGCGAGGGAGACGAACAGTGCGAAACCGAGCACGGTCGCGTTTAACCCTATCTGCTCGATCCTCGGCACGTCGGACGGTGCGATTAGTATCATCGCTTGGATCCCGCCCAGGGAAAGCAGAACACCCAGCGCGCCACCCGCCAATGCCAGCACCAGGCTCTCCATCAGAAGCTGCCGTACCAGTCGGCTGCGGCCTGCACCCACGGCCGAGCGGATCGCCAGCTCCCGTCCGCGGCCGGTCGAGCGGGCCAATAGCAAGTTTGCCAGGTTGACGCAGCCGATCAGCAGGACAAAGGCGACAGCCCCGAGCATCACCCAGAGGATCGTACGCGTCTCGCTCCCTACGAGGCGCTGGGCGAGCGGTTCGGCGTCGGCGGAACTGCCCGCCCGAAGTTGCGGGTAGTCGCTCTCGATGCGGGACGCGATGGCGACGAGCTGGGCTCGAGCCTCATGCATCGTCTGGCCGGGCTTGAGTCGCGCGATCGCACTGAATCCGAAGCTGTCGCGGTCGCGCCAACCTACCAGCCCTTGTGGCGTCGGCCGCAGCGGCGCGAAGACCGGCGCAGGCAGGACGTCCAGTTCCGGCGACATCACCCCGATCACGGTAGCCGGCTCGCCGTTGAGTCTCAGCGTGCGACCGACCACGTCGCGGGCGCCTCCGAAGCGGCTCTGCCAGAATCCGTAGGACAGCACCGTCACACGCGCCGCACCGGGCCCGTGTTCGTCCGCCGTCGGCAGTCGGCCCAACGTAGGCGCGACACCCAGTGTGGCGAAGAAGTCCTCGCTGTGGAGCAGTACGCTTATGCGCTCGGGCTCGCCGGCTCCGTCGGCCAGGTCGCGGGCGCCGATCCCGTACACGGCCACATGCTCGAAGACGCCCGCCTCTCGCCAGTCCTCGTAGTCGGCATAGTTCACGGAGCCCGAGCGCACGTCCCGCGCCGGCCACGTCGCCAGGATCACGACCAGCCGCTCCGACCCGGGAAACGGCCAGGGACGCAGCAGAGTGCCTTCGATGACGCTGAAGATCGTCGTCGCCGCGGCGACGCCGACGCCAAGGGTCAGCAGCGCGATGGTCGTGAAGCTCAGCCGTTTGTAGAGCAATCTCAGGCCGTGCCGTAGGTCGCCGAGCAAGCCGATCATGTAGTTCTCCGAGATCTTGGGAGGGACCGAGGAGTACTAGTACTCTTGATTAGTCTATTAGACAGCCGCGACGGGGCCAGGGTTGCGAAGCAGCACTCGATCGATGATCACCAGAGACCCGAAGGGTTCCGGGCGCGGCCCGATGTGCTATTGTGTAGCCTGTGAGAGGAGCAGAGACGAGATGACCAGAGGCACAAAACTCATATATCTGGTGGTCGGTGTGGCGGTGGGCTTCGCGCTCGGTTTCCCCGTCGGCCGCGGCAGCTCGCCCGAGGTGGGGGAGTGGAGTCAGACGTTTGGATTGGAACTCGAGGGGCGCCCGCTCTGGGGGTCGAAGGATGCGCCCGTCACGATCATCGAGTTCACGGACTACGAGTGCGCATTCTGCAAACGCTACTTCGAGAACACGTATCCCGTGCTTCTTCTAGAATACGGCGATCAGGTCAACTATACCGTTAGGCACTTTCCGGTGAGCTATCAACACCGGCGCGCTCACCGGGCAGCGCAGGCGGCGGAGTGCGCAGGCGACCAGGACAAGTTCTTCGAGTATCACGACCTACTGTTCACCAACAACCAGGCACTGGACGACGAGAACTTGCTGGAGTATGCGTCTCGGGTCGGGGTGAACAGTCGCTGGTTCGCAGAATGTCTCGAATCGGGGGCGAAGGCCAACGTGGTGGACGATGACATCCAGGCGGGCATCGCTCGCGGCCTTACGGGCACGCCCACGTTTCTGGTGAACGGCCGTGTACTGGTGGGGGCGCAGCCGACAGAGATGTTCCAGCGTCATATCGAGCGCGCGTTAGCTGGGGAGTAGGTCAGCCGGTACCGACGGTCTCCTGACGAACCGTCAGATCATCGATCCGGTTCGCGTCCACTTCGATGCCCAGACCCGGGCTATGCCGGGGCACCGTCACCATCCCGTCGTCCATCGTCCACTCGGGCACGACGATGTCGCTCGCCCAATAACGTGCGCTGGGGCTCAGGTCTCCAGGCAGCTTGAAGTTCGGTAGCGAGGCGAGCGCCACGTTGTAAGCGCGGCCGATACCGCTCTCCAACATACCGCCGCACCAGACCGGTACGTCCCGGGCTGCGCAAAGGTCGTGGATCGCCATGGCCACGGTCAGCCCACCCACGCGACCCGGCTTGATGTTGATAATTCGTCCGCTGCCCAGCGCCAACATGTCCTCAGCCCGGTCCACGCCGGTGATGGACTCGTCCAGGCAGATGGGTGTCCGCAGTCGCTTCTGAAGCGAGGCGTGGCGTACCAAATCGTCGTTGGCCAGTGGCTGCTCGATCATCAGGAGTCCGAACTCGTCCAACTGCGCGAGATGTTCCGCGTCGTCCAGGGTGTAGGCGCTGTTCGCGTCGGCCATCAGAGGGGCGTCGGGGCCCACGGCCTCGCGCGCTGCGGCGACGAAATCCACGTCAGCGCCAGGCGCGATCTTGCACTTGATCTTGCGGTACCCTCGGGCCATGGCTTCCTGCGCGGCCTGGGCCAGGGCATCGGGATCGGACTGTACGCCGAGCGAGATGCCGGTGGCGATCTTCTCTCTCGTGCCGCCGAGCCGCTCGGCGAGGCTCACGCCCAACCGTTGGGCGCTCAGTCCCCAGGCACCCATCTCGACCGCGGCCTTCGCCATGGGGTGTCCACGGAAGTCGCGCTCCAGAACCCGGTGTAGCTCGTCCGGTCCCTTGAAGCGCCGGCCCAGCACCCGGTGTGCCACCCACTCGCGGATGGCCAGCCAGGCCGTATCCACCGTTTCCGGTGAGTAGTTGGGGAATTCGGCCGCGGTACACTCGGCCCACGTGGTAGTGCCGTCCGCGTCCGTGAGCTCGAGGAGACAGATCCTCCGAGTGTCCGTCGTGCCGGAAGAGATACTGAACGCCTCCAGCAAAGGCAGGCGGATCTCACGCAGTGTGATTCGCTCCACGACTAAGGTCTCGAACATCTCCGAACTCACGAGGGCTCGAGGACGTAGAAGCAGCGCCGGGCATCGAGGTCGCGTTGAAAGCCGGTCACGCGATATCCTGCCTCTATATAATAAAGAAATGCACGCTGCGTGGTCTGCCGCCACGATCTGGCCGTTTCCATGGACGTCTTCTTCACCGTCTGGATGTCGAACGGGATCTCGATGCGCACGCTCGGCGCATCGGGCAACAGCTCGCTGCTCACAATGGGAGCCGTAGCAGCGTCGGGGCGGCCTACGCTCGACTGGCCTGCCAGCAACGCTTCGACACGCGGATCGGTGAGGTTCCATTCCACCACCAAGCGATCGGTGGTCAGGCCCCGATGCAGCGGACTACCCGTGGTCTTGCCGTACATATCGGGTACATACTCGACGGGCAGTGCACCCAGGCGGTTAATGTTGATGTAGGCGTTGCCCGCCTCCAGGGGATCGTAGGTCCAGTAGGCGACTTCAATTCCACCGTCCAGAAGAAGCTCACGCTGATAGGCCTTCAAGCGCCGGCCCAGTCCACGGCCCCGTGCGTCCTCGTGCACGGCGAGCATGTCCGACCAGTGAGCCGGTCGGCCGTCACGTAGGCCGCTCAACCCAAAGACAAAACCCAGAAGCCGACCGTCGGCATCGAAGGCACCGGCAGCCACGCCGCCCACTTTCTGCGTGGCCAGGAGAATCGAGGGCGGCACGCATTCACCGAAGTCTTCACCCCAGGTGGCCTTCTGCAGGGCCACGCACTGCAGATAGTCCTCTTGCGACTGGAGCGGCCTCAGCGTTGTCTCGTGCGTCGTCGTCATCTGTCAGGGCTCCCGGTCGGCTGCCCGGATCAAGTAGACGCCCCGGGTGAGGATAGGGATGACGAAGATGGCAAGAAAGAGCCAGGTGAGGGTACCATAGCCCTTGGCGATGAGCCCGATCAGCCCGAAGCTGGCCAGCGCCGATCCAGCTATTAATAGCAACAGCGCCACGACCGGCCGCAGCCAGTCTGGCATCTCTCGTCCCTTCTCACTGTAGGTCGCGGCAATGCGTTCGTTCACGCCGTGAATCATCCCGGTGCCGGTCTCGATCAGCGTGCCGAAGAGGACGATCTGAAATGCCAGTTGCAGGGGCCGCGAGCCGAGAGCCTCCAGCAAGAAGTTGGCAGGCACTGCTCGCTCGACGATGGCCGGGTAGTGAGCGGACATGGCGACGTAAAAGAGGAAACCCGGAACGATGGCTATGGGACCGGCCAGGAGGCCTGCGCCCACCGCCTGACGTCGCGTATCCGCCGCCCCGAGTGCGAAGAGGATAATCGGAATGATCGCCAGGTTATACGCGGCGTATTCCACGCCGCCTCGTACCCAGCCGGCCTGCAACGCTCCCGTTGTAAACGCGGCGTGAATACTCGGGCCGAACTCGGCGAACGATGCAACGAACACGATGAGGTAAACCACGTAGAGTACCAGAGACCAGAAGGCGAGCACTCTGGTGATGGTTGAGCTTCCCTTGAACACCAGGAACCCGACGGCCGCCATGATGCCGAGCACGCCGACTGCGTACGGCAAGCGGAACGTCTCCTGCAGGATCGAACCCGCGGCTGCAGCGATGACGGCAAGCACGATGGCGAGGAAGATGAGATAACAGATCTCGTAGAGGACCCACCCCCTGCCCAGCAGGCGCGTGAAGAAGCTCCGGTAGTCGTAGCTGCGAAACGTACGCGCGAACTCGAAGCTGGCCGCGCAGACAGCGCTCCAGATGACAGTGGACACGAGCAGCATCGCCAAAAGACCGCTGAGCGGACCGTAGCTCAGGAAGAACTCCACCAGCTCGCGGCCCGTGCCGTAGCCGCCGGCGATGACCACCGACTGAAAGATGAGCCCTGGTAGCAAATACTTCCGGAAGAACCGCGACATGTGTACTCGCTCCACCGTCGAGGCGGCATCAGACGCTCGTGAATGTGCGACCCGGCCCGCCTGCCGGCAAGAAACCGTCCGGGGAACCTTCCGTCGCCTCCCGGGTCATAGGGAACGTCACATCCCCTCATGTACCCGCTCTCAATACCCTCGAGAACTGTCCGGACCACGCGCATGGGATTCGCCGGTATATTCGGATTGGATGAGAACCCTGGAATGCGATATCGATGCTGGGCCTGCTATCTAGGCTAGGTCTGCGCGTGCGCTCGCGGCGACGCGTTGTGCTGGCCGCGGCTATGGCCCTGCCGGCGTGCGTGTTCCCGGCCCAATCCGCGAGGGCTCAGCGGGCGGTCGATGTTCAGGTCGGCAGCTGGCAGGTTCCCGGTCCCGACCCGATGCTCTATTCGGCAGGTTTCGGGCGTCGCTTTTGGGGACCGCTGGGCTACAATCTTCGCGGTCTGGCCGTGGTCGATCGGAATGCTTCGGCGCAGTCGCTCTACGGTCTTGGCCCGGAGATCAGTTTGTTCCGCGGCTGGCGCGTCTTCGTACCCTACGTCGTCGGCGGGGTGGGGCTGGGAGTGCAGCCCACCAGCTCTCCGGAGTTCACGGCCCTCTGGTATGCGGGCATCGGCGTCGAGTGGAACCCGCTTTCCTGGTTGGGGCTGGCCGCGGAGGGCAGCTACCTGGCAGAGGATTCTGGGTTTCAGGGCTTCTGGGATCTTCCGGACGACGCTCGCAAGGGCTGGGTGGGAAGCGTCCGCGTCGCGTTCCGCTGGGGCGGAGCGTCCAGCGATCCGGTCGGCAGGGGCGCCACGAACTACCCGCCGGGTTCCGGACCCAGTGAGCCGGGCGAGTCGGTGGATGACACCGGTGAGCTTCTGGACGATGCCGCCGCGGCGACGTTGAACGGTCGGGTCGTTCAGACCGCGCTCGGCGCGATGGGGGAGCCGTATCGATGGGGCGGAACGAGCACTGACCAGGGGTTCGACTGCTCGGGTCTGGTCTGGTACGCCTACACGACCCATGGTGTGAGCGTCCCACGCGTCAGCCGCGATCAAGCTCGAGCCGGTCACGGCGTACCCGTGAACATCACGACGCTCGAGCCGGGCGATATTCTTCTGTTCGCGAATGGCGGCGACGATGTGACGCACGTGGGACTGTACGTGGGAAACGCGCGCTTCATCCACGCGACCAATTCCGGAGGTGTGCGGGTCGGAGTCCTGGATGGCTCTGGCGACGGCAACGATCGCTGGTGGAGCGAGCGTTGGGTCGGTGCTCGCCGCGTACTGGAATGACGGCGCCAGCTGTGATCGAAATCCCTGACGACGAGATCGAGTTCCGCGCCTCACGCGCGGGTGGCCCAGGCGGTCAGAACGTGAACCGGCGAGCGACCCGCGTGGAAGCGCGCTGGAACGTCTTCGAGAGTTCGAGCGTTTCGGATGAGCAAAGGAAGCGGATCCTGACGAAGCTGGCGAATCGGATCGGAAAGGATGGCGTCCTACGGGTGGTGGCCGAGGAAGAGCGTAGTCAGGGACTCAACAGAGAGATCGCGGCGGCACGATTGCGGCAGTTGGTGGCAAAGGCGTTGGAGCGAAGGAAACCTCGGAAGACTACGAAGCCGCCGCGCTCGGCCGTGGAAGGCCGGTTGCGGGAAAAGCAACGACGCAAGAGAACCAAGGAAAAGAGAAAGCCGCCGACGCCCGAGGACTAGCGGCCTAGCCCCCTCCGTTCAGCTTCTCCGCGAGTCGCTCCCACCAGGCTTCACAGTAGTCGCACGTGCAGTCGACGCTGCCGGATCTGAGTCGATCGCAATCGCGGTCGCCGTTCATGGATGCCAACTCGAGCCGGATGCTCTCGTTCAGTCTGTTCAGTTTGCCCCCCGAGACCGAGGCGACGAGAGCGATCCTCTGATCGTGATTACCGTTAAGCTCGGGCGGTCGTTGTGTCCTTCCGTTCGGCCCCTCTGACCGGGCCTGTGGCTGCTCAGCAGCAGGTGTCAAACCTAGCCGGGCCAAGCAGGAAATCGGTGCATCGGGCATTATTCTCTACCTCGCATGTGTGGCCGCCATGGCGGGACAGCGTGCGCGGCGTCTATGAGGATTGTTGGGCAACTTGCATGCCGGACCAGCGTTTGTGGGCTGAGGCAGCGGTGCTTATTATCTCGGCTACTGCCACGGCGGTGCCTTCGCCGGCAGCGGCTTCTCGGGTGGTGCCTTCAATCTCGCAAGGTAGGGGTATGGATATCGAGCGGAGAAGAACGCTGAGCGTCTTGGGTAGTGGGTTAGCAGCGGGCCTCATGGCTCCGGCCCTGCTGCGCTGCACACCCAATCCCGAGGCGGACTCGTCGGAGCAGGGCAGCCAGGTGCCGTTGCCCTACGTGAGACTCGATCCGACGCAAGTCGGCGAGCTGGCCTACCGCAATTTCTACCGCGGCGATTGCATGTACGGCGTGTTCGCCTCGGTGGTCGAAGCGTTAGCCGAAAAAATTGGCGAGCCTTTCGCGTCCTACCCGACCGCGGTGACTCGTTATGGTGCTGGTGGTGTGATGGGGTGGGGAACGCTGTGCGGTGCCGCCAACGGCGCAGCCATGGCCATCTACCTAGTGTCGAAGGACCCTGCGCCGGCAATCAGCGAGGTGTTCGGTTTTTACGAGCAGGAAGCGCTGCCGAACTTCGTGCCTGCGGAACCCAAATTCCAAGTGGCTTCGTCGGTGGCCGGGTCGACGCTCTGTCACGTTTCGATTTCCAACTGGTGTGACGCGTCGGGCTTCAAATCGTACTCCGCCGAACGGCTCGACCGCTGCGCCCAGCTGGTCGCCTCGGTCGCAAACTACACCGTGGAGGTACTGAATTCCCAGGCCGACGGCACCCTTGATCCCGTTCACAGGCTGTCGGGCGCGACTCTCGCTTGCCGCGGCTGCCACGATGCGGGTGGCGTGCTGGAGAACAGTCGCGGGATGATGGACTGCGGCGGCTGCCATTTCACGCTGCCGGGCAGCCACCCCTAGCTTCGTTCCTACTCGTACTCGTACTCTCCCCGAAGAGTACGACGACGACCATTCTCCGGGAGGCAGCATGGGCACTGCAACGCTAGCAAAGACGTACGTCGCATCGCTGGTCGCCTTTCTTGTCCTGGATTTCGCCTGGCTGGGTCTGATCGCGCGTGGCTTTTATCGAAGCCAGCTGGGTCACCTTTTGAGTCCCGATGTCCGTTGGCCGGCGGCCATACTGTTCTATCTGCTCTTCATAGCCGCCATCGTCGTCTTTGCAGTCGTGCCGGCGGTCGAGCGCGGCTCGCTCCTGAGGGCGGTCATCCTGGGGGGCTTTTTCGGCGTCGTGGCTTACGCCACCTACGACCTAACCAACCTCGCGACGATGAAGGACTTTCCTTCGTTGGTCGCGGCCGTCGACATGACCTGGGGCTGTGCGCTCTCAGCTGCGGTTGCCGCGGTCGGCTATATCGTGGCGGCGCGAGGATAGACGCCGGGTCAGCGGGTACGACGCGAGAACAGCTCTTCGAACCTGGCGTGGTTGCTCAGGGGATCCCCTGAATCGGTCGATGACGAGATCGGTCGCCTCGATGGCCGCCCAGGTGCGCCCGCGTTGACGAGAGCTATGCGGCCGAGGCGCGACCGCCGTAGCTGCGACTTGAGCTCGGGGCTATCCACTCAGGCGCTCTCTCGTGTCGGCCAGGTAGGGCGCGTCGGGATCGGCATCGCTCCACTCATCGAGGAAGCGGCGGTATTCGATGACGGCACGGTCACGGTCTCCCGCAGCCTCCAAAGCGACGCCTAGTCTATAGTGCAGGTACTTCCGGTACGGATCCTGGTCCAGCGCGGCTTCGAACATTTCTGCGGCTTCTTGGGGCTGACCGTCGGCCAGGTAGGCTTCGGCCAGAGCCGCCTTGTACGATGTCCCGGACCACATTCTCAAGACCGGTGTCGCTGCCTCACGAAGGTGTTCGATCGCCGTCTCCATGTCGCCTCGCTCCCTTGCGATAAGGCCGAGGACAAGAGCCTCACTGGCTCGAAAGTAAGCGCCCTCCGTACTCCGAGCCCGCAGATCGACCACAGCCTGTTCCGCCGCCTCGAGGTCGCCGAGTCCGATCAGCGCACGGGCGACTCCGACTTGTGCCTCGGCCTGGGTCGGGGCCATGGCCAGCGCTTGCTCATAGATCTCTTTCGCCTCTCGGTAGCGTCCTTGCTGGAGCAGTACTTCGCCGCGCCCGCTGAGTGCCATGGACCCGCGCTGCTCTCTGACGAGTTCGGCGAGATGACTATTCGCCTCGACGAACCGACCGGTGTAATTGTATACCAGGCCCCGGTTCAAGAGGGCCGGCAAAAGGTAGGGGTCCAATCTTAGCGCCACCTCGTACTCGGCCAAAGCCGAATCCATCTGTCCTTTCATTCGATACAAGACGTCGGCTTGCGAATCGTGCGCGTGAGCGTGGTTCGGGTTGATGTCGAGGACCTTCTTCATCTGCTCAGCCATCAGGTCGTACTCGAGACGCTGCTCGAAGACGAACCCGAGGGCGAAGTGCGCCTCGGCCAACTGCGGATCGATCTCCAGGGCGCGGCGCGCGCTCGCCTCGCCCCGGGTCAACCACGTTTCATCTTGGCTCCAACCCGAATTGAAGTTCTGGGTCTGGGACATGGAGAGTCCGGCCAGGGCCAGGGCATAGTTCTCGTCCATGGCCAGGGCCCGTTCGTACAATTCGGTCGCTGCTGCGTTGCCCTCCGGCGTGTACTTGTAGAACTCGCTACGCGCCCGCGTGTATAGCTCGAAGGCCTCGAGGTTGTCGGTGGGCCGACGCTCCAGCGACGCCATCTCGCTCTCCGTGAGGTTGAGCTGCATCGCTTCCGCTATCCTTCGCGCCACGTCGTCCTGGACCTCGAATATGTCGGCGTACTTGCGGTCGTAGTTCTCCGACCAGATGTGGAAGCCGTTCTCCACGTCGATCAACTGCGCGGTGATTCTGAGGTCATCGCCCTGCCTGCGTACGCTACCCTCGAGGATGGTGCTGACACCCAGCTCGCGGCCTACCTCCCGCGGGTCGACCTCTTCTCCCTTGTAGCGGAAAGTCGCACTGCGCGACACGACTTGAAGATCGCGCAAACGAGAAAGCGCCGTGATGATCTCCTCCGTTACCCCATCGCTGAAGTACTCGTTGGCCGTGTCGGCGCTCAGGTTGAGGAAGGGTAGAACCGCGATGGAGGCCGCGGCCGGAGCGACGTTCGATGACTGGGTGTCGCCGCCGCGGGGTCCGAAGGTCAACCATACGCTGGCCAACATGAGTAGCGTACCGGCCAGACCGAGGATGCCGATGGGCCAGCGTCGCGAGGCTGGCTCCGCCACTATCGCCGCCAGCTCTCCGCTGGTGGCCGGATCTTCTCTCCTCAAGCCCTCAGGTGAGAGCTCGAGCGCCCAGGCGAGCACCAACGCAATGGGAAACCCGAGGATCATGGTCAGCGCGATCCCCGTGGAGACGGTCTCGGGTAGTCGCAGTGCGGGCACCAGGAAGTCTGCTGCTTGCATGACGACGAAAGCGACGCCGCCGTAGACGGCGGCGACCTTGAACACCTGCCGTCGCTTCAGTTCGGCCAGCAGAGAATGCAAACCTGAAGTTCGTTGGCTCATAGTCAGGGGAAGATAACAGTCACTCGGCCGGGTTCAACGGCCCGCACAGAACCTTCCATCGCGTGGTGGGTATAACTAGAGGAGTCCGTTACGGTCGTCGTAGCGGCCCAAAGGGGGGGAGATGCGAATCATTCGAGCGATCGTGATGCTGGCGTTAATCGGGCCGCTTCTGTCCGATGCTGGGATTATTGAAGCCCGAACCGCGCTGGCGGCCAAGATGCAGCGAAAGCGCCTGGCGCTGTACGACCTGATTGCACAAGTGGAAGCGGCGGCCAACCAGCTGCAGGCCGAATAGCCAGTCTCTCAGCCCACTCCCATTGCCAAGAGGTGCGTCGGCCGACAGTTTCAACATCGGAACCAAGCAACGGTGCTCTCGGTGTTGAAACGCAAATCGAGGCGGCATGCCCGCCAAGGTGGGGGTGCGATAAACCTGCCAGTAGAACGGTTCAGGCAACCGGACGACGTGACGTGCGGACCTACCTGCCTGGCCCAGATCTACCGCTATTATGGTCATAAGAAATCCTTGGAGGAGGTCATCGCGGAGACGCCCAGCAACCCGGATGGCGGTACGTTGGCGGTGTATCTTGGAATCAGTGCCCTCCGTAACGGGCTGGCTGCAGACATTTACTCCTACAACCTGCGGGTATTCGATCCGACGTGGCGCGGGCTCGATTCGGCCGGACTTGAGGAGAAACTGCGACAGCGTGCAGGGGCCGGTAGCGACGCAACACTGAAGCGCGTCATCGTCGGCTACCTAGAGTACTTGAAGCTTGGGGGCGGGGTGAGCTTTGCCGAGCTCGATGAGAAGCTCATGTCGCGTATCCTCGCCTGCGGACACCCGATTCTGACCGGTTGTAGCGCGACGTATCTCTACGGCACGGCTCGTGAGTTTCAGGAGGAATACGACGACGTACGCGGCGAGCCGGTAGGACATTTCATAGTGGTCTCCGGTTACTATCCGAAAAGCGGGCGCTTCGTAGTACGGGACCCGGCCTCCCACATCCCGTTCAGTCGAACCGGCAGGTACTCGGTGAAGGCCGGACGACTCATTTCGGCGATCCTGCTCGGCAGTGTGACCTACGACGCCGTGCTACTGGTCATCAAACCACGCTAGGACCGTTCGTCTCCATGGCTGATCGCAGAGAGTATCTGGTCGTCGCCGAACGTCAGGATCATCCGGTCTTCACGGGCGTGACTCTGTGTACGCCCGATGACTTCCTGGAAGGCGACTGTGCGGAGGCGGTGTCCGGCCAATCCACGGTCGTCAACTTGTCGCGCTCTTACCAGTACCTCGCCCGGGGGTACTACGTGTCGTTGCTGGCGGATGCGCGCCGGCAGCGTGTGCTGCCGACGCTGAAGATGATCGAGGAAATCACTAACCCCTACGCCTACTTTATGGCGCTGCGCGGAGCCGGAATCGAAACGATCGATTTCCGTGTGGTCAGGGGCCGGCGGCTACTGCCGAGAATCATCGTTCCGGCGCCGGCCAGGGAGGAGAACGTCGCCGAGGACGTCAGGCCGCTGGTCAACGAAGGCTCGGGCGAGGGGCCGGTTCGTTATCGCCCGCGGGTGGGGGAGTACGTCGAGGTGACCTCGGTGTTCGGTAGAACATTGGACGCGCGCTTCAGAAAGCACTGTTCCGCTGTGTTCAAGGTCTACCCGTTCCCTTTGCTGCGCATACGCATCTATCGCGACGACGAGCGCTGGAAGGTAGGTCAGATCTATCCACTCTCGATAGGGCAAATCGGCGCCGCGGAGCTCGAGTTGGTCAATGAAGAGTTATCACACGACAGGCTCGCTCAAGCTTGGCCGAAGGAAGGTCGGTCGGGCTATCGCGTCGCGGTGCTCATGGATGAGAGCGATCTCTTCGCTCCCTCGGACAAGGACATGTTTGCCAAGCTGAAGAGAGTCGGGGAGAGGCACAGTGTACGCTTCGAGCCAATCGCCCGCGACGATCTCCAGATGCTGGCCGAATACGACGCCCTGTTTCTGCGGGTGGTCACCGGCATGGATCACTACTCGTTCCTCTTTGCCCAGCGTGCCAAGAGCCTCGGCATCCCGGTCATTGACGATCCGCAATCCACCGTGCGGTGCTCCAACAAGGTCTATCTCCACGAGCTGTTCCAAAGGGCCGGGCTTCCCACACCCAGGACACTCACAATCTCTCGCAAGTCACCGATGGCCGAAGCGGAAGCGCTCGGTTACCCCATGATCGTCAAACAGCCCGATGGTACTTTTTCCGCCGCAGTCAAGCGGGCGGACAATCCGGAAGAACTCGGCGCTCTGACACGCGAGATGTTCAAACGCTCGCCGTTGCTCACGTTGCAGGAGTTCCGTCCGACTGAGTTCGATTGGCGTGTGGGTGTTCTCGATGGCGCAGTGCTCTACGTGTGCAAGTACTTCATGGCGAAAGGCCACTGGCAGATCATCGGCGAGTCAAGAACCGGTGGGCGACGGTATGGTAAGGTCGAAGCCGTGCCCGTGAAGGACACGCCAGAGAAGGTGAAGGCGCTGGCAATCGAGGCCGCGGCGCTCATTGGTGAGGGTCTGTTCGGTGTGGACATCAAGGAGACGGAGGAAGGGCCCGTTCTCATCGAGATCAACGACAATCCTGACATCTGGGTCGGTGAGGAGGACGCGAAGGAGGGTGATCACCTGTACGAACAGATCGTCCTTTCCTTCTTGCGTCGAATACAGGAGGGTCACCAGGTCGAGGTCGCCGAGTGACCGAGCGTCGAAGCCACAGATATCGGCTCTTCGAAGTCGTCGGCCTCGAGTTAGAGTACGTCATCATCGATGGCGAATTCCGCCCCCGCTGTCTGCTCGAGGACATGTTCCGTCACATAAACAAACGCCCGACCTCGGACATCGAGTACCGAGGTATCGGCTTCTCCAACGAGCTCGCGGCGCACGTCTTCGAGATCAAGACCCTCGAACCTAAGAGGAGTCTCGCGCGAATAGAGAAAGACCTGGTGAAGGGCCTGCAGTTCTTTGCGGGCATTCTGCGTGACCAATTCGGCGCGCGACTGCTGCCGACCGGTATGCATCCGTTCATGCGAGCTTCCGAAACGAAACTCTGGCAGCGGGCCAATCGCGCCGTATACGAGGCGTATGCCGAAATCTTCCCGCTCGTGGATCACGGATGGCTCAACGTTCAAGCGAGCCATGTCAACTTTCCGTTCGGCTCGGAAGCCGACACGGTGGCGATGCATAACGCGCTCGCCTGTCTACTGCCTTATCTGCCTGCGGTGGCGGCGAGCTCACCCATCTACGAAGGGGGGTTCGGTGGCTCGGTGGACAATCGCCTGGAGTTCTATAAGGTCAACCAGCGACGCCTGCCCGTTGTCACCGGCGAGGTCATACCGGAGTTCATCCGCTCGTACAGGGATTACCGTAGGAAGGTCTTCAAACCGATTCGGGAGTCCCTGGATGGCTTGCCTCATAGCGAACGGCTTCGTCCCGAGTGGGTCAACTCTCGGGGCGCGATCATGCGGTTCAGTCGGCAGGCGCTCGAGGTGAAGATCCTCGATGTGCAGGAGTGCGTTAAGGCCGATGTGGCGATCGCCGTGTTCGTCCGTGGAGCACTGAAGCACCTGGTGAAGCAAATGCGGAACCGTCATATCGCGCTTCCGGAGCACGCCATGCTGGTGGACGACATGAACGCGGCGATTCACGACGGCAGTCGGGCGGCGGTGCTCGCGACTCACTTGCGGGGTGGCCGCAGGGGGCGGGGCACGTCGGTGCCGGTGCGTGATGTCCTCGAGAGTCTGCTGGAGCAAGCGGCCGGCGAAGTGTCTGCGGAAGAGCGTCCTTACTTGTCTATCGTCGGGGAGCGAATCCGCTCGGGCTCGCTATCGGAGCGGATCGCACACGAGGTACGTCGGCGGTGCGGCCACCGCCGCACCGACCAGGCGTCGGCGATTCGGGCAGTCTATGACGAGTTGGCCGACTGCTTGGAAGACAACCGACCCTGGAGTCCGTGACCCGTGGTCGCACGATCGCAGCGCCGCAAGATCGAACTGCTCATCACGTGCGAGCACGCGTCGAACCGCGTCCCCACTCGTTACGCCGACTTGGGCCTCCCACGGGGCACTCTGGAAACGCACATCGGCTGGGACCCGGGTGCGCGCGCGGTGGCCCGGTACTGTGCTCGGCGATTGGATTGCCGGTATCACGAAGGCCGCTACTCACGCTTGCTCATCGACCTGAATCGCAGCCCACATAACCCCAAGCTCATCCCGAAGGAGAGCTTTGGCAGACGGATTCCTGGTAACGCGGACCTGACTTCAGAGGAGCGACAACTCCGCCTACAGCGCTACTACGAGCCGTATCGCGAGGCCGTACTTCGCGACATCCAGCTCGCCACGATGCGCGGCGAGGTCTGCGCACACGTGGGCGTGCACTCTTTCACCCCGAGGGTCGGGCGGCGCATGCGTCGCGGAGATATTGGCGTCCTCTACGATCCCGCCCGCTCGTCGGAGCGCGACTTAGCTCTGATGCTGGCCGAGGTCTTGAGGAAGCAGGGTCTCCACGTGCGGCGGAACTATCCGTATCGCGGGACGAGCGATGGGCTGAGCACGCATTGCCGTCGAATCTTTCCGCCGGATGCCTTCCTCGGTATCGAGCTCGAGATCAATCAGCGGTTACTGGGTCCGCGCGACAGCGACCGTCGTTTGTCCAAGGCGATCGCGACGGCGATCGAGACCGCCGTGCAAGCGATCGCTTAGAGGCGTCTCCTGAAGACGGCACGCCGATCAACATGATGCCTTATGGAACATCCCATGCCTCGTGAAGAAATCCGGATAAAGAGTGGTTGTTGCCACGTGTTCCTCGCCTACGACGTGGCCCCGTACATCGATCTGCAGAAGTGTGAGGAGCGGATCAGCGCCGGTTGGCACCGGCAGACGATCACTCGAAAAGGGCGAGCCCTGGAGTACTTCGAGTATCGCCCGGCGCCACTCGTGGTCGTGCTCGACGCCCAGCCCTTGCAGATCAGCGGCTTCGAGAGCTATGGCAGCGCTGAACTCGTGATCTATGACTTCGGGGCCGTCAGCGTGACCTACACGTTTCCGCTGGCCGGCCCGTTGCAGGACGTCGTCAGACTTAGCATGGCCGTCTATGACAACGAGCAACTAAAGGCGGACGGTCGGCGCTTGATCGGCAGCATGCGCGAGGTGCTTCCCGACGGTGCAGAACTGAACATCGCAAGCGTCGTCGAAGACTACGTGGTCTTCCATGTCGAAGAGTTCGAGGACAACGTGGCGCCCGGTGATCTCGTGGCGGTTCATGCCGGCCGCGTGGCCCAGATTCTGAGGGCCGAGTCCGGGTCGCTGTCAGAGCAGGAGGTTCTCGACGCGGTCGCGCGTAATATCTCTTTCGCCGATTCGGATGTGGCGGTCCTCGATTGGAATGCCGCTCTGCTATACGGCCGCGGTGTCGATGATCTACGAACCGTCGTCGAGTTCGCCAACGTGCAACTTCTCGAGCTGCGATTCCTCGACCGTCAGCTCGATGCGGCGCTGGAAGACTCATACGCGTTGGTTTCGCCGCGAGGGGGCCGTTGGCGGAACTGGCTACACTCGTATCGCGCAGACGTCCGACGGGTCGCCCGGTATCAGGTCGATGGCGCCATCCTTTTCGAGCGGATCTCCAACGCCCTCAAAGTGTTCGGCGAGGAGTACCTGAGCCGCGTTTACAGACTCACGGCCGAGCGGCTCCAGCTAGCGGCATGGGATGCCTCCGCGCTCAGAAAGCTGGGTACCTTGGAGAGCATCTACGGGAAACTCACTGACGAAGCGACGGCGCGCCGACTCGAGATCCTCGAGTGGATCATCGTCTTGCTCATCGCCGTCTCCATCGTGCTGCCGTTTCTGATCTAGCGCGGGCCATCCCGAATGTCTGCGAATCGCTTGACCGTCGTGCGCACTTTGCCCGCTCACATCGCCGGCCTCCTCGGCCTGGTCGCCGCCTCTACCGCCGTGGGGCAAATCACCGATCCCCTCGTCACCGACCGGCCCAGCTTCAGCGTAAGCGCGGCCACTGTCCGACCCGGGCGCGCCCAGCTCGAGTCGGGCTACACGTTCAGCAGGGATGACGGTGAAACTCATAATTCCATCGGAGAACTTCTAGCGCGTATCGGCGTGGTCTCGCGCTTGGAACTGCGACTCGCTCTCAACTCATACCACGTCGCCCAAGACGCGTCCGGAGAAGAGGCTGGATTTGAGGATATCTACATCGGCGCGAAGGTCGTACTCGCAGATGCCGCTTCCGCCTTCAGCCTGCTCCGGCCTGGCGTGGCTCTTCTACTGGGCACCTCCTTGCCCACGGGCAAGCAAGGATTCGGCGGGGAAGGGGTATGGCCCGAGCTCGGGCTCGCCCTGGTCTGGAGTGTGTCACACAGAGTCACGGTGGCGTCGAACCTGATCGCGGAATCGGTCCGAATCGATGGTGACCGTTTCGGTCAGTTCTCGGGCAGCCTGCTGATGAGCTACGCCTTTGCCGAGCGGCTGGGCACCTACCTGGAATACTACGGCTTCGCGTCGTCCAAGACTCGCGGCCTCGACGACAGTTTCCTCAACGGCGGCCTCACGTTTCTGGCGAGCAACGACCTCCAGTTCGATGCCCGGGTCGGAATTGGCCTCAACGACCCCGATTTGGACTACTTCCTAGGCCTCGGCTTCTCCTGGCGTATTTAACCGGGTTGAAAAACCGCGCTCCCAAGCCATTTGTCGCCTGGGGCACTAGTGATTATCTTTCCGGGCATGAAAAGCCCCAACAGTTTCTGGACCCGGGTCAAGAACGCCCGGATCGTCCAGGTCCTCGTCGCATACCTGGCGGTCTCCTGGGGTATACTCCAGGTGACCGACATATTTCAGGAATCCCTCGAGCTACCGCAGTGGATCCAGCCGGTAGCTTTGCTTCTTCTGCTCATCGGCTTCGTCATCATCACCGCCACCGCGTGGGTGCAATCCCACCCGGCCACGGCCGAGCGGGCGCAGCGCGACGAGGTGCCGGAGGCCTGGGAGCTTCAGCCCAGCGAGATCCCTCAGGCTCTGGCTAAAGGAAGACTGCCGCACCTGACCTGGGCGCGTGCGCTGTTGGGGGGTGGCGTCGCCTTCCTGCTCCTCTTCGGGTTCGCCGGTGTCTATATCGTTATCAAGGACCAGGGTCGCAGCCTCGGTCCCACGGAGGCCATCGCCAGCAGCGAGGCGCTGCCCGGTGTTGCGGTGTTGCCGTTCGACGTCACCGGCGGTGAACTGGGGGAGTGGCGCGAGGGAATGGTGAACCTGTTGTCCACGAACTTGGATGGGGCGGCGGGGCTCCGGGCCATCAACAGTCGAACGGTGATGGCGCGTTGGGACGAGGTGGCGGGAGTCGCTGATCGGGTCGACGAGGCGATGAGCCTGCGCGTGGCCGAGGCGACGCAGGCGCGGTATGCGCTTATGGGATCCGCGGTGGGCATAGGTCCCAGCGTGCGGCTTACGGCGGACGTCTACGATGTCGCTACCGGCAATCGGCTAGGGCAAGCCCGAGTGGAAGGATCGCCGGACAGCGTGTTGGCGCTGGTCGACCAGCTCTCCATCGAAGTGATCGAGGCCATTGTGCGTAGCGGTGAAGGCGAGCTTCCGTCGGTGAATCTAAGCAGTGTTACGACGAAATCCGTTTCGGCGCTCAAGGCTTATCTCGAGGGCGAAGCCGCCTTCCGGCATGCAAACTTCGATGCCGCCATCGACGCCTTGGGGCGCGCGGTGGAACTCGACTCGACGTTTGCACTCGCTTACTACCGACTCGCGAGTTCGTATGGTTGGAAGGAGACTACGAATCATCCGCTGACTCAGGAGAACCGGGCGCGAGCCTTGGAGTTCGTAGATCGTCTTCCCGAGCGGCAAGCCCTCCTGGTTCGCATCGAGAACTCAAGAGGAGATCCCCAAACACTGGAACTGGCGAAGGACGCGGTCGCGCGTTACCCCGACGACCCGGAGGCGTGGTATCTCCTGGGCGAGTTGTACCTGCATTGGGGTTATGGCGAGCCGACTTGGGAGCAGACCGACGAGGCGTTTTCGCGGGCTGTCGAACTCGATCCCCGCTTCGCCCCGTATCGCATCCACCTGATCGACCTGGCCTTCGCAGTGTACGACAGCGCTTTGGTCGCCGACCGTCTGCGGGCTTTCGAGGCCCTGGCTCCTGGGGCGGTGAGACAGCTGGTACGCAGTCGTATCGGTATCGCTCTAGCTCATGGCGACTCCGCGAGTCGAGCCTGGGCACGCGCGGTCCTCGACACGTTGGACGCCCAAGAGATCCGCGTAGCTTTGGGTACCGTGCCAGCCGTTGACGCCCGCGCCTGGCGGTTCCAGGAGGAACTGCTGGGGGTGCTGGTACATCGTGACGAAGCGAGCGGGTATCAATTGGGCGTTCGCGCCTATGTCGCCTTCGCTCATGGGGCGCTGGCGGAATCCGTAGAGCGACTCGAGGACCCGCGAGTTCCGCAGGATTGGAGGAACTGCTCGTTCGCTGCCTTCCACTGGAACGGGTTGCCGGTGGACGATGGCATTCTGGAAACGGCCATGAGTGGCGCCGCTATCGACAGTACGAACGTGTGGTCAAACCTCTGCGGTTCATGGTATGCCGCGGACCGCGGACGCTGGGACGAGCACGATCGACTGGTAGCGCGGATCGAGAGCATCGCTGAACACAGGTTGGCCGACGGCGACACTTCGGAGGCACAAGCAGCCCGGGGCATGGCTGGGGTCGCTCGCGGCTACGGCCAGGTGAAGAGGGGTCAATTCGAAGGCCTTGCCCTGGTAGAGAGTGCGCACGATGCGGGCTGGTTCGACTGGCCTGAGGTCATCGGCACTCTGTACGTCGAGGCCGACAGCCTGGAAGCGGCCGTCCGCCACTACCGATCCGAGTGGACGGACCCGCTGGTACGCCTGAAGCTGGCCGGCGTGTACGAGCGCCTGGGAGAGATGGAAAAGGCTCGGGATGCCTACCTGTATTTCGTCGAGTCGTGGGTGGACGCCGATCCCGAGCTACAACCGATTGTAGAGGAAGCCAAGCAGGCGATCGTTCGCCTCCGGGATGACTTTTAGAGCCACTTAGGCAGAATCACCGCACTTTGCAGTGACGCCCTTATACATATGACTGATACATTCGATCGCCTTACGTCAGCGCTGGCGGACCGCTATGCCATCGAGCGCGAGCTCGGGGCCGGCGGCATGGCCACCGTCTATCTCGCCCACGACATCAAGCACGACCGGAAAGTCGCGCTGAAAGTCCTGCGGCCGGAGCTTTCCGCCATACTCGGCGGCGAGCGCTTCCTCAACGAGATCAGGGTCACCGCGAATCTCCAGCACCCGAATATCCTGCCGCTATACGATTCCGGCGAAGCGGACACGTTTCTTTTCTACGTGATGCCCTTCATCGAAGGCGACACGCTGCGCGACAAACTGGATCGCGATAAGCAATTGGGTGTCGACGAGACCGTGAAAATTGCCGAGTCGGTGGCGTCGGCGCTCCAATTCGCCCACGAGCGCGGGGTCGTGCATCGGGACATCAAGCCCGAGAACATCCTGCTGCAGTCTGGCCAGGCGCTGGTCGCGGACTTCGGGATCGCGCTGGCGGTGAGTCAGGCCGGCGGCTCGCGGCTGACGGAGACGGGCCTCAGCCTCGGGACCCCTCACTACATGAGCCCGGAGCAGGCCCTCGGCGATCGCGAGATCGATGCCCGCAGCGACGTCTATTCGTTGGGTGCCATGGTCTACGAGATGCTGGTCGGCGATCCACCGCACACGGGCTCCAACCTGCAGGCGATCATCGCCAAGATCGTCTCCGACGAGCCCTCGCCAGTAGGCCGCAGCCGCAAGACGGTGCCGCCCAACGTGGAGGCGGCGATCGCCAAAGCGCTGGCAAAAGTGCCGGCCGACCGTTTCGGCAGCGCCGGTGAGTTCGCGCAGGCGTTCTCCAACCCGAGCTTCACGCTTCCCACGGTCAAGGTCGCAGCACCGGCCGCCAGCGAAGAACGGCGGACCGGCCCGTCGTGGCTCACCGCCGCGCTAGGTTTCCTGCTTATCGTGCTGGTCGGATCTTCGCTTTGGGGGTGGCTGCGCCCGACGCCCAAGACGGTTCTACGTCTCGGCATCGCCTTCCCCGAAGAGGAGATGGTTCAGCGCGCGCGCACGAAGAGGTTCGCGATTTCGCCAAATGGCTCTCGTATCGTTTACGTCGGACCGGCGTCGCAGGGAGCGGGAGCCCCGCAACTTTGGGTTCGGCAGTTCGACGAGCTGAACGCTCGACCGCTCTCGGGCACCGAAGGCGCGCGGGCGCCGGTCTTTTCACCCGACGGCCAGTCCATCGCCTTCATCACGGGTGAGCCCGGCGATCTGAAGATCATGCCGGCCGACGGCGGCCCCTCGCAGACTGTGGCGTCCGATTCCGTGAACCCCTGGGGTGTGGATTGGGGAACCGACGGGATGCTGTACTTCAGCATCTCGAACGGACGCCTGGTCCGAGCCCGCCCCGGCGGTGGTCCGCTGGAGGCGGTCAGCTCTCCCGATACGACTCGTGGAGAAAGCGAGCACGAGTGGCCGCACATCCTGCCGTCGGCGAAAGGCGCCTTGATCCAGATCTGGCACGGCTCCACCGCCGACGCCGAGATCGGTATTCTCGACTTGGAGACGGGCGAGATGCAGTCGCGGCTGGAAGGGGTCGTCGCCCGATACTTACCCACCGGTCACGTGCTCTACGTCACGTACGACGGAGCGTTGGTGGCGCTGCCGTTCGACGAAGGAAGTCTCGAGATCACCGGACCGCCCACCGTGGTCGAGGAAGGGGTGGGAATCGACAGCTATGCCGGTGTGGGGTTGTTCGACGTTTCGGATAACGGCCACCTGGTCTTCCAATCCGGTGGCGGAGTCGGTGACGAGCAGGTGGTTCGTGTCGATCGTGAGGGCGACTCGACACCAGTCGACGCCAATTGGCAGGGCGATTTCGACAATCTCGTCCTCTCGCCCGACGGGACGCGCCTGGCCGTCACGGCGACGGGGAGCGAGGGTACCCACATCTGGGTGAAGCAAATGGACACCGGCCCGCTGGTTCGCCTCACCTTCGAGGGGACAACGAATAATCGGCCGGCGTGGGGCCCCGATGGCCGCTCGGTCACATTCATCACGAACCGGGAAACCAACGTTTCAATGTGGACCGTTCGGGCAGACGCCAGCGCCCCGGCCGAGCGTTTGCTCGCGGAGGATGTCGTGAACGAGGGTTTCTGGTCGCGCGATGGTGACTGGATCGTGTTCCGGAAGGGCAGTTCGGGTACACGCACCCGGGATATCCGAGCGATTCGGCCGGCCCAAGATACGGTTTCTCGTCTAATCGTCGGGGCCGTCTTCGACGAGTACGCGCCCGCTCTGTCGCCGGACTCGCGCTGGCTGGCCTACGTGTCGAACGAGTCGGGTCGCGAGGAAGTCTACGTCCGGCCCTTCCCGGATGCCGACCGGGCCAAGTGGCAGGTGTCGGTGGACGGCGGCATCGAGCCGCGCTGGGCTAACAGCGGGCGCGAGTTGTTCTACCGTACACCCCGCGGCGAGATGGTCGTTCGCGGCGTGGGCGGCAGCAAAACGTTCGAGATGGGACCGCCACAGGTTCTCTTCGACGCGTCGAACTTCGCCGGCGACAACTACCACGCGGTCTACGACCTCACACCTGACGACAGCCAGTTCGTGATGATCGGTATCAACGAGTCGATCCGGGAAGATGTCGTCTTCGTCTTCAACTGGATCGAGGAACTCAAGACCAAGGTGGCCCGATGAGCGATGTTCTGGACCGCTTGACCGCGGCGCTCGCCGACCGCTACACGATCGAGAGCGAACTCGGCGCGGGCGGCATGGCGACTGTATACCTCGCCGAGGACCTGAAGCATCACCGTAAGGTCGCTCTCAAGGTCCTGCGACCAGAACTGTCGGCGATTCTCGGAGGCGAGCGGTTCCTTCAGGAGATCGAGCTGACCGCGAATCTACAGCACCCCAACATCCTTCCGCTCTACGACTCCGGCGAGGCCGACACGTTCCTCTACTACGTGATGCCGTACGTGGAAGGCGAGACGCTGCGGGACAAGTTGGATCGCGAGAAGCAAGTGACTGTCGAAGACGCGGTCGCCATCTCGAAGGGCGTGGCCGGCGCACTGCAGTATGCCCACGACCGCGGCGTGGTGCACCGCGACATCAAGCCCGAGAACATCTTGCTGCAAGCCGGCCAGGCGCTAGTGGCCGACTTCGGAATCGCGCTGGCGGTCAGTCATGCGGGCGGTTCGCGATTGACCGAGACGGGTCTTTCGTTGGGCACGCCCCACTACGTGAGCCCCGAGCAGGCGGCGGGCGATCGCGAACTGGATGCCCGAACCGACGTCTACTCACTGGGCGCGGTGACTTACGAGATGCTCACCGGCGATCCGCCGCACACCGGGAACACAATGCAGGCCATCGTGGCCAAAGTGCTGACGGAGGATCCCAGCCCCATCAGCCGTACTCGCCAGATGGTTCCGCCCAACGTAGATGCGGCGGTCCAAAGAGCGTTGGCCAAGAGCCCGGCGGATCGGTTCAAGACCGCGGCGGACTACGCGGCGGCGCTGACCAACCCGTCGTTTACGATTCCGCAAGCCCCGGTAGAAGACCAGGATGCGGAGGTCGCGAGCCGCAGCCCGTCCACGCCGCTGGCGGTCGTCATGACGATTGTGGCGGTCGTTGCCATGGGTGCGGCGCTCTTCGGTTGGATGCGAGAGATGCCGAAGCCCGTCGCTCGCTTCGCCCTGGCACTTCCCGAAGCCGAGGCTTTGCGCACGGTCGACTTCGGGCTGCGGCTGGCCATCTCGCCCGACGGCTCGAGGATTGTGTACGTGGGACCGGGTGAAAGGAACATTCAGCTGTGGGTGCGCGAACGCGACCAACTCAACGCGCGGCCGCTTCCCGGTACCGAGGGTGGCAGAAACCCGTTCTTCTCGCCCGACGGCGAGCAGGTCGGCTTCTTCACCGATAATCCCTGGACGCTCAAGGTCACCTCGCTCAGCGGAGCGCCCCCGATTACTCTCACCGATTCGTTGCTGGGATCCGGCGGCGCGGCCTGGGGACCCGATGGTTATCTGTACATCGACACGGACCGGGGAGGCCTGCAGAGAATGCCGGCCAGGGGTGGCCCGCGCGAAGTCGTCGTGCCGCTGGACACGGCGCGCGATGAGATTGGCGTCGCCTGGCCCGAGGCGCTTCCAAACGGCAAGGGCGTCCTCTTCCGCATGCGCAGCGCCGGCCAGGAGCTGAATGAGTACGACATAGCCGTCGTGAACGTGGAGACGGGCGAACGCAAGACTCTCGTGCGCGGGCTGGTGGCGCGTTACGCGGCATCCGGGCATCTCGTCTACGCCACCGCCGACGGGAATCTCCTGGCGGCGCCGTTCGATCAGGACAAGCTCGAGATGATGGATTCGCCCACACCGCTTTTGGAAGGCTTAGGTGTGGGTCCGCGGGGCGGCGTCGACTTCCAGTTTTCTTCCGCCGGCACCCTGGTGTATGCCACGGGCTCGGCTGCCGGGGCGGCCGACCTGGTGTGGGTAAGCCGGCAGGGCACGTCAGAACTCGTTGACCCCGATTGGGAAGGGAATCGCCGCGTCCAGTCCATTGCCCTGTCACCCGACGGTACGCTATTGGCCGCCAGCCTCATCTCGGCGGCGGGGGCGGGCGAGCACGTTTGGGTGAAACAGCTGGATACGGGGCCCGCGTCGCGAATCACTTTCGAGGGAAGTCTCAACAACCGTCCCAGCTGGACGCCCGATGGTGGGTCGGTGTTGTTCGTGTCCGACGACCGGGGTGATGCCGTGGATCTGTATCGGAAGCGCGCCGACGGCACCGGGCCGGCAGAGTTCCTGGCGACCCATGAGCTCTCGCTGTCGGAGGGCCTGCAGTCTCCCGATGGACGCTGGCTGGTGGCGCGGACGAGCACATCAGTCCGGGGAAGCGGAGACATCATGGCGATGGAGATCGGAGTCGATACGGCGATGGTCCCGCTGTTGGCGACCCGGTTCGGCGAGGTGACGCCCGCTCTGTCGCCGGACGGCCGGTATTTGGCCTACGCGTCGAACGAGTCGGGGCGCCGCGAGATTTACGTGCGGCCCTTCCCGAACGTGGACGAGGCGCGCTGGCAGGTGTCCACCAATGGCGGGATCGAGCCGGTGTGGGCGCACAGCGGGAGAGAGCTGTTCTATTTCAACTTCAACGACGAGTTGGTCGCAGCACAGGTTCAGACCACTCCGACTTTCATGGTGGGAGACCAGCGAGCGCTGTTCTCGGCTATCACCTATGGCCGGTCGGGCGTGCACCAGTCCTATGCCGTAAGCTCCGACGACCAGCGGTTCATCATGATGCGATTCCAGGGCTCGACGGACAGCGGTCTGGTCGTCGTCCAAAATTTCTTCGAGGAACTCAAGACCAAGGTGGCGGACTAAATGGCAAGTATCACTGAAGCACTGAAGGTGGCCCTGGGCGATCGCTATGTGATCGAGGAGGAGGTCGGGGCGGGTGGCATGGCCACGGTCTACCTGGCCCATGACATGAAGCACGATCGCAAGGTGGCGCTGAAAGTGTTGCGCCCCGAGTTGGCCGCCGTGATCGGAGCCGAACGGTTCCTCAATGAGATCAAGGTGACCGCTAACCTGCAGCACCCCCACATTCTTCCGCTACACGACTCCGGCGAGGCCGACACTTTTCTCTACTACGTGATGCCGTTTGTGGAAGACGACACGCTGCGCGACAAGCTGGATCGGGAGAAGCAGCTGGGTGTCGACGATGCCATCGAGATCACGCGCGGCGTAGCGTCAGCACTCGATTACGCACATCGACAAGGTGTGATTCACCGCGACATCAAACCAGAGAACATTCTGATACACGATGGCCAGCCGTTGGTGGCCGACTTCGGTATTGCGCTGGCGGTGAGTGCGGCGGGCGGTAGTCGTTTGACCGAGACGGGCCTCAGCATTGGGACGCCGCATTACATGAGCCCCGAGCAGGCGATGGGCGATCGGGAGTTGGATGCGCGTTCCGACGTCTATTCGCTGGGCGCCATGTTGTACGAGATGCTGACCGGGGATCCGCCGTACCACGGGAACACGGCGCAGGCGATCGTGGCCAAAGTGATCACCGAGAAGGCGCCGCCGGTGACGGCAGCGCGGGACACGGTGCCGACGCATGTAGATGCGGCGATCCAGAAGGCGCTGGCCAAACTGCCTGCTGACCGCTTCGCTTCCGCTTCCGGTTTCGCCGAGGCGTTGACGCGACCCGGCGTTGTGACCGTCCAGCCGACGGCGGCAACGCTTACGGGGAGCTCTGCGAAGAAGTCGTCGTGGAATCTCATCGGCTGGGCGGCAGCGCTCGTGGTGGCCGTGGCCTTCGGCGCGATGGGTTGGATGAGAAGTTCTCCCGAGCCCGAGCCGGTCCGGCTCACCGTCACGCTGCCCGACTTCTCGGGTTCGGTGTTTGGACCGACGATGGCGCTCTCTCCCGATGGATCGGTCCTCGTCTACCGGATAGCTACGGCTAACGCAGGCACGCCATTTGTGGTCCGCCGTCTGTCTCAGCTCGGTACGACGCCACTCTCCGGTACGGAGGAGGGACTGATTCCGTTCTTCTCGCCGGACGGGGAACATTTAGGTTTCCTGGCGGATCAATCGCAGATCAAACGGGTCGCGGTGATCGGAGGTCCACCCGTCACGGTAGCCGATTCGGCTAGTGCCGGTGGGTCGTGGGGTGAGGACGGCTACATCTACTTCATCCACTCGAATGCGGGGCTGGCGCGTGTACCCCAAGACGGGGGAGCCGTCGAGAATCTCACGCAGCCGGACACCGCGTCTGGGGTCGGAAGCCACTTGTGGCCGGATGTGCTGCCCGATGCGCGGGCGGTCATCTACACAGCCTTGCGACTGCCGTTGGCCAACTCCGACATCGCCGTCCTCGACCTGGAGACGCGAGAATCACGGGTACTCTTCCGCGGCACCTATGCTCGGTACGCAAGGTCCGGGCATCTCGTGTACACGCGCGCCGACGGGGCTCTATTGGCCGTGCCCTTCGACTTGAAGCGACTTGAGGTCACCGGCTCCCCGGCCGCATTGGTGGAAGGTGTTCCGGTTAAGACCTTCGGCGACCCCGAGTTTGCCCTGGCCCAGAACGGGACTTTGATTTACGGGGAAGGGAGCGGCGTTTCCGGGATCGCGCTGGTCGATCGCGCAGGTAACGAGCGACTGATCCCGGCAACCGAGCAATCCTTACAATATCCACGGGTATCACCCGACGGCACGCACCTGGCTATGGAGGCTCAGGGTTCCTCCGGCAACGACATTTGGACATACAACCTGCGCGATTCCACGCTCTCGCGGTTGACGTTCGAGGGTTTCAATATCTATCCGGAATGGTTGCCGGATGGTCGGGCCGTTTCGTTCTCCAGAGGGGGGTCATCGTCCGCAGATCGCAACATCTTCGTCAAGCCCGCCGACGGCAGCGGTTCAGCGCGCCCCTTCATCGAGTTGCCCCTGTCGCAGATTGAAGGAGTCTGGTCCCCAGATGGCGAGTGGTTGATCCTCAGGCAAGGGGATCGGGGGCGTGGACAGAACGCCAACCTTGCCGCGCTACGAATCGGTTCGTCCGACGATCCGATTGCGATACTCGATACACAGTTCATGGAGCGCTCACCGACGATATCGCCGGACGGGCGTTGGTTGGCCTATGTGTCCGGCGAATCCGGGCGTGACGAAGTGTATGTGCGGCCCTTCCCCGGTCCGGGTGGACGGTGGCAGGTCTCCTCCGGCGGTGGCGGTGAGCCTCGCTGGGCGCACAGCGGGCGAGAGCTGTTTTACCGTTCGGCGAGCGATCTGATGACCGTCGAGATACGAACACAACCTTCGTTTCAGGTCGGGAACCGGCAGCGTCTGTTCTCGGCTGGCGCCTACCAGGTAAACCCGAACCACGCGGGCTACGACGTGTTCCCCGACGATGAGACGTTTGTCTTCATCCACAGCGTCGGAGAAGCTCAACGAATGATCATGGTGCTCAACTGGTTCGGCGAGCTGCGCCAGCGTACCCGGAACTGACGAAGATCGACGATACCTGAAGCTACTTGCTGGAGGTAAGACCATGCCGACGATCAAACCGGAGGAGAACAGAGGCTCGAGCGTGCAGAAGCCCAGGCATTCCGATATTGACGCTTGGGGCTTGACTCACCCCGGCAAGGTACGACAGGACAACAAGGACCACTACTTCCTCGGTTCTTTGTCCAGGGGCGTGGTGGCCGACCGTACTAGCCTCTCGGAGGATCCCCAGTCGGTAGTAGAGCCGGAGCGCCTCGCATCATTCGCCTTGATTGCCGACGGGGTCGGCAAGGGCGCTGGCGGCGAAGAGGCGAGTCGTTTGGCGGTGCAGGCGCTCGTGCAACACATCTCCCTGGGTTTTCAGGACGCTTACCAGGCCGAGAGCAGCGATCCCAATGCGTTTCCTCGACTTCTCGAGAATGCGGCGCTGGAATGCCACGAGCGCCTACTGGAGCGCGCAGGCGAGGAGGCTGCGGCCACGCGCTTTGCGACTACGCTCACTCTGTTTCTTGGACTGTGGCCACACGCCTACCTGCTGCAAGTCGGAGACAGCCGCTGCTACATGTTCCGAGACGGCAATCTGACACAGATCTCACGTGACCAGACGATGGCGCAGGATCTCGTTGACCAGAGGGTCCTGACCCAAGAGAAGGCACCGAATACCAGGTGGGCTCACATACTGTCCAGCGCTATCGGCGGTGAAGAGGCGCATCCCGTGGTGACCCGGATCGTGCGCCAGTGGGGAACGGTCGTACTGCTGTGTACCGATGGACTGACCAAGCACGTGTCCGACGAGCGAATCGCCGAACTCTTGGGTTCCATGTCGAACGCGAGGGAGACGTGCGAGAAGCTGTTGCAGGAAGCGTTGGACGACGGCGGCACAGATAATATCACGATTATCATCGGGCGGACGGTCAGACCCCAATAAGGTTCTCCGCCACGTGTTGGGAATTTCTGGCAGTAGGCGAATAGAACAATAGAACAGCAGTACAATCGAAGTTGAAGTTTGGTTATCTGCGCCAATACGATCAATCGTTGGAAATCAGGAGTGTAGATGGCGAGCATCACCGAAGCGTTGAAGGTTGCCCTGGGCGATCGGTACGTGATCGAGCAGGAGGTGGGGGCAGGCGGGATGGCCACCGTTTATGTGGCCCATGATGTGAAACACGATCGCAAGGTTGCGTTGAAGGTGCTGCGTCCCGAGTTGGCCGCAGTGATCGGGGCCGAGCGCTTCCTGAACGAGATCAAGGTCACCGCCAACCTGCAGCATCCGCATATCCTGCCGCTGCACGATTCAGGAGAAGCCGAGTCTTTTCTCTATTACGTGATGCCCTTCGTCGAGGGAGATACGCTTCGCGACAAGCTGGATCGGGAGAAGCAGCTGGGGATCGAGGACGCGGTGGAGATCACCCGGGGTGTGGCCTCGGCCCTGGATTACGCGCACCGGCAGGGTGTCATACATCGCGACATCAAGCCGGAGAATATCCTCATCCACGACGGCCAGCCGCTGGTGGCGGACTTCGGGATCGCGCTGGCGGTGAGCGCTGCGGGCGGCAGTCGTTTGACCGAGACCGGACTGAGCATCGGGACGCCGCATTACATGAGTCCCGAGCAGGCGATGGGGGACCGGGAACTGGATGCACGCAGTGACGTATACTCTTTGGGCGCAATGCTTTACGAGATGCTCACCGGCGACCCTCCGTACCAGGGCAACACGGCGCAGGCCATCGTGGCGAAGGTGATCACCGAGAAGGCGCCGCCGGTGATGGCATCGCGGGATACGGTACCGCCGAACGTCTCCGCCGCGGTCCAGAAGTCGCTGGCGAAGCTGCCCGCCGATCGCTTCGGCTCCGCTGCCGAGTTCGCTGACGCGCTGACGAGACCGGCGTACATCGATACGTCGATGACCGGGCGCATCGAAGAGGCTGGTGCCCTGGCAGAAGCCCAGGTCAGCAGGGCCTTCTCAGCGAAGCAGTTCAGCGCCCTAGCCGCGTTGGCGGTTGTTGCGATCGGGGCCGCAGCCTGGGGATGGTTGCGGCCGTCGCCAAAACCCTTGCTCTCGCGATTCGCCATCAACTTGCTGGAAGAACAGGAGCTCGCGGCAAACCACGACGGGACCTCGTTGGTTCTATCTCCCGACGGCGAGCGCTTCGTCTACACGGGGCCGGATCGCCAACTCTTGGTGCGTGAGCTCGGACAACTGCAGGCGCGACCCCTGCCGGGTACCGAATCCGCTCGCGCCCCGTTCTTTTCGCCGGACGGAGAATGGGTTGGGTTCTTTTCCAATGGAGCCATCAGGAAAGTCGCCTTGAGCGGCGGTCCGCCACTCACCATAGCGGAAGTGGGTAGCGGTGGGTTTCGTGGAGCGACGTGGACGGAGGACGATAGGATCGTCTTCTCGCCGAACACGACCAGCCCGTTGCTTATGGTCAGTGCCGCGGGCGGGGACCCAGCGCCCGTCACGGTTTTGGACTCGGCCTCGACGGCGAACAGTCATCGCTGGCCCGAGGCACTTCCGGGTGGCAAGGCGGTCGTGTTCGTCGTCTACACTGGCCAGAACGATGACGCGACCCTCGCCGCGGCCTCGCTAGAAAGCGGCGAAATCAAACTCTTCCCGATCGTGGGACTGCAGCCTCGGTATGCCAACACCGGCCATCTCGTCTACGGGACGGCCGACGGCTCGTTGGTCGCCGCCCCCTTTGACGCGAACCGTCTCGAGGTGACCGGGCCACCCGTCTCGCTCTTAGAAGGGCTGATGGTGCGGGTCTCAGCGGCGGTGGAGTACACGATGTCACGGTCCGGCGTGCTGGCTTACCTGGGTGGAGTTGCGCCTGAGCTCACGCTCGTTGCCGTGGAAAGAAACGGTGTCGAGGAGACGATCGTGGGAGAGCTGCAAACGCCCGAAGGGCCGCGCGTCTCGCCCGACGGCCGCCGACTGGCTCTCTCCAGACAGGATAGCGGCAACACAGACGTCTGGGTCTACGATTTCCTCGAGCGCACCATGACCCGGATGACGTTCGAGGGGAACAACCGCTACCCATCGTGGACCCCGGACGGGGAACGGATCGTGTTCTCGACGGGGAACCGTGATGGCGTAGGCGTCAGAGATTTCTTTTGGGTCCTCGCTGATGGGAGCGGCTCGGCGGAGCGGCTGTACGGATCGCCGGCCGCGCAGTGGGAGGCCGCGTGGGCGCCCGACGGCGAGACGATGATGATGCGCCAATCAGACGGCTCGGGCACCCGCAGCATCTACTCTCTAAGGCCCGGCTCCGATGCCGAACCTCAGCCCCTGGTGATCAGCGAATTCAACGAGCGTTCGCCGATGGTTTCGCCGGACTCACGTTGGCTGGCCTACGCCTCCAACGAGTCCGGGCGCGATGAAATCTACGTGCGACCGCTGCCGGGTCCCGGAGGTAAGCGACAGGTCTCCATCGACGGCGGCACCGAGCCGATGTGGTCACTGAACGGTGAGGAGCTGATCTACCGTGGGGAAGACGGGAATGTCTACGCGGTGCCGATCCGTACATCTCCGACCCTGTCGGTAGGCCAACACACAGTGCTGTTCGAGGATAAGTATGTGCGAAACCCTCAGCACACCAATTACGACCTGAATCCCGCCGACGGGCGCTTCATTATGCTCAGGGGCTCGGCGCAGTCGACCGACTTCGTCTTGGTGCTTCATTGGTTCCAGGAGCTGAGGGAGCGCATGGAGCGCTAGCCACGACTTGAACCATATTGGCCATCGAGTTGTCTAATCTTCCGACGCACTGAACCGCTGGATATTGGAGCGACGACGATGAATCGGCTGAGACACGCCCTCGCCTGTCTGTGGCTATGTCTGATCACTTCATCCCCGCTTTCGGCACAGGAGGCGCCCGCGCCGCCACCGGATCTGTCAGACGCGGAGAAGCTTTACGGCCTATCGCTGCTCTGGCAGGAAGCCAACTACAACTTCGCCTTTTTCGACCAGGTCCCGGACCTGGACTGGGACAGCGCTTACCAGGCGTTCATCCCTGTGGTCCTTGCCACCGAGTCCACCTACGACTACTACCAGGAGCTCAAACGCTTCGTGGCTCTGCTGGAGGACGGCCACACACGCGTCTGGCTGTCTGGACAGCCGGGTCAGTACGAGTCCTACCCCTGGGTGCTGACCGAAAACGTCCAGGGACAGGTGGTGGTGTCGAATGTGGGACGCTCACTTCAAGATGAACTTCCGGTTCACTCCGTGATCAAGACCATAGATGATGAGCCGGCGGCCCAGCATGCGCTGGAGGAGCGATTGCCGTACACGTTTTCGAGCACCGACTACGATCGAGTCGACAGGGTATTGGCGGCGGCGCTGAGTGGCCCGCCCGATAAGGCGGTGCGAATCGCCTACGTCACCCCAGGCGGCGAGCGGCGCGAGGCTACGTTGGATCGTGACCGGCGGACACGGGAGGACGAGTGGCTTCTTCCCACGCGCTCGTCGCGTCCACGCTTCGAGTTCCGCTGGCTGGAAGACGACATCGCCTACATCGCCGTTAACACGTTCAATGACGCGGGCGTGGTCGACGACTTCGAGGCCGCGCTGCCGCAGCTGTACCGCGCGAAGGCACTGGTTGTGGATATCCGAAGTAACGGTGGTGGCAACAGCATCAATGGCTATCGCATCGCCGCCTACATGACTGACGACACTTTGAAGACTTCCGCCTGGAAGACGCGGGAACACATCGCCGCCTACAAGGCGTGGGGTCGATTCAACGAGCGCTACAACGACTACGCGGAGATGAACGCCTGGTATGACGGCGGCACGCACGGAGAGGTGGCGCCGGCGGAGGGGCGTCGGCTGATCGTGCCGACGGTCGTGCTTCAAGAACATGCGACGTTTTCGGCGGCGGAAGATTTTCTCATCGCTATCGAGAAGATCCCGCAAATCACGACAATCGGACGTCCGAGCGGCGGGAGCACGGGACAGCCCTTGGCTCTTGAACTGCCCGGCGGCGGACGTGCGAACATCTGCACGAAGCGGGATACTTATTCCGATGGCCGCGATTTCGTTGGCATCGGCATCGCACCCGACATCTTCGTGGAAGCTACCATCGAGGATGTGCAGAGTGGCCGAGATCCGGCGTTGGAAAGGGCAGTTCAGCTGCTTCGCTCATAGATAGATGAAAAGGCCCGGAGGACATCCTCCGGGCCTTTTCATCCGGGTCATCCCGAACATCACTTCATAGCCGTCACCACGTCCCCGCCCAGGATGCCTTCCCTAATCCTGATCGCTCTCTCTGATGCGTTGGGATCCTCGATTACCGAATAGCTGACGTCTTCGGACAATCGCAGAGTCAACTCGAGCGTCAGGGTCTCCGTGCCGCGGCGCACGACGACTTCATAAGACGTGCCCTCCGGTACTTCAGCGAAATGAGCCCGGAATTCGTCGAAGCTGTCGCTATCGCGGATCTCAACCGGGCCCGCGCTCAGTAAGTAATCGCCCTCGCGCACTCCGCCGACGGCAGCGGCGCCATCTTCAGTAAGACCGTCGACTCGGACTCCGAGGCTGTCCTCAAACGGGTAAATGCCGACCAGCGGTCGTACGGTCGTGTCGACGTCCAGGACCAGTCCAGCCAACGGCAGCAGGTCGTTCCAGGGGTAAGATTCGCGACCATCGATGTAGCGAGCGTAGAAGTCCTCGAACGACAGACCACCGGCGGCCCTGCTGACCGCGTCCCACCAATCGGCTTCGCTGAATCCGGTGAACCGTTGCTCGTAGGTACGCGCGTAGAGTTCGCGCATCACGTCGTCCAGCGAAGCCGTGTTATCGGTGGCATCGCGGATCATGATATCGAGAAAGAACCCGGCGATGGCGCCTTTGGGATAGTAGATGTGCCCGGTCCCGTCTCTGGGGCCGATCCAGGTCGTGAGCGATGCGTCCTCGAGGGCGATGGCGCCTGCCTCTTCTGTGGACGTAATATCTCCCGCCGTTGACCTGTAGAAGTAATCCGGCTCGTACACGCCGCCGCGCACCAGCAACAGGTCGTCGTAGTACGTCGTGATCCCTTCACTCACCCAAAGCAAGGTCGTCAACTGCGGCCGACTGTAGTCGTAGGGTACCAGCTCGGCGGGACGCAGGCGCTTCACGTTCCAGGCGTGGAAGATCTCATGCGCCAGGACCGATGCCGTGACCTCGGTCGCGGCCAGCGGCCTGACGTAGATGCCCAGGTGTGAATTACGATGCTCGAGCGCCGAGGCACCGTTGTACTCTTCGGGAAAGGCCATCAACGTGGTATAGTTCGCGAACGGTGTCTCGCCGAAGACCGCCGCCATGGGCGCCATCATTCCACGTAGCTGACTCCAGGTGGCATCGCGCTGTTCACCGACCAAGAAACCCTCTGGGTAGGTGGCCAGGCGGTGCACTGTGCCATCGATCTCGGCGCTGTCCAGATCGAAGCGACCGATGAATGTCGGCATATCGACCAGCTCGTGGTAATCGGCGGCGACGTATTCGTGTGTCGATGCCCCGGCCGTCATACCCGTCGCCACGCGCCAGCCCGGCTCGGTCCGAATGCTTACCCGCGAAGCGAACTGAAGGCTCTGACCTTCCGGATAGAGAAAGAGGTTGGTGCCGTTGAAGTAGGAAAAATCGGACGTCGACCACGAATTGCCGGTGTCGAGGTTGTCGGCCCGGTAGTCGAAGCTCACGCTCACCCGGCCGGCTGCGTTCGGGAAGATGCGCCACGTATCGTAGTCGATCTTGTCCCAGCGGAGCGCGCCGTCGCCGTCGCTTGCGGAGAAGTTCCGCATGTTCCTGGCGTAGTTGTCGAGCTCATAGGAACCCGGCGTCCAGGCTGGCAACGATAATACGACGGGCTCCACCCCTCCTGTCCGAAACGACATCGTAACCGAGATCTGGCGGAAGGGCGCGGTGATGTTGTTGTAGGTGACCTGGTATTCCACGTTCGAGACAGGTGCAGAACGTACGGCGTCCTCCGACTGGGCGAGGGCACTAACCGCCACGGGCCACGTCAAGGCCAGGGCGACCCACGCCGACTTCCGTCGGTTGGTCATCTCTGTTCCTCCGTCATTTTGTGGTTCTAACGGCGTGCATCAGGCGCACGTTCACGTCTTCTTATCCTTGGACGCAGTAGCGGAGAAAAAGGATGGTTGGTGGGGTACGCGCTAGTTGCCGCCGGGCACGAGCTCGACTTCGACGAACGGGGCTTCGGCCCCGCCGTCGTGGATAGTCACCTGGAAGCGCACGGTAGCTCGCTCCCGTGACACGCCCAACTCCTGGCGCGCCCACTCGGGGATGGAGACCTCGTATTCACCCCGTGGGAGGCCAAGAACGTAGAACTCGCCATCGTTGAAGGTGACGGTTTCGTAGAGGCGGCCCGTCTCGCGGTTGACGATCGTGATACGCAAGCCGCCCAACGGCCGCGCACCCGTCGCGGTCCGCAAGAAGACGCGACCGGCGACCTCGGCGGCGGGGACGACCGGTACGGCCAGGTGACGCATCACGTTCGGGCCCACCATGACGGTGGCCAGCGAGAAGGCCGGCACCCAGAGCGGATTGCGCAGCGACATGGAGTCCACGCCGACGTCGGTGGGGACGAAGGGAACCAGGTCCCAGATCCCGAAGCGGCCGTGTTCGTCGGTGGTCAACGTGTTGGGCCCGACTTGAAGCCGTACACCTTCCAATACCTCGTCGGCACCGTCGTAGCGGCCGTTTCCGTTGGCGTCCAGGAACACCAGACCGCCCAGGCCGCCACGTCGAAGCGAGCGTTCCGGCGCCACTTCGAACCGCCGGGCCGGACCGTTCCAGATGACCGAACCCTCAGCAAAAGCCTGGGCCTGCACACTGCTCTCGGGCGTACGGATGAGTTGCGAGGTTGTCCGAGCACCGGGTAGAAAAGCGGTGATGCCGAGAGAGATGAACGGCTCGCTGGTCCCGCGTCTCCAGGAGATTCGGGCATCGACTCGATTAGGGCCGATCAGCGGTCGAGAGGCAACCCACTCCAGATGCTCGAACCCGTGCTGCGAGAATTCTATCCCGGTCTGCAGGAACAGTCCGTTCAGTGGAGAGATGCGGCGGCTGCGCAGATTGGCTGAGGTAACGAGGTCCACGATGGTCGAAGCGGTCGTGCCGCCGCCGGCGTCCGTCACCTCACGCCGGACACCTCCGGTCCAACGCACGATACCGGTTTGGAACGAGCCGCCCAGCCGCGCGATGAGCAGATCGAAGCTCCCGTTCTCGATCCTGAGGGCGTTCGCTTCGAAGAAGAACGTGCGCAGCTGGGGCATCGGCCGCCAGAACCCGAAAGCTCGAAATTCACGTGCCCGACCGTTGGGAGTTAGTAGCGGCGCGGAGATCTTCTGATCGAACACGGCCGCTCTTGCGCCGACCCGGAAGTCGGGGCTGGGGGCGTAGGCAATGTCGCCGCCGATGAACCCGTTCCACATCGCCTCGCCGTGCACCACCCAGCGGGAGTTGATTGTTCCGCTGGCCGATGCGTAGGGATGGAATAGGCCGGGTAGCGTATCACGCCCGAATGCCTCAATGCCGCCGCGAATCGTCATCGACTTGGAGGCGCCGTAGTGTAGGTCCAGGTTGCCTGTGGTCTCACACGGCCGGGCATAACACTCCCCGGCAGCGATGCTGTACTCGAAGATGCCGGCCGGCAAACGGTCTTGCAGCACGGGCATCTCCCGCTCCCAAACCTGCATCTGGCCGGAAGGCCCGTAAGCCCGCAGCTCCAACGGGTTGGATCCGTAGACCAACGGCGTCTCGAGTTGATAGCGGCCGTCGAGGCCCGCACCGGTGTAATCCACCAGGCGGCCATTTCGGTAGAGTTCCACCTCCCATCCCGGAGGCAATTCGCCGTACAGCACGTCGCGGTCGAAGAAAGCGGGTCGAACGAACGGGCTGTTGGTGATGAAAGCACCGCGGACTCTCGTAGGTCGAGGCCCCGTGCCTACTACATCGCCGACTCCCACCTGGCTAAGAAGTTTCTTCTCCGGCCAAACCCCTAACCAGGAGCCGCTGATGCGACTGCCAAGGTCGGTCCAATCCTCGTATCTGAGCTCCAGCGAGCCGCCGAGCACGTTCAGTCCCAGCCCGGCCCGGTAAGAGGTGCGGTCGAAGACGGAGCCGCCGGGGTAGTAAAGGGCCCAGTCGAGGACGGCGCCGTCCCAACGGGGACGCTGAAGGGCCAGGCTCTGGTCGGGCACCCGACCGTACGCCGAAGCGGCCGCCCGACGGGCGCGCTCCCGGGCGATCCGCCGGGCAATGGGTAACGACTCCGGATTGGTCACGGTGACCCGGAGCTCCGACCAATCGATGTGGAAGCGGACATCCAGTAGATCGGCCAATACGGGGACAGCGATGTAGAGTTCGCCGCCGCTCAACATCAACTGGGAGGGTGCGATAGCCCAGCTGACGCTTCCGGCCAAAGCGGTTTCCTCTACGGGATCGATGAAGAGGGGCCTCTCCTCCGGGTAGAGCACCGCCGACAGTCGGCCGGCGCTGTCCACGTTCACCGGAAGATCGATGAGATCGAAGAACTCGCGCGCAGGTAGGAGAAGCTCGCCGTCGTCCTCACGGGCAAGTACAGTGCGGCGCGCCAGGTTGCCGATGACGACCTCCACCACGGCCTCCTGCACGCCGCCGTCGTCGCCCGGACGTTCGGCCGCTTGGGGCGTGGCCAGCCCGGGACCTGCGACGAGGGCGAAAAGAGCGAGCAGGAGGCCGCTGAAACGCATCAGTCTAGACCGCGGATCGAGTGCATGGTCATGGCAGACGGACCTCCACCGAGGTCTCTGCGGCCTGGGCAGGAAGAACGTTCTCGAGGTCCAGGTCGGAGCGTTCCGTGTCCACCCGCACGTGGAGCATGTAGTCTCCTGGAGGCAAGCCGCCGATCGGCAGAGAGACTCGTCGCAACAGATCGCGATATACAGCCACCTGGCGATGCATCTCCACCGCTACCTCACCCGCCGCATCGTCCAACGTCAGATGCATTGTGCCCAGGAACGCCGCGTTGCCGGTCCGCTGCATCCCGAGCTTGGTGACGAGAGAGTCGCCCACCACTGATCGCTCGAGCTTCGAGAGAACTACACCCGTATGAACCTCACCCTTGCGGTAAGTCACCGGGACCACGGTCCGAACCTCGAGCGTCAGCCCTACGGTCACCAACCCCGAATCCGGTGACTCGAGGGGGACTTGAGAACCTTGTGAAGCGACCACCGCTCGAGCCCAGTACTCGCCGTCGGGTAGATCGGCCGGTGGTTGGGCCAACAGCCTCACCGCACGGGTTTCGCCCGGTCCCACCATTGCGCGCCGCGGGTACGCCCGGATCCAGCCTGCCGCTGACGGGTCGTCCGGACCGGGATCCTCCACTGTCATGATCGATACGTCTCCCGCCGAGTCCGAGGCGGGGTAGCCGAAGAAGAAGGAGATCGAAACCTCTTCAGGCTCGGTCCCCGGATTGTGAAGGTAAATCACGCCAGAGCGGGTCCGGTGATCCATGAAGGTGTGGTGGGGCGCCACCACGATCGCTTCCGCTAGGGGCGCAAGAATGAGGATCGCTCCAAGCAAGAGCACGACACGAATCGAGCGGATCGTAGGGGATCGCGACATCGTTAGTTTCCGGTATATGCAGCGGCGAGAACGACACCGGACTCGTAGAAATCGGCGGCTTGGGCAGGACCGGGTCGTGCGGTCCCGCCCAACCAGACCCAGGCGGTCCCGTCGGGGCTCAGGCGGACGACGAACGGTACATTCGGGTCGAAACCCACCGAGGCCGACTGGTCGGCGTCTTGAGAGAACCCGGCATCGCCCGCTGCGAAATCGACGGGGAGCGTCTGGCCAGAGGCTGACAGCAGGTTGGGCGGCAGCGTGAAGGTTAGCGAGACTTCCGTGTTCCGCCGACCCTGGACGCGGTACATCCCGCTGTTCGAGGCGTCCATGCGGCTGACCTGTTTCGGCACGCCCGGAAAGACGATCTCGAAGGTCAGGTCGCGCCGGCCTTGAACGGATGGGGCGGGTTGAGCTTGTAGTTCGCCCGAGCTACAGATAGAAAAAAGCAAGAAGACGCCCCAGAAGGCCAAGGCGCGTTCTCTGTCTCTAGCGCCTGACCCCGAGCGTCTCATCACCAACCTCATCTCATGCCGACTCGGGTCCATGGAATTGTGAAATCACCGGGAGACGGGTGCCACGCCCGAGGGCGTGCCCCGTCTCTCGATGGTTGTCACGCGGGCTCAGTTGCCCGTGTAATCGATCGTCAGAGTGATCGTCTCGGTGTAAGCGCCCGCCGGCTGGTTGAGCGCCGGCTGAACCTGGCCACCGATCCACACGTACAGTTCGCCGGGGTTCAGGCCGCTGAGGCTCGTGGTGGCACCTGCCGACGGATCGAACGTGGTCGCTCCACCGACGACGTCCGTCGCGTTGTAGCCTGCGGTACCGGCCCCGAACACGATGGGCAGTGTGTTACCGCCACTGACGAGGTTCACCGGCAATGCGAAAGTGAGGTCCACTTCCGCTCCGGTCTCACCCGAGATCGACCAGTGACCGGCCCCAGGATCCGAGATCGCGACCGTCTTGTTCAGTCCCGGGAATACGGTCCCGAAGCCTAGGTCGTTATCACCGACGATGCTGATTGGTCGCAGAACCGTGGCGTTGGCGTTAATACTCGCCGCATTCGACTGCGCCTGAGCTACTGACGCGGCCGACAGCACGAGCGCCAATCCGAGGGCCCCCGACACCAGTTTCATCCAACGACGCATGAGTCTCCTCCTCGCGTTCGTGGTTATGGTTGCTGTGTTGTGTTGGGAAATGGTGCGGGGACGGGCATCGAGCGATTTGAGCAGAGGATGTGCCACCGGTTGGGCTCCTGGACTCGATCTTGAGCGCCCCTTGCGCGCATGACGCTAAGTGTCGATTATTTTTGCACTTACAGGAATAGCCCCGAGCCGCACTTGGGCCGGGATTGTGGCGGAAGCGCAACGTGTGGGCCGTTCAGCGGCCGGAGCGGCTCGCATAATCCCTTGCGGTGCTGCAGGTTGCGGTACCAGGTTCCCAGGTACGGGGCTTGCCCCTCAGGACCACGTCAGCTGGATCCGAAAGGAGCACCACGGTGCGACGCCATCTCCCCCTGGCGTCCGCGAGCGCGGTCGTCTTAGTCGTTGCTACGTTGTCACTTACGGTGACGAACACAGCTCGGGCCCAGGTCCGCTCGACTATCGGAGTCACCGCCGAGGTCGTGGAGACGGGGCCCGCTCTGGCAGCAGACCGGCTAGTTCGGCAGGCCGTGGCCCGGGCCTTCGAGCTTCCGCAACCTGAGGATCCCTTCGGGGTGGCTGATCTCGGGCGCCGCATGGCGCCGCGGGTTACGGTCGTCCGTCAGAGCCCGCCGGCCTATAGGTCCCCGGAGGCCTTCGCTCTCGCCGGTCTCATCTCGCGTACGCTCGACGCAGTGGGTGGGTCCCGAGGATCTGACATCGCGTCGCCGCCACCGGACGGCTCGACCCTCAGCGAGACCGGCCTCGTGGCGCCGCGAATCGTAGTCTACGTGGAGCACATCTCGAACTGACACCGCCAGACCAGCGCTGTCGCTTGGCGCGTTGCCCACAGCGTGTGATTGCGCCAACTTGCGGGCGTCCTACGTTCGATCTCCTCAGCTAGAACTCGACGACAGCCGGTCACGGCTTCCGTGAAGAGCGAGGTGTTAGAACCGATACGCAGGGGGGCGGCCAATAGACCGACATACGAGTAGCGCTGCCGGGGCGCCCCGGATGAAGCGCCGTTTCCAAGCGCCGGACACGTACGTCATCATCTTCTTCGTGGTCGTGTTCGCGGCAGCGCTCACCTATCTGGTGCCCGTGGGCCAGTTCGACACTCACGAGGTCACGTATACCGACCAGTTCGACAACCAGCGCACCCGCGACGTACTGATCCCTGAGAGTTTCCGGTTGCTCCGGGATGAGGACGGCACGCCGCTGCGGCGCGGTGTGCCGGTCTTCGCGCCTTCCGACCGGATCGGGTTGCTCAACTACGTGTTCGAGGGCCTGGCCTCGGGCAACAAGTACGGCTCAGCCGTGGGCGTCGTGATGTTCATCCTGGTCATCGGAGGCGCCTTCGGCATCGTGTTACGGACCGGGGCTGTGGAAGCCGGCATCATGGCCACGATCAAGCGGACCGCCGGTGCCGAGTTCCTGCTCGTCCCCGTGATGTACGCGCTCTTCTCGCTGGGCGGCGCCGTCTTCGGTATGGGCGAGGAGGCCATCGCGTTCGCGATGATCCTGGTGCCGCTGTGCATTGCCATGGGCTACGATGCGGTCACCGGTGTCCTCATCACCTACGTCGCCACCCAAATCGGCTTTGCCACGTCGTGGATGAACCCGTTCAGCGTGGCGATCGCGCAGGGCATCGCCGGCGTTCCGGTGCTCTCCGGCGCGCCGTTCCGCATCGGCATGTGGGTGTTCTTCACTCTGTTGGGCACGGCCTTCGCCATGGTCTACGCGGCGCGCGTCAAGAAAGACCCGAAGCGCTCGGCGGTCTACGATCCCGATGACGAGTTCCGTCACGAGTTCCAGGACGTCGCGAACCTGCAGGTCCGCTTCGGCATGGGGCATAAGCTTGTGCTGCTGACCATATTGGCGACCATCGTCTGGGTCATCTGGGGCGTGGTGTGGCGCCAGTACTATATACCGGAGCTCGCCTCGCAGTTCTTCGTCATGGGCCTCGTCGCCGGGGTCATCGGTGTCGCATTCAGGCTGAACGACATGAAGGTGAACGACATCGGCGTGAGCTTCCGCCAGGGAGCGAAGGACCTGATGTACGCGGCGCTGATCGTCGGAATGGCCAAGGGGATCGTGCTGGTTCTTGGCGGCGACGATCCCACGGCGCCCACCGTGCTCAATACAGTGCTGTACAGCGCGGGCCAGGCCATCGGTGACCTGCCGGCCGCGGTGTCCGCGTGGTTCATGTACCTCTTCCAGAGCGTGTTCAACTTCTTCGTCGTCTCGGGGTCCGGGCAGGCGGCGCTGACGATGCCGTTGATGGCCCCGCTCGCCGATATTGCGGGCATCACGCGTCAGGTGGCTGTGCTGGCATTTCAGCTGGGCGACGGGTTCACAAACATCATCGTGCCGACCTCGGGGGCTCTGGTGGGCACACTGGGCGTCGCGCGCATCGACTGGGCGGACTGGGCCCGTTTCGTCACCAAGTTCATGCTCGTGCTGTTCGCCGGAAGTACGCTGTTCGTGATCGCTGCTGTCTTGATAGGGTATAGTTAAACACCTCTTCGCCACGAGTCTGTCAACGCTGGAGGTTCTCAGATGCACATCCGTCCGCTATTGTCATCGAGCACGCCCTTTATTGCATCATTACTGTTACCGGTTGCCGCCCTGAGCCAAAACCCGCCGCCCTCCGATGCGGGACCGCGACCGATGACCGTGGAGGATGTACTCGAGCTCAAGAGCGTTAGCGACCCGCAGATCAGCCCAGATGGCCGCTGGGTGGCCTACGTGGTGACCGAGGTCGACTTCGAGGAGAACGCCTCCAACTCGGATGTATGGATCGTATCCGCGGACGGTGGGGAACCACTGAAGCTCACTCGCGGTGCAAAGCGCGACTACGCTCCGCACTGGGCGCCGGATGGTGACTGGCTGGCGTTTCTTTCTGACCGCGATGAAAAGACGCAGATCTTCGGCATCGCGCCGAACGGTGGTGAAGCATGGGCCGTGACTGATTGGGAGAGCGGTGTCGGCTCGTTCGAGATCGCTCCGGATGGGCACTGGATAGCATTCATTGCAGGTGCGGAGAAGAGCGAAGAGGACGAGGAGCTGGCGAAGCTGCGCGGGGAGCCCGTCGTCTGGGACAGTTCGTACGCCACAGCGTGGTCGCACCTCTGGGTCGCGCCGCTAGACGAGGACCGGGTGGCCGGCGCGGTTGAGCGTAGCTCTCCCGACACGCTCCACGTAAACAACTTCGCCTGGGCGCCGAACTCGAAGGCTCTCGCCTGGTCGGCCCGTCCATCGCCCGTCCTGCGGACCTACGGACACGGTGCCGTCTTCGTCCAGGACGAACCGGGCGCGCCGATGCGGGTGGCGATCGACATGCCCGGTGGCGAGTCCGTCGTCGAATGGAGCGAAGAATTCGGTCTGATCGTCTCGGCGAGTGGCTACGAGTTGGGCACCTACAACTCTCAATTGTGGCGCCTGCCTGAGAATGGCGGCGAGCCCGTGTCATTGTCGGCGAACCTGGACGAGCACGCGGGACTGGTTCATTCGGGTACAGATGAACTGTTGGTGGAGGCGGCGTATCGAACGGGGCGACGACTCTACTCGCTTCCGCTGAGGAACGGATCGCCGGCAGGCGAGCCGGAGCTTCTGAGCGACGACGATCTCTTCGTTCGTAGTTTCTCATCGTCTCGAGACGGCGGTACGGTGGCGTTCATCGGCGACGGTCCATCTTTGCCGCCGGACGTGTACGTGACATCGATACCGAGGTGGCAACCGGTACGACTGACCGATCTCAATCCGCAGGTGGCGGGGTTCGAGCTCGGCCAACATCGCATCGTGACGTGGCCTTCGGCAGTGGATGGCGAAGAAATCGAAGGTGTGCTCACACTGCCGGTGAATTATCGGGTGGGTGACGTTCTGCCGCTGCTCCTGGTGATACACGGCGGTCCGTCGGGTGTCTCGAGCAATCGTTTTTCTGCGACCCGTGGCGCCTACCCGATCCAGGTGTTCGCTGGCCTGGGCTATGCGGTTCTACAACCGAACTATCGCGGATCCGCCGCCTACGGCGAGCGGTTCCGGGGCCTGAATCGCGGCGATATATCGGGCCGCGACTGGGTAGACATCGAGTCAGGCGTCGATCACTTGATCGAGACCGGCGTCGCGGACGGCGAGCGCTTGGGGGTGATGGGTTGGAGCTTCGGTGGCCATCATACCTACTGGGGGATCACGCAGACCGACCGCTTCGCGGCGGCGAGCGCCGGTGCCGGCGCCAACGATCTCATCTCGATGTACTCGCAAACCGACATCCCGGAGTTCTACCACACGTACCTGGGCCCGAAGCCGTGGGAGGATTTCGAGCTCTACGAGGAGCGCTCCGCCTATCGCAATGTTGAGCGGGTCACTACGCCGCTGCTCATCCAGGTCGGCGAACGCGATGAACGGGTCCCGGCGGAGCAGAGCATTCAGTTCTACGAGGCTGTGAGAGCCATCGGTAAGGCGCCGGTCAAGCTGGTCATCTATCCCGGCGAGCCGCACGGCGTTCGCCAGCCGCGCCACCGACGCGATCTCATGTCGCGGAATGTGGAGTGGTTCACGCGCTGGATACCGACGGATGTTGAAGTGACCAGGGCTGAAAGGTGAAGGGGCAGGCGAGTCGCGCCTGCCCCTCCCGTGTTAGCAGCGTGGACTAGTTGGTGGCTTCTTCGGGCACGGGCCAGTACGACATATCGCGACGGAAGTTCATGTCATAATGATCCCAGCGCCTGACGGTGGCGTTGAATTGTTCGGCCAACCCCTGCCAACGCTCGCCCATGTTCTTGTCTTCGATCATCTTCATCATGTCGTTCTTACCGTGGTAGTCCGACAGATTGTCGATGAAGGTGACGTAAACGGTGCGCCCCGAATCACCGAAGCGAACCGAGTGGGTGTCATACGGATAAGGATGGCCAAGGTCCTTGAAGAAGGCCACCCAATCCTTGTTGAGTTTGTCGAACGCTTCGTCCGAACCGGGCTTCGTCCACATGACGTCGAAATGGGCCGCCGTCATGGTCTGCATATCAAAGCCCTCGACCATGTAGCTCCATGCTTCCTTGCGCTCGGCCATCTCGTCCGAAACGACGGTCATGTTCAAGGCCGGGAACACCTTCATAGCTTCCTGTAGATCGGCCTCGCCTTCAGTACCGGCGATCGAGCGCACGAACTGGCCAGGGTCGTCGAAGTAGGCGTAGTCGCTGACGGGGTAGACGATGACGTACTGGGACCCCTTCTGCCAGAAACCCCAGGGATAGGGGGAGCCCGCCTTCTCGGCCGCCTGCACGAACAGCTTGGCGCCCTTTTCGAACGCCTCCATGTCGGCAGGGTCGACGTTCCAGGTTGTAACCTGTGACAGCTGGCCGCGCTCGGAGCTATCCTCCTGCGCGATCATCGAGGCTGGCGCTAACAAAGCGAGCGCCAGCACGAGCGAGGTGAGTCGTCTCATGGTCGGAGCCTCCTTGATTGGTTATCGACTTGAGGACGGCCCAGTATAAAGAGCTACGCCTATGCTGGCAAGTTCGTAGCTTGCCGGGGGGCTTGGGCCTGGACATCTTGAGCGCATCGCTCAACGATCGCGGACCGACGCCGCCTATCAACGGGGGAAGATCATGCGTTGTCACATCATTGCTCTGTCATGCTTGATCGCATGCGCCGGTAACGCCGGGGCCCAACAGGTTCGCGTGCAACAGGTCCAGACCGTCGACTACAAGGTGCAGGCGACCGTGGCCATCGACTCGATGAAGGTCGATCTCGAGGCACTCGATGCCAGTCACGCAAAGGTCAAATCAGCCGCCGATGCCTTGGTCGCGCTCTATTCGCGCTTGAGCGCCGACATAGACAAGGCCGTCACTGCGGCCGACAGGTTGCGGCGCTCGTCTCAGGAGCGCACGGCGGCGTCTGCCTATCAGGACGATTTGTTACGTGCGGTCGGTGAATTGCAGGAGTTGCAGTCGAACTTGGAGCAGCAGTTCCTGGCTTTGCAGCAGAGCATTCAGAACGAGAGCCGCAGGTACGCTACCATCTCCAACGCGCTCAGCGCCCGCCACGACGTGGCCATGAATTCCGTCCGCAACATGAAGTAGATGTTCCGGTAGACCCGGTGCCGGTCAGCCGGCTCCGAAGACGGGAACGGCGGCACCGCTGACCGCACGAGCCTCATCCGAGGCGAGGAACAGGATGACATCGGCGATGGCCGCAGGGCTGACCCAGCGGGTGAAGTCTGAGTCTGGCATCGCCCGGCGGTTCTTGGAAGTGTCTATGGTACCGGGCAATACGCAGTTCACGTTGATGCCTGAGTCCTTAAGCTCGGCGGCGAGGCTTTCCGTGAGGCGGACTACCGCACTCTTGCTGGCGCTGTACGCTGCCGCGTTGGCTCCGCCCGAGAGTGCCGCGCGGGCCGCGACGTTAACGATCCGGCCACCACCACCCTTCTGCATCACCGGTACGACGCTGCGGCACATCAGCAACGTGGTCTTCAGGTTTGCGTTGAGCAACAAATCCCAGGTCGCGATCTCTTCCTCGTGGACCGGGGCCCCGCCTCGGTACGTGCCCACGGTATTGACCAGAACGTCTATCCGTCCAAAGTGGCTGCGGGCGCGTTCCACTAAAGCCTCCACCGCCGCCGAGTCGGTGATATCGATGTTATCGGCAAGCAGGTGGTCATCTGAGTTGAGCAGGTCGGTGTAAATCTCCTGGACTCGCCCCGATGCGCGGTCGACGATAACACCGTGCGCTCCGGCTGCGACGAAGGCGCGCACGGTCGCCTGTCCGAGGTTGCCGGCTCCGCCAGTTATCAGGGCTATCTTTCCGTGTAGGTTTGCCATATCAACCGACCGCCTGTCGCATGTTCTTTAGATGCTCATCGCTCAACCCTGCCAACTCGAAAAGCGAGACCCCTGCGGCACCGGCATCCGCGGCGATCCCTACGGCCTCGGCCAGCTCGTCAGGCGGTAGGTCGGGCAGGAATAGGCCGCTGTAGAGCGGAGTACCCGCCCCCAGCGCGGCGACACCCTCCGCGGTGGCCGTACCGATCCAGGACAGCTCTTCCTCGTAGAAGCCGTGGTAGAGCATGGGGAAGAAGGCGTCCAGCGGCCACTGGTCCCACGCCTGGCGCACCAGCTGCCGGGCCAGGATCGGGGTAGGGAACACGGCTGCGGTGATAGGCTTGCCGAGGGCGTGCACGCTCCCCGCCAGCTCTGTCACCAGTTCCGTGATCGTGTTCCAGCGAAACTCGCGCCACGCGACATCCGCGGTCGGGTCGGCGAGCTGCAACGGGTCGTTCCCGGTCTCGTTCTTGAACCGCTCACGACAAACTTCGCAGTAGCAGAAGTCGAACTCGGGATACTCCCGATCTTGGACGAGGTCGTACTTCGACCAGAGGCCGATGGGCAGGATGACATCGCAGTGCCGGATGTAGTCGAGGTGTACGCCGTCGATGGCCGGGTCGCGCGCGAGCTCGCTCACCACATCACTGAGGAACTCTCTGACCGTCGGCCGCGTAGGGCAGACCCACTGGTAGTAGTCTACGTAGGGCGGATGATCGAGGCTCGATTCGCCGCGGCGGCTGACGGTGTACCACTCGGGGTGGTTCTCTTTCGCCCACGTGTCGGCGCTCCGGTTCAATACCCAGATCCAGCGGTGAAACTCGAGGCCCTCCGCGTGAGCCGCACTCGACAGCGTTTCCGCGTCGCCGCCCGAGACGAGGACGGCGTGGATGCCCGCCTCGCGAACCCGTGCGAAGCGGCGCTGCCACTCGTCGGAGCCGATTTCGCCGCCGCCGTGGACCCAGGTCCAATTCTTGGCCGGGCGCTTCGCCACTGAAGCGGACGAGCAGGCCAGCACGTCCGCGGACAGAAGGCCCAGCCCGAGCATCCCTCTGGACGTCGTCTCGATGAACTCTCGTCTCTTCACGAGCCTCCGACCTCGCCAGCCTGGCGATCGCTGAACTCAACGACTCCCCACATCTCCGGCATGTGCATGTTCACGGCGCCCTGGGGCGACCAGACCCAATTGTCTTCGGGCAGCGGCTCACCTGTGTCAGGATCGGCGAGCTTTCGGTAGACGCCGTCGACGACTTCCAGTTGCCATTGTACGCGGGAGAAATTCACTCGCCAGCGTTCGCCGGTGCGGGGCACCCGCTTCCCCGGAGCGTGCTCGGTCAGCGCACTCCAGGGGAACGCCAGCTCGACTGTCCAGAGGTCGTCGCGGTCCGAGGGATCGTTGATCGTTCCTTGAACGTGGACCGCCGCCTGCAGGCCCTCGATGTCCCACGAGTCGACCGCCTTCCCGCCGTCGCGATAGGGTTTCGGGAGGAACAGGTCCCACACGGTGCCCAGCGCGTTGATCTCGAGTTCGTAGTAGTTGTAGGTGTCGCCGTCCGGGTCGATAAACACTTCGAAATCGTTGTCCTTATATATGACTGCGTCGCGCTGGGTGATCGTCCCCCAAACGTCGGGCTCCTCCAACTGCGCACCTATATACAGGTGCGTGTCGTCCCAGAGCATCTTGACCCGGGTCCGCCAGCGCGGCGCCGGGTGGACGTCCCCTTCGATATCGATGAAATCCTCGCTCCAATCGGAAGCCAACCAGGCCGCCTCATTGAGATACCCATCGATCTCAAGGGGCTCGCTCGCCCGATAGCAGATGTAGTGTCGGATCTCCAAAGCGAGCTCCTGCACTGGGCCGAGCGTGTCTTGTCGGGTCTGCGCCGACACACCGGTCGAGACCCCGCAGGCGGCGAACAGGATCAGCGCCAGCAGACGGCAGACTTTCATCTATGAATCGTCCTCGCCGATAAGCTCGATCTTGTCCGGCGCGTTCGGAATGATGCAGAGGAACTCGAACGGCTCCGCCCCTTCGACCTGATACCAGTGGGGCATTCCGGCCGGGATGAAGACTACGTCGTCCTCCCTGACCTCGACGACTTCGTCTCCCAACCCGATCCGCGCGCGCCCGCGTAGAACGTATTGCTCGTGCTCGACGGTGTTGGTGTGTTTTGGCATGCCGCCGCCGGGCTGAATGAGGAAGCGTCGCATCGCGAAGTGGGGAGCCTCGTCGGCCCCGATGAGAACTTGACGAGTAGTCCCGGTTCCCGCTTTGACCGTCTCGCTGGGAATGCTGTCGGCGCGCCTAACCGGCATATCTGGATCTCCTTGTCTCTCTGATACCGCTCGTGAGCCTCAATACTGCCTCAGAGGTAGTCCCTGACCATCTGCGCTGCCAGCGCGCCTTCGCTGCCGGCCGTCGCGACATATTTCGTGTTGCCGAAACGCGCGTCACCGGCGGCAAAGGACTCCGGCAAGCTGGTCCAGCATAGCGGGGTTGCGGGCCTCGAGGCCAGGGGGGCGCTGACCGTCGTGGACTCGCCTCCGGTTATCTGACGTCCGCGGCGTGGGATTGACAAGGGGCGCGGAGCATATATCTTAGACATGTGACTCTTAGTAATGAGATATATGTGCCGGGGCCTTAGGCGGAGGGAAGCGTGGGAGACGAAGGACACAGCAGCGGGTCGGCGGCCTTGAAGCTCTGGGTGGTATTGGCTCGGGCTCACAGCT